>ERZ650304.478-NODE-478-length-20861-cov-10.025137_pt1 | contig 20861 bp, 33 predicted proteins | sample MGYA00376240_ERZ650304 | MGnify/ENA primary metagenome ERZ650304 (study PRJEB26733, sample SAMN07839271) | wastewater metagenome | biome: small river; feature: stream; material: water | place: USA: North Carolina | collected 2016-03-01 ... | reverse complement strand
AGGCGTTGAACATCGCCACGCGAGCCTGCCACCTACTCGGGATCGACTACGCCGAAGCTACACCCGAAGAAGTTGCCAATCGCATCAACGAAATCGTTCGCCGCTAACCCCGCTGTACAGTTGAACAGACGTAACTGGTGACTTGCCCAGTCACCCTGAAGGATCTGTGCGCACATGGCCAAGTGGACCGACCGGACCATTCGTGGTCCGGACGAAGACTATCTGACGCGGGACGAGGTAGCCAAGCTGTTCGGCGTCTCGGCCGACTGGTTGGCCGACCAGGAGGAAGCAGGGCTTCTACCGGCCCCGACGCGGCTGACACCCAAGACTGTTCGATATCAGTGGGAGCATGTGATCTACATCTCCCTTTGGTTCCGATTTCAGACCCCTGTCAAGGACAATCCGAAAACCAAATGAACCGGAATGAGGGGGTGATTGACCGGAATGAGGGGGTGATTGACCGCCAGACGGCACATTCCGAAACCGGCTCTGAAACGCAGATATGATGTGAAACACAGTTGGCGGGGCTGTCCCTGGAGAGACAACCGGGCTGTACACCCGGGGCCGAAAGGCTGATCAGGTTCGAATCCTGGACCCGCCATTGACCACTTAACCACCGAACCAACTACCAGGCCACAACGTGGTCAGCGTACGCGGTACGTACAGGCGGGTGAACCATGGCCGAACAACCTGAACAGTCAGTTCCGCCGCTGGCACCGGTGGTCCCGAGCTGCCGAATCAAGCCGCATCGTGTGTACTCGCTCCAACGTGTGCACCAGATCACAGGGCTGTCCCGTGTGGTGTTGCAACGACTGGCCGACAGCGGCGAGGTGCGAGTGATCCGGACCGGCAAGCGAGGCGTCGCGTTCGGCGGCATCGCAGTGCTGATCCTGCTCGGCCTACCACCGCCCTCGATTCCGCTGCCAGTAGAACCCAGGACCGAGACGCCACACGAGCGGCGTGCGAGAGGCGAGAAGTTCAAGCAGCAGGCCCTCAAGGCCGGAACAAAGAAACGTTGAAACACCACCCGGCGACGGGGCGTGTAGTGCCCGTTGCACTCGAACAGTCGTGGGGATTAGGTGCAGGTGCCTCACCGTGATGCCAGCCACACGGAAACCGCATCAACATGAGCAGCTGGGTTACAGACTCCCGAGTAGCTGTGATCATGTGTTGGCCCGCTGGTGCAGCCGTTGTAGCGGCGTGGGTTCGATTCCCACAGGGCCTCTGCCTCGGTCGGTCGGTAAGCGGTGACGGTCAGGGACGATGGCAGGCGTCACTTGCCTGGCAGCCGACCGAGGCTCTTTACACGAGGATTCATCATGCAGAAGCGAGCCAAAAGATGTTGTGTGTGCCGCAAAGGCAACGACTGGATTTGTGAGCCGTGCAAAGCAATGCGGAGGCTACTGAACGTCCTGCATCAACGTAACACGGTCCGGCTTGACGATGCCGCCATGGCCGAACGAGTTGAGCAATACCGAGTCCGTGTGGCTCGTGGTGAACTGCTGTTCGAGCAGAAGCCGCAACGAGTCGCGTAACAACAACCCCACCCTAACCCCCAAGCCCACAACCGCAGACCGCAAGGCCTGCCCGGAGAAGGTACGCACATGGTCACACTGAAACAACCTGACATGGTCGCAGGCCTGCATGCTGACGTTGTCACACTGCTGGAACACAACGGCTTCAAGCTCAACGACGCTCAGCGGTCGCAGCTCTTGACCACTATCCAACGCCGTGCACCGAAGACCAACGTCACCCGCAAGCTCGACCCGGATCTGTCGAAGTGGGTTGGCAAGAAGGTCAAGGTCTTCAACCGGTCGATGTCCGACCTACTCGCCGTCGGCAAGGTTCTCGCGGTCGTCAACGACAACTACGGCAACGAGCCGCAACTCAGAATCGTAGGCCTTCGCGGCGAGGGAACGTTCTTCCGCCGCGTCGACCAGGTCCACGCCCTAACCGCATCTGAACTGGGGGAGTGGGATGCAACAGCATGACCAACTGCCCGACAACCTCGGGCAACTCGTTGACACCTGGGAAGAGATGAATCGGCAACTCAACATCGTGATCGGCGTTCTGGCTGCGATCGTCTTCGGCTGTCTCGGATTCATCTTGTGTCTCGTGAGGATGCACCAATGACAGACGACTGCGAACTAGCCGACTGCAACGACGCGTTCGGAATCGGGTGCACAGTGGTCCTGATCATGTTCCTGATCATTGCCAGCATCGCGAGACTCACCCGGAGGTTGCACCGTGGATAACGAACGACCCAAGTGCGATCTGCCAGCACTGACACCACAGCAAGAGAAGCTCGTCTTTCACGCGTGGCGGTGTACGCCGGAAGAGCTTCACCGGCTAATCCTGCACGAACTGCCGCGAATCCAGCGGACCCTAACAGCCCAACGACCACCGTCAACAGACCTCGACGACACCACCACCCAAGGAGTCAAACCGTGAGCCAGAACGAAGCCAAGCCCGCAACGATTCGAACCGTGTTCCAGTTCCGCACACTCGAAGAACTGATGGCCGTCTGTCGTGCACTGTACGTCGGCGGCATTACACCGAACGGGGTCGACCGGCCCGAGAAACTCTTACCGATGATCTTGACCGGCATGGAAGTCGGGCTGGGAATCATGCAGTCGATCGAGTGCGTCACGCCACCGGTCAACGGTCGCTGCTCGCTGTATGGCGATGCTGGTCTTGCACTGATTCGTGCATCGGGCCAACTGCAATCACTGAAAGAATCGATCGAGGGTAGTGGCGACGACCGCAAGGGGATCTGCGAGATCCAGCGACACGGGCACGAAGCCCGACGGTTTGAGTACACGATGGGACTGGCCAAGAAGCTCCGGTCCTACGCCAAGAGCGAGCAGTGGCGAAACGACCCGGACAACATGTTGATGTGGCGTGCAAGGTGGCGTGCGATGCGCACCGAGTTCACGGACATCCTGAAGGGGATCTCCGGAGCGGAAGAGGCGGACGACATCATCACGGTCGAAGCCACGGTGAGCACGCCAACGACCACGCAACTGCCTCCCGCATCACCACAGCCAGCGATCGAAAGCACGCCGAACGACGACGCCGCCACGCGTGTCGCGATGCTCAACAAAGTGAAAGCTCTGTATGAGCGGGTCAAGCAGCTCGTCTCGGCAGAGGACCTTGCGAAGACGTGGTCTGACATCGTGACACCCTACGGCTACAAGACGGCCAAGGACATGCCGACGCAAGTGCTGGAGCGGTTCATCGTGGAACTCACCACGCGACTCGACACGAACAACCCGCCGATCCTTCCGTTCTGAATCAACGATGACTCGGCCTTTGACTGGCCGTCCATGATGTTGCCCACGGTTCGACGTTACGGCAGTCGCTCCGTGTGGAATGTGGGTCTTGCCGTACTGGGTTATCCGCCGACCTGGATCACAAGTGGCGAAGAGATTTTCAAACTGACTGAGGCAATTGCAAATGGCAACGCTAGCTGACGATCTGGCACTGACACCAAACGTCGACGCGAACGCGGTTGACGAGTCAATCAAGTCCGGAGGCGTACCGACTGAAGGGTATCACCACGCAATCCTGGACGGATATCGCGAGGTGAAAGCCAACAGCGGAACGCACGGCCGCGAACTAACGTTCTTGATCATCGCAGGGCCTAGTCGTGGCCTGAAGGTCAAGGAAACGATCTGGGCACCAGCTGGCCACGACTCTGCCAAGGATGAACGGAGCCGCAACCGGATTCGCATGTACGCACATCGTCTGGGACTCTTGACCAAGGTCACAAACCCCGACGGCAAAACTGCAACATACAAGCCCGTCGCAGGCAAGAACGAGTTTAGTGACGTCTTTGGCGCCGAGTGCATCATCAAGGTGAAACACGAGGAGCGAGAGTATAAGGACGACAAGGGTGTCAACAGAAAGATCACGGATGCGAACCTCGACTTTGAGGGCGTGTTCTTGCTCGACGATCCCCGTGTCAAGGACGTCCAGCGTGGCAAGGCTGCCGACGTTCCCAAGTCCCCGCCACCTCCGCCGAAGGATGACTTCGGCGACATCTAATCCGTTGTGCAAATCCCAAGCAGCCGCACCGGTGCGGCTGCTTTCCCTCACCACGCTGGCAGACGATCATGGTTGTCGCACGATCCAAGACAGAGTATTTCGGCAGGATCATGGAAGTGGTCTACTCAGACCCGGCCTGCACGTTCGCTATCCTCCGACTGCATGACAACACGACCGTGAAAGGTCCGTGCGATGCCACCAGCCTCACCCTCGGAACGCTCATCTATCGGTTCCTCGGCAAGTGGGTCGACGATGCAAAACGCGGCCCGCAATTCGTGTTCACGACCTACGTGGTCGATCGGCCAGCAGGGCGTTCCGGAACGATCAAGTATCTCTGCGAGACCTGCCGAGGCGTAGGGCCGACCCGAGCGGAACAACTCTTCGCAAAGTACGCATCGAACGCCATCATCCAGCTGCGAGACGATCCGGCCAAGGTTTCGACCGACTTGGGATGGAACGCGGAGATCTGCCAGGAGGCGGCTGAAGACCTCAAGCGTGATAAGAGCACGCAGGCCACCAAGATCGGATTGCATGACCTGTTTGCTGGGCGTGGTTTCAGTGCCAAGCTGATCGAGCAGTGCATTCGCAAGTGGGGCGTGAAGGCTCCGGACATGATCAAACGCAATCCCTTCAACTTGCTCGGGATGCCCAGTGCCGGATTCAAACGCTGCAACAAACTGTGGGAGGAATACCAGCTACCACCCGCAGCCATGAAGCGACAGGTCCTCGCAGCTCGGCATCTCGTCAGCCTGGACAACAACGGCCACACCTGGATCAAAGCACAGGACCTCGCCAGCAAACTCACCGAGATGATCCCCGGCGCCTCGCCTCGCCGTTGCTTCCAGGTCGCGTTACGTGCTCGTGTGCTCGCCAAGTACAAGGACCCGGACGGCGTGTTGTGGCTGACCGATTACGAACGGGACGTCTGCGAACGAAACATAGCAGACCACGTTGAACGGCTGAACCAATACCCGGCACGCTGGCCGATCGAGTCCGTGCCAGTCAGTCAGCGTGAAGGCGACAAGCTACCCAGCGAGCACCAATACCAGAACTTGGCGACTGCGACCCGCATGCCCGTCGGCTTGCTCTGTGGTAGTCCGGGAACGGGTAAAAGCCATGCACTGGCCTATCTGCTGCAAGCCACGATCGCGGAGTACGGCCGGTCCGCTGTGGCCGCGTGTGCACCGACCGGGAAAGCCGCTGTGCGGATGACTCAGGCAATGCGAGAGGCAGGGCTGAACCTCACGGCCACGACGATTCACACGCTGTTGCAGATCCAGAAGGCCGGGTACGGCGGTGACGGTTGGGGTTTCTTCCACAACGATTCAAACCCGCTGCCATACCGGTTCGTGGTGTGCGACGAGTACTCCATGGTCGATGCGGAGATCGTCTCGAAGCTCCTCGCTGCGATTCCCGATTCTGGTCACATCCTGTTCGTGGGCGACGTGCACCAGCTCCCACCGGTCGGACACGGTGCACCGCTGCGAGACATGATCGCTGCAGGTCTACCACACGGCGAACTGACCCAGGTTCGACGCAACGCAGGCCGCATCGTCCACGCCTGTCTGCGGATCAAGAACGGCGAAGAGTTCGAGACGTCGGAGAAGATCGATCTCGAAACCGGCTCTCCAGAGAATCTGAAGCTGTATCAGGCGAAGACCGACACACAGACGACTGAGGTCCTCGAAAGCCTGTTGCAGAAGATGACGCGATTCGATCCGGTCAGACAGACTCAGGTGATCGTGGCCCGCAACCAGTCCCGCAAGGTGCTGAACGATCGCCTGCAGCAACTCTTGAACCCGGACGGACTGCAGGTCAAAGGCAACCCGTTCCGTGTGGGTGACAAGATCATCTGCCTGCGGAATTCGTGGATGTCGGTCGTTGTCCCGATTGGCTTCATTGGCGAGCTGCAAACTGATCCGCGAGCCTACCAGGACGAGATGGAGGACGACGTCGACGACGAAGGGCGACAGCAGCCCAAGGAGATATACGTTGCGAACGGTGAAATCGGGTTCGTCATGGCAGCGTCGGCCACCCTCACGATTGCCCGGTTCAGTGAGGCTGACGAGCTGGTCAAGATCCCGATGGGTCGATCGAGCGATGACGACGAGGACTCCCAGGACGCCGAACGCGGCCGAGGATCGAACTTCGATCTGGCCTATGCCTGCACCTGTCACAAGCTGCAGGGGTCGCAATCGCCGTGCGTGATCGTGGTTGGTGACGAGCAGGGCGGACGGATCGCCAGTCGCGAGTGGTGGTACACAGCCATTTCCCGAGCGGCCAAGCTGTGTCTTCTGATCGGCAGCAAATCGACTATCGATAAACAGCGACTCAAACGAGTGGTCGCGATCCGCAAGACGTTCCTCGCCGAACGCATCCGAGAAAACGGGGTGCGGCATGAGTAGCCAGATCCCTCAATCGGCGATCGATAGGGTCGCAGCGTGGATGTCGTTCATCATCGAGCCGGATCAGGTCGTTGAGCTTCGTGCTCTGGGGTTCGATGGCGACCCGTATCGTGTGGTTCGGTCGGGGTACTTTCGCGGTACCGAACTCAAAGAGATGGCCGCTGAAGCTCTGCAGCTCAGTGGTAGTTGCCAGGGCGTCTACTACACGCTCAACCCGATCAAGCCCGCCAAGTACTGCTTGCAACGGCCACGGGTTCAACCCGCCGACCAGCGAGGACTGACTCACGATGCGGACATCCTGTCTCGGCGTTGGATCTTGGTCGACGTCGACTCGACGCGAGATTCGAACTTCTCGAAGTGTTCAGCCAGCGACGAAGAGAAAGCCCACGCGGCGGAGTTGGCTGGCAAGGTGCGTGAGTATCTGACTTCGCAGGGCTGGCCACAGCCCATCTACATCGACAGCGGCAACGGATATCACCTGCTCTATCGCATCGAAAACGAGCCGCAGCCTGCATGCTCTGAAGATCCGATCCGAGCTTGCTTGCGGGCATTGGCCACGAAGTTCGCTTCATCTGGCGCCGCCTGTGATGCAGGCGTTTACAACCCGTCTCGGATCGTGAAGTTCCCCGGAACTAAAGCCTGCAAAGGCCCTGACACACCCGACAGGCCACACCGGCGATGTCGAGTTCTTGAAGTCCCCGGAGTTGATTTGTCCACCCTTTAACGAGCACCAACAAGGAGTATTCAGCAGTGAAGATATACACGACGGGTCAAGTGTCTAAGGCGCTCAAGGTTGCCCCGCGAACGGTTTCAAAATGGTTCGATTCGGGACGACTCAAAGGCTACCGAATTCCCGGCTCTCAGGATCGCCGCATCCCGCAGGACAGTCTGATCCGCTTCATGATTGCCAACAATGTGCCGCTGAATTTGATCGACGCGGTACGACCTCGATTGCTCTTTGTCACAGGCTGTTCGCACACGTCGCAGCAAGCTTCGGCAGTGAAAGTAGACGATGAGACCTTTTCGGTCTGCGTTGTGTCGAACGGCTTCGAAGCGGCTCAGGCTATCACCGCAGGCACGCCCCCACGATTCGTGATGATCGATTTCACGATCGGCCGAAGCGAATCATTTCAACTGGTTCGTTTTGTTCGATCGGTTCTCTCGGCCGAATCACCTGACACGCGGTACATCGCGATCGCGTGTGAAGATGAAGTCGACGCCGACTCACTCAGTGCACCTGGATTGTTCGATGAGGTGCACACGCGGCCGGTTGACATCGCGGCACTGATCCAGCAGCACTCGGGCGGGGTCGAGTCATGAGCGATCGATTCGAGGATTACGCACCCTATGTGCTGATCACTGCACGCAAGCTTGCCAAGCGGAACAAGGCCGACGCTGAGGAGTTGCTCCAGGAAGGGCTGCTTGCGTTATCCCGGAAGTGGGACAAGTACGACGCCACAAAATCGAGCCGGAAAACTTGGGTCATCACCATATCGCGGTACGCAATGGCTGATGCACTCAGGGAAGGGAACGTCTGCACGTCGATGCCGTTCCGAATCAATCGACGTGCGTATCGAGAGGGTGTCAAGGTCAAGGTTGTCCGCCTCGACAAACTCAAAAACCCAAGCGACAGGCCGATGGGTGTCTTGTCGCAGGATCAGCCATCCCCTGACGAGCCGGAAGACACGGTTTTGCTCGCATCGCAGCTAGTTGGCAGGCCGTTATCCGATCGCGAGAAGCGAGCAGTCGTGCTGTGTTTCCACGAAGGATTGCCGCACTGCAAGGCCGCAGCAGTGTTGGGAATTCACCCATCAACCGTGTCGTTGATGGTTCAGAAACTTTGCAAAGAGGCGAGAGAGCACGCATCACACCTAAGCCGGAGGGCTGAGCATGCGAGTTGAGTGCGAACTTGTGCGTGACGATCTGACGCAGGAGGAGCGGGACGACCTGGCGGCCAGGAACGCAGCCAACCGCGAGGCAGGATCGAAGAAGCGAGATCGTCTCTTCGCAGCAACAGCCACATGTCTGCGGTGTGGCAATGAGTGCCGTGGAACTGGTTCGACCTGCCACGTAGTCGGCTGGACTGTTTGTGCACAGGCTGGCGAAATCTCGAAGGTCGTTCCGCTCCGACTGATTGCACAGGATGGCTGCGAACCGGATCGGAAGCTGATGCTGAAGTTTGCAACGCGTCTGGCCGGTCGTGGCTATCGAATCAGCGTCTCGGATGAAAAGGCTCCAGGACCAAAGGCAAAGCGGACAAAGGCCAAGTCGGAAACATCTAAATCTTAAGGTGCAAAATGGATCAGCTTACCAGTGACGAACCGTCTGGAATCAAGATCATCACAGACCCCAGCGTCTACCTGATCGCCAGTCAGCAGATCAACGCGGATGAACTCGACCAGTTCCTTGCCGATCACGGCGTAACGTGGAAGAGCGACAGCGAGGTTGCGGCTGAGGTCATCACCGAGACTGCGGGCCGGACGTGCTACCTTTCATTCGCCAAGCCGCGACCCGGTGGCAACGAAGCCTACCTGAAACACATCAAGGAATCTCGACACGGCTCAGTGCTCGAACACGCAGTCTGGACGTTCATGATCACGGGTGTGAGCAGGAGCCTCACTCACGAGTTCGTGCGACACCGGGCCGGGTTCGCTTATTCTCAACTTAGTCAGAGGTACGTAGACGAGTCTATTGCGGAGTACGTCGAGCCGGACCTGCTCACCGAGTATCAGGACCTGCACGAGATCTGGCTTGATGCGATGGCATACGCACACGCAGCGTACGTGAAGCTGGTCGCAAAGATCGACGAGAAGTTCAAAGGCAGCAACATGCTGCCAACTGAGCCAACAGCGAGACGGAAAGCGATTCGTCAAGCAGCTCGCAGCGTTCTCCCCAACGCGACCGAAACCAAGATCACCGTGACCGGGAACGCGAGGGCTTTAAGGCATTTTTTAGAGCAGCGTGGGTCCGAGTTCGCAGAGCCGGAGATTCGCAAACTGGCGGTCAAGATGCTCGACATCCTCCAGGTGGAAGCGCCGAACATCTTCGGCGATTACGAGTGCAGCAAACTGCCAGATGGCTCGTGGTCCATCAACACTGAATTCCGAAAGGTGTGAGCCGATGAGCGACGGACGTGAAACCTGCCCGCGATGCGGAAGCGACTTGGTAGCCGGTTTGGTGGCCTCGTTCTGGTACCCAGTTGGCGATGACTTGAACCAAGCAAAAGTCACGAGCAACACCGAAATGGGGCCAGAGCGTAACTGCGGCAAGTGCGGCTTGGAATACATGGAAGGCGAGCCGTATCAGCCTGAAGCCAAACCCGTGAAGAAGCCGCGCAAGAGGAAGGGATCATGAGCATCCGCAAACCCCGTGAGCAGGACTTGGTCAACCTCTGTCTGCAGTGGCTGCGGCTCAACCGATGCATGGTCTGGAGGCAGAACCAGGGCGGCATGACGATCAGCGGTCCGGGCAAGAGTCGCTTCATGAGGTTCTGTCACCAAGACGGGATCTCGGACATCGTCGGTCTGCTGCCGACTGGACGATTTCTCGCCGTGGAGTGCAAGCAGCCGGGCAAGAAGCCAACCGACAACCAGGCCGAGTTCATCCGCGAGGTTAACGCTACCGGTGGATTGGCAGTCTGCGTCACGAACCTTCGCGAACTGGCAACGCAGCTTGAACACGAGATCACAGGAGGTGCGAGGTGAGGGAGCGTGATGAGGCGATCGATTCGGCCGACAGTCTGATCTGGATGATCGCCTACAAACACCGCCGATTCTATGGAGGTGATGTGGATGAGATTCGACAGGAGTGCATCGCCCACCTGTATCAGATCTGGCCGCAGTACGACGCGAGCAGGGCCACGTTCGAAGCGTTCGTGCAAATGTCTTGCCCGAGGCACCTGAAGCAAACGTACGCACTTGGCAAACTCGGCGGACCGTCGGTGCGAGTGTCGCTTCCTGCGTTTACACGTGGCGAGCGGACCCGCGTGATTTCGATCAGTGCGGTTAACGATGGCGATGGGTTTGATATTCCGAACCGCCTGCAACGCACGCTGCCAGATGAGGACGCGTTTGTTCGGTACGCCGAAATGCTCGTAGGCCGGAAACTGAAACCGATCGAGCGGCGAGTCTTGGTCAGGCGGTTCGTCGAGGAGAGTAAGTTCGCGGACATCGCCGAACAGTACCCACGCCGGATGAAAACCAGGCTGAAGTATCTGTTCGTGAAATTTGCAAGCGAGGTTCGCAGACGACGCAAGGAACAAGGATGCACAGTATGAGACAGCCACCGAATAGGCCTTCGAGGCCCAAGCCGCCGCCGGTGTGGAACTTTCTTCCAGGTCAGATTGCGTGCCAGCGGCATCGTCTGGGACGCACGGCAATGTTCTTCCGCGTGCTGGCGATCGACGAAGGGCATACGGTCGTTCGCGAGATCGCAGCCAGTTGGCACGACAGTCAGGGGGCACCGATCCTGCTCGTCATTAACGGAGTCGCCAAAGATTATCACGACATCGTTCCGCTGGAACTACCCACGATCGCCGAGATCACTGCACTGCGAGCACAACGCGGCGACGTGCCAGAAGACACCCCGACCGTTGAGAACCACTAACCACTGAGTGAATCATGAGCATGTGCGACCCTGTACCGTTGGTCATCCCGGAAGGACAAGAGCCTTTCGTGCTGTACGTCGTCTCGATCTTGATCAAGGAGGAGCGATACGACTCGACATGGGGCTGGGGTTGGTCAGGAGGGCCTAGTGATTACGCACTGTGGACAACGTCATTCGTCGGGCCGTTCACGCTGGATGAGGTTGTTGCAGCTGAGATGGGCGACAAGAAACTCAGGCAGGACCAACCGGCACTGACATCGACCGACCCCAGGATACGGTTCCGGTCAGTGCTGCACACCGTCTACCCGGTCGGCATTTCGATCAAGCCGGACGACACCGAAGAGACTGAAGAACCCACAGGAGATGAATCAGATGGCAAAAGTGACGATCACATTTGAAGACGGACCAGACGACAACATCAACGTTACAACCAGATTTCGCCCAAGTATCAAGCGTGGCGAGGTTGGGACCGCCGCTCAGCACTTTGCGTTGCAGATGCTCAACAGTGTTGCGGAGCAGATCAGGGCCAAACAACAGGAGAACCAAGATGGCCAAAGTGACGATCACGATTGAGGACAGCAAAGACGGCGGCAAGCCGAGTGTCAACGTTCGGTTCAGCCCTGCGATCAACCCGGCCAGTAACGACACCACACCCGCACTTGATCTTGCTTGGTTGATGCTGAGCAAAGGTGAGGTGGTCAGAGACATTTCAACCGAACCACAGGAGCAACATGAACGAAGAAATTGAACGGCTGTGCATGAGCGTCCATGAGCGGCTGGCAGCGGACGACTCTGCCGGAGCGGTCGAACTGATCATGGCCATGCCTCTGAAAACTGCAGGCAAAGTGGGCGACGAATTCGGTTTTCCCGGAACGTGGCTGGTCAAGAGTAAGCCGGCGCTTCGCAAGATTCTCGAACAATACGCACCATTCAAAACGCGATCGGCACGAGAAGCATACGAACGGCAAATGGCAAAAGAATCGATTCTCTCTCGCGTTCGGCACACGGTCGAAGCCTGCGAGATGGGGCAAACGCTGGTTGATGTTTCACTTGCTATGACAACGAAGCACGGGATGAGTGCATTCCATTTGATGAACGAACTGACCGACGGCAACGAGCAGTTGTTACGTGACAAATACGAACTGACAAAAGCGGAACTCACCAAGCATCTGGCCGACTTGGTCCTAGGCGACCCCGAACACGACGAATTGAAACGCCGTGGCGAAGCGTTGATTGCCGAGACGTTTGAGACATTCGTGAAGCGAATGACGCCGGGCTTCGGCTTTGGTGTGCTGAAGGATCGACAAACACCAACTGACGTGAATCGTTTCGTGACTCTTTACCTCAAGTGATAGCAAACAACATGAGCAAAGCGAACGACACACCCGGAGGGCATAACAGATGTTGGTAATCCGTCGCATGTTGGGTGAGAAAGTATTCATCGGTGACAACATCTGCATCACGGTAGTTGATATCGATCGGGACAAGATCCGGTTGGGGATCGAAGCTCCGCGAGATGTGCCGATCTATCGTCAAGAACTACTCCCCATTCATGGCCAACAATCACCATCGCCGCAGAAGGGGTCGTTGACGGATGCCGATCCGGATCTACTCCGCGAGTTGACCACCTTCCACGACTACGCGATTCAGTTAGGCATTCACCACTGCGGGCAGGATGGCCAACCGTGCCCAGTTCAAGCAGCAATCAACAAGGCCACAGGAGTGACATCATGAGCGAGCCAATCGAGATCGAGCAAAGCTCCGGAAACGTGTTCGCAGACATGGGGATGAGCAATCCGGATTTGATGCTTGAGAAAGCGGAACTGGTGATCCGGCTTCGGCGTGCGGCCTTTGCCAGAGGGCTGACAGACAGCCGAGCAGCAAAGACAATCGGGCTAAGCCTGTCACAATATAACCGGCTGATGATCGGCCTCACCAGTGACTACACGCCAGATCAGCTTCGTGGCTACATCACGACCATCGAATCAGTGAAGACTCGCTAAGACACGCAACACATTCAGGTTTCATTATGGTTAGCATCCCGTGTGTTTCATGGGGGCTTGTGCTGAAGCTCGCAGCAGAAGCCCCGCCAGAGCGTGAACGACCAGCGAGTACCAGGTCCACGTCGGCCACCACTTCGACCGCGACAACGGCGGAGCTGGCCGACCGGATTCGGGCTTACATGCTGGCCGTTCCTCTTGCCATCAGTGGGAAGGGCGGGCACAACGCGACGTTCTACGCGGCCGGACGGCTGGTGCGAGGTTGGGGACTCACTCCCGACGAAGCCCTCCCGTTCGCAGCCGAGTGGAACCAGCGGTGTGACCCGCCGTGGTCTGAGGCCGATCTCTACCGCAAGCTGGTCGAGGCTGACAAACAGCCAGGCATCCGCGGCGAGCTTCGAGCTTCGGCGCTCGACGAGTACGCCACTCCCAGGCCGCAGGCGAGCGATCCGGCACCCCCGTTGAATACGTTTCCGGGCAGGCTGCGAAACTTCGAGCTGGTCGAAGTGCAGGCAGGGGAGACCATGCGGCCGGTCACGCAGGGCCTGTCGATGCAAGAGGTCCTGCGGCAACTGCGAGAGCGAACGGGTGGCTGGCCGAAATCCTGTGGCGGAATCCTGTTCGTGCCTGACGGTGGTTCCGCTGTTCGGTGGATCAAGTCGGCCAGTGAACTCTTCGCGTGGCTCGACAGCCAGTACGTCGCGAAGTCGAACGCGGTGACCTGGAAAGAGGGTTCAGGCTTCGCTTCCAAGGGCGAGTTCTTCGCGTACTGCCTGCAGAACTGCGAGACGTACGAATCGGTCGAAGTGCTGCCACACTACCCACCACTACCGAACACGTACTACCATCACCAACCGATCCCGGCGGGCGATGGCTCGCACTTCGCCCGGCTGATCGAACGGTTCTATCCAGCGACACCCGCCGACGAGGACCTGATTCGAGCGACATTCCTCACGCCATTCTGGGGTGGGCACACAGGGCAACGGCCGCTGATCGTGTACGAGTCGAGCGACGAATCCAGTACGAACGGACGCGGTACCGGAAAGTCGACCGTGATCCAAATGCTGTCACTGCTGGCCGGAGGGTACATCGGGCTCACGCTCGACACCAAGAACCCGTCCGAACACGAAGTGCGTTTGCTCTCACCACAGAACCGGACCACGCGAATCGTTCTGTTCGACAACGTGAAGTCGCTCCGGGCATCCTCAGCATCCCTTGAGGCGATGATCACCGCAGACCAGATATCTGGCCGCCAACTTTACCAGGGCAACGGATCGAGGCCGAACACGCTGACCTGGGCAATGACCTTCAACAGCCCGTCACTGGGCAAGGACCTCGCCCAGCGGGCCGTGATCGTGCGACTGGCCAAGCCAACCTACACGGCGGACTGGCTCGCAAAAACTCGCGACTACATCATGCAGTTCCGATGGCAGATCATCGCCGACATCATTGCCGAGCTGAAACGACCAGTCACGATCCCGGAGGGTATTGAACTGAGCCGACGGTCCGAGTGGGACACCCAGGTGCTGGCCAAGTGTGGCGACCTCGCTCTATGCCTCAGACTGACCGCCGAACGGCGTTCTGATGCAGACGATGACAACCTGCAATGCGAAGCAATCCGCTCTGCTCTCAGGAATGCGATCCAGGTCCAGTTCGGTCCGTCTTACGATCCCGACACTCTGCGAGTTGAGATACCGGCTCAAATTCTGTTCGAGAAAGTGGCCAAGGTTGTTTGGCCGGATGTCAGATCGCCAGATCACGGAAACAAGCTCGTCTATATGTACCCGATTCCAGAACTCAAGAAGTGTCGTACAGAAGACAGACGATTCGCCGTTTGGAGCGGGAAAAGGTCTAACAGAGGAGAAGCAGTCAGAAAGTGGGACGCCGTGTAACCTCCTGGATGACGTGTCATTGGCGTCAGGAATGACGCCTGTCACGGCTGACGCCGTCAGCCTCTTCTACCCTCTTCCAGCTCTTTTTACTCCTGCCTCTATATATTCTGGTGTCATACGTGTCATTTAAAAGAAAAATAGACATAAAGCATTAGTCAGCAAGGGTTTAGACCATGACACGTGTCCGAGGTTTTGGCGTCATCCACGTGTCAGGACATGTCATTGAGCAGCAGAAGGAATTTTCACAATGGGCGATATCAAAGCATCGTTAATATGCTATCGGTGCAAGTCTAACTATGTCGAACGGGCGTCAGATGGACGAATCCGCTGTGCGAAGTGCCGTCGGCTGATCGCCCTGGACCCCCAGCAACGACCCGATCCCGACCCCGAAACTGAGAAGCCGCCGGACTCTCGATCGCAGTCACCGTACCGCCCGATCGACCCCGCCGAGCCGATCACCGGCCTGTTCTACTTCGTCTCCAAGAAGCTCGATTTGCTCGCCTTGCCCCGGCATGATGGCTACTCTCAGCCGACGATCGTCTTCGGTGACGAGCCGTACTTCCGGTTGACACCCCGAGTGCTCGCCTGGGTGTTCTCCGCGATCGCCGACGGACTCGAACCGCGGCTGGATTCAGGCACCGTGCCACGCAGCCAGGTTGAAGCCGCTGTCGAGGTCTACTCCCAACTGGCCCACTATGCCGATCGCGTGTTCGTCCCCGAAGCCGTCCGGTCCGCGTTCGCCCGCCCGCCGGAACTGCCGCCGGTACCGCCAGTGCTGTGACCCAACCGAACCATCGAGCACCTTGCGTCAATTTGTGATCGCCTGTACACTCAACACATCATGGCCAAGAAAAAGCCCAAAACGATCGAACTCGAAGCACGGTTCATTGAGGAGTACCTGGTCGACCTCAACGCCACCCGAGCGTATAAGGTCTGCCGTCCCGACTCCTCATACGCCACATGCCGAACCGAAGGCGCTAAGCTTCTTGCAAAACCTCACATTAAAGCGGAGGTTATTGCGTCCCAGGCAGCCAGGCGCAAACGGACGTCAGTCAGTGCTGACAAGGTTGTGCGAGAACTGGGACGAATCGCCTTCGCAGATGTGGCCGACCTGTTCGATTCGGAAGGCAACATGCTTGGGGTCCGTGAGATCCCCCTTGAGACCCGCCGAGCGATTCAGTCCCTGACCGTGAAGCAGCTCACATCGGGCCGAGGCCGCAACAAGAGACTCAACGGCACAGCGGTCGTCAAGATCCGATTCGAGCCTAAGTCCACAGCACTGGAAAAGCTGTGCAAGCACCTCGGGCTGATCCAGGAGATCCCGCCACTTGAAGCCCTCCTCTCAACCATCCCCGAACCCCTGCGTGGACAAATTCGCCAGGCGCTTGCTGAGGCTGTATCCGGCGGCGAAAATCCGTCAGTCAATCAAGGTGGCCAGCCCAGCTGATCGGCGAACGTTCGGCGTCGACTGGATGAGGCAGTACCTCGGCCACTACCTGACCTCCCCACCCTCGAAGCTCCATCTCGACCTGGCCGAGGACCTCAAAGACTTCCACCTCCGGAGAGGGTCCAAAGAGAACCGGATCGCCCCACGCGGTTCGGCCAAGACCACGTGGATGACCACCGGCTACGTCCTGTTCTGCGTGGCCGAGAAGCTTGAATCGTTCGTCCTGCTCTTGTCCGAAACCAGCGACCAGGCCAAGGGATTCTTGAACCAGATCAAAGAAGAACTCGAAGACAATCGAGCACTGGCCCGCGATTACCCGTTGGCCGTCGGCATGGGTTCGAAGTGGGACAGCTCGCACATCGTCACGAGCAACGGAATCCAGATCGTGGCCAAGTCGGTCGGCGGTTCGATCCGTGGCGTGAAGAAGCGACAGAACCGACCGTCCCTCATCGTGATCGACGACCCGAATGAACGGGACGATGCCTACTCGCCGGTGAAGCGTCAGCGGAAGTGGGAATGGTTTACGCTCGACGTCTCCAGCGTCGGTGACATCGCCACAACGAACACGCTCGTTGCCGGTACGCCGATCCACGGTGAGGCGATTTGTTGCAAGCTGCGGGACACACCCGGCTGGAAGACGAAGTCCTATCGGTCGATCATCGAGTTCCCCAAACGCATGGACATGTGGGCGACGTGGGAACGCATCTTGACCAACCTCGGCGACCAAGATCGCATTAACACAGCTCGTGCGTTCTACGAATCGCACAAAGCAGAGATGGACGAAGGGGCTGTCCTGCTCTGGCCGGAACGCGAGTCGCTCTACGACCTGATGTGTTTCAAAGCAGCCAACGGCGATCGTGCGTTCGGTTCCGAGAAACAGGACGAACCCGGTGTCGATGGTGCAACCGAGTGGCCACCGGAGTATTTCGACTGGCCCGGATTCTGGTTCGATGATTGGCCTACTGGCCTCATCAGTCGCGTGTACTCACTCGACCCGTCCAAGGGGAAGGACAGCAAGTCGAGCGACTACCAGGCCCACACCAAGGTCGGCATATGCCACGATGGCACGATCTGCATCGAAGCCGATCTTCGGCGTGAGAACGTGTCGCTCATGGCCGGTCGTGCGATCAACGAATCGATCGATTTCCGGAGCATGGAGCTGCTCGTCGAGGATAACGGGACGATGGGCATGATCGAGCCGGAGTTCCGGCGGATGATGCAGGACCTGGGGAAGATCGCACCACTGAAGACGATCACGAGCACCGAGCACAAGATGGTCCGCATTCGCACCGTCGGTCCATGGCTCGCCCGGAAGCAGATCCGAGTTCGCAACACACCGGGCGGCAAGCTGCTCGTCGCTCAGTGGAAGTCAGTTCCGAACGGTGAGTTCGACGATGGCCCGGACTCCGCTTCGCTTGGGATTCGTCGAGCAGTTGAACTGATCAACAGAGCTGCACCTATCACAGCTGAACACTCGGACACTATAATGGGTTCCATGCTCGACGCCGCTTTCCAGTGACAGTTATTTCCCCTGTGCCCAACGACAGGGGCGGATTGAAACTTCCAGTGACAGGTGATCCATGCTTGGATTGAACACGCTCAGATCGATTACAGCGATCACGCGACGACTGATCACCGGCCATCCCACCAGTGCCTGGCCCGAAGCGCACGTAGCGTGGATGCAGGAGCAGATCCGAGCGTACGCCACGCTGCAGAACTACGTCAGTCCACTGACAGCGTACAACGACAACATCACCGGCGAGACGGCCGAGATGCGGATGGCCTACCGCAAGTTTCTAAGCCGTCCCGAAGTCAAAGCCCCGCTGTTCCAGAAGCTGTACAGTGTGTGCTCGCTTGATCCCCAAGTCATCTCCGGGAACAAGAAGAACCCCAAGGCGAACGCCGCTGCTGCATGGGTCGACTACGCAATCAGCACATCGGGCAGTGAAGGTGTCGGCGGTTCTCCGGGCGGATGGGTGGGGCTGCTCTCGAACGTGCTGCTCATGTCGATGGTCGATGGGTTCTCGATCACGAACAAGGTGTTCGATACCTTGCCCAGCTCGAACACGAAGTACCCAGGTTGGTGGACGCTGAAAGCGGCCAAGGCCAAGGACACGAACTTCCTGCGGTTCAGGCTCGACCAGTTCAAGAACTTGACCTCGATCCAAGCCGTGGGGCAGAGCCAAGGGGGGATCAACTTCGACCCGAAAGACTTCATCGTGTTCACGCTGATGTCTATCTTCGAATCGCCGTTCGGTTTGTCCGACCTGCGAGCTGCAAACAGGGCCGCGACCCTGATCGAAGGGGCGGTCAAGCTCCGGGCGATCCTGATCGAGAACTACTCCGGCCCGTTCCTGGTCGCCACCAGCAAGGACTCCACTGTCCGCAAAGAGATTGGGGCCAAGCTGAACGACGCCAGGGCACGCGGTTGGATCGCTGTCCCCGATGGTACTGAGGTTGAGGTGATCAACCTCGCGACTTCGAACATCGATATTTTCCAAGCGACGATCGATGACTATCGCAAAGAGATCGCGATCTCGATCCAAGGTGCCAGCCTTCAGATGTACGAGGCGACCAACGCACAAGGGCAGGGCAACAGCGAGACCGCCCGCAAGCAGAGCGATCTGCCGACCTGGTGGGCGTCGATCTGTCTGGCTCAGGCCCTGACAAACCAACTCGTTCCGGACCTGTGCGACCCACACTTCGACGATTCCGTTGAGCGACCGCACATCAAGCTCGGCGGTGTCGATCCGGTCGTTGCACTGCAGGAGGCTCAGCGGTTCAAGTTCTACCAAGACCTCGGCGGCACACTGTCCCGCGAGCAGGTGGCCGACGAACTCGCGATCGAGCACCCCAAAGATCCGGCCGACGAACTTCGACCAATCCAGACGCCGCAGCTCGGGCCGATGAACTCACCGTTCGGCAACAACAGCACCACGCCGGGGACCGGGGGTTCCTCGGCCGCAGCGACCTTTCGCGGACGATAAGATCTCACTACCAGTCATCACGAACGCACAGCCCAAACCCGCGTCTGGTGAAGTTGCACTGGCTGGCACGGACGGCCGTGAACTCACACGGCTGATCCGCGAAGCCAAAGACTCTGGCGTTGAGGTGATGACCCAAGTCGTCGAGAAGGCAGTCGAACGCGGAGTCAGTTCCGGCGAGATCATGACTCAGCCGTTACTCAACGCTGATGAGCTGCAGGAGCTGGCCGAGGCCCTGGCCAGTGTCAACGCCACGGCTGATCTGCTCGGGCGTGCCAACGTCCGGCAGCTTGCCGAAGATCCACAGGCCAAGTCGTTCGCGAAGTTCGCCGACGAGCAGACTCGCATCCGGATTCAGCCACCCGAAGAGGCGTTGCGATACTTCCTTGGCCTGTTCCCCTCGATCAATCAAGACCCGCTGCGATTCGGTGAGTTTCACCGTCGGCAGGCGTTCACGCTCGCAGCCAGTACCAACGAAGTCCTGACTCGCCGCGTGCAAGAAGCGATCGCGTACGCACTCTCGAACAACACGAACGGCACAGTCGATGTGCAAGACGTGCTCGACGAAGCTGGCGTCTCACCGGCGAGTTCCGGGTACGCAGACCTTGTGTTCAGAACCAACGCGATGGACTCATACCAGTCGGCCGCGTACGAGGAAGCCCGTGCACCGGATCTGCAAGCCACGTTCCCGGTCTGGCTGTATCTCGGGATTTTGGACGGACGGCAGGGCAAAGACCACGAGCCGAAGTTCAATCGGTACTACCCAGCCGAAGCCACGTTCAGTGAGGTTCGCGGGCCTCGCGTATGGAACTGCAGGTGTTCACTTCGCTGGATCACGGCGGACGAATGGGATCGGCTCAAGGCTCAGGGCGCGAGGATCGAGACTTCATGGTGATGAACACTCAGCCTGTCAACGTGATCGTCTGCCCGAACTGCAAAAGTGTGCTGGCCACCACTTCGGCCAACCGTCTCTGTGTTGGTGGAACGGTCGCGATTCATAAGCGGATCATGCTCACCTGTCTGAAGTGCCATGCTCAGGTTCTCTGGCGTCCAAGTGACGCAAAATAGTGTGCGTTCGTTGACTGGTGTTCGCCTGTCGATTAAAGTACCTTAAAGCAAATTCATCCTTGCGGGCCGGTCGGCCACATATGAAGCCTGACGCACTTCATGCCCGCAGCCATGCCACAGCCAGCGATCGTACCGCCGCTTCCCACGATGCCAGTAACCTGCCGGTTGCTGAATATGGTTTCGTTTACCGAGGGGAACCGCAACGGCCGCGACTTCGACGAGTCGACGATCGATGAGATCGTCTCCAACTTCAACAAGTTCAACCGTGGCTACTGGCTGCCCTATGTCACAGTGAACCACGAGGAATCGACCGGCCCGAACCCCAACGCACCAACGGTCTGGGACGGGCTGTCTCTGGGCGACGTTGTCGACTGCCGCAAGGTGATGGTCGACGGCAAGGCCGGGTTCGAGTT
>ERZ650304.477-NODE-477-length-20904-cov-183.002350_pt1 | contig 20904 bp, 30 predicted proteins | sample MGYA00376240_ERZ650304 | MGnify/ENA primary metagenome ERZ650304 (study PRJEB26733, sample SAMN07839271) | wastewater metagenome | biome: small river; feature: stream; material: water | place: USA: North Carolina | collected 2016-03-01 ... | reverse complement strand
CCCGAGCAGATTAAAAAAGAGCGCGATAGTGACGACCGGCCTTGTCTTGTTATTAACAAGATGCCTCAATACATCAATCAAATCACAAATGAGCAGCGGCAAAATCGCCCTGCAATCAAAATTTCTCCCGTCGATTCACTCGCTGACGTTGAAACTGCAAAAGTTTTTCAAGGCATCATTAAGCACATCGAAAATAGTTCTAATGCTTCTGTAGCGTATGACAATGCAACCGATGGGGCCGCAACAGGCGGTCTAGGTTATATCAGAGTAACGACAGACTATTGCGATGACATGAGTTTCGACCAAGAAGTTCAAATCAAGCAAGTTTATGACTGGGCCTCTGTATACTTCGATGCTGCATCTAAAGAGCCAGACGGTTCAGATGCTGGTCACGCTTTTGTTCATCAAGAAATGTCCAAGGACGAATTTAAACGCGAGTATCCTGATGCAAAAATGTCATCAATGGCTGACTGGACATCGATCGGTGATTCAGACGGCTGGATCTCTGACAACTCATGCCGAGTCGCTGAGTATTTTTACAAGAAACATAAAAAAGTTAAGATTTATCAAGTTCAAGATTTAATTTCGGGACAAGTTTTAACTTTAAAAAAAGAAGAACTGCCGAAAGAAAAGCAAACTTACAAAATCTTAAATGAGCGTGAAACATTAGAGTGCACGATTCACTGGGTAAAAACTAACGGCTATGAAGTTTTAGAAAAGACAATTTGGCCGGGTAAATGGATTCCAATCATTCCAGTTTACGGCAAATCTTTAATGGTCGATGGCAAGCGAATCCTAGAATCTGTCATTCGTCACGCTAAAGACTCTCAACGAATGTACAACTATTTCACGTCTACAGAGAGTGAAACAGTAGCCCTTGCGCCTAAAGCTCCGTTCATCGTGGCAGAGGGACAAGTTCCAAAAGAATTCGAACTTATTTGGAAATCGGCGAACAGAAAAAATATTGCATATTTACCTTACAAGCCAATTTCAGCAGGCGGTCAATTAGTTGGTGCGCCTCAACGAAACGCTTACGAAGCGCCTATTCAAGCAATTACTGCAGCTCGTTTACAATCTAATGATGACATCAAAGCCACAACAGGCATTTACGATGCTTCATTAGGAAATAAATCAAACGAACAATCAGGCGTTGCAATCGCTCGACGTAATGCTCAGGCACAGACTTCAAACTTTCATTTTATCGATAATCTTAACCGCTCAATTCGTCATGTAGGCAAAATATTAGTGGATTTAATCCCAAAGATTTACGACACGGAGCGAGCGTTAAGAATTATCGGCGAAGATGGAACTGAAGAAGTCGTCACTGTTAACACTATTTTTGACGGCAAAAAGAAATATGACTTAGGCGCTGGAAAGTACGACGTAATTGTCGAGACTGGTCCAAGCTATGCGACTAAACGTCAAGAAGCTGCAGCGATGATGATCGAAATGGTTAAAGCATTTCCGGGATTTGCACAAATCGCTGGTGATTTAGTTGTTGGAAATATGGATTGGCCGGGCGCTAAAGAAATGCAAACGCGAATCCGCAAATCATTACCTCCGGGATTAGTCGAAGAAAAAGAAGGCGCTGACATTCCTGACGAAGTTAAGGCCAAGATGGGCCAAATGGAGCAGATGATTCAACAGTTGTCTGGATCACTTACTCAAGCGACCGAAGCGCTTAAACAAAAGAAATTAGAAACCGAATCCAAAGAGCGCATTGAGACTTTAAAGGTCAACGCTCAATTGGAAATTGCAAAAGCACAAATCGAATCGAAAGAAGCTCTAGCTGGATTTCAGCAAGAAATGAGCACTTTAAATGACGACATTTTACTAGTGAAACAAAGACTAGGTCTTTTGAATTTCGGCACTCCTATGACTAACGATGCTGGCGCAGAGCTGGCACCACAACAAGGAATGTAGAAACATGAAAAATGATTTTGTTAGCACATCAACGACTGATGTTCCTGAGGCGGCTCCGGCTGCTGGGGCTAAGGTTGAAGAAACTGCTAAAGAAACAACCGAGAAAGTCGAAGGCGTAGAATCTGGCGAAACCGCTGAGATCGAAGCTCAAGACGCTATCGAAACCGATCCCGAAGCTGAAGCCGAACTCACGGATGATGAAGGTGGCGACGAGGATCAAAAACCCGAAGAAGTAAAGCCTAAGAAAAAAGGCGGCTTTCAAAAAAAGCTTGAGCGCAAAGATCGAGAGATCGAACAGCTTAAGCAAATGTTAGCTCAACAACAGCAACCACAGACTCAAAAGCCTGCGGAAAAAACTGTTGAAAACTCTGATGACCTAGAGCCGGATGTCGAAAAGTATGAAAGTCTCACTGACTTTTATAAAGATCATTCACGCTGGGCCGCTCGACAGGAAGTTAAAGCTTTCAGAAAAGAGCAAGAAGAAAGAGCAAAAGCCGAATCTGCAAAGTCAGCCGAACAGGCAAAGCTTTCAGATTTTCATAAACGCGAAGACGAATTTTCAAAAGCTGCGCCTGACTATCAAGAAATCATTGACGAAAACTCTGATTACATGGTGTCGGCTGGACTTAAAGAAGCTGTTTTAGCGTCTGAACATGGACCTGAAATCATCTACACACTTTTCAAGAATAAAACAGAATTAAACCGGATTAATTCGCTTAATTTGGTTCAACAGGTTTTAGAGATTGGAAAATTAGAAGCAAAGCTTTCTAAATCGGAACAAAAACCAGAAGTAAAAACAAAAACCGCTGCGCCTCCACCTCCGAAACCAGTTGGAACTAGATCACCTGGAAAAGTCGTAAAAGACCCTAGTGATATGAGTCCAGACGAATATTTGGAGTACAGACGTAAGCAAAAAAAATAACTATTCCCGCATAACTAGCGGGCTAGGAGCTTTCAATGTCAAATACAAACTTAACCGGCACGATTATAACAAATGAATCGTTAGCTGTTTTAGAAAACAATTTAACTTTCGCAAAAGGCTGCAATCGTGAATATGACGACAAATTCGCAGTTGCTGGAGCGAAAATCGGAACAACTTTAAACATCAGAAAACCAGCGCGATACGTTGGTCGTACTGGTGCCGCAATCGGCGTTGAGGACCACACTGAGACGCAAGTGCCTTTAGTGCTTGATACTCAATTCGGTGTTGACGTGTCTTTCACGTCTCAAGAATTGACTTTATCAATCGATGAGTTCTCTGATCGTATCGTTAAGCCAGCTATGGCAGCAATTGCGAACAAAATCGATCGTGACGGTTTAACAATGGCTTATCAGTCAACATACAACGCTGTTGGTACTCCGGGCACTACGCCTGCAACTGCTGCGGTTGCTTTAGCTGCTGGTGCTAAACTAGATTTCGAAGCGGCTCCACGCGATGGACAGCGCTCATTAGTTATCGATCCTTTGGCAAATGCTTCATTTGTTGACGTGTTGAAAGGTTTATTTCAGTCATCTGAAAAAATCAAAGATCAATACGAACAAGGAAACATGGGCTTAGCGTTCGGTTTCAAATGGTCAATGGATCAAAACGTAGTGAATCACGTTGTTGGACCTTTGGGCGGAACTCCGCTGACAAACGGTGTTCCATCACAAGGTGCTACAACTTTAGTGACTGACGGTTGGACTGCTGCTGCTGCATCTCGTTTGAAAAAAGGTGACGTGTTCACAATTGCAAACGTGTTCGCAGTCAATCCACAGAACAGACAATCAACTGGTCAATTACGTCAATTCGTAGTAACTGCAGACGTTTCATCTGACGGTTCTGGTAACTTAACGGCTGCAATCTCTCCAGCGATTCAATCGACTGGTGCATTTGCAACAGTTTCAGCTTTACCTGCCGACAATGCTGCAATCACAGTGTTAGGCGCGGCTAATACCATCAGCCCTGCAAACGTTGCATTCCATAAAGATGCTTTCGTTTTAGGTTCTGCTGACTTGTTATTGCCTAAAGGCGTTGACATGGCTTCTCGCTCTGCGAGCAAGAAGGTTGGTTTGTCTGTTCGTATGGTTCGCCAGTACGCGATCAACTCGGACGCTTTCCCATGCCGTTTTGATGTCTTGTACGGCTACAAAGCTGTTTATCCAGAATTAGCTTGTCGTATCCAAGGTTAATAATGACGGGGGCCGATTGTGGCCCCTCTCTTTTCTTAGAGGAATGAATGAAAGAATTAGAAGAAGAAAAATTTCCCGGTGTTTTTATGTACTCAAAAAAGTACGGCGCAGTTTTATTTGAAACACAAGAAGAAGTCGAAGCGCTCGACAAAAAAGAATGGTTTGATTCTCCTAATTTTGATGATCCAAAAGTGATCGTTAAAAAATACAAAGGCACAAAGGCATTAGAAAAAATGTCTAAGCTTGAATTGGTTGATGTCGGTGTTTCTTTAGACATCGCAAAAGAAGAGCTTACTTCGTTAAAAAAAGAAGAAATTATCGAACTTTTAAAATAAAGGGGCCTTAAATGACTGTTAGGGATTTGATTAAAAAATCGTTAGTTTTAATCGGTGCAGTTTCGGCGGGCGAGAATATCTCGGCGCAAGAAGCTAGCGACGGCATAAGCTCGCTCAATGATCTTTTAGACTCATGGTCAACTGATGGCCTACTGATCCCAACAACAACAATCGAAGAGTTTACGCTTACTCCCGGTCAAGGATCATACACGATCGGGCCAAGTGCTAATTTCAACACAACAAACCCGCAAGTTATCGAAGAGTCTAGACTTAAAGATGTTTCGGGCACTCCGATTGAGTTACCGATTAAAATTCTAAGTACTCAAGAATGGGCTGATGTTATTCAAAAGACTGTTACATCAAGCCAGCCCGATTCATTATATTTTCAGCGCGGTGGCGCGCTAAGCACCATCTATTTATATCCAATTCCAAGCGCTGCAAATAAGATTGTTTTATATACTAAAAAAACGCTCGGCTCTTTTACATCAGCAAACGATGTAATAAGTTTACCGCCGGGCTATCAAAGAGCTTTACGTTATAATTTAGCTTTAGAGCTTGCCGTTGAATATGGAAAGCAGCCAAGCGAATACGTTTTTCAAACTTCACAAGAATTAAAAGCACAATTGATGAGGGTGAATGACGGCGGAAATCCGTTATTGCTTAAATCAGACATTTTAGGAATCGTACAAGATTCGACAAAACCATTTAACATCTATACGGGGTCTTAATGAAACTCCAAGGCTTTATTGGACCGGCCTATCAACTTCAATCGTTAGCCGTAGACGCGCAAAGATGCGTGAATTTGTATCCTGAGGCGATTGAGTCGGGATCAGGCAAAGGTCAACAAGTCGCTTATTTAAAATCGACTCCGGGCCTGACAGAATTGTTTTCTGTTGGAACCGGTCCGATCAGACTTGTGCACGTTGAAAACGTAGAGCGCGACAATCCAGTCGAAAAAGCTGTTGTCTATGTCGTGAGCGGTTCAGAGGTTTGGACTTGTTCATATCAATACGGATCTTGGGTGACAAAGCTTTGCGGATCAATCGCAACGACAAGCGGCCCAGTATCAGCTCACTCAATTAAAAAAGGCGCATCACCAAAGTATCAAACTGTTTTTGTAGATGGCGACAATAATTATTTAGTTAAGTCTGACGACTATGACGGCGGATATATTGGAAGCGGTAATTTTGGAGACTTTGCAACTTTTGGTCTAACTGCCGTGCAGGGTGCGACGCAAATTAAATGGATTGATGGTTTTTTAATTTTAATCGTCAAAGACACAGCTCAATATTACGTCTCTGATTGGCAGGGCACGACTTTCAACGCTCTGTCATTTGCGACATCTGAGGGAAATCCTGACAATATTTCAGGAATGGAGTCACTTAATCGTGACTTAATTATTTTTAACAAGATTTCAACAGAAATCTACACAAACACAGGAAATGGCTCTTTTCCTTTTGAACGAGTCGGGTCCGGATTTATTGAAGTCGGGTGCTGTGCTCCGTTTTCTATCGCTAAAACACAAGACACAGTTTTTTGGTTGGGACAAAGTGGAAATGGTCGCGGCATTGTTTACGCTGCCAGCAATATCAATCCAGTTCGAATCTCTACTCATGCGATTGAGGCCGAAATTGCAACATATGAAGACATCACGAAGGCTCGTGGTTATACATATCAATACGAGGGTCACTCGTTTTATGTTTTAAATTTCACAGAGGCGACTTGGGTTTTTGATACGGCTTCAAAGCTGTGGCATCAGTGGTCATTTTTAAATCAAGGAAATTTAGAGCGCCATCGATTAGAGTCTGTCGGGTATTTGCCAAACTTAGGTTTTCATTTGGGCGGCGACTTTGAAACGAACAAAGTTTTCAAGATTGATCCATCAAGCAAAACTGATTTTGGAAACCCGATCAAGCGATTGCGATCAAGCCCGCATTTGTCGCAAGATTTGCAACGAGTATTTTATAAATCGTTTCAATTAGATTGCGAGGTCGGAGTCGGTTTAGATGGTGGCGTTTATGGCTCTGATCCAGTCGTGGTGCTTCGATATTCTGACGATGGTGGTTTTACGTGGTCGAGCGAAATCGAAGCGTCTATTGGTAAAATTGGCGAATATAAAACGAGAGCTTTATTTCGAAGACTTGGAACGGCTAGAGATCGCATTTTTGAAGTATCAGTCAGCGATCCAGTTAAAGTTAATTTCATTGACGCGCAAATCGATGCAGAATTGGCGGGCAGCTAGTGGCTATGTATCCCGTTCCGTTTCAATCGCCTGTCACTGATAGCTCAAGCATTTTAACTAGAGCATGGGAAAATTTTTTTCGTAAAATTCAAGACGTTGTTAATTACATCAGAGACGAAGAAGTTTTCAATTTAGAAAACAATCAATCATCGCCTGCTAACATTGCTCCACTTGCATTTGATAACCAGATTACTTCTCATGCCGTGATTGAGTATTTTGTTCAACGAATACACTCAACGCCATCAGAGAATTTACAAGCTGGGCGACTCACGGTTTTTTATCGTTACAACACTTTTGATTGGGTTTTAACAAACACGACAGAGGGCTCATCGGGCTCGCCCGGCGTTACATTCTCGATCACAAGCACGGGTCAAATTCAATACACAACAACAAATATTTCCGGATTGCCTTCGTTGTCTCGAATTACCTTTAGAGTTCGAGAAATAAAAGCAAAATCTGCGCTTTACTCAAAGTTGGGATAATGAATTTATATTTTGAATATATCAAAGAAAGAGAAAACCTAGACCATTACGAAATGGAAAATGGGTTTTTTACTTATGAAATTAGAGACAAAGAATTTTATCTTGCAAACATTTATGTGCGCCCAGATCAACGGGGTACATCGGCTAAAATGCATCTGTGGGAAAAAATGCAAGAAATCGCAATCGAAAAAGGTTGTGATTTAATTTCTGCAAATATTTATTTAAACGATTCCGGTTTTCATAGAACGATTCGAGCAGCACTAAAACTAGGTTTTAGTTTTGTCATGGCTCAGAATAATTGTGTGACAATCGTTAAAAAATTGGGGGACTAATGGGAAGTGTAATTGATAGCGCCGTAAAGGTTGGAACATTAGGACTTGTTGAAACTGACTTGTCTGGCGAAAAAGCAAAGGGTCGCGCCCTAGACGCTCAAAAATATGCTTTAGGTCAAGCTAACTCCGCTTCAGAACTGGCTTGGAATAGACAGCAGCAAGAAATGGAGCCGTGGAAAACTGCGGGCCTTAAAGCACTTCAAGGATTACAAGATGGCTCTTTCTATCAAAAAGACCCAGGTTATCAGTTTAGATTAGACGAGGGAACAAACTCAATCAACGCGGCATTGGCAGCTCGCGGAATGGCAAACAGTGGAGCAGCATTAAAAGAGCTTTCACGCTATGGACAAAACTTTGCATCAAACGAATATCAAAACGCTTGGAATCGACAAAATCAATTAGCTAACTACGGAAATCAAGCGTCTCAAGCTTTAGGAAATTTTGCCGGTGGTTACGGATCTAATTTGGCCAACAACGCAATTGGTTACGGAAACAGTGCATCTGCTGCCGAAATTGGCCAGGCAAACATGAACAATCAACTGTTTTCTGGATTATTAAACGCTGGCGGAAAGGCTGCCGGTGCTGCGGCTGGCGGTGCTTAATGGCAGAATTCAATTCAAACATTTTTTTAAATAGACAGGCTGTAGATTTTGGACAAATAGGCGAAGGCTTTGAGCGCGGAATGCGTCTCGGCGACATGGTTCGTCAGCGCAAAACGCAAGAACTAGAACAGCAAAAACAAAACGACATCAAAGAAGCTTACAACTCAGGACATGAAACACGACCTGACGGCTCATCTTTTTTTAATCCTCAACGAGTTTCTGAATATTTAAAATCTAAAGGCTTAGGATTAGAGGCGCAAAAATTCGATCAAGATTATCAAGCGCAACAAGCGGCACAATTAAAGTCGCAATTAGATAATCAGTACAATCAAAGCTCAATGGTCAGCTCACTACTTGGAACAGTTCGCGATCAAGCTAGTTATGACGCTGCAAAAGCTCAAGCGATGAAATTCGGTATTCAAGGCGTGGATCAATTGCCTGCGCAATACAATCCACAATTTATTGATGGCTTAAAAGCTCAATACGGAAAAGCTTCGATGACCTACAAAGAACAGCTTGATGATTCTCGCAAACGCGAAGAGGCGCAGGCACGACTTGCAGAGCTTGGAATGAAAAGACAAGACAGACAAGACGCAATCAACACAAGGCTTGAAGAAAAACAAATGGCGTTAATGACTCCTTACGGATTAGCCAACACGCCAGAAGACGCAAAAAACATTAAGGCCGGAGTTGAAGAAAAAGCAAAGTTCGACGAACAAATTCAAGAGTTGATCGGCTTACGAACCAAATACGAAGGTGGAAATTTGCCTGGTATTAACAAGCAAGACCAAGAAAGAGCCGAACAGTTGTCTAATGATTTGCTTTTAACCTATAAAAACATGGCAAAGCTCGGTGTTTTATCTCAATCAGATGAGAAAATTATTAATTCAATTATTCCAAAAGATCCGCTTCGAATGCGCGGATTATCTGAAGTTTTTCAAGGTCAAGATGCTGTTTTAAACCGCCTAAAAAGCTTCAAGTCTGATTCTGATAAAGACTTTAAAACCAAGCTCTCAACAAGATTAAGAGACGGCGAAAAAGCTGTCGAAAAATTGAATCAATCTGGTCCTGATCAAAAAAAATATAAGTGGCAGGTTGTTGATTAATGAGAACAATATCTGTCAGAAACAAAAGCGGCGAAACCTTAAAAGTTAGCGAAGACAATATTTTGCAAGCTGAAAAAGATGGTTTCCTTCCTGTCGTTTCAAACGGTCAAGAGGAAGTTCGCGTTAAATATAACGACATTCCGCAAGCTCAAAAGGATGGGTTTGATTTTGTTCAACCACAAGAAAAACCAAAAGAATATGATTATTCTGACGTCGGACAGGTAGCCAAAGACGTAGTTAAAGCCGCAACAATCGACGGCCTTCCTGTTTATGGTCAAACCATCGGCTCAACTATTGGAATGATTGCGGGACCGCAAGGCGCAGTTATCGGTGGCGGTTTAGGACAAGCCGCCGGTGAGTCGCTACGAAAAGGTCTTTACGGAGTCGGTGAGTTAATTACTGGTGAAAGATCTTTGAGTGATGAGCTTCGACTTCCAACAAGAGAAGAAGTGGCTCAAGTTGCGAGCGACACAAAAAATGCTTTTGTAGAGGGCGCTACGTCTGAGCTTGGCGGTCAAGCCGTTAGCAAGGTTGTTGAAAAAGGCGCTAAAGCTGCAATCGGCGCGGGCAAAGGTTTAAAAAACTCAGCAGAAGAACTTTATGCTAGATCGCTCGGATTAGATAAGCCAAGAGCTAATCAAATTGGAGACATTCAAGATATTCGTGACGTCGGTCGATTTGCTAGAGATCAAGGAATCATCACACCATTTGCAACCGCCGAATCAATGACAGCAAAAAATGAAGCCATCAAAAAACAGGGTGGCGAAATGATGGGTGATGTCTACAAACAAATAGACGACGCTGGCGCGAGTACGTTTAACCCTCTAGAAACTGCCGCCGAGGTTGATAAAAAACTAGGTGGCTTTTACAGATCACCAATTAACAAGGCCGAAACCAGCCAACTTGAAAACACTCTCGAATCAATCGTCATGCGTGGCGATAAAAACATTTCTTTGCAAGAGGCGCAAATTTTAAAAGAAGAATTATCTGGTGTTGCTAACTGGAAAAAGAACCCCGCTGATTTAACGCCAAAAGAAAAGATGGCCCAAGATGCTTATTTTATTGTAAGCGATGGGATTGATAAGGCAGCAGAGGCCGGAGCAAAAACCATTGGCAAAGAAGGCCTAGAACAAGTTCTAACCCAAGGGAAAAAGCTCTACTCTCAAGGGAAAACTGTCGAAAAACTTTTAATCAATAAAACCAATAAGGGCAGCAACAACGTTTTAGGTCTTACTGATTTTATCACGGGCGCGGCTGGTCTTGGTGCGGCGGCACTAAATCCGGCAACGGCTCCGGCGGCACTAAGTTTGTTTGTTGGAAAAAAATATTTAGATAAATACGGAGCACAACAAACAGGGATTGTTTTAGATAAAATTTCAAAACAACTGCTTCAAAGTACTGCTCTAAAAGAAATGGCGAAAAAATCGCCGCAAGCTTTTGAGCAAATCGTTAAATCTACTATTTCGGGATATTTTGCAGAAAAAGAAAAGCCAGCGCCGAAGTCTGGACCTGATAAATGGGTTCATACAGGAAGCATGAAGGTTTTAGATGCTGACCCGACATTTGACCCGACATTTTTAAATCAGATCAAAGGTCAAAAAAAGTTTCGTGATATTTTAATCAGAGCAAGTGAACTGCCTGCAAAATCAAACAAAATCGATGATTCAGTCGAGCAAATCAAATCATCTGAAGAATACAAAAAATTCATCAAAGAAAAAGAAAAGCAAGCACAAAACAAAGAACCAGACCAAGCAGCAGCACCAAAAATTAAATTTCCTTTAGTCGTTCAAAAAGACGGCTATACGGCAGTTGTTCGAAATGCTGATGAATTATCAGAAGCAAAATCAGAGGGCTGGGCATGAGCTGGAAATCGACGATCGCGAAAAAACAAACATGGAAAGACTCAATCATGAGATCTAAGCCAGTGACCGCCGAAGAAATGAAGGCGGATGTTTTAAAGCTCGTTCTGCCTGAGATCAAAGAAAAAACTTCGTGGAAAAACACGCTGTCAATCGTTCCTAAGAACGGCTTAGACGGAAAAAATGGCAAGGACGGAAAGTCAATCAAAGGTCCAAAGGGTGATAAGGGTGATCGCGGCGAAAAAGGTGAACGAGGCGAATCAATCGTCGGACCAAAAGGTGATTCGGGAAAAGACGGCAGAGACGGCGCGACTTGGCACTTAGTTTCTGACGAACCCGAAGACATCGGAATGAATGGAGACTTTGCTTTCGATAAATCTAATTTTGAAATCTATTTCAAAGAAAATGACGAGTGGCAATCATTAGGATCAATCAAAGGCGAAAATAAAACTGCTTTTGTTGGTGGTCTAAATGGTTCGAATGGTCTCTCGGCTTATGAGATAGCGGTGAGAAATGGATTTGTAGGAACAGAAGTCGAATGGCTCGCATCATTAGGGAGTGCACAAGTGGAATTAGCGCAAATCGTAGATGAGGCAAGTTCAACAGTGACTTACATCGGAAAAGCTCAACCGGGCTCAGCGGAAAACGCAGCGGTTTGGCAAATTAAAAAAATAACAATCAGTGGAACCGAGACTATTACGACTTATGCAGATGGCGACGCTGATTATAACAACGTATGGGATGACAGATTAAGTTTAAGTTATTTGTAAATTTTAGATTTTAAAAAACATTAACAACTATTGCCCGATAACTACGGGCCTAGGAGCTAAGAATGAGTTTTTCAAACACAGCAGAGACGGCAGTCCTGCAACAAGTTTTCAACGGGACAGCATTACCTTGGAACGCTAACACTGATTTATGGTTAGCACTCCACACAGCAGATCCGGGCGAAGCAGGAACAGCGGTTACAAGTGAAGCGACATACACAAGTTATGCTCGAATCGCTTTAGCTCGTGCGACTGATTTCACAGTCACGGGTGCAACAGTTGAAAACGCAAATCAAGAAGCATTTCCACAATCAACAGGCGGGTCAAACGTCATCACTCATGCTTCGGTCGTTACGACTTCAAGCGGTGCGGGAACGATTATCGCCAGAGCTGCTTTAACTTCATCAATCACAGTAACGACAGGCGTTCAACCGCTTTTCGCTGCTGGTGCATTAACATTTACTCTGGACTAATCATGAACGAACTCATTGAACAGGCAACAAACGAACAACTGAAGGCGGCTCTACAAGAGGCGCTTTTGGTCATTGATCAGTTGTCGGCTCAAACAGGTGCGTACATTCGTGAAGATGTTGTTGAAAAAATCAAAGAGGCTCACTTGGAATCAATCTCTAAAAGGCTGGTTTTGTGATGGGTCTTCTCGGTTTTAATTCAATAGGAAAATCAATTGAAGACGCAGGTAGTTTTCATTATCAATATTTTTACAAATCATCAACGCCCTCGGCGGGTGCGGCACGCTACTTTATAGACTGCAACCAAACATCAGGCCAGCCAAAATATAACCCTTTCGCTGGAAGCGAGTTAACAGCAACTCCCCTTGTCGGATCTGGAAATTCTGGAATTTATTGCGGAACCTTTGAGGTCGAAAAATCAAAATTCATTAGCAAAATTACTTTAAACCAGTCAAACACGACTGCGGCATCGCCTAATTTCATTTTTTTAAATGATTACCTTATGTTTTATCCGCTGATTGATTGCGACAATTTAGACGCGCAAATCATGGACAACACAAACACGTTGCCAAGGTATCAGGGCGGCGAGGGTGTTCGAATTGTTTTAGTCGGAACAGCACCGATGACTAGCATTGTTTCTGTAACTGTAACCTATACAAATTCAGACGGGGTTAGCGGTAGAACATCAACGGCGGACATCATACCATCTACAGCAATTGGTGTGTGCGCAACTGCTGCGGGGTCTGGCGGAACAACAAGTCAATCAACTCCGTTTTGGCCTCTTGCCGATGGCGACAAGGGCGTTCGAAGCATTGAATCAATCCAGTTCGCTGCGAGTGCTGGCGGTTTTTTGTGTGCTTGTTTAGTGAAGCCAATAACTCAAATTATGTCTTATGAGGACAATGTTCCGGTTGAAAGTCAGTCTGGATTTTCAATTTTAAATCCGCCACAAATTTACGAAGGCGCTTATTTAAATTTTTTAATTTTTCGCGGCGGTGGCGGGTCTCCGCTAAATATTCAAGGCGAAATTATTTTTATAAACAGTTAGGGGATAAGATGGGATTTACAAGCTTAGACGATTTAGTTTCAGAAATTACGAGTGGAAAAAGCACAAGATTTGATTGGAATAAAATCACGGGTGCGGCGGCTTATGCTGCTGGTCGATGGTATGACATGAGCGCGCTCGGCGGAACTCCGATTGCAAATGCTTGGGCGGGTACGGCTCTCAACTGGCGATCATGTGATGAGACGACAGGAAACGGAACGCAAATCTTTGGAATACCACACGCCGGAAACGTCACGCCAGACACAAAACACATTTTAAACGCCTCCGCAGTCACAGGGGTTGCAACCGGAGTTCCAAGTCAATTAATGCTTGTCGATATGCAAGGCTACTATCCGGGTATCAGTATGAACTCGGCGGTTGCTCAGAACTTTGTAGGGTCACCAACGCTTCGCTATACGAACGGGGTCGGCGTTAGAGCTGCTTTAGTTATCACGGCGACAAGCGGAGCAACAGCGCACAACGTGGCTTTAAGTTATACAAACACGGCGGGCACGGCGGGGAGAACGCTTCCGGTCACTGTGGCTTGTACTGCTTCAGCAATCACTCCACACATTACACATTCAGGAACTGCGGCGAACAACTACGGGCCTTTCTTACCGCTTGCAAGTGGTGACGTAGGAATTCAATCGGTTCAATCAATTACTATTTCTGCGGCGTCTGGCGCTGGAACTGCGGCGCTGGTTTTATACAAGCCGATTTTTAGTATACCGCTTGTAGCGGCTTCAATCGCAACAGAGCGCGATTTGTTAAATCAAATCCCATCATTACCGCAAGTTCAAGACGGCGCATGTTTAACATGGCTTTACTTTGCGGGTGCGGCGACTGCGGCGAATTCAAACTTTTACGGACACGTCGAATTAGGTTGGGGGTAACCTTTGGCATTAACTAGATCGGGCCGCTCTGTGTTTTTCAATCCCGGAACCTTCGGCGGCGTCTATCGAAATCAGAATGGCAACATCATCAAGGGCGGTTTAAAAAATCGCTTTCTTGGTGGTTTTGATGCGAAGTTTGGCGCATATAACAACGGCGCTCTTTCGCCTTCTGCTTTTGTTCTACCTTTAAAATCTGGCTCGATTTCTAGTTACAATCAAAACAGAATGGCGCTCTCAACAGCGGCGAGCGGTGTTCCTGCTATGCCTATGATTGCAAGTTCTAATTTTACTTTAACAGTTACAAACGCGCAGCTTGATCAAGTTTTGCAATTGATTGCAAGCGGAGTCATGGCGCTAACAGGAAGTGCAAATCTTGCGGCGGCAGTTGCGGCACAAGCTTCTAGCTCTATGTCGCTTGCTGCCTCTGCGCTTTTAGGCGGATCGATACCAATCGAAGCGACAGGATCAGCTAGTTTGTCGCCATCGGTAACACTGATCGCAAAAGCTTTCATCGAAGCATCAGCGGGCGGACCGACTCCTTTAAGCCCTGAAGGTTTAGCAAATGCGGTCTTAGACGCTCTTTTGGCTGATCATACTATTTCGGGCTCTGTCGGTGAAGCGCTCGGAAACGTCGGCGCTAGTTCAAATCCGTGGTCAAGTGATTTAGCTTCAAACAACGCCGCTGGATCATTTGGCGAACGTATTCAAAAACTTTTAACTACAACTCAATTTAGATCGGAAAAGGATTAAACATGGCAATACTATCACCACAACTAAAGCAAAAGTTTTTCAACTCTTCTGGTGCGCCACTCTCTGGCGGAAAGCTGTTTTCGTATCAGGCCGGAACGACTACGCCGCTTGTGACTTACACCGACAGCACAGAGTCAAGTGCCAACACTAACCCGATTATTTTAGATGCAAATGGTGAATGTGATGTCTGGCTAGGTGCAAATTCTTACAAGTTTGTATTAAAAGATTCTGCTGACGTTACTCAGTGGACCGTAGATAACGTAAATCAGTCTGGCGAAAATCAAAACATTTCATCAGATGTTTTTGAAAATTTTGGGCTTACCGCTTCTGCAAGTTTAAACGCTTTGACGATTTCGATTACAAACGGAATCGGCGGAACTCCTTCTTTAACAAATCCAGTTCGCGTTGGCTTTCGGTCTCCAACAATCAGCAGCGGTCTTTCTAATGTTGTTTCAATAAACTCTGCGCTTGGAATGACAATCAGCGCGGGTTCAACATTAGGACATTCAAGCGGTGTTCAAGACTTTATATTTGTTTATTTAATTTATAACAATGGAGCCGCAGAGGTTGCGGTTTCGGGAACTCTATACCCTGAATTTGCTTTATACAGCACAGTCGCAGAGGGTGGCGCTGGTGGGGCAGATACTCGCGGAACGATCTACTCTGTAACTGCGCGGACAAATGTCCCGATGAGATTGGTCGGTAGAATGACTGTGACTCAGGCGACTGCGGGCGATTGGGTGACGCTTCCCTCACAAATTCAAGCGGGTGCGCTCGATCAAATTTACACTGATTCAAAAGTATTGACGACAAGACCAACGGTGAGTCGAGTAACTCGTGCGAATGCTAGCGGTGGGTTCTCTGCTGCTGCATCGGGAACTTATACGACTCCTGCAAACGTTCGATATCTTAGAATAAAAATGTCTGGTGGTGGCGGTGGTGGTGCTGGTGCAGGAACTTCAGGCGGTCCGGGTGGTCCGGGCGCTAACGGTGGTTCAACCACTTTCGGCTCTTCATTCTTAACTTGTACTGGTGGCGATGGCGCGGCGGCCGGCGGTAACAAGGGCGGAAACGGCGGAACGGTTACTATAAATTCACCGGGCATTGCAATAGTCGCAATCTCAGGCGGTGGTGGTGCAACCACTCAACAGCAAGGAACGGCAGGAACTTCAATTTTCAACGGCGCTCAAGGTGGCGTGAATGCTTTCGGCGGTTCAAACGGTGCAACCTGGGCAAGCTCTGGACAAAATGGATCAGATGACACAGGCGCGGGTGGTTCGGGTGGATCTATGACCACGAACGGAACTGCGAACAGCTTCGGAGGCTCTGGCGGTGGTGCTGGTGGTTACATGGAAGTTTATGTTCAATCACCAAATGCAACTTATTCTTATACTGTTGGCGCTGGCGGAAACGGCGGAACTGCGGGAACGAACGGCGGAGCCGGTGGTGGCGGCGCTGGTGGTGTCATCATTATCGAAGAATTTTACGTCTAAAGGAGCTTCGCATGGATGCGATCACAGAAAAAACAAAAATCCCACTCTTTGCGGTCTTAACATCGGTCCCCATCCTGGTGGGGTTTATCGTTTGGATCTCGGTACTTTATTCAAATGTTTCAGCAAACACGCAAGACATTGAAGACTTAAAGACTGATAAAAAAGAAATGGTTCAGGAACTGAAAGAAATAAATAAGTCGTTAACGGAAATTAAAACAACTTTAAAAATAAAGGAGCACTAAATGGAAATCTTAAACAAATTAACAGAATTAAGCGAAAGCTTAGGATTGGGGAAAGAAAAAGTGGAGCAAGTAAAATCAGACGTCGAAGCATTTGGAGCGGTTAAGTTTGAAGAAGGAAAACAAGCTGGCATCGTAGAAGGAAAACTTTTAGGCTTTGAAGAAGGCAAAAAAGTCGGATACGAAGAAGGTTTCAGCGCAGGTGTGGCCAGTGTACCGGTTAGCCCCGTCGTTGAAGTTCCTGTTGCTAGCGATAAAATTTATTCACAAGTGGAAATGGACGCTGCGCTTATTGTTAAATCTAATGAAGTTAAAGCGTCTATCAAAGCAAAATACGAAGAAGCACAATTAAAAGAATCTGAAATTGAAGCTTCATTGTTTGCTGCTGAGCCGGTACCTGAAGTACCAGTTGCGCCAGTTGTTGAGCCAGTTGTCGAAGCGCCAGCAGAACCAGTGGTTTAATATGTCGGCTCAAGAGATTGTTTTAAAACACGCTCAAGCTTGTGCAAAAGAATTAGCAAAAGAAATCTACTTACCAAAGATTCGTAAAGTCGTGGCAGATAGTCCAAACCCTTATGACGATGTCGTATTGGGTGCGCTAGAGCCATTAATTGCGGATGCTCTTGAAAAGGATTTTGTTGCTAAGCTTGTAAAGGTTGGATGAATGGAATCGCTTTTAACTACTTTGAAGGTTGCGGGGTCAGCAATGATCTCTCAGCTTTCAGGGCCAAAAGCGTGGCTGGCGTCTGTGGCTTTTAAGATTGTCATTTTTTTCTTAGATTACTTTAAAGTTAAGCATGAGCTTAAAAAGCAATTTGAAGAAAAATTGAAAACCTATGAAGCTGACAAGGCCAATGCGCTTTTAACAGAAAAACAAAAAGATGAAAGTCTTGATAATTTTCTTAAGTAGCATTTTATTTTCATGCGATGGGACTCGTGTGCCCATCGTCGTGATTGATTCAAAAGCCGGAATTATTCGAAATCGTACAGTGACCGGAGTAGATAAAAAGACGGGTGAATTTGTTTTAGAGCAACGTCCTAATTTAATTCTATCGGCTGAGACGATTGATGGCCTTATCTGCACAACTCCGGGAGCGTATAACTGGGGCAATATGAAATTTAAGTATTGGTGGCAAAATGTTCGCTAAGCTTCGCGACTTCTTTTTTTGGATTACAACGCCAATTCAAAAGCTACTGCAAAGGTGGTCAAGGCCTGAGCCTGAAATGAGCCGGGAGCAAGTTACTGCACTTATGCGCAGAGCTCGACGAGGCGATCTGCTAGTGAGTTATGAAGGCGGTCGACTAACCTCTCCTTTTATCCCCGGCGACTGGGATCATCTCGCAATCTTAAATGAAAACAGATCAGTGATTGAGGCCGTAGCTCCAAAAGTTCGTTATGTGAACTTAGAAGAGTGGCTTTTTAAGAAAAAGGGTGTTGCTTTAATTCGAAGCGAGAAGAATCGACTACCAGCCTCGGTCTATGCCAATAAGTTTATTGATTGGCCTTACGACTATCTTTTTAAGTACGGAAATAAAAAAGCGTATTGCTCAGAGATCGGATTTTTGACGTACCACGAATTCGACGATCAATTTATGAATCACATTTTAAAAAATAAACAAATCACACCACAAGACTTCTATGATGCGGCTTTGAAACAGATTAGCGGTCTAAAGATAGTTTACGAGGTTAGAAATTGAGAAAGCTAGAGCCTGACTTAATTAGTGCTATGCGTGCTTCTGTGGCAGATTCAGAGGACTATCAATTTGCAAAGAAACAGGGCCTCTGGCGGCCTGCTATCACGCATGTTGCTGCGCCATGGGTTGGGGTAAAAGAACTCAATAATGACAATCGCGGTGCGTATATCGATATGGTTGGCCTTACTGTGGATCGTAAACACAAAGGCGAGGCTTATTGCATGTCTTGGGTGCAAACTATTATAGCATTTATTGAATTAGAGCTAAAAATGGTGTCGCCGTTAAAATCCACTGAGGGGTGCTTAGACCTTTGGAACTCAACACCGCCAGCGATGAAGACAACTCGTTATCCGTTACCAGGATACATAGCAATATGGCAGCACGGAACCAGTAAGGCTGGCCACGCGGCAATCGTAATTTCTGTTAAAGATGCTTACTTTAAAACTATCGAAGCCAACTCATACGGACCAGATGGCAAGACACAAGGGATCTTTTATCAAGAGCGTTTATTTAACGACAGTTCTAACATGAAGTTAAAAGGTTTTATTTCACCGTTCTAGATTTTCAGCGGAAATTTTTATATCAATATAAGCCTCTTCGCTATCACTTATTTTCTTACAGCAATAACCAGATATAAAATGAGAGTCGTCAACTCCGATCAAATCCGCTAAATTGTCGTGAACTAATTTTATACGATTGCTCCAATCGATGCGCTTCAGTGTATTCTTTTTAGTTACAAGCTTTGATTTAGGAAAGAAAAAAGCACAATCGACTCTTAAAGTTTTACCCCTCAATATCGCCTTAAGTTTATCAATCGTGCTTTTATTTTTTTGTGCCCAAGTCTGAACTTTTTTGGCGTAGTTTCTGCCTTCGTTTGATTTTACAAGCCTGCCTCTCGATACAAAATAGAGGTGGTTGCTTGAAACGGACATAGGCCAGCGTTTAAAAGTTACAGAGTCAGGTAGAATCTCGATCATAGCCGTCTAAGCTCTAACTTGTCTCTAAACTTCCTTAACGACGTGACTTCTTTTACAATGGAGACTGCAACCCCTAAATGATCTCTAACTTCTATTTCGAGATCCTCAAGCTTTCCATTTCTAGAGAGTCGAGCCATAAGACACGACTCAACTTCGGACAAGAGCGCATTTTTTTGCTCTTGAGACATTTTCTTAAAATCACGAAGCGACGTCCTTGTTCGTTCTTTACCCATTAAACACTCTTAATAAGTGCTGCAGCCAATTCCGCTTTAGCCTCAGGACTGATTTCTAACATACCGTCAAATGCGATTGATTGTGCTTCGGCTAACTGTCCGCCATTTAGCATTTTAACTTTGTTTTGTTTCTTTGACATTGCGGTAACCCACTCAAGGCGAGTTTTCTTGCTTAATTTTAATTTTGGCATATTTGCCTCCTTGTTATAAAAATTTAATAGTGCTTCAACGGCTGGATTCATCTTTCAAAACCTCGTTAATCTTTACATCGAAATCAATTAATGGAACTTCCAGCAACTCGGCGGCTTTTGCTTTTGAAATTGCAGCACACAGCCAAGCATGACGAATAAGTAACGCATATTCGTATTTAAGCTTTTTATTTTCCTCGTAGTATTTAATATTAGCGTCGTCTAGCTTGTCGTAGGCCTCTTTGAGCTGCTTAATCTCCTCATTGAGTTTAATATTTTCCTGCTCATTTTCAAAACAGCACGAAGCCCTATCTACCTCTTTGTCTTCCCAGTATTTGATTTGAGCTTTAAGGTCGTTTATTTCAGCCTTTTTAAGAATCGAATATCGGTAAAGCCTTGCTGTCATAGAAAATTCATCATAGGTCTCTTCAACTATTGCTTTAATTGCGGGCCATAGTTCTTCTGCAATTTCATATTTTTTATCGGGATCTTTGTAGGGCTTGGTCATAAATAATCCTCGGCTTGTTTTCCGTGTTTTAAATAGTAGTTGATGGTCCATCCAGAAAAGAAAAAATGTTTTAACATTGATTGCATTGGCTCAGGCGTATTTAAAATCACAAGCTTTAAATCTTTTTCTTTGGCCGTAGAAAGTTCGCACAAAGCCTCAACGGAAATCCAATCGTTAACTTTGTTCTGCACGATTCTTTCTAGTCGAAATTTATTTACATTAAAAAACAATCCGTTTTCTGGTTGTTTTCCCGAGTTTTCAAAGTCTTTAAGTCTGTCCCAAACTTTCACTGGTTCCTCCATTTATTCAACTCAGCAAGGGCCTCATCAAATATTTCGCTTGAGCTTTTAAGTGTCGGGCCATCATAAAATGTAAAGCTTTCGATCTCTTCGCTAAGTATTTGCAGCGCCTTTTCCAATTTTTCTATAATAGCGGTAGCGTCGTTATGTGCGGCGGTGTACCCAGAACGAAAGCCTGCCACGGCGTGAGCGTCGATTTTAGAGTCAAAACCAATTAATTCTGATTTTGCCAGCTCATTCATTTTTTCAATTTGTTTCGGTGTCATTTTAATTCCTTTAATTTATTTTCAACGG
>ERZ650304.476-NODE-476-length-20922-cov-6.551205_pt1 | contig 20922 bp, 8 predicted proteins | sample MGYA00376240_ERZ650304 | MGnify/ENA primary metagenome ERZ650304 (study PRJEB26733, sample SAMN07839271) | wastewater metagenome | biome: small river; feature: stream; material: water | place: USA: North Carolina | collected 2016-03-01 ... | reverse complement strand
AGTGATATGGCAGAATATCTCATTATGCTCCTCGCCAAGGGTGCGGAATACCTGTGTAATGGAAAGCGAGATATCGCGGGATTCAAACCTGATCTAACCGGATGGTCGCACACCATCGCTCCAAAGGTGCGCCGACTTCGTAACCCAGCAGGTGAAATAGTTCATAAAGCTATAGAAGAAAGCGGGTTAGGTCCCGTGGGTCAAATAATGCTTGAAATTGTACCTTCCGCGATTTTATACAGTACTACGCAAAATAGTCAAATAAAAGACGAAGGGGTTTTTCGCGATGCAGATATGCGTTAAAGACTCAATATAAAATTGAACAGACCGAGCGCAGAATATATAAATGTATAATTCTTTAACGGCCAACCAACTACTTGATGACCTACTCAACGAAGACAACGAAATTACCTCCGAAATCCCAACAATCGAACACATCCCCGCCGTGAAAACTCCTGCGGTGACTTCAAAGGGCCGCAAAAAAGGCATTCCCAACGTCAAAGCAAAAATCACCGAAGCTTACCGTAAAATCGTGGACCTCACGACAGAGCAAAGCAGAAAGGATTTTGCCACCGAAGACATTTTTGGAGGGGAGCGTTACAACATGTTCACTGAACCTAGTAACACTACGAACACCCTCGAGGCATTTATTGATGGAGGTGTGAACTTTCACGAGAAGGAACTTATCAAATACATAAAAACCACCCCGGACATACATGCTTGTGATTGCAACTATGGGCATATTCGTTCTTCGGACTACGTGGAGAAAGTAATACCGGTGAAGTCCACCCGCGGCAGAAAGAAGAAAGCGCCCCCTGCGAATCCTCGTAAACCACAAGGAGATGGGTCTAGCTTCAACTCGCAGGTGACTTTTCTAGTGAAGAACCCCAACACGTTCGGGCCCGTGTATTTTCGCATCAAGGTGTTTCGCACTGGGAAACTCCAGATTCCTGGGGTGTCACAACTGCACATTGACGCAATATACCAATGCATTAATTTTGTCAAAGACCAACTGTATGATTCGATTCACCACATGAACATTGCCCTTGGCTTACCTGCGATGAGCGTCCCGCTAAACATTGCAGGGATAACCCCCGTAATGAAAAATTACAAGTTTGCTATCATCCACAGGAACAACCAAGTTCTTCGCTTAGATCAGCTAAAGAAAATACTCACGGTTGGCACTCCTAAGGACTGCCCTAAGATAGTACATGTCAAGTACAGCGCGCAAGAACCATCCAAGCTCTCCGTGGAGTTTCTTACTCCCATACCTGGAAAACCCAACAAGCAAACCCGAGTAAACATTTTCATTAGTGGTCGCGTTAACATCCTTGGGGCCTTCAAAGTGGAGCATACCCAAAAAATATGCGAATACCTACACGAAATAGTTGAGACTAATCGCCTGGTTTTGATGGGAACTGTCGGCGTCCCGTTCGCGAGTAACTTCACGAGCAGCCGATTGAGCAGATGGCTTCGATTGATACTAGAAGCGGCGCTGTCGTTTGAACATTAACTCCGACGAATTCATTTTCCTTTTTTTGCCACGCTATATATAAGAAGTATGAATCGCGACAGCGACTATATTACCGTGGATGAATCGTTGGTTTCAGACAGTGGTATGGATATGGCAATGGCCGCAGTCTGTACCATACCGTACAAATTCCTCATTATTTTATTCGTGGCGTTCATGGTTGTTTCCTCGGACATGTTTATCGCACGAATACTATCTCAGTTCGATGGCGCGGTACAAATGCGATACCCTACAAACTGGGGGACAATTATACAAGGACTGTTCTTAGTCTTGGCTATGTTGTTGGTTGATGGCCTAATCCGGCACAATATCCTTTAGGTATTTTGAATGATGGTGAGCGTTTCACTATTTCGAACGATGAACTTAAAATAGTCTACGTGCGACACCGCAACCTCAAAGATATATTTACGCATGAGAGGATTCAGTAAATCACCTACGAGTAAATCGGACAGTTCCTCAAGAGGACGGTCACAGATTAATTTTTTGCCTTCACAAAACATTTGTTTTTCGTCGTACTCACAAGCAACATAAATGTTAGGAAATTCCGCGCCCTCGGGTACTCTCCCAACAACGGCAAACTCATTAGCCATTTTACGAATTCTCACGGTGGCTTCTTCCCTCGGGAGAGCAATGATTTCGTTGATGGTCGTTTGGTCAAAGAGATAGTTCGTCTTCGAGATCGCCGCGACCAACTTTTTTGGGGTGAATGTCCCAGCAACGATCATGTCCGATATCTTTTCGACGATCTTGGCGTAGTCGTCACGATGTAGCATTTTATAAATTTTGTCTTTGAACTCCTTCGTTCCCCGGCTGAATTTCGAAGACAAAATGACTTCGTTTAGCTGTTTGCGAAAGGCATGATTCTTCTCGGCGGAGACATAATTGACGAAGGCCTTGACGAATAGCTGGTATAGGTAGTTAGTATACGTGGCGTAGTTTGCGCGGGTGTCGAGGTTGTCCTTCACAGGGGGTGTCTGTGCAATGATGCGGTTGTTAACAACCCGCGGGTCAAAAGAGATATTCTTCGTGGGGCAATCCCACTTGACCGTGGGGGTTCTTTGAAACCAGTGAAGTCCGCTATCACATTGAGCTATAAGCCATTCGGACCCGGCGGTGTCCCATACTTCTAGTGGTGTTTGATTAGTGTCTTTGAAATATTCTAGCAAGGCCTCCCCAGTGAAATTACCGGGCGATTCTAGCGCTGCATCTAACTGTATGATAGGCGCGTCGTTAAACGATGTTAGGCCTTCGAAGGGTATCGCGGCAAAAACATGGCTGTTGCTTGGCGCCTTCAAAATAACCCCGTAAATTTTATGAGAAAGGCTCATTAGTCTGCCGGCGACAGTGTACTTACCACGAGGTATGTCTCGAGAGGTGAATTTCTTTGGACGCAACCTCACGGCCCACTCTAAGGCCCTCGAGATACTAGACCCAACATCAGAAGTATCGCCGGGGTATACCCGCGACACAATTATCCCGGATTGGTGAAACTCTGCGCGATTAAGAGAGACCATAGGAAAAACAGCCTTTCCTTGTTCGACAGCCACTCCAAAACTTACTTCTTTCATCGAGTTCGCGTAGTTTCGAGAGACCTCGTCTTGCATCTTGAGCGTTTTCGTTTCTTCTGAATACGTGACCACGTAAATACCCAGGACCTCCACGGCAAACTCCTGAAATATAATAGTCCAAGCATCTTTTGCGTATTCGTTGTTAGCCGCGGGCTTTCGTATCGTGTCAAGACCCGAGAGCACCGCCGGTATGTCCACAAAATAATCCGAAGCCTTCCCACCCGCGAGACTGTGGATGTTCGACGTAGAAATATATTTTTTGAGGCCCTCATAAAGTAGATCAACGGACATATCGGCAAACACACCAATACAAAACAACATCCCGGAGTGGCGTAAACCCGGGAGATCTTGTGGTACGCCTAACACATAATGTTCTGACGCGCGCGCGGACGTCGCAAATAGCCGGCCTAAAGTGTCTGAGGGTATGTGAGATATTCTCCCCGGAAGCAGAAATTTCCCGGCTTTCATCACATGCCTCAAACCCAAGGCGTCGGCTTTTATTTCTCGGGTAAGGACGTGCTTGCTCAAGCAATGTTCCGCGGTTTTAGACTCTTTCTTTTTTAACTTATTACAGCAAGGAACACAGTAGTTTCGCGGGTGATACCCGAGCATGAAATTTAGATGAGGGTATTTTTTGTTAGGGCAATCATAGTAAGCAGGCGCCTCGGTTGTGAAGTTCCAATACTTCGTAGTTAGCGCGACTGCGAGCTCTTTCTCTTTTCCCGAGAGGCCCGAAAGACGGCGCGCATATTCTTCGGGACTCCACACTCGCGGCTGGTGCTCGCGCTGGCAAAACCGCGAGTAAATGTGTTTAGACCCGAGCTTGCTAAAGTCATAGAGTTTAGGGTCCAAATCACGTAGTGCGTGAATCTTGGACATTTTTTTGTGGCTCGTAAAAATCTGTTCTTTGGACGCCTGGACCGTGAGAATGTACGATAACACGTAGTCGTAAAAGAGCCTGAATTCTCTTTCGTGAATGTTTGAAATCTCAAAACGCACGTCACCTAAGCGATGCACCATTTTCGCGGCTCTGTAGCCATATACGGACATCCATCTCGCGTGTATCGCGGGGTCTATCTGCCACATATATTGATTTTTAAGCTCGGCTTTCCCAGAAGCGGCAAGAATTCTAGAAATGGCCGTGCGGTCATACTCAAACATTCCTTTGATGAAGTTGAACTCGAACCGATCAACTCCTTGAATTAGTCGGCGGGCGATAATTCCAGCAGTGATGTACGGGTCCCAAAAACCTTTCATTGCTTGAAAAGATTGTATGCTCATCGTCCGTTTCCAATAGAGGTACATTGAAATATTCTTGTATACGGCCGTCTCCACGGAAATGTTAGGTATGTTACCACCTTTCAAAAACACGGAGCCTGACAGTTTGTTAATCTGCGCGATACTTGGCCGGCTCAGACGTATGATTGTCTCGAGGGTATCCGTAAAATCGTACTCTAATATACTGGGAAACCTAATACGGCAGATATAAGCCCCGCTAGGAAGGACATTAAAAAACATATAACTGCTCAGGGCGTCCGCGTATTCCAACTTTGTCGCTATGGCCATTATCACGCCGGTCTTTACGATACCCGCAGGAAAGATGATGTCTTCCGTCGCACTGCGGTGGCGTTTTCTTAGTTCGTACGATTTCCTCTCTATCATAATGTAGGCTCTTATTTCTGGGACGTCCTGCGACGTAGGGAGCAAATCAAACAGATTTCTAATGTTTACCGGAGTGTAAGTGTTCGGCGTAAATACGCTGGCTTGCGTTATCGCTATTTGTACCTTACCGCTCTCAGTGAGAACGTCGGCGTCCCCGTAGTTACGGTATTTATTGATTATGACCTTTTTTTCCGCGGCGTATTTCGAAGAGAGAACTTGCGACGATTTGACAAGAACCGGGTACTTGTTAGCCAGCTCGCCCTCGGAAGCAATAAACTCCCCTAATACATCTCGAGTGATTTGAGGCCAAAACTTCACGACGAACCCCCAGTAGAGGATATCCATCGAATAAGTATCTCGAAGCGAAGTCCTCAGTTGGATTGCACGCGGCTCAAAATAATCCGCGATATCCCCGACGAACATAGTCGTACCGAGGGCGTCGGTGGCGAGATTGAACGTGTCAAGCGCGTTAACCTGCACACTACCGCGGCTGTCGTAAAGATATTTATCTATTGGAATGCCAAAAATATGCGTTGTCGCGTCACCGTGGATATTTCTTAGGTCTGTATCATATATCGCGTTCAAGAATATGTTGTAAGTAGTGGTGTAGTGAGGCGCTTCGTAAAATAAGTGCTGACGGTAAGTAGGTATACGCGTCGCGAGTTGAATCTTTTCTTTGACGCTCGCCATCGTATCTTCTGGAAATATATGTATTTCCCGCGGGTAAGACACCGAGGTTTTAAATTGTTCTGCCTTTAGCTCGACGTCCGTAAGTTTTGCAACGGCGATGGCCGGTTGCGTTGTTGTTTGTTCGAGGGCGCGCTCTATACTATCGAGGTCCATGTCAAAGTCGAGCTCTTCGCCGCCGTCTTTAGCAACTTTACGAGGCTGTGTCTTGGTATCTAAGCGGGCAGCGCCTAACTTCTCGGCGAAGTCGGAACCATAGTATTCGCGTAACGGAGCCCCGGTTGTTTTCGAAGGAGATTTAGACCAACCCTCGGCAGCCAAGTAAATGTTTGCAGGGACATCGCCGAGAAACACCAGGGTGTGTCTGACCGACATGTCTTCTAAATTAAGTATGGCCACTCTCGGCGGATTTTGAATGAAAATGTTCGACATTCCCGCGGTTATATTATACCCCTCGAATTTTCTAAGACTTGTGTATCAAGTATAATGTTGTACGTCTACGTCCTCGCAATCCTACTCGCTCTAGTTATTTACTCGCGCATGAGTCAGTCGCTTACTCGTGAGTGCATTTTTTCTGGGGGGTCTACTTGTTGGCCGGTCATAACAAGATATGCTAACTACCGCGAGGCTGCCCAGCTGTTAGAAAAACTCAACCAGCGACTAATGTTTTTTCTTGAATGGCTCCGAAAGAAATACCACGTCGGGGAGTCCGATGATACGATCGCACTCGAAGGCCCCGAGCATGATGTGGCTCGCTCGCTCAAGCAGCGGGCTAACGTAGAAAATCTCCTTCGAAGATACAACTACGAGGCTGTTTACGAAAACGACCCACTCGCGGGTGATACGACATCTTACACTATTTCAAAGGGTCGCGCGATGTACCTATGCCTACGGCGCAAAGATCGCCCTGAGGAACTCGTAGATGAACATACGTTGTTTTTCGTTATACTACATGAAATATCCCACATCGCTAACTACGCAGATGTCGGTCACACTCCGCTGTTCTGGAGAGTGTTCAAATTCATCCTTGAAGAAGCCCGCCAATCTGGCGCGCACGCTCCGGCGAACTACACCGTTTCGCCGGTCATGTTCTGCGGGTTGAAGATTGACTACTCGCCGTACCATGATAATGCCCTATTGCCCTTATAATCAAGGGAATCTCTTAATTCTCACTATAACGCGCCTAAAAAAATGATGGCGTACGAGATATACTTAACAGTGTCATGGAATATATTGCTTGCGACGACGTAGAGTGTCCTTTGGCTTCTAATAGTAAGGGGGCGTTCATAGGAAAGCACACCGACGAGCAACTTCGCCAACACATATTATACCATATATCCCGTGGTTTTCCCGCGGTTATCTCTTCTTCTCGCATTTCGGCAATCATGCCAAAACGAATAGATTTTTTGGACCAGAAGATAGTCGCTCAGGTGGATGACGCGATAGCTAACCGCCTTCCATTACCTATACGCATTGTAACCCACGCGGAAAAAGACATAGGGGGAAATTTCAGTGTGTCTGTTTTTGGTGTTCTTGCGTGTGGCCGCAAGTTTCACGCGCAAGTGTGGAGAGTGCCCGTGGTCGTGGACGTACTGGTCGTTGAGCCATACTTTACCGTGTCAAGCATCATGAGCGAACTAGGGCCGTTTGTTGACGGATACCCTGAAGGGGTTACTATGAAGGCAATCACCGACGAGGCTTCGCGGCTTCGGCGCATTCGTGGGTTCTCCAAAACAAAGTCCGCCGTCGTTAGATTCACGTTCGCGAAGGCTTTCATAAGGAAGATGTTCCTGACATACGTCAAAGAAAGATGTATGGCGCGGAAGGCCGAAGGTAAACCTATTTTTGAGACCTCCAGCGATAAAATAAACCATTTGTTTGCTATGTTAGCCGCGCAAAACGAGATCTCCACCGCGGGGTGGAACACTCTGTCTGACTACAATTACAAGAAGATAAACCCGTCAACGCCGACAGGCGTACTATATTTCTCCATTGGTAGAATAACTGACATAAAGTCCTTAGATGGCCCAATGCCTGGATACCCCGAGGAGATATTTACTAAGGACAGCACTCTAGCTTGTTCGTGGGATACGGAGACACGAGCAAAGGACCACGGCTCGGGCGCTCCAATGCCTGGTGATGACGGGTTTGATATCACCTCGGTGGGAATGGTTTTTCACTGGCATTGGTCTCAGTCCGCGGTGATGAATGTATGTATTTCCCGGTACGAGACGAACGCATCTCCGGAACTCATTACGGTAGTCGCGACTTCCACGGTAGAGGTCGTGTCTTCCTTCAAGACTATCGCGGAGAGTATGCTCCCCGATTTTTGGATCGGGTTTAACTGCGGGGGATATGATTGGCCTAATTTGTTCGAGATGTCAAAAAAGAACTCATCGGGACCCTTGCTGTTGTATAAAAGTCTTGCGGCCACCGAGCCGTACCAAAATACCCAGCAGGATAATTTGTATAAATGGAGCCTAGGCCCCGAAAAAATCAAATACAGTGCGGAGTTCACAGCCGTTCAAAAAATGGTCATTCGCCCGGAAGGTTCGGTACATATTGACCTAATGCACCAATTGGGTAAGTTATTTCCTCGCGCCGAAATCGAGAGAGGTAAATCCCTAAACTGGTATTTAGCCAAATACAACCTGGAGTCCAAGTACGACATGGAGTACTTGCGGATGCATTATATCTTCAAGCGCGCGTTCGCCTTGAGTTCTTCTAAGGTTCCTCGCGAGTGCCACTGTGGCACTCGCTGCAGAATATGTGACATACACTACCCAAAAATAGACGGCGATAAACCGTCTGATAAATGCTGCGCGTGTACAAAGCGCCCACAGAGCCTCAAAGATATGGCCGAGGTAAACTATTACTGTTACAGAGATTGTCTAGGTCCAATGAGGCTAAACACGGCCTCTTCATTAACCGTCGATAAGTGCGAGTTAGCATGTTTAGGATATGTCCCGTTGTACGACGCGTTTTATCGCGCGGATGGTAATAAGGTAGAAGGCCGACTAATCCACGTTTGTGCAAAAGAGCGGACGGCGTACAGCAGTCTAGTGTTAAGCCGCGAAGCCTTCGACATAAAGGCCAAGAAATTAAAAAAGGATTTTTATCCAGGAGGTAAGGTTTTTCCTCCCGTATATGGTTTGCATGGGAGCGAGCCGTTAACATTTACTCGCTTTTGTAAGTTGTTGGAGGGGACTATTGGTAGACCCATCGTTGGGCTCGACTTTGCTTCTCTGTACCCCTCACTCATGCGCGACAAAAACATCTGCGTTAGCACGTTAGTTGACGATATAGAGACCGCTAAGCAACTGGCTAAAGAAGGCTACGCCATCTACGAGGCACCGCCTATTAACTACGAAACAGGAATTAAGCGCGGGGATTCGGCGAACACGTGTACCCGCGGGAGAGCATGGTTCGTACGACATAATGGCGCTATTAAGCCTGGCGATCCACGTGTTTCTCACTGGGACAAATACGTAACATATACTTGGATAGACGGCGGGGTACGCAAGAGTGTGTCGTTTCGAACCGCTAAAATACTCTCTAGGAGCGCCACCGCCTCCGTGGAGACACCGTTAGACATCGATTACATACATACTCACAACTCAGATGAAATGTACGTCGAGGACGCCTACCCTGAAGATCAGGAGAAACACGAGGAATTCCTTCGGACGTGTGGGCGAGAAAGTTGTGTTGCTCGGTTTGACGGAAAGATTATTGGGAATACTATGGTTAGGACAGTTGACCGTCGACCCGTAACGGGCGGGCCTTCCCTCCCTGGAGAATATATGGGGATCTTTCCGCGGGCTCTCAGTGAATTGTATGACATGAGAAACCAGATTAAGAAGGAACTCGGTGTGATCGCCGGGTTGAAAAAACAAATGGCCGAAAGCCACCTCGACAAGATAGAGTATCGTGGCCGAGAGTGCACCCTCGCGGATTTATCTCTCGAGTATGCAAAGATCGACGGAAAACAAAAGGCGCTAAAAGTCATTATGAACACGTTTTACGGTAAAACCGGGCAGCAACACGCGTCTTTCTATAGTGTGTTAGTCGCCGCGGCCATAACTCTTTCAGGTCAAGACGCGATAACACGGGTGGCTAACCGCGTAAGTAGCGGGCTGTCCGAGAGATACGTACTACCTCCAAACTGTGGTGTGAATGGCAAAGTAGCCGACAGATGTATGGACGTAATGTACGGCGACACAGATTCGAACTATGTTGCTGCAGGTAAGTCGTACTTTGAAACAGTTGATAAAACTTACGAAGCCGCGAAGTCAGGCCCTCCAGAAGATGTAAAGAAGGCTCGCTTTGCGTGGCAAACTTCCATGATTCAAATCACCCGCGACGCATGCGAACTCATGCGTGAGGAATGTAACGATTTGATGATGGCCTGGACCGGGTCACCCTATTTGACCCTCGCATATGAAGAAGTTCTGTACCCCACGATGTTTTGCGGTAAGAAAAAATACGCGGGACTCGAACACAAGGACGAGATTAACTTCTTTCCAAAGCCCAAAGAAATATTTGTCCGCGGATTGGATATTGTTAAGCAAGGTACCAATGACGTCGTGCGAAACGTGGGGTATAGTATCCTAGCGAAGGCGCTCCACCCAGAGAATACTCGGAGTTTGATAGACATCACTCTCGACGAGTTCCGAGCTGCGCTAAACGACCCTATGTCGGCAGAAGCGTTGTCACAAAAGGCTCGCTATAAACCAGAGAAGGCCAACATACCTGTGCAAACCTTTGTTCGGCGAATGCGAGAGGCCTATGAAACATGTACTGACCCAGAAATGCGCGCGCTTTACGCGCCACCACCAGTCGGTGATAAATTTGACTATGTAATAGTTGACAAAGGCGTCCCGTTCACTCTTAGTGGTACGCGTATTGAGCTGAAAAAGGGCGATAGGATGGAATACCTTCGAGTGTTCCAAGCCTCGAAGGGGACTATGAAGCTAGACCTTCCGCATTACGTTCGTAAAGGAGGAGTCATTGGAATCTGTGCTAGATTTATTCTGTCAAGCCCCATGTTCGAGCCGGTAGGTATGTTTGACATGTCCGACAACGAACAATTCACCCAGTATGACGGGGATAGAAGGCAGTTGGCTGTGAATTACTTAGAGAAAATCGCGGACGAGCACTTTGGCTATTCCGCGACGGCCATTAATGCCCTTGGTGTAAGTCATCGCGCAAAGTACAGAGTAGTCGCAAAAGAATATGTGGCACACATCGAAGAGTCGGTGGGCCGCCTCGGCGCACAAACTATATCCTCGTACATACGCGAGCCAATACAATTCTCGCAAGCCCTAGAGAAATGTCAAACCACGGCAAACTCACTAGTTACTCCCGCAGAAGTAGAAAGATGCTTTCGCGCCCTAGGAAAGGACGAGTTCGCGGCAAGTGTATCTTACACTCGCAAACCCAGAGGCATTCACTGGCAAGAAATGGCCGAGTATGAAAAACTCCGAGGCGCAGCGCGAGAGAAAATGCTCTCTGCGTTTGAGGCGTTTCACACGATTGCCAGCGTAGAAATGAAAAAGTTCGAGCAGTATGTTTACACACGTCGTAAAGACAACGAGCAGGACTATTCTATGGAGAGACTTTCCGACGAAGAGAGATCGGTGATACTTAACTACAATAACGCCAGGTATGATTACACCGCGATATTGATTGCGGTAGCGCGAGGGCGCGCGTTGTATGAGTATTGTCTCGTTAGGAAGGCCAACCTGGTCAATGCCAAAATACCCCCCGCGAGAGAGACCCCCTTAAGTTTGGTAGGTATTTGCGAAACCGAGATACCTTTCTCCTGTGGGTTTTAGCCGATGACCGCCAGTTAATTTTTTGACGTGCGGGAGTTTCAAAAAGATACTTCCTATTTTTTGTCCCATGCGAGTATACTATACCATGAATGTTTCTGAAGTTGTCGTCGTCATCATCATTGTTATACTTGTATGGCTAATGTGCAAGGTTAACAGCGATACTAAGGCTTCTCACTCTTTGGTTGTTAACTGCTCGGATAAACCCAGCAGCGAAAAATACGCGACCGGAAAACCTGTCCCAACGTGCGCAGAGCTGGTAAACGCCGCAGATACCGCGGAGAAGAATAAGCTAGAAAGCTACGCGCACCCCGAAAAATACGTGACAAACTCAATCACCCCCGTGGAAAACCTCGACCCCGGGACTGCTTCATGGGCCATGTGCGGAAACGCCAGTGTCGGCTACAGCGACTACAGGGATTACATTCGGGACATTTCTTTGGACGCACAATCTCAAGCAGACCATAAGAAATTCGTTGATGATAGGTTACGTAACAAGCAAATGAACATTACTGGAATGTCTTGGCCATCCGACGATTTCATTTACCAGCCTGTTCCCTGGGTTGGCCTTAATCGCCCGCGAAATGTCCCTTACGGAAACCCAACAGAGGTCGCCGACGTCGATCATGGAATGTATGAGGACGAACGCCGCGTGAGACTATAAACTCACTGACTTGCAAAAACACGTCGAGGGAATACAGGTTTTCTTTTTTGTATCGTGGGGCTGTCGTGCTTCTCGAAACGCACGAATGCGGTTGGTTTTTCGAGCAAATTTAGAGATGAATTGTCCCACCGGGTCATCCCACGGTTAAAAAATTAAATGGTGAGCCCCGCCGAGCGCTGGCAAGCTCAGAAATTGTCAGCACACATGCCGACCGACGAGCGTTCACCGATTTGGCCGCGTTTTATATTTTGTGTTCCAAAAAAGCTTTGTGAAAATACTATACTTATACCCATGGCAAGTAAATCAGCCGAAACCTATTGTAGCATTGGGAAATACATTGCGAAAACCGACCCGAAACTATATGAATTGCTCGAAGACGCGTGCTTGACGGGCTTATTTAATTCCGGTGGTAAGACAGGTATTACCTTTTTACGACCTACCGATAAAGCATGGCGCAAGAAGTTTGAAGACTTGGTTCACTCTTCGACGGTGGGTAGCAAACCTGCAGCCGAGGATATGATCAGAGCCCTTGTCTTCCGCGGGATATTTAAGAAAGGCAGAGACTGGATAGAACAAAAGGACAACATTCCTAACGCCCTCTTTCCTTCTCAACACGTCCCTGTGAAGTCCGCCAACGATAAGGAAGTCTTATTCGAATCAGGAGCCCGCGCCGAGCCAGACCACGGGTTCACCGACGACTCTCGCAAAAAGAATCTTGCCGTATGGACCCTCGTCTCCGGGGATATACCCGTCACAACCGACCGACCTGCTAAATACGTACCCCCCACAAAAAGAGGGCAGTATGAACCTGAGCCAAGCCTAACATCTTCTCGCCGATTCCAAATTGGAAAAATCGTAGAGACCGAATACGCCCGCGACGAGCTTAATCGCCGACAGTCAGGATCACACAATCCATCACAATGCTATCTCAAATACACTCTCTCTTTGGTAAACTACTTAATCAACACGGACAACCTAAAAACACTGAAGTCACTGGCGCTCCCAAACATTTCGTACGACAAATTCGACTTCTACGTTCTTGTAGAACCACACACTGCCGCAGGACCATATCTTCTCGACGACGGTATTATTGAGGGTTGGTGGGCGGACACCTCCTCGAGAATGTTCGACATCGACGCCATGAAAAACACCGCTATGAAAATGCAATGTACCCCAGTCCCCGACTGTCCGTGCGCCTTATATAAATCCCGCGGGAGCCTTCTTGAAGAGATTCACCGCGTAAGAAACGCCATACGCCACGGCAGACCACTAGAATCCGCCAAGAGTATCGTCGAGGAATACAAGCGCCTAGAATCATCAAACACCATAGGTGCCATCCAACACGCTATCCCATCGGACTTGGCTTCGTACTTCGCGTCAAAACCAGGATTAAAACTAACCCACGACGAGCTTCGATACATTACTTACTTGCGGTTTGCCAAGTTAGAGAGCGCCTCGGCCTTTGACCTGGGGGATTTCAACTACATCACCAACTACATCGGCGACAGACTTCACGCGGCTACCGAAACCGCGCGAACTAACCTTAGAACTCTCGTAAATCCCGTAACCCTCCAAACACATATCCGACCCAAGGAACAACTCACTGAAATAGGTATATTCGTGAACTCCACGATGTTTATGTTTATCCCACAGTGCCTCGAGGATACCCGCGGAGTAACTACCAAATACACCGTCGAGCGCCCATACCTCGGAGGTCCCCACAAGTTTTTCAACATTCAAGAAGCCATCCACGGAGCCCAAATTCGCATACTCCCCGAGCTGTCCGGCGAATACCGCGAGCAAGTAGCATCCTGGTTGAGAACACTCAAGCCGGAAGACCTCACTTCGGAGTCCGCTGCGCAGTTGAAAAAACTGTTGGCTTAAAATTACTTACTACGCCCCCGAATATATTCCACGATTTTTGACTGCGACAGAATTTTATAACCATTTTTTTGTTCCTCGGCCGCCGTTTCGGAGTATAGTTGCCGATACCGCCCGAGAGTAATGCTTGGAATCATAGCTACTAAATGGTGAGCTCGAACCCAATTTGCAAGATCATCACCCTCTAAGTTACTCGGGGGTTTACTTTGATGCCACCTATCTATTTGTCTTCTAAGCACCCGCGCGTGTGCGACCTTCGCGGATTTAGCGCTTAGCCCAACGAACAGCTTTTCCCCGGGTATATTAAACGGTATGGTAATACCACTACTTATTACAACCAGCCGAGTAGCGGTATCTGACCGAGCCCTCGAGATACCTAATTCAAGCATTCGCGAAGTTTCATCTGCGCACGCGACATGAGTAGCACTTTGCTTTTTAGCCACGAGTTGTTCGTACGCCAACGTGTATATATCGTCGACGTCGAAGCACACGACCCCAGTCATTTTTTGTATCTCGCGGCAAATCCACGTTTTCCCAGATCCTGGAATGCCCTTAATAATTACTACAGGCGTCAGCGTCATGCATATATATGTGTGTGCTAGTGATTTGTAAAAATGGCGAGGAAATTAAGCGATGCCGCGATGTCCAAATTTTTTTGGTTTGAGAAGTTTCGACCGGGTTGTATAGTTGCCACCAGAAACACAATTCATGGCCAACATCACGAACGTCAAAAAGCAGCAAGTCGGAGTGTGGGCGAATGGGGCACCCATTTTCGAGGAAGAAAATGAAAAGATTAAACAACTACTTGGCGAAATGCCTCACGCCGAAGTCGCTCCTAACGCTGGTTTGGCTGCCGATCAAGTCCCATGGCTCGTTTGGAAAGGCAAGCTTTATTCAAAGAGTGGAGCGGATCAACATTTGGTGATGTTCGCCAGAAAACATCTCGAAGGCGTAAAAGGCGCGGATAAGATTGGCTCTCCCGCGGTGCATTTACTTTCTCACGCTGGGCCAAGTATCGCCAAGTATATTCTAGACCAATTCTTCCCAGGACATAGTGGGGAGGTTAGTGCGATCGTCGCTAAGCTAATTACCGCTATGCCTAAGCGCGAGGACGGCCCTTCTATGCCTAAACATCATGGGTTAGCATATACTGGTTCATACTCTGGAAGTGCGTATCACACTGGAGGATGTGGGCAGTGCTCTGGGAAATTCATTGGCTCGGGGCAGATAAGCCTCGAAGCCCTCGCCAACTACAGACAAACTCTCAATTCTTCGATAAAGGAAAAGATCATGGACGCCGTTATTACATCTGCGTCAACTATGGGCGTTGCCGTATCTGGATCGTCGCGTGACGAAAAAGTAGAATCGGTTATTCGTGGTCTCGGACTTGCCGCGGGAAAAAACTACCCCGCGGAGAATTTTGGGAAGATTTGTGTAGGGATAGCCAAGGCAGTTAACGCTGCTTACGGCGAACTTATTATTAACCCCAACATGCCACCCGTCGCTATTTGCGAACAGCTTTCGGAGTTTTTGGTTTCGTTAGTTGCAGGTATGCGCGCCGAATTTCTTGCGGTGTATACCGACGTTAAACGCATTATACAAAACCTAGAAATTCTCCGGCACGAACTCGACGACGCTCGTGGGCGGGTTAAGGACCAAATCTCCTCAATTAAGGAACCGGGCATTGTGAATGCCAGCGCTAAACACTTGGAAATCGAGGACGATATTGCTAAGGAAGTCGCTAGGCAACTCGAGATGCTCAAAAATCTCGTGAATGTTAATTTGGCCCCAAACGAACAAATCCTCGCAGAAATGCTTAAGAGCTCCGAGGACTATAAGTCGTTCGTGGCAAAAATCAGCAAGGCACCCTCTGGGGATTCCAAGAGTAGCTTTTCTCAAGCTATCTCCAAAGTTCTTAACGGTCAAGCAGTGACCGCCGCCTCGGCGAGACTTGTCGAAACAAATCTTCGTGCATTGGGTATTAGTCTCGAGGAATACGCCAGACTAGATACCACAGAAAAACTCCGAGGGAGGATTGCCGAGAAGCTCACTACTCTTGACCCTAACGACCCTAAAACAGCGCTACTCGTAAGTGCCGCGAATTTCATAGCTACAGCCGCGGGTTACCATGATTTAATTTTGGAGAAGCTGGAACAGTTGAAATCTGGCTCAGGACCCAATGACTATTCTGAGGGTCCCTTTGAGAAGCAAGTCGCCACTAGGGCCGTTATGCAGAAGCTTATTTTCGATGGCTTCGCCAAAGAAATAACTAGCTTGTTTGATTCATTTATTACCGCGGTGGACAAAATGACGGAACAGATAGGAAAACAGATACCCGTCACTGCCGAACTCGAGAGATTTATCGAGCATCTCAGTGATTACGCTCCATCTCTTAACATCGCCCAAAAAAAGAACACTTACTTCGCGTTGATCGGTTTTTACAAGGACGCACTTAGCCGCGAGAAAAAAGACGCGTTTGTTCGTGACTTGTCTATTCTCGATAAACATCTGGCAGGACTAGTCGCCGCCCCAGAAAACGCCAAAGGGGTCGAGCTAATACGCACCGTAAAGACAGTCATTGAATCCATGTACAACATCGTGTCAAAGTATTCAGACAACGTCGCGGCAAAATTTGGTCGTGGAGGCGAGTATGGTGGTGGGTGTGATAAATCAGGGTATGGAGAAGTACGAGGATCTGGGGTTTTAGACGAGTATAAGCATTTGGTAGGGGATCTTCCACACGTCACCTCGCGAAGGCGCAAAAACATTGAGGATGTCGTTAAACAGGCCAACTACCGTTTTCGCGTGGCGCAAATAAGAGAAAACCTCCTCGCTGAAAAAGAAGAACTCGCAACGTATTCCGCCAATTACACCTCGCTGGTTACAAAGACCATCGCAAAGAAATTAGAACAATGCGCCAAAGAAGAAAAAGCCGCGGCAAATGAGATGAAAAAGATAAAAGACCAGCTCGAGGCAATCAAGGATGATGAATACATCGCTAGCAGGGTAGCGGACACCACGGCCGAGGTATCGACACGGGAGAAATTTATCAAAGTTATGGAGGATGTATCAAATAATGTAAGCCGCGCGTTTGGGGTAAAAAAGAAGTTTTGGACGACCGTTGAAGCTATTGACGCTTACATGCATGTGTTTACGGATGCTATAATCACACATCCTGATGACGTAAAAGAAATCACCGCGATGCTCAGCGGCGTAGACATCGTCGCTGACTGGTATGAGGAATCTACCGGAGACGCCCTTGCGGCTTTCTTTGATTTGTCGCCGCATAAAGAAGGCGACGGCCCCGGCTACGGCTACGGCGACGGCGACATCGACAGCGACAGCGACAGCGACTATGGCTCAACTTACACCACGACTACTACGCATACTAGCGACACGCCTAAATTAAGCTTCACGGGCCTCGGGGAAGTAGACCCGGGTAAGAGTCATTATTACGAACGATTGAAGTCACCAGGCAATGTTACTGCACCTGATATGCCTTGGACTTATAACGCAAAATTGAATGGCGTAAAGAAAATTTTCGACAACTTTTTGGCGCTCAAGAACATATTAAATATGTATGTGAACATCGGTCGCCAATTTGGCGACACTGAAATCCACACAAAGGTGTTCATGACACCGATGCAAATATATAACAACTTAGTCGAATTTATATGTGTGAGCTCCATAACGCGAGGAACTGATATAGGCGTTAAGTTCAGTGAGGGCGATGATAGTGACAAATCCCGCAGAATTAAAAATTTCTTGGCAAAAACGTTAAATGACGTTACTTGCATGCCGAGTGGGACTTGGATGAAACCTGTCCCATCATATGATTTTAGCGAGGAGCGCAATTACTTTGTCATGATTATGAAATGTCTTGCTGCAAAAATACTCACGGTCACCGGGACTTACGAGGTGTTTAACCACAGCGCCGAGTATTTGTCTTTGCGTCCCGTAAGAATGATTCTTGGAGCCGATGAAACCACTCCAAAAATAGAGACAGAAGCCACCGAACTGTATTTCCGCCTTCCGCTTTTGGCTACGTATTATAATAGTATATTTGGTTGGAACAAGAGTGACGGGTACACACCCCGCGACAAGCTCCCGCGAAAGCATAAATCCGTGAAAATCACCATGGTTCCAGACATTGATGGGATATTCTCCGGCCTCATAAACATTATGTTTAGGCGCGTTGACGGTATTGATCCAGGAAACTTCAACGACACTGAAGTAAAGGATATTATTCGTGAGGTGAACGTCATATATCATAGGCTTCATAGCGCCCACCCTACGGACATAACCCGCGGAATTATTCGTGAATTTGTACGAGAAGTAAACAGGCGGTTTGCCATTGTTTCCGTGGAAGAACACGATAAATATGAAGTTATGCGCGGCGAGCTGTACGACTATCAAAGAGATTACGATAGCGAAAATAATCCGGTGTATGCTATTTTGCCAGGCGAAGAAGAATCTACAATATGGGGTGAGAAAAAATTAAAATCCCCTGCAGAGAGGCTAGCAGCTAGCAACGGTGTAAATGATTTGGGATCCGCGAATCTTAAAGAGAGCAAGTTCGGATTTACCGATCAATACCGAGTAATTGTGGAAGAATTCCGCAAAAACATTGATGGAGTTGCCGATCAATCCAAAAAAGATACACCATACGATCCAGGATTTAGATCGCTTATAAGGAACGCACGAACTGAATTAATGTCCACCGTCGACGATAACAAACGATTTCGCATTGTTTCTCGGCTTATTCGCGGTAGTGAGTATGACTACAGGGTTAGCGGCGTTAATTGTATTGCGTTACATGAGACAGTTGTTACAGGTCTTAATCTTCTCAGTTGCATACATTCTATGCTCGCGAACTTCAAGAACACCATATATGCGATAGACATCTATGAGTTCATACTGGCAGTTAAAGACACTATTGACGACAAGACGTCGTCACCGTCACTTGATATCGATGTAAGCGTTTACATTGGGAACCGGTTAGGTGCGGACGTTGCCAATTCTGAACATTTTGGCCGATACTTTTCTACGGTATTAAAATCACTTAGCGGCGGCCCTGACGAGACTCATTTTACATCGGTGGTTGCCTCAGATATTCGCACGTTCGGAAATGCGGCAAAATATTTTAATCTCGATTATGTACTATACGCTTTACTTGAAACAGTGGCGGGCCTTAATTGCGGTAGTGACGGATTGGTAAACATTTCCTTCGAAAGCGACCGATTTCAAATAAACCACGGTCGACTGCGCGAGCTCGTAGAACGCATATTCACTGAAGTATCCGGAGCCATCGACACCCTGCGACCGCATTTCAACGGAGAAGCCCTTAAAAAATATACTGACAAGAAAACTCCGGGTAGTTTGTACTGGTTACGTGAGCAGCTAATGGAGAAGATAATTATTGGACGCAGAAAAATGCCCAAAGGGGCGGAAGAGCCGATAGACAATAAAGGCAGTAGACTTAAATATGAAACTCTCGACGACCTCGCCGTGAGGCTAAACAATATATACCGCGTTCTTAAAAATGTCGCGGTTACCAGTAATGCGCCGTTTGCACAGGCTTATCGTTTCCTTGTTTCAGTGCACGACCCTGTGAAATACGACGCGACGGATGGGGATTTACCAATGGTATCAGATATTATTCACAACCCATACGACGAACTTTTGTTTCACCACGATGGAAAAAATAAGATTGCCGATTTGCGGGTTGTTCCGCGGTTTGAGCAGTTTTATAAATGGGACAATGACTTGACCGTGAATCGTTCGTGTGTGATTATGTTTAATCAAATCGTAGCCAAGTACATTTACTCGTTCTACGACCCTATGACTAGCAAAATTTACAGCGGGTTGGTGGCTCCCTTGGCTAGCACGTTTACTAGATCCTTAACGAATCACGCTTATACGTACCCAGATGTTTCTCCGGCAATGTATATTACGTACAGGGATCCAACCACTCATTTAAATGCCGAGCATGTCTTAGACAACACAATAGATATATTGCGAGAAAAGATATCCTCGTATGGTGGTGTTGTGATAGACCCCACTAAATATGAACGCATCCGCGACGCCATCGGAAAACCGGGGTTTGACTCGAGTAAATTTGGGGCGGCTGATGACGAAGTCACGAATGCTATAACTAACGTGTTTAAATTATACTTCATAGACGCGGTGAAAGGTAAGAAGTACAACACACTGCTACCACTGATAACTTGGTTTCCGGGGCTTAACCTGTTGGTCACTGAGCCATTGTCGGACCCGAATAATATCATAAAGTATATTACGAATGCCGATCTAAAACCGCATCAATCCATTGAGCAGAATACCGTTTTAAATTCGTTGATTGGTAAGGGAACGGCGCCTGACGACGATTTACATGAAAAGTATGAGAAAATGTACGAAGAATTGTCGAAAGACGAGCTAGATAATTCGGGTAATGCAAATAACACGCATGGTATTAGTAACGACATTATCGAAAAACTTGATGATTTGGAGATGTACGCATACGACAAAGGCGACACGAGCAAAATAAATCAACTCGTGACAGATGCGGTCAACGCGATTAAAAAGTACGATAGTCTCGAACATACATATACGAATATCGCTAGTTGTATAGTTGATCTGTGGAACGAATTAAGCACGCATCAGCTTGAGCCAGCTCGCGTTACTCCGATAATAAACATCATCATGTTGGCAGCGCATATAATGTTTAAATCAATGACTACGATGACCACGAAGCCTTCCAAAAAACAAACTGATGACATGCGCGAGTTTATTGCAGATTTCAATAACATAACCGCAAACGTACAAGCTCGGACTGCGACGCTCGCACAATATGTAGCATATGGGTATCGGATAATACTGATCGCGGGGTACGGCCAACAGTTAAAATTATCAGTCGCCGATCTCGACAAGATTGGACTTTTATCGGATAACATCCTTCTGAATTTCGAAGATCACCTTTTTAGCAACGGCACGAATAATGCCACGCTCACCGTTTATAATAGTGGTAGTGGTACTGATACTGGTAGTGGTAGTGGTAGTGGTAGTGGTAGTGGTAGTGGTAGTGGTAGTGGTAGTGGT
>ERZ650304.475-NODE-475-length-20955-cov-10.069378_pt1 | contig 20955 bp, 42 predicted proteins | sample MGYA00376240_ERZ650304 | MGnify/ENA primary metagenome ERZ650304 (study PRJEB26733, sample SAMN07839271) | wastewater metagenome | biome: small river; feature: stream; material: water | place: USA: North Carolina | collected 2016-03-01 ... | reverse complement strand
CGTGTGGCACCGCGCATCAGCATCGGACGTGCCTCGGCCGCTCAATTCATACGTTAGGCGTCTTGAGGTGCTCGGCTCGGCCGTTCCACATCGAGCGAGCGCGAAACAGCGCGGCAGCGGCGCCAGATTCGCCATACACGCTTGGTCCGTCCGCCCCACACTTCTCGCAGTGGATGTGCGCAATGTGGCCCGCATCGAACAGGTCCCAAAGCTCGATGAGCTTCGCGCCTTCTGTCAGGCAAAACGGGCAGGGCTTCAGCGGCTTCATTCGTCGTCATCCCACTGGTGGCACAAGCACTCGCAGCGCTCGCTGGAGTAGCCCAAGAATCCGTAGCGCATCCGCATGCACTCGCGCGCATCGCGGTCCTGGCAAGCGCAGCCGTAGGTGCCACGCGGGCCTTCTTGGTCGCGCTCCGGCACGAGACGCCCAACTGTCGGTTCGAGCGGACATTGGCCGGCACTTTTGTCGTTCATCGCTGCTCCTCGCGGCCAAGGCCGCTCAACCTAGCGTTAGGCGTCAACGCATACGCGCCACGAGGTGCGGGCGCAGCTTCCAATACAGCCGCCAAGCCTTCTGCGGTCGGTGCTGCCAACGCTCAAACTTGCCGATGCGAGGCGCTGGGTCGCCAATGAATCCGGGGCACGGAAACCAGCCGCGAGCCAGTCTCAAAGCATCCAGCCGGGATGGCTTGAACGGCTTCTTGTTCCAACCTACTTTGCTTGCCATCGTCTCTGCCTCCGTTCACCACGCCTAACCCGTTGCTGGAGCGGACCGCGACCAGCACCGCGCATTTGCCTACACGGAGCGCGCGGCCCGCTCAGCGCCCACGTTCGGCCTTATGCGCTGAATGCAGCGCCGATGGCCCTGCGCCAGCGCGCCCACCACACCACCGGAGCGGCAGGCAACGGTTGCCCCTTCTTCTCGGCGATGGCCGAGCGCATGCTCGGGGCAATCTCGCCAAGCAAGTCGCTCTTGGTCTTGTTCGCCCAGCGCGTGCAGTCCGGGCAAATCTCGGCCACGCCAGGAATCTGGTACTGCTCCAGCAGCGTGGTCATGGCGTGCGCCTTGCACTCACCGCCACACAAATCGCACTTCGCCATCTCGTTCCTTTCGTTGCCTCCGGCCACAGGCCGAACTGGCGGTTCGTGTGGGACCGACGCCGGCAAGCCGTCGCGGCCCCACAACCTAGTCGTTAGCCGGCAGCCTCACTCCACCGCCGCAACGATCCAGAAGCCGCCGTAATAGCCGTTATGCTCGTTGTGGCTGGCCATCGTGAACACGCCTCGGTCGGTCTGCACTTCCAGGAACTGCACCTCGTGCTCTCCGTACTCGTTGGGCTGGTTCGGCGCTTCCTTGATCTCTGCGCCAAGCAGCTTCGCGCCCACGTAGTCGGCCAGGTTGTCGTCCGTCCGCATGTAGCGGTTCTCGCAGCAGCTTTGCCCCTCGTCGCTCAGCTTCATCTTGCTGCCGTCGCTGAACTCGAAGTGCAGTGCGTCATCGTCGCCCAGCCGCAGGGCGGCAATGGTCTTGCCAACGGCGCCAGTAAACGCGGCCACCGAGTCGGCGTTCCCGCCCAGCATCCCGAGCATCACGCCCATCCCAGGTTGTCCCATGCTTCTATCCTTTCGCTCCGGCAACAGCCGGCTAACCCCTCGGTCGTAGCGACAGCCACCGGCGGGGAGCGGTGGCGCGCGTTGGTTACTTGGGCGGCGCCGGTGTCTGCGCCACACCTCGAACGTTAGGCGCCAGCAAGCCGCGCCACTTGTCGTTCTGGCAGTCGGCTGCCGCAGGGAAACAGCGGCGCGCATCGAAAGCCTGCCTCGCCGTGGTGCACCACGCGTACCACACGCTGCCGTCCCAGTATTGGTAGCCGATGGTCTGCCCGTGGCCGTCCTTCTGCTGGTACACGCCGCGCCGCACGGGCTTCTTCCGGCCGTCAAACCAAGGTGTCGTGTTAGCCATCTCTTCTGCCTTTCTCGTAAACGCCTAACTGGTCGTTCGAGCCGACCGAGTACGGCGGCTCAACTCCGACGTTAGGCCTTGCGAATGTCGGCCGCACATTGTTCGGCCACAAGGTGCCCGCCAGCGCATGCGTCAAACGAGCCGAATGGGTCAGCAGGGTGCTTTAACTTGTACGCCAGTGCATCGCACAGTTTCGCGCACCGCTCGCGCTCTGCGGCCAGTAGCAACACGACGGTTCGTGCAGAATAGTAGGCATCGCTGCCAAGCGGGTCCGTCAGCTTGCTTTCTACCAGCATCTCGGCATCTGGCAATGCGGCGAGCGCTGCGAGCATCTGTTTGTTTGTCATGTTGTTCTTTCCGGCTATCAAGGGCCTAACTGGTTAATCGAGCGGGACGCCTACCGGCGCCCCTCATTGCCGACGTTAAGCACGGCGGCGCACGCGGACGCCGGCGAGCCAGCCCACCATCCAGCAATCACCGTTGCGATCGATGAATGATCCGTCCTCGGCGCTCTGATAGATTGCGCCGACGCTTGTGCTGGCCATCGTCGGGATCAGCACTTTGCGGCCATCGGGAGCAATGGTTTCCGTGTAGCCGATGGTCGGCGTCACGTCGGGCAGTGCCATCAGTTCGGCATCGCGGTCGTTCTTGATGATCCCCAGCGTCAGGCAGTACGACATGACTTGTCCTCAGTACTCGCCGATCAGGCCGGCGACAGTGAATTTGGTGTCGAGGATGTGCTCGCCCAGGCTTTGCCAGCGCTGGGTGAGCTTGCGCAGCAGCAGCTGATCGCGATGCAGCGTGTTCTTGCCGACGCCGAACTCGCGCTCGAGGCGACGCAGCGGCCAATCTCCGTTCTCGTCGTAGATCGCCCAGATCAACGCCGAGATGGCTGAGTCCTTGCGGCTGTTGCAGAGCGGCCCCAGCAGCTCCGCCAGCCCCTTCACCCCGGATGCCCGGGTTTGTTGCCGGCCGTAGCGCGCATGCAGCGAGTGCCGATGCGGTGCGTCGAGCGCGTCGACGGCCTGGCGCACGATGGCGCACTGCGCGCGGAACTCCAGCGGCGTCATGCCGGCGAGGTTGATGCTTCGATCCGAACGCACCTTGACCTCGCTCTGGTAGCCGCCGCGGCGCATGATGTCCTCGATGACGATCTGCGTGCCGCCCTTTTGCGTGAGGGGCGTCACCTCGATCACGTAGGCTACGTACAACGCCTGGCCCACGGTTCGGAAGATTGGATCGTTGCCGGCCATGGTGCTCCTAGTGGTCGATCACCACGAGATCGGTGTTCGGGTCGATCCGAGACAGTTGGATCTTGGCGACTACGCGGCGCTGGGCATCGAAGATGGTGCTGCGTGCCAGCTTGCCGATGCACTCGTCGTAGTGGGTCACGACGTGGCGCAGGCAGATCATCTGGGCGGCGCGCATGCGCATCTGGCCTTCGGGATGCTTGACGGCGAACGTCATGCCATCGATCGCGCCCACCACCCAGTGCATGACCTCCGACGGCAGCTTGCCCATGTCGTGCAGCGCCTCGACGATGTTGATGCAGTCGGCCAGGTCATCCCATTCGGCGCGGCCGGCGGTACCGTTCAGCATCTCGTGCGCGGCCGTCCAGGCGCGCAGCGCGCGGCGCTCGTGCTCGGCCATGTTGAATGGCTTCTTGTCGTCGCTCATGGGAACACTCCCACGATCTTGAACTCGACGCCGCCGAGCATGAGTGTCTGCCCCACTCGGACCAGCAGTGGTGGCAGGTGTCTGCCCTCGATCTTCAGTGTGAGCACGGCCCAATTTCCTCTTCCCTTCGGTTTGACTTCCAGCGTCACGACTTCACTACTTTCAGACGACGCGCCCAGTCCTTCACCAGGCGGTGCCCGTAATCCTCGCGGTCCTTGAAGTTGGCCGTGAGTGCTTCGCGGTACCGCACGGTCTTCTCGCCGATGCGCACGGACTCGTGGAAGTCCGGCGACCTGGCAAGCGACCGCGCAACGCAGCCCTCGCAGAAGTGGTCGTAGCGGCCACTGTTCGGATGTGCGACAGCGTTCTCGCAGAGCTTGCACGTCATGCCAGCAACTCCCCAAATGCGAGCTGAGGATTCGCCTCGCGCTGGTACTCGGTGACCGTGACCACGACGCAGGCCTCGCGGCCGTCGGGCTCCATGCGCTCGGCCGCGTCGCGGAAGATCTGCTTGTCGTCGACGTAGAGCACGTCCTTGAACGCGTCGTAGAGCACCTTGCGGGCGTTATCGACGTCGAGGCAGCGCACGGTGTTGTCCCAGCCAAGCGGGTCGGCGCGCATGCGCTTCTGCCAGTCCTGCGGGCGTGCCGGGAACAGCCTGATTCCGATGCACAGCCGGCCCTTGTGCGGGGCCGTCACGCCATACGCCTTCACGCGCCAGCCGATGTCTTCCTTGAACGCCTTCGCTTCAGACGTCGCGTAGATCGACGCCATGGCCTTGCGACCGGGACCGGCGGGAATGATCCGCGTCGCCCAGTACGCGTTGGCGCTGATGGGGTATGGCAACGTCATGACCAGCGGGAACTTCATTCCGCCGCGCCTCGATCGACGCCCATCATCTTGTCCAGGTAGTCGAACAGCTTGCGCGTCTCGCCCGGCGTGAGCGTGACCTCGACATCGCCGACTTCCAGAGAAAGGCGGCCGTCACTCCACAGGGCGTGCTCGAAGTGACGCGGCTCGTCGTCTGCGCGTCGTCCGAACGAAGGCACGGGGACCGGCGCCTTCGGGTTCTCGCCGGTCGCCGACAGCGACTCGAGCAGCTTCGGCGACTGGCGCTCGCGGGCTTCGGCTGTGTCGGTGATGTCGGCCGGCGCAGCCTCGGGCTCGGCCGCAGGCGGCGTCGTCGTGCCCAGTTGGCCAGCCACAACGGCGAACGGATCGGGCCAGGCCAGCTGCGAGGCACGCACGCCAGTTGCTGATCCCGACGAAGCCGCGTCGAAGCGCTGCACGTCCTGAGCATCGAGCTCCTGCGGCGACGGTGCGTCGGCCAGCGCCGGCTTGCCGGGGCGCAGCGACTCGTAGCGGAACTCCTCGCCGACCTTGTAGCGGCGCATGGCGTCGCCCTGCAGCGCCAGCCACACCGATGGCTCCAGCGTGTGAAAGTCGCAGTCGATGGCGTCGGCCAGCGCGTGCTCCTCCGTCGGGCCGTGCTCCTCGAGGTAGGCGAATGCGCGGTACGCAACACTGCCGACGCGCGGCTGGTAGTTCGTCATAGCGAGGCTCCGAGTTCGAAGACGGACCGGACCCGCTTGAGGCCGGTGAAGTAGCTGGTGCGGGCATCCCGATCGGCGGGCAACGCCTTGGCCAGCGGCCAGTAGCTGACCAGGCGCGCCGCGCCGGGCCCTTTGAGCGATTCGCGCCGGAAGTAGCCGTTGGCGGCGGCCACGTTCAGCAGCGCCGCGGCCGACGTGATGCCGTTGGGCTCGCCGAATTCCTTGACAGCCTGCGCGGCGCTGATGCCGACGTCCTTGCCGAGGTAGTGCTGGTGCACGCGTTCGGCCCAGCGGGAGATGGGGCGGGGCATCACGCTTCTCCTTCGTTCGACAGGTGTTGATCGACGCGGGCCTGCGTTTCCTGCTGCAGCTCGCGGGTGCGGATGACGGCGTCAGGCAACTTGTCGGGCGCCGGCGTCTTGCCGCTGAAGCGGTCGCGCAGCTCCAGCAGCTTCAGCCGGGTTTCTTCCGGCATGCGGGCGTCGCCCATCAGCTTGTCCAGGCCCGCGCCGGCGCCGCGCGGCGGCTCGAGGAGGGGCAGCTGTTCGGGCTGCATGCGGCCCAGCGCGATGGCCTGGCTAACGGCCTGCACGCGGTGCTGCGGATCCGTTCCGAATGACTCGCTCCACGCCGGCCGGCGGTGGGCCATGCGGGCCTCGATCACCAGCCGGTTGTAGGCGTCGCGGAACGCCACGCGGGCGCCGACCTCGTCGCCTAGGTCGAAGACGGTGCGAGCGATGCCCCAGGCCTGCGCGATCTCGGCAGTCCAGACGACGGTCATCGACTCGTCGGCGCCGGCGACGGCGATGGCCCACGCCTCTTCGGCGCCGGGGCGACCGTCGTTCGTGCGTGCGTTCTCGATCTGGTGGATCACGTCGGCCGGCATCGGCAGGAACGTGCCGCGCCTCGGATCCTTGATGTGCGCGTCCAGGCCCGCCCGAACGTCCTCCAGTCGGAACTGCTGGAGCGCCCGAAAGAACACGGCCTTCTGGTTGGCGCTGAGCACTTGCTGCTTGAGACTCCACACCTCGTCCAGCAGCTCGAAGAACACCGGTACGTCGACTTCAGACATCGATGGTCACCTGCTTTCCGCCGAGGCCGAGCTTCTTGGCTGCCTCCGCACTGGTTTGCGCGGCGATCGCCTCGCGCTCTGCATCGGTCATCGGCCCGCGGCCGCCACCGACGCCCTTCCTGGCCTTGCAGGCCTTGACCAGCCACTCGGCCACGTCGGCCGGGCGCTGAACGACGGCAGACCTGACCGCCTCGACGACGATGTCGTCGCCGTAGTCCTTGACCAGCTTCCCGACGAACGTGCCGCACTGCGCGATCGGCATGCCCTGCTCGGCCAGCAGAGATTTGCCGGCGCGCCACAGCTCGGTCTTCGTGAGCTCCTGAGCCGTGGGCGCCGGAATTCCAGCCGCGCCAGCGGCCGGCCCGGCAGGGTCGGAATTCTTCGTTTCTCCCTTTCCCTGTCCCTCTCCCTGTCCCTTTCCTTCTCCCTGTCCCTCTCCCTTAAGAGCGTTTTCCGGCGGAATTCCGGCGCCAGGTGCTGGAGCCGGTGCCGGAATTCCGGCGGAACATTCCGCCTTTTCCATCGGAATGCCGCTCTCAAGCCGGCTCCGGTTCCAGGCTTCGAAGCTCATTTCCGCCATCGGCTCGAGGTTCTGTCCGGTGCGAGTCTTGTTCTGCTTGCGCAGCCGCTCCCTCGCTCGCTCGTAGTGGTGCTCGAGCTTCGAGGTCCATGACTCGTTCGCCTTTTCGGCGACAGTCTTGTTGTAGAGGCGGCCGTCGGAGCACTTGATCCAGCCGCGCAGCACGTCGGCGCGCAGCTTCATCCACTTGGCGGGGTCGCACATCGCCAGGTCGGCCAGTACGTCGTCGTCATCCTCAAGCGATCCGGCCGGTTGCTCGTGCCACGATGCCGTCCAGAGGTTGAGCATGTAGAACGCCAGTTCGGGTCGGCGCTTGCAGATCAGCCAGGCCCGCGACTTGCGCAGGCGCTGCACCTCCAGCGGCATGAACTTGAAGTCGCTTAGGTTGCTGTCGGCCGGCGTGAGCGGTAGCACGTCAGAAGGGTTCATCGTCCCCTCCAGCGCCATCAGTGCCAGTCTTCAGTGGAACGACGTTGTCAGCCGTGGTTACCCGTTCCGCAGTCTTCTTGGCTTCCTCTGCTTGCCGAGTCCAGGTGTCAGGAAACTCCTGCCCGTACTCGAACTGCCATTCCTCGCTCACGTACTCGATGAGCGTGAAGGCCAGTGCGCGCGGGTGATGAATGAAGCACCCGATCACCTCTTCCTTGGCATCCGCACGGCTGCCGATCCTGAAGAACTCTCGATCCGGACGAAGCCTGAAGTGCGTCCAGAATTTGTGCAGCCGCGCTTCTTCAGCTTGGCAGTCATGCACTTCGATGTAGCAAAGCACCCTGAAGTCAAGCGGTACCGAAGTTCCCTTCGAAAGCTCCTCAGCGCGCAAGTGCGGCGCACGCTCGGTGCATCCGATCTTGAAGATGCCAGGCATGGCGTGGTTGATCATCACGTAGACGAACCCGTAGCTCATGTTTGAAGTCCACTGCTCGATTGATTGGTGCGTGTGGCCATGCCCTCGTAGGCATCCCACATCCGCAGGTTGGCCAGCCTGGCGATGTCGACGGCGGCAGCCGGCGAGATGCGGTCGGCGTCGCGGTTCGGTTTGGCGCGGCGGATGCTCCGCACGGCCAGTTCGCGGCGGCCCGGCTGATCGCTGACCAGCAGCACGCCCGACGTCGCCGACGGCAGCGCCGCGTACAGCGAGTCGTCCCAGATCGAGGCGGGCAGCGCGAAGTAGTGCTTCCAGACCTTCGGCGGCCAGGCGCGCGGCACCCGTGGGTGCGGAACCCAGCGGCGGCCGCCGTTCGGCGCCGGCTCGTAGTGGCCGCCCACCGAGTGATGCCACCACTTGTCCTTGCGACCGTCCACCTTCAGGTCGGCGCGGCTGATCTTGACCTCGACGTCGATGATGCGCAGATCCGTGGTGACGGCGAGCACGTCGCACTCGCATCCCGTCCAGTTGCAGCGGTCGACCATCACCACGCACTTGCGCTGCAGGATCTGCAGGCTGATGGCGCGGGCGATGCGGAACTCGTTCCAGACGATCGGCGTATCGGTCAAGCCGCACCTCCAATGAGATGCTGCTGGCAGCGGTTGTGCTCCCAGTGGTACGGCCAGTGATCGTCGACGCGCACCGCCGGCTTCTCGCAGTGGCAGGTGATGATGAATCGGCCCTGCTGCTCGGCGTCGGCCTTGAGCATGGGCTCGTAGCCCGTCATGTCGGCGTCGGCCACCAGGCATTCGTCGGGCTGCAACGCCCGGTAGCCGCGGGCGACGCGCGGTGCCCCGTAGTAGTCGCCGGCCACCAGCTTGTCGATGCCGGTCTGCAGCAGCGAGACGGCGCCTTCATCCCACGGCTGCGGCCAGGATCCGACGAACGCGGCGACACGCGGTGCCGCGTCTTCGGTCCAGTGCTCGTGGAAGTCGTTGAGGCGGATCACGTCACCGGCGGTGACCCGGACCACGGCTGACGGCCCGACACCGGTGGCCCTGGCCTTCAGTCTGGCGTGGATGTAGCTGATGCCCTCGTTCAGGCACATCAGGTACGTCCAGCCTGTGTTGTCGCGGTGCGCCTTGATGTTGGCGCCCCAGCCGTAGAGCTCGCAGAGCCGGCCCTCGGCAGTACCGACGACGCGCCGGTTCTCGTCGTCGCTGTCGGCCATGACGTGCGCGCAGGCCAGCGCTTCGATCACGAAGCGGTGCTCGAGCACGGCGGCCGGGATCTCCAGCCTGCCAACGATCTCGACGGGCATCATCGGCGGCCTTCCCGGCGCACGCGCAGCACCGACTTGGCGGCCATGCCGCCGATGTCGCCCTTGGCCACAGCCTGTACCCACGGGTCATCGCTGGCGATCAGCTTGTCGCGGTTCTGCGATGCCGTGCGGCTGCGCTCGGCGGCGCGGCTGTCGAAGTCCTGCGGCACGTGCTGCAGCTGCTTCCATGCGCGCACCGGCGCGTAGAAGTAGTGGCCCGTGCACCACTCCGGAGGAATGACGAACTTGGGCTTCTTGCTCATGTGAAGAACGGCGCGCGGCCGTCGGGTTCAGGTTGGGGAACGGACAGCAGCTCTTCGACCGAGCCGCCAACGTCCACATACGAGGAGCGCAGATTCATGAGCTCTTCGTATGCAATGGGCGGATAGAGCGTTCCGATCAGTTCGCGATACGTGGAGCGCTTGCGCATGTAGTCGCGGCGAATGGCCGCGGCCCGATGGTCTCCGCCGGCAATCGCCCGCGCCCTTTTGAGCGTGCGTTCCCAGCTGCGATGCGAGATCAGCGCGCCCTGGAACCGGTGGCAGTTCGCACGCCACACGCGGTCATCGATCAGGATGTCGCCGGCGTCGCCGAGGAAGCCCTTGTCGTGCGTGATGACGATCCGGCGCTTCAGCTCCGGCAGGTAGCGCAGGATCCAGTCGACCTTCTCGGCGTAGGCCCACGGCCGTCCGGTCGGCGGCTTGGTGGAGATCCAGACCTCGAAGCGCATGCCGATGAGGCTGCGCACTCCGTCGATAGCGCCGTCGCACGGCAGCATCGCGGCGTAGGCGCCAGGCGTGTCCTTCACCATCTGACTGTCGAATTTGCGGGCCCGCATGTAGGCCTCGAAGTCCACGATCACGCCGTCCATGTCGACGAAGGCGCGGTTCATGCAACCCTCCGAAGAGCCTGCATCTCGCTGTAGTTGGCGATGACGATGGCGCGCGCCAGCGGCGGGCAAACGCTGTTTCCGCACATGCGAACCTGAGCGGACTTGGAAAGCACGCGGCCGTCGGCTCCGCGGTCGATCACGTAGCTGTCGGGGAAGCCCTGCGCGCGGTACAGCTCACGCGGCTGCAGCATGCGCATGCCGATGTCGGCGATGTAGTAGTCCTGTCCCCTGACAGTCACCAGACCGAAGCGATCGCGCGTCGTGACGGTGTGCAGGGGCTCGCCGAGCTGCGGGTCTTGATCGGTCCCGTAGTACTTGATGAGAAGCGCCCGCACCTCCGCGTGGTGCTGGCCTTGCGCGCTGACCGTGCCCAGTGGTTCCGACGTGCTTGCGCTGTTGCTGGTGCCGCGCAGCTTGGCCAGGTGCGACGTCACCAGGTGGTGATGGTCTTGCGTCGTGACCGTGCTGATGGGCTTCTGCACCGGCCAGCCGGGGCCTTCGTTGCCGCCGTAGTGCTTGGCCATGAACGCCGCGACCAGCGCGTGTTTCTGTCCGTCGACGGCAGTGCCCAGCGGCTTCTCGATGCCGGGCACGCGCGGCGCCTGGCCGGCGCGCTCACCGTAGCCGGTCTGGATGATCGTCGGCACTGCCAGCGCATGTTCCGCCTTGGCCGTCAGCGTCGGCATCGGCTTATCGATGTCGTGGGCGCCCTTGCCCCAGCGCTTGACGCCGCCGGGCTTGCCGTCGCCGTGCGTGAACTGCACGATAAAGGGCTCGGCGGCGTCGAGCACGTAGCGCTTCACGCCGTGCGCAATGCGCCGCATCGTCGCTTCGGCGAGCGGCCGCTTGACGCCATGCGCGCGGCCTTCTTCCTGCGAGAGGAACACCGACGGGCAGCTCAGTGACCAGTCGATGCACTCGGCGGCTGTGCGGTACGGCAGAGCGCCGGCGCCGTGCGTGGCCTGCGGCCATTCGATCGGTCTGCCGTCGCGGCGCGCCACCAGGAACAGGCGTTTGCGGATGGTCGGCGCGCCGTAGTCGCAGGCGCGCAGCTCACGCCACTCGACGGCATATCCGAGGTTGCGCAGCTGGGCAACCCAGTTGGCGAACGTCTTGCCCTTGCGCTCCTGGCATGGCATGCCGTCGTCGCGCAGCGGCCCCCATGTCTGGAACTCCTCGACGTTCTCGAGGCAGATGATTCGCGGCCGCACGAGCTTGGCCCATTTCACCACAACCCACGCAAGACCGCGGATCTTCTTGCTGACGGGCTTGCCGCCCTTGGCCTTCGAGAAGTGCTTGCAGTCCGGCGATGCCCACAGCAGGCCCACCGGTCGGCCGGCACACACTGCGACGGGATCGACTTCGAAGACGTCGCTGACGTAGTGCAGCGTCTGCGGGTGATTCGCCTGGTGCAGGCTGACGGCTTCGGGATCGTGGTTGACGGCGATGTCGACGTGGCGGCCGATTGCCTGCTCGATGCCGGTGCTGGCGCCGCCACCACCCGCAAACAGGTCGATGACGAGCTCGCCGGCGAGCGGCAGGATGAACTGATCATTCAGCACGACAGCCCTCCGCCTGTTTCGCGCCGAACGGGCCGTGACCCTGTCTTAGGGGCTTGCGGTTGACCGATAGCCGACTAGAGTTGAAAGCACCATGAACTGTGAAGTGCGCCACGAAAACCGCAGCGCAGACCGCCAGAAGTGCGAGGTGGATCTCCATGCGCTAGCTCCGGTTTGCGAGGAGACAGGCCTGCCCGGCGGTGCCCTGCGGCGCCGCTGTTCGGTCGACGGTGACGGCCATGGGTCAGGCCGTGGCGGCGTAGGCTTCGCCGGATGCGTGCAGTTCACGCAGGGCGTTGCCGACTTTGAACTTCGGGTCTTGCGTCTTGCCGCTGGCCAGGTCGCTCAGCGTGCTCTGGCCGCACTCGATGTCCTTGGACTCGAGCCAGGCGCGCAGCTTGGGCTGCGTCCAGCCGCGTTCCTTGAGCTCAGCCATCAGTTGTTCCCAGGTCATCGGAGGCCTCGTGTATTCGGTTAGCCGATATTCTGACCTTCGGTTAGCCGATAGTCAACTGGGGCAGATTCGCGCCATGGCATCCAGGAAGCACAAGCGGCGATCGGAGTTCGGCCAGCGCCTCTACGAGGCACGCGAGGCCAAAGGCATGACGCAGATGCAGGCGTGCGCCGCCCTACAGATTCGTCAGAGCACGCTCAGCGAGGCCGAGACGCAAGGCGCCGGCAGCGCCTTCGTCGTGCACATGGCCAAGCTCTACGGCTGCGATCCGTACTGGCTGGCGATGGGTGATGGCTCGCCGTATCCGGCGGCCAAGCAGTTCAGCGCGCAGGCGGCCGCGCTGGCCGCCGCCTTCGACCTCATGCCGGAGAGGACGGAGTCGGAACAGGAGAGAAAGCGCTTCCTGTACGTGACGATTCAGCAGATGCTGGTCGCCGCATCACAGGCCATTGCGCGAACACTTGCGCCTGAACCTGCGTCCACTGGCGAGCGCGTTCGGCATCGATGAAGACGGCCCTGCAAATGCCGTGTTGCGCGGCAAGCCAGGTGTACCGCTGGAACATGGCGAGGTGATCTTGCTGAACGACGAGAGCCGTTGGCCTGAGTATGTCCTGGCGGGCACGCATTGCCTGGCGCGCGGCTTCCATGAGCAGATCCTCGTCGAGCAGCAGCGCAGCGTCTCGGTAGTCGGCGAGCAGGCCGGCGGCGCCGGCGTCGAGCGTCCACGCGTGCACGTCTGTGATGACGGCGGCGGCCGTCGCGGCCGTGACGATTCCAGTGATCTTGCACGCGCCGATGCCGGCATCGCTGGCGGCCTTCATCGTGGCTGCCGCATAGTTCCACTTGCTGCCGTTCTTCAAGTTGTCTCCCTTGAGTCAAGCGGTCGATGTACTGCTGGCCGTTTCTTCACTTTGCCTTACGGCCTGATGAAGATCGTCAGGTGATGAGCCCGATCCCCCCTACTTGGATGCCCCCATGCGCGCACTCGCTGTGATCATTTCTGCCGCCGCGGCTAGCGCTGGCGCCGCTGATTTCCAGGCATTCGGTCTGGTGATCGGCAGTGATGTCGGATTGCGCGAGTGCCCGCGCATGTCGATGCCGGCGGTCAAGGGCTTCACGCCGCCTTACGCGCCGATCACGTCGCCATGTCTGAAGCCCAACGCCGGCGGCGACACGGGCTTCGTGGCGTTCCCGCCCGGCCAGCAGCCGCAGCACGCCGTCGGCGGCCAGCTGGGCTACCGACTCGAGGGCGGCCGCCTGGCCGCGATCTGGCTGACGACGGCCGGCGCGCCGGTGCAGCAGCGCGTGTTCGATGACCTCGTGCGCAAGTACGGCGCGCCGCAGCACGAGAAGCGCGAGGCCGTCGTGACGGCGGCCGGCGCCAACTTCGAGGCGGTACGCGCCATCTGGGCGCAAGCCGATCTGCGCGTCGAGTTCATGGGCGTCACCAACCGCGCCGATACTGGCGAGCTCGTCATCGGCACGCCGGCGGGCGTCGCGGCGCTGCGCGGCAGTCAGGCCGCGCTCATCAGCAGCCGGCCGATGTAGCGCGGCCCCCTCCGATCGAAGCCCGCCGAGTGCGGGCTTTTTCACGTTCAGCAGATCTCGAACTCAGGGCATGCCCGACTGCACGAAAGAAATATCGGCCACCCGTTGACACGCTTTAACGGTTCCCCGATACTGCGGGCGTCGCATCGAGTGGAGACCCGACGTGAACGAGAAGAACGAGTGGAGGCGCACATGACAGCCTTCCTGTGGACGGTGGCAGCGGTCTGCGTATGGCGCCTGGTGTGGTACTGCCTCGCCGAAGCCGGCAAGCCCTTCAGCTTCGGCGAACGGCGCATCCGCGTCGGCATGGCCGTCAATGTCGTGCTCATCGCGTGGGCGCTCTTGCTCATCGCTGGGCCCCAGCCCTTTGGCTTGAGGTACTGAACATGCTCAGCGAAAACACCCTTCGGCGCCGCGCGCCGGCGGTCGACTTCGACCATTCGCCGCTGCCGGCGACGGTGCCAACGCGGCCACTGCCGCCGCGCAGCGCCGTGCGCTACGAGAGCGACACCCGAGGCACGCTCGACGTCTGGCCGATCAGTTGGCTCCGGCGCTTCTTCGAGAAGCGCAACGCCGACGTGCAGTGCCTGTACCTGCGCTGGCAGATCGCCAACGGCAAGCGCCACATCGCGTTGCTCAAGCGCTCGCTCAAGCAGACCGAGCACGACGTCGCGTGCCTCGAGGTGCAGCTGCTGGTCGAGGAGCAGCGCCTGTGAATGCAGTCGTCGACGTCAAGCCGCCGCTGGGCCTCATCCACGGGCTGTCCAACGAGGCATATCACGCCTCTTTGGGCATCTCGAACAGCGGCCTCGTGCTGATCGGCAAGAGCCCGCGCCACTACTTCGGCCGCTACCTCGATCCACTGCGGCCGCCGCCGGAGCCCAAGCCTGGCCAACTGGAAGGCACGATGTTCCACGCGGCGCTGTTCGAGCCCGCCGAGTACCCGCTGCGCTATGTCGCCGGCCCGAACGTGCGGCGTGGCACCAAGGTCTGGGATGCCTTCGAAGCCGGCTTGAAGCCTGGCCAGACGGCGGTGAAGCCCGACGAGTTCGAGCAGGCCCGAGCCATGGCGCGCAGCATGCGCAGCCTGCAGGACGTCCGCGAGATCCTGTCGAAGGGCCATCCCGAGGTGTCGGCCTACGCCGAGTTCGAGATCACCGACGACGACGGCGAGATCACGAAGGTGCTGGTGCGCGTGCGCCCCGACTGGGTGTTCCCTGTCGACGACGACAGCGTGATCCTGTTCGACGGCAAGTCGTGCGGCGACGCCAGCAATACCGAGTTCGCCCGGCAGATCGCGCGCAAGTGGTACCACCACCAGGCGGCTTTCTACATCGACGTCTATCAGAAGGCCAGCGGCAAGACGGTGCGCGAGTTCGTGTTCGGCCAGTGCGAGACGGAGTGGCCGTACGTCGGCAACACCTGCGCGCTCTACCCCGAAGACATCGAGAAGGGCCGCGAGCTGTACCGGCGGAACCTTCAGACCTATGTGCGGTGCTTGAAGTCCGGCGAGTGGCCTGGCTACGGCGAAACCGTGCAGCTCATCTCCCTTCCATCCTGGACGAAAGGCGGCAAGTCGTGAGTGACGTGCTCATCTGCAGAGACATTTACATGCGCCACACCGGTGGCGACGGCAAGTCGTTCGTGCAATGCCACCGCGTGTGGGATGCCGACAAGTTCGTGGCGACGCGCGTCGCCGAAGCGCTGAGCCAGGCCGTCAAGGCCAAGGACCGCGGCGAGCCGCACGCGCACGCCGCCACGCAGATTACCGAGGACCAGTTCAAGAAGGAACGCACGAAATGAGTGGCATCGCCGATCGAATCGCCAAGGGCCGCGAAGTGGCTGCAGCTGACACGCCGCGGCAGCAGCTGAACATCGCGCTCGACAAGTTCAAGCCGCAGCTGCAGCGCGCGCTGCCGGCGCACATGACCATCGATCGCTTCATCAGCGTGGTGATGGGCGCCGTTTCGAAGAACCCCGACATCGCCGAGTGCAAGCCGGCGTCGATCCTGCAGGCCGTCGGCCAGGCGGCCCGCATGGGCCTGGAGATCGACATCAGCGGCCACGGCTTCCTCGTCGCCTACAAGGGCACGTGCACGTTCGTGCCCGGCTGGCAGGGCATCGTCGACCTGATCAACCGCAGTGGCCGCGGCGTCGTGCGTACCGGCGCCGTCTACCAGGGCGACTTCTTCGAGTGGGAGCTCGGCCTCGAGCCGTTCCTGCGCCACAAGAATCTCGGCGTCGAGACGGCGGAGAACCTGGTCTACACCTACGCCATCGGCGAGATCCGCGGCGAAGGTGGCTGGAAGCCGCCGCCCATCATCGAAGTCTGGTCGGCCGACAAGCTGCGCCACCACCTCGACGAGTACAACAAGGTCGGCGCCAGGCACTACGCGCTGGCAAGCGGCAACAACTGGGTGATGTACGCCCGCAAGATCCCACTGCTGCAGGTGGCGAAGTACATGCCAAAGTCCGCGGAGATCTCGCGCGCCATCGAGGCGGCCAACCGCGCCGACACCGGCGAGGCGATGACGATCGACGCCGAGATGAACTTCACCGACGAGCCTGGCGCCGGCGCACCGCCGCCGGCCACCGGCGGCACGCCGACGCCCGAATCGTTCGAGGCACTGCGCGCCCGCATCGACGCATCGGCGAACCGCGATGCCGCCGACCTGATCCTCGATGGCGCCCGGCACCTGCCGGCGGATCGCATCAAGGAACTCGCCGGCTTGGCGGACAAGAAGCACCCGCGCAACTGATCCAGCCCAAAGACCTGAAGTAGCGGAGGAAGCCATGGATGCAATACCCGATGTCGATCTCAGTGACGAAGACCTCACTGCCGAAGAGGAAGCAGCTGTCGAGCAGGCAATGTTGGCTGCGGCTCTTGCGGCCCTCGGCGCATACCCTGGCGATCAGGACTTGCACGAGGCCGACATCGCGCGTCGAGTTGTCCGTTCCTTGGTTGCGGCCAGTCGCGCCGGGAATGGCGAACTTGATCGCGTCGGAGCGCAGCACGTCTCCTGGCATGTGCGCATCTTTGCGCATAGAGCCGTCGCGACAGCCTTCTGGCTGTGGTCAGAACAACACGGTTTCGACTTGAGCGAAGTCGCGGTCAATTCCGTGGCATCGGCTCGGCTACTCGGCTTCGCTCAAGGTTTTGCAGCTGCCGATGCTGCGGCGCACGCAAAGGGAATGCTCGACGACGACGCGTTATGGGTTTGCATTCTCGACGGTGCGGAGGATCTGGCAGAGAGCCTTGATCGAGACACGCTTCGTGATCAATGCGAAGTGTCCGTCGACTCGCTCGACGAACCCCGACGCTGAGCGATGGGCGACCGACTTCCGATCGCAGCCGATGAATCACGCCTCTATGGCCACGTGGTCAAGCTTCGCTGCCAGCGCGCCGAGTGCCCTGGCAACTGCGGGCCCGTGCAGGCCGCGCACAGCAACCAGCTGCGCGACGGCAAGGGGCGCGGCACGAAGGCTGACTCGTGGCGCATTGCTGCGCTCGGCGTGCGCTGCCACGAGGAGATCGACAGCGGGAAGAACCTGTCCAAGCAGGAGCGCCGCGAACAGTGGGACGAGGCGCATCGACGCACGATCGGTGAGCTCTTTCGGAACGGGGCGATTCGGCCGGTGTGAAGCTGTGGCGGAGAGCGACACCTACATCACGGTGATTCAGACCGAGGAAGGTCTGAAGACGAAGTTCCGCGCGGCCTATAACCACGCGGAGATGATGCTGCGGAACGGCGAATCGGTGCAGCTGAAGTGCGGCCCGGCGGATGAGCCGATCTCGATCAAACAGCGCGGGTTCCTACATGGTGCCGTCCTGCCGCAAGTCGCCGAGCAAGCCTATGTCGGCGAGAAGCGCGAGAGATACACGGCAGAAATCTGGCGCGAGTACTACCACCGGATGTTCATTCCCGATCGCTGGGTGATGCGCAAGCTGCCGGGAGCGAAGCGTGCCACGCCGCATCGCGAGCGCGTATCGAGTGAATCGCTCGGCGTCCGCAGGTACTCCGAGTGGATCGATCGAATCATTGATCACGCCGTCGTCGAGTTCGGCGTCGTGTTCGAGTTCAAGGAAGGCGAGCGCGAAGCCGTGAGGTATGTCGGCAAGCGCGGCGCTGGGAGATCCCAATGATTGCTAAGTTCAAGAAGGACATGCTGTGAACATTGGCATCGAACTTAGGGCTCACAGGTGCCTGCACCACGGATGCGACCGGCTGCCTCCGTGCAAGGAAGGCACATGCCAGGCGGCACGCGAATCGTTCGCGTCGGAAACGCAGCGGACGGTGAGAGAACCGGCAGCAAAAGTCGGCGACGGAGACGACTTTCGGACCTGGATAGAAGGAAACCCGCCCATTCTCAAGGGTGCCGTGTGTCCGCGTTGCGGGTGCGCGTTTGGCGTCGACCGTTTGACACTGCCGCTCAAGTGCCCGGCATGCAATTACGAGCGGCCAGCTGCGCGTCACGAGTCACCCGCGCCGGCCGAGCCGTTGCTATCTCGCCAGATGCTGATCGGCGATCTGGTCAACAAATGGTCAGGCAACGACGAAATCAAGGCGAGCGACGTTTTCGAATGGATCATGAGCCAGCCGCTCGCAGCAGCGCCAGCGCAGCCGAGCCCGCGGCCGGTGGCGATCGTCAAGCGACTATTCGGCGGGAAGATCATCACAACGCTGAGCGACACCTTCGATCTGGAGGAGGGGACGCTTCTCTATGCCGGAGCGCCAGCAGCGCCGGCGCCACGGAGCGAGTCATGAACGCCCAACTCGTCGCCATCCAGGCCGCGATCGCCGCCGCGCAGGCGCGAATTGCCGCCATGCGGGCCGCCAATCAGTTCGCCGCGATGCAGGGCTACACAGCCCCGTACGGCGAAGGTCACTTCCTCGCGGAAGCCCATCACCTCGATGCGCTGTCGATCGAAGCGAGGAACGCAGCATGATCCGCGCCTTCTCACGCTGGCTCTTCATGCGCACGCACCGCGCTGAGCTGTTGAAGTGCGCGGCCTACGCGCGGGGTTCTGACGTGCTCACCGACACGCAGTTCCAGGTCGGAAGCCGGGACGGCATGTGCATCGCGCTGGAAACGCTGGGGCTGCTGATATGAGCACGAAGCACCTTTCAGGCTGGCACGCTGCTGGATGCACCGTTCACTTCGGAGACAGTGGCATCTCGCTTCACCAGTGCGGGTCCATGTCGCTCCAAGAGGATCGGGCCCGGCTGATCGGCGCCGCCCCGGAGCTGCTGGCCATGCTCGACGACTCGATCCAGCACGAGTGGAACCCGTTCGAGCCCAACAACCAGAGCGCGCGCTATCACCGGATGGTGGCGCTGCGCATCAAGGCAACTGGGAGTGCGTCGTGACCGCTATGCAGACCTCGGCCCGCAAGGGGCTCACGCGCTGGTTCCCGCGCGCCGTTCACCCGGTTCGCGAAGGCGACTACGAGTGCATCGTTCGGATCAGTCGCGCTGTTCCGCCGATGCGCTGGACGCTGATGTGGGACCGCAAGGGCTTCCGCGCGCCCTGTCCTATGGTGGTGCTTCGCTGGCGCGGGCAGACGCGCCGCTCCGCACTTGCCAACGCACGTGCGCCGCTTCCGTTCAATCCGCACGCGAACGGCTGTCCCGACTCTCCAGGCATCTGCGAATGCTTATCGCGCAATCGCAATGGCGCGAGGACTACGTCATGAGCAGAGGTCAGACACCGGTGCCAGTCCTCACGCTGCAGATGGCGCGAGAGCTCGCCCACGAGATCGAAGGTCTGCAGTCCAGCGCTGAGGAGCCGGAGCAATACGACGCGAAGCTCGCCGCGCTGCGCGCCATTGCGAACGGCTGGTGCGTCGTCAGGCGTACGAAGCTGGGCGCCGCCATCTCTAGTGTCAAGATCGGGTACGGCCAATCATGAAGAGGCACTTGTTGGCCCGCCGCTTCTGGCCGTCCGTCGTGGCTTTGGTGATGGCCATCGGCTTCTCGGTTTGGTACTTCAGCTCGGGAAACCCGGCTGCCGGAAGTTGGGCAATGGCGACTGCAGGGTGGATCGTTTGTTGCGCCGCATACCAGTGGTGCTACTACGGGTTGTTGGACAAGCAAGCGAAGGACAAGTCATGAACGAAACGCCGAAGACTTGGCCACACGTGGCCGACATGGACTCAGCGACAGCCCTCGCGTGGGGCGAAGCAGAGCGCCAGCAGCGCATGAAGGATCTCGCGGTGCGCACGCCCGCCGGCCTGCGCGCCGCACAGGACGCAGCTGCGGAGCGCCGCAAGGCGATCGGCGCATCGCAGGCGCGCGCCACCGAGCTGGTCATCGCGGCGGGCCGCGCTGCGCGCCGCGAAGCAGCAACGAAGGGAACGTCATGAGAGTCATCGGCATGGACGGTCAGGGCAACTACATCGCGACGGTCTCGCACAGCGAACTCGAGAAGTGCGCCGACAAGTACTACGGGGCCATGCCGAAGCTGGCTGTCGGCGACACGTTCGATCTTGGCCAGGGCCACGACTTCCGCAAGCAGATCGTTGAGACGTGCAAGGCCATGCAGGACGCGCACAAGCGCTTCGAAGTCTCAAGCGAGACGATGAGGCAGTTCGCGTTCATGGTCGCCGTCATCGACAAGGGCATTGCGTCGGTCACGGGCGAACAGCCCACGAGCTGACAAGGCAGGCGTCGCACAACAAGGCAAGGAAAGGCGGCGCGGGGTGGGGCAGGTTTGGAAGGGCAAGGCCATGACAGGCGGCGCGTGGCCGGCATGGTCTGGATACGCAACGATCGGCGAGGCCGACAAGGTCAGGAGAGATCAGGAGAGCTTCGGTCTGGCAGGCATGGCGAGGAACGGCGTTGACCGGCGGGGCCGGGAGATGCAAGGCAGGACCGGCACGGCGTGGAAGGGCTCGGCACTGCGCATCAAGGCTAGGCAGGCAAGGCGAGGCAACGCATCGAGCGGCGGCGTTTGGCATGGCAGGCACGGCGTCGCAAGGCGACGATTGGAAAGGTCGATCAAGGCAGGCGGGGCGAGGTACTGCGGCGCTTGGACTGCATTGGCGTGGCAGGCGAGGCTCGGAGGCGCGCGGTTTGGTCTGGCCTGGCGAGGCAGGCTAGGCGCGGCTTGGAGTGGCGCGGTAGCGAGTGGCACTGCATGGCAGGCAAGGCGCGGTTGGGCGGGGCTTGGTGACGATCGGACGGGTCGGGCGCGGCAGGCACGGCAGGGATCGGTCAGCGAAGGCATGGCAGGCGGGGCTAGGCGCGGAAGGGCGTGGCATTGCGGCGATCGGCATGGCAGGCGTGGAAGCGACGGGACGAGCACCGCGGGGTTTGGCTCGGCAGCTTCGGCTCGGCATGGTTCGGCGCTGACAGGCAGGGCATGGCAGTACTGGCACACAGAGGCGCGGAAACCCGTGGCAAGACAAGGTATGGCTGGCACGGCAGGCACGGACAGGCGGGGCTCGGTTGGGTTCCGATAGGCAAGGCAC
>ERZ650304.474-NODE-474-length-20968-cov-3.862956_pt1 | contig 20968 bp, 40 predicted proteins | sample MGYA00376240_ERZ650304 | MGnify/ENA primary metagenome ERZ650304 (study PRJEB26733, sample SAMN07839271) | wastewater metagenome | biome: small river; feature: stream; material: water | place: USA: North Carolina | collected 2016-03-01 ... | reverse complement strand
GTTCGTACACCACCGACAACTTACTACCACCATCAAGATACCGGATCTCTGTGTTGATAGGACCGTTCTCAGCGCCCACAACAGAACTCTGGATAACCTCACACATATCTCTGATGATCTCAACCGCTTCTAACAACGACTTGTCGACAGAAAGATCAACTGTCATCGTGAGTTTACCACTCATCAGGTTCACCCCGAGCGTTACGCTCATAGTAATACTCGTCAAGAGCATCATCCATACCATCTAAACCCATAGCGGCTTCAGCGTCAAGAACCGACTGTGGGGTTCTGAGTGTTCGCTTGAAATCCTCTAGATCAGAGAAGTTGCGGATAAGCATTGTGCTACTTGCCATTATTGACCGTCCAGGTTGATGTCTTCCACGATGCTTCCCTCAGGAACATGGAAATAGTATGTGCAGCTTGCTTGTGTTCCTTTGCCACGCTTGATTGACCATACGTGCCATTCGAACTTACCATCCCTAACACACTGATGCTCAACGTAAGGGTCCTGAGAATCCAGGTAGATCTTAGCGCCATCAGAAGAAATGGATTTCAACTCGTAAGCGTCACCGTTCTTCACATAAAATGTGAAGTTACCGGCTTGACGAATCACGAAATGGCCGCCACCAAAAGCACCGAAACGTCCTTCGCCTTCAGATCCAACACCGTCAGCCATCGTCTCAATGTTTGTGCGGGTTGTTGTGTACCGGTCCGGTGTGCGCTTAGCTGAATCAGCTGAACTGAAGATCAAACAAATGGTAACAGCTAACACACCAAGGCCACCGATAACGCAGAAAGTGAAACCTCTCCACCATTCGGGTGCCAAAGCTCCGATAACACCAGCCACCAGAAATACGATAAGAAACCAGAGCATCAGCGACTTCCAATATGGGTAGATGATTCGGTGCCGGGAAGATGACCGCGCATCTTGTTCTCATGACGACGCGCCTTCCACTCTCGGAAGAAACCCTTCGAACGAGACAACGAAAGCTCCGAAAGAGGAACGTTCACATGAGCGCCTTCGTTGAACACACCAAACGCTGTCATCTTGCCGTGGAAATCAGGTTCACAAAACTCATGAACCCCGGCAGAAGGGATAAGTTCAACAAACTTTGAGTACAAAGTTCCGTGATCAGCTTCAAGAACGATCAGAACGTTAGGTCCTTCGTTCCAAAGTTGAGCCATCTCAGGCTGGTGACGCACAAGCTCAACCAGAGCATGGCAAGATTGTGCAATTTTGGCTCCCGCCGAAAGATTTGAATCAACGACGACATAGGCTTTACTTGGTGTAATCAACTGATTGCCTTTCCGCAACAGCTTGGGACATTTCCAGAAATCGTGTTTCTGGAAAGTCAGTTTTCATTCGATTAATATCACGATGTACCCACTTTACGTTAGAAAGTGTGTATCCTTTGGAACTGTCGATCCTGTCCAAGGAAGCATCAACCCCATGTTCCAACTGCCATCCAGTATACCAGCACTTTCCGTCCTGGTCAAGCCACAACTGCCAGATTTCTTCGACAGTAACGTTGAATTCTAGATTGCGACGGATTGCACTCTTGCGATATTGGTACATGAACTGTTGACCGATGTCTTCATACCCGGCCCACTGGGGGTGATTCTTGCGACTGACGGCGCACGTCTTGCACCTTTTCCCGTTTAGAATCCAACTCATACTCGCAGGGCGAGGTTGAATAACATTACACTCTAAACATTTCCAGTACCACTGGTGATGTTTATTTGTGTAAGCGTCGTACTTTACAAGTTCACGCAATCCGTGTATTTCACCAATCTGGTGACCACCTTGAAACATTACCATCACAGAGTATAGCAGGTCAACCAACTCTTTTGCTGTTGAGTTTGTTTAACTATCAGTCATCGTAGTAGCTGTCAAGGTAATCATCAGGATCAGGGAACTGAATCACCGTTCCATCAGCGACACCCTTCCAGAAGATGTCCACATAGTTTGGACGGTAAATGGCTTGCACCGCATCATAGTTCTCCCATGCGAACTCACGGAACCAACCTGACGTGATCGACGTGCAAACCTTCATGAGCGCCTTATCGAACGCAACCTTCGGGTCGGTCCTGAAAGGCACCACAGAGCGCTCAAGAGCCAGCACGTACGCTTCCTCAGCCACACCCATCAGACGTTGCTCTACCGGCAGAGCGTCGAACTTAGCACGGTCTGAGAGGACTTCCGAACCGTCCTTAGCGTAGCGAGTGTACATCGGTACACCAAGGTGTGCCATCGCCACATGAACACTGTCATGATCGTACTTGTAATCGACGCCGTTATCCGTCACAAAGAACTCATCCTTTGTACGGTTCAAATTCGGGTGTTCGTAATGAAGGGTAGCGTCCTTACGAACCTCGAACAAACGCACCAGTTCAGGGTCCTTCGAATAGTCAGCGCCAGCAGCACGGAACTTCTGGATGTCACGCATTGTCTTAAGGAAATGCGGTGAATTCTTCTTGAAACGATGCGACATCTTCAACATGTACAAGAAATCCATCCTCGGCACCCACGCTGTGTACGGGCCGATGAAAGCTGTTCCTGTTGACTTGTTGCAAGCAAACTCAAACACAGGCAACGACGAAGGGTTGTCACCGTCAATGAATTCAGCGTCAACGATCCAGATACTCTGGTCTGGGCGCTGGAATGCAGCTGCTTGACCAGACTCGGTTGCAGCTAGTTCCAACAGCTTGTTGGTCTTACGCAAAGCCATCACCAGATTACCGAAGTTCTCTTGCGAGCAGAGAATATCAGTATCACCTGGCTTACGTCCAAGGTCAATGCCGCGGATTTTCGCGGCTTCCGAACCTACAAGAACAAACATGATGTTCTTCCTATCGTAGTCGGCTCTCAGCAACCGTAAGATGAGCTAATCCAAAGAGGCTCGTCACCGTATGCGTCACGGTACTCGTTCAGGTACAGGCCGTTGTCAAGATACACAGAGATCTTATGTGCAAGGGCGATCTGTGCGAGCTTGTCGTTCACAGCGTTCACCAGTTCCTTGAGAACCGCAACGATCTGCTCTGCGTCGTCCTTATCAGCAGCAACCAGGGCCTTGATCGGCTCGGTCAGGTCAGCGATCTCACGCGTCTTGTTTGCGCGTGCAGCGATTTCCTTCGCCTTCTGAAGCACAGCGTTCTGCACAGCGATGGTGAGGTCACCTGAAGCGGAGGCAACGATGTCGTCAAAGTCAACTTCAACAGTTAGTGTAGTCATAGGGTTCCTTTTCGTTCGGCACGGAAGCCGAGCTTCCTGCTGTCATTCTACCATGTAGAAGTTAGGTTAGACCAAGAGTTAACTCGATCAGTCTGTGTGGTATGAGAGAAGGGAAACGGACGAAAGAAACGTCAGCGGTGAGGATAGAGGGAATCGAACCCTCATACTTGGACTGGCAGACCAATGCACTAACCATTGTGCTATATCCCCATGTTACATAATAGCCGCTATACGAATACCACGTGACCCTGAGAGGATTCGAACCTCCGACCGTTTGTTTAGGAAACAAATGCTCTATCCACTGAGCTACAAAGTCGCGTCCTGAGAGGGACTTGAACCCCCGCGCACGGTTTCGTAGACCGATGCTCTATCCAACTGAGCTATCAAGACGTGCGATTGAGAGGACTTGAACCTCCATAAACACACCTTCGCAAGGTGATGCTTCTCCAATTAAGCTACAACCGCATTACTGTCCCATCAGTATAGCACACTCGATGACCGTTTGGCAACTAGAACAGCTGAATTGTTCCGCCACCCGGAATACGGATCGTCTTCCACGGTGCCGGAATGTTCCTGATGAACTTACGTGTAGAACATCGTGAACGCCTACGTAGCTTACTCTTCGTCATCCCACCATCATATCACATTTACGGTGTGAAGTCAGGTTCAGCAACGAGAATGTCCTTAACCTCAGCGTCCTCGTCTGCTACCTCAATGAAATACGTGCGAGAATCCGTCCCAGAACCCTCAACAACCTTATACGCTGAACCAGCTGGCTCAATGATCGAGTTGTCGATAAGATCTGTAGACCAAGCGCCTTGCGTGTCCATCCTCAACCTGAGAGTACCGATTGGGCTTGACTCGGGTGAAGTGGACGCAACAGGAAGTGCCTGCGTCTCAGAATCGTAAACAAGAGTGATCTTAACGTCGCGCTGGTACCCTGTTGGGGCAGAAGAGTCGAGGTTAATGACAGTGTTTGAAATGGTTGGCATTAGTGTCTCCCGGATTACTTCCAGGATACCTGTTCAGCCTAACCCTTTCCTGGCCGTTCCGCATAACTCATCAACAAATTCGTTCATGTCGTTACCTGCGTGACCTTTAACCCATGTGAACTTTATGTCACGCGAAAGTACCAAATTGACGAACGGTTCCCACAAATCACGGTTCTTACGGTCAACACCCTTATGCTGCCAACCCTGCCGAATCCAAGTCCTGTACCATTGATCCCTGAAACACCCACAAACATATTGAGAATCGCTGAATACCTCCAACGGTCCTTCATTCGCTTGGATAGCACGAATAGCTGCCATCATTTCCATGCGGTTATTCGTAGTGACACGGGCAGGCCCAGACGCAAAGGTTTCCCTATCTAGCGCCCAAGCCCACCCGCCAGGACCAGGGTTCGGGTAACAAGAACCGTCAGTCCAAACACGGAGCCGACCATCAACGATCTCAGGCATCTTTGTCGGGGCCAAAACCAGGCAGATACGAAACCATCACAGGACCACTCTGACGCTTCCACTGGTACTCTTCGTACGACTCGTAGCTTCGACGTTTACGGTACACCTTCACAGACATATCCCGGTACAAACTTGCCGGTGTTCCAGTTGCGCCCTTAGCCATGAATGATCTCCAAAATCTGATCCTCAGACACAGGAGTGAAATCCCACGCTTCAACACCAACATTGATCATACGACCACGAACCTTCCACATACTGTGGACGTGACCGTGAATCAGCCACATACCTTCGTCGCGAGGACGAAGCTCCGTGTAACGTTCCTCATGCTCACCGTGGTCACCCTTGTACGGAAAATGATCCATAAGAACATGAGTACCGTCGCTGAGGTTGTGAACAAGGCCATCATGGACCTCATCGAAACCCCACTCAAGGTACTTCTCCCGCATCTTCGGGGCCTTGCTGCGCTGCTGGAACGTAGCGTCATGGTTACCCGAAATCAGGACCTTGTAACCGTTCAGTTCTTGCACCATCGGAACGGTGAGAGCCTGCTTACCCATAGCGAAGTCGCCAAGGAAGAACACCCGGTCTTCAGGACCAACGACGCCGTTGTGCTTAGCCTTGATGTAGGCCCACATTTCGTCAAGGTCAGCGAACACACGGTATTCGGGTTCGTACTTCAGGATGTTTACATGTCCCAGATGATGATCTGAGATCCAAAAGTCCATTAGACTCTTTCCTTTCTGGCATTCCTGCCTCGACTTGTATCAGTTTGTGTGTGGCAGTTTGGACAAAGGAAACGCAAGTTTTCGATCCTATTATCACAAGGGTTTCCGTTGATGTGATCCAATTCTAGTGTTAACGATTTTCCGTTCCAAATTTGACCTACTCCACATTCGGAGCATTCTAACTTTAGAAGAGACTGCTTGACTACCCTAGCTTTAACGCTTGAATGCCTTCGCACTTCTCCAAGGCTGAACAATTCATCATCCGATAAAGATCGTCTTGCTTGGCTTTTGCCCGCATTCGGGTAGTGGGACACGTCGATCTCATGAGTGGCAACGTATCTTCTGACAGTTTCTCTTTTACACTTAAGCCTCTGGGCAGCCTCTACATAAGTAGAGCTTCCCAATATTACTTCAAGTACAATGGGATCTGGGTTTACATCTTGAGATCCGGGCAACAAAGCTCTGTTGCCACAATCTGCGCATTGCTTTGACTTGTAGTTACGAGATTTACCACATTCACATACTGGATCGAGGTGTTTTCCTGTTCTATAGTTTGGATTTGCTGTTCCTATGTAGAATTTTGATTGCCTAAGCCCTTTACATTTACGACTGCAAGTCGCCTGTTCAGGATTTGCTACCTGAGAAGGATAACGTTTGAATTCTTCGCCACACTCGACGCACTCGTATGATTGCATATCACATTGTACACAATAGCCAACTGGTGACCAACATGATGGTCACTGATGAAGAAGTCCATACCTTAGTGTATCACACACCGAGCAAGCTGTCAACGGTCCTGTAGAGGTCGCTGAGGGTCCCGTTGTTCAGGATCGTGACATCCACGTCAAGTTCCTGAATGAACGCCTCAGAAGCGTGCAAATCGGTTGTGTCAACGCCTTCACGTTCGATACGCCACATGACACCGCCACGCTCCCGGATCTTGTCAACCTCGTTAGGGAACCGAGCATCAGTGATACACACATGTGCTGGCATCGGGTCTTCCTTGTCGAGACGGTCGAACAGCCAGTTGATCCAAAACTCTTCATCAAAACCACGGAACGCTTCAGTTCCGAGACGCTGAAGGAAACGACGGTACTCAGGGAAAGATGCCTTAACAGCATCCTCACCCCACGGAAGTACGTCGCTCAGACGAACCGCTTCAGTTTTGACAGGAACGTTACCGAAGATTTGGGTGCCATCGGTGTGAGTGATCACCGGAGAGCCGTCACCTGTTACAGTCACGTCAAGGATCGGGTCGATCTCGCGGGCGATGATCTTCATCGGAGCAGCAAACGACTTACGCTGAAACCCCTTCGTTTCAAGATACTCACCAACAGTATCCTTACCGCTCCGAGCTAGACCCGTCAATCCTACTAACATAGTGTTCCTAACTGTAGAGGGCAAGAAAGCTCTGTGCCCATTCGATTTTGTCTGGGATTCTTTGTCCCGCTGGTTGTGATTTACTCCACAACTCAAGATTCTCAATTCGATTGTCGCTCTTCATGCCGTTTTTATGATGTACTGTTTCGTCTGCCGTGAGGCAGCGTCCGAGATGGAGCGCCATGACATGCCTATGAACAAGAACAATACCATTTCGATTTGCCATCGGATGTTCACGGTTGCGACCCCATTCGTATCCAAAAGAGTTAACGTGTGTTGATTTGAATGCTGGTAGTTCCAGTGTACCAGGCACAGGAACAGGCGAAGGTTTCGCAGCTGCGAACTTTTCACCATATAAATCTAGAATAGTTTTGGCAAACTCAGCCTTTTCTGAGACTCGCTGTCCTGCGGGTTGAGCGGTGGACCACAATTCTAGGTTTTGCAGAGAGTTGTCGAGCTTGTCGCCATTCCTATGATGGACCTGCTCGGTCGGCAGTAGGGCGCGCCCTACAAAATCAGACATGACTACACGATGCTCTAAAGCCTTGCCGCTCCTTCCAGCCTGGACGTGCCGTGGGACATGGATGACCCTATATCCTGCACGATTTACGTAACCTTCACCACGAGAGTTGCGTGTGCGATCAATATGTCCATGCTTCTTAAGTCGGCCATAGTGTCTTTCGCATAGGTTCTTTGCAACCACTGAACCGAAACAATCTTCAACTGAGCAAATAGCTCCGTTATATCTTTTGACACGGACAGTAGCGGGGCCAGGTTCACCGTATTTTTTGTAGCGTCGGTAATGGGGTTCGCAATATTCCTTGGCAAAATGGCTACGTGGACATCCTTCAACTTTACACATGAGTGTATTCTACTGTGAAGCCAAGCGCTTCAAACCAGTAATACCAATAAGCATGTTATACTACTTCCTCAATGTAAGCGATCAAGCTTTTCAGCCTATCGATGTCTTCGTTCATGTACCCTAGGGCGATGTTACACTTAGTGCAAAGTAAGCCTCTAACACATTTTCCGCAACTCTTGGTCCCAACACAACACTTGTGATCATGGTCAATGTGGAGGTTCCTGACTTTACCAGATTTTACAACAACCGTTTCCGGCTGTTTACATGACCAGCAACACCCATCGTGCATTTGCAGGAGAGTCTGATACGCTTCCGGTGTAAGTCCATAGTTCCTTAGAAGGTATGAGTTGCGTTGCTGGTCCGGGTGATTCTGTTGGTATTCTTTTACCCGTGAGATTTGCTTTTCCTTGTCACGCTGATACCACTCTCGATGCTCAGCATTCTTGCGTTCCTTATACTCAATTGTTTCTCGTCGGGGCTTATCCTGAGCATATCTGCATTGACCACATTCATTTCGGCGTTTACCACTGTCTTTGCGAAGCAAGAAATTACTCAGTGGCTTCAGATCTCCGCAGATCCGACATTCTTTCAGTTCTTCGTCTGTCATGGGACCATATTACAGGGTGAGCCAACTAGAACAGTTGCATGTTGTTCATATCTTCCTTGACTGTCAGACGAGGTACTTCAATCTTCACGACCGGCACTTCCGCCTTCTGCGAACGCTTGATCATATCTAGCGTTCCCTTTGACTTCGAAAAGTCATTACTGAAAGCTACTACCAGGGTAGGCTTTCCGAGATCCAACATCGATTGGTTACGGATCGGACCCGCACCACGCCCATACTTTTCCCAGTCAGCCGGGTACCGTTCATGCTGAACATACTTGGATAGACCGTTCTTGTGCTGATGGTCAGCCCACCAACCGGCGATCCGGTCAGCACCCCAAGCGTCACCTTCAATAACAACAAACGGGTCAAGATGAGATACACCCCTGAACTGATCCCAATCGTTGTACATACCTTGAAGGAAAGAGTCAATAGCGTAGAACTCTACAGATCCGAAGTCGATTTCTTTCTTCTGTGTTTCAGGGTTAATCCACACACCGAAATCACGGGAACCGCAAATCAGCACGCGACCGTTGAAGCCCCTCATGGGCACACATGTTCCCGTTCGAATTCGATAGCGTTCCGGAACTGACACCAAATTTGGAATGCTTCACCGTAGCCATCAAGGTATTGCTTTGCCTTAATCGGATCACCCCAATAGATGTATTCATCAACGTGAAGAGTTCCACCGATCTTCAGCGTGACCCTCGTCAACCACGGCGAAGACCCACCATGATACTTCAGCGACTGTGACCATACAGCAGCTTTCTTAGGCAGAAGCAGCGGCTGAGGCTCATCTGTTGGTTCGTCTTTAGTTCCAAATAGTCCCATTGTTATTCCCATTCTGCGAAACGCAGCCACGCATCGTGAAGCTCGTTCCGCGGTTCGAATTGTGGGCACCAACCTGTAGCGTGAACACTCAACGGGCGTCCACCTTCAGGGTTCTGATGCTTCAAATGCACGTAAGTGTTCTTGTGGCAAGAACCAAACCCGAGCGTGTAAAACTCACCATGAACACAGTTCACACAGCAAGAGTTGATTTTGTAACCAATTTCTTCCAGTACCTTAACTTTGTTCTCATCCATGGTCTTCTACTAACGTGGGCGGTGTTCTGCGTTGCTTCCCATCCATACACCCTTACGGTCATACAGATCGCCAACACCGATCTCACGTACCTCGTTCAGGTATGAGGCGGTCGGGAGAACCCTTGACGGGTCCTTGGCTTGTTCCTTGAGCAGTCTATCATACAGAACTGTAGATACAGCGTTGCCGAGGTTCAAACAGTGAGCGGTCGGGATCATAACAACATGATGACACAGACCCATTGTCACACGGTCAACGCCGCCATCCTCCGGGCCGAACACATACACAGCGTTCTCAGGTGCTCGAACTGCGGTAGCTGCTGAGCACCAGGGTTGATCTCGATAGCGACCGGCACAGCGCCCTTAGGGAGCCTGTCAAACGGCCTGTCAGAAGCGATCAGATCGACCTCCGTGTAGCCCTTCATGCGTTCCTCGCGAGGCAAACGGTCACCCTTGTCAGGGTCGATACCGATACGGTCACCGGTAAACCAAACCTGTTTGAAACCATAACACGAAGCTGAACGCAAAGCACTACCCACATTGTGTGCGTACTTTGGCCGTGTCAGAATGATCGACGGGGCAACCCCAGCGATCTCACGTTTCACGAAATGATCTTCACCTACACGCTTAACTCTCATTTTTCAACCTGACATCAAGCAAAGTGTTTTCGATCTTGTAACGCCACACCTGGAAGCCACATGACTGAAGTGAGAACACACAATCTTCTGTGCGACAAAACAAATCAGCGTAATCGGTGCTGCGACCGGTCATGAACGTGTCGTACTGCGAACGCTCAGGTGTATCAGCTACACGTTTCAACATGAGAAGATCAGCGATACGGAAACCGTGACGCTTAGCGATCGTTTCAGCAAGCGCTAACTGCTGATCGAACACAGGTTCGATCGTGATATGGGCTTCAAAGTAAAGCTCAGTGGTCAACATCCCACTGGCAATCCTTGTACCCAGCCGAATACCCCTTCGTGCGGCCCTCAAAGAACCCTTCACGGAACGCAAGGATCGGAGCATCATCAACGTCTTCCAACGTAGATGACAACACCGTGACACCGATTGCCTTCGCAGCCGAAACCTCAGCGCGAGCACCCGATGACTTATCCCAGCCATCCAGCACAACAACACAATCAGCGTTGTCCAACAGCCACGTCAGTTCATCACGGAGCGCACGCCTAAGATCGAACGTAAGCCCCTCAAGCTCTTCTGAGGTCCCCGCAAGGCCGGTAGGGTCGAACCCCAGGGTAAGCTCATGTTCGGCGGGAGAGAACACCGTATGGCCCTGTGAACGCAACCATTCGGTGACCCTAGCGAACTCAGGGAAGTTGAACTCCGCGAACCCACGCATCGGACCTGAAACAAAGATGTTCATCATATTCTTTCTGTTACGGCCACAAGACTAGCGCCCTGGTACCATCATACTCGTTGGAATCCTCGTCGTCAAGTAGTTCTACCTCACCTTGAACACGATGGAAGAACTCGAACCCATAGGCTTCAAGATCACTGAAATCGTTTCCTTCAGGATCAGAGGACAGAAGAATGGGCATATCATCCGGTAAACCCTTCAGTTTCTTACGAAGCTGCTTAACATTCATGAGTCGAAGTTCTCCCTGAAATCTTCCCAATCCTTCTCGGACATCCACGGGGTCACATGACGTGTGAACCGGATACGCTTCCGCGGAATGAACTTCATATCATACGACAACCGCAAATCCGGTGTCGGGTCAGGAGCGTCAGTGATCAGCGCCCAATGACCTTCATCATCAATGTGATTACGCAAAAACCGGTAACCCTCAGGAAGAACCAGCGGTTCGTACTCGTACTTGACCTCTTCAGTTAACCCAGTGAAACCCATCAGTTGTTCTTTCGTTCGTGTTTAAGCGCTTTCTTCAACGCTTCCTCAGGTGACCGCGACCATTTGCCGCCCGAGGACATCCCACATGAACATTTCCACATGGAAAGCCTCGAAGCGGTTTCAATGACTTTGGTCTGATGCATTAGCCCTTAACACAAAGGATCTGCTTAAGCCGTGCTTCCACAGCAACCAAATCCGCCTGCGCAGCAATAACAAGCTCAATATCTTTGTAACTACCGGGAATTTCGTCAATGATAGAAGCGTCCTTACGGCACTCCACACCAGCTGTCTGCTCAGCAACATCCTCCACCGTGAAGTGGCGCTTAGCTGCCGAACGAGACATCACACGACCTGCGCCGTGAGAAGCACTCTGGTACGAAGCTGCGTTACCAAGCCCACGCACAATGAAAGAACGAGTCCCCATCGAACCTGGGATGATACCCATTTCGCCTTCCTTAGCCGAGATCGCACCCTTACGAGTAATGAACATCGGCACACCATCAACGATTTCCTCAGAAATGTAGTTGTGATGGCAAAGGATCGGGTCACCGAAAGACACCTGAGGGAAATGGCTCTTAACCACGCCCTTCACAAGCTCAATCATCACCTGACGGTTAGCGAACGCAAAGTTCTGCGCCCACATAACATCAGCACGGTAAGCCTCAAGTTCAGGCGAACCCTTCAAGAACACAGCAAGGTCACGTACCGGCAAGCTGACATTGTGCTCCATAACCTTTGCCTTGTTGATATGCTGCTCAGCGATAACCTTTCCGATGTTACGTGAACCGCTGTGAAGCATAATCCACACACCATCGTCGGTGTCCAAGCAAACCTCAATGAAGTGGTTACCTCCACCAAGAGTACCAAGCTGGTTACGGGCCTTACCCTCGATCTTGCCGACATCCGCGTTCAGGTCACCGAAGCCATCCCATAGGCGCTTCACAATCCCTGGTACCGGGCCGTGCTTCAAGAGCTTCACCGGGTCTTCGTGCGCGTTGAAACCAACAGGCACAGCAAGCTCGATGCTCTCACGGAGAGAACGAAGGTTGTCAGGAAGATCAGATGCCTTCAAGTTTGTCTTGATTGCACCCATTCCACAACCGATATCTACACCAACCGCAGCTGGGCAGATAGCGTTCTCCATAGCGATAACAGACCCGACCGTTGCTCCGTTACCGAAGTGACAATCCGCCATAACTCGAAGTCCATGAATCCATGGCAACTTCCCTACTCCGTAGATCTGCTGAAGCGCCTGAGGCTCAATGTCAGCCTCTTCGGCCCACATGAGAGTTTTGTCGTTAAGCTTTACTGGCAACATTTCGTCTTTGTCCATTTCGGATTCGTGACACATAGGGTTGCGACACTCCGTACAGTTTAGCACACTCCGTAGCGGACTGTCCAGTGGAGTTTCTGATATCTTCGATCTGTTTGTCGGTCAGCTTGCGTCTCGGTTGAGATTCACGAAGTGGACCTCCAACGCGCTGCCAGTTTTCACCTGAAATTACTCGGTTGAGGTTACTTCGGTCTACTGGGTAGTCGTCCAACATTTGCGTTGTGGACTCTCCATTAGCTGAGCGCTGACGGATTTCCAACACTTGTTGGTCGGTAAGTTTAGCTGACTTTACTTTTACTCCAATCATGACTCGATCTTTACTAGTCTTGTCTTGATTGTTTTCGAAAGGTGTTCCAAGAAACAGATGTTCGATGTCAACGCATAAGGGGTTGTCGCACGTATGACACACGAACAGTGTGCCAGGATCACCCTTTTCGATCATCCACGCTACACGGTTGGCTCTACGCGTTTTACCCTGATACCAAAAACACCCGTAGCCCGACGGATACGTCCCGGCCTGCCATTCCAGACAGCCGTTAGCTGGGTTACGTAACGTTTTACTGTAGAATCTTTCCATTGACGTAGTATGCCAGATGCGCCAAGGAAAAGGTCTAAATGCTTAGCAGACTTTACGCTTGTGTCAAGCTGTAACTGCCAAGCACCCGAACCCACCAACCCTCATCGGACAAAGCCGACACAACACCCAACGACTTCTGCAACGAACATTCAAGGTCAAGATAGAACATGTACTGACGATCAAACCCCAACCGAGGATGAGAATCAACCTTCGATAAGTTGATCCCACGGTCCTTCAAAATCCCCAAAGCATCGTAAAGAATACCCGGAAGATCCTGATGGCCGTTCATGATCGTCAACAACGTACGGTCACCGTCATACTCAGGGTTACCTGGCTTAGTGATCACCACAAACCGGGTGTAACTACCCGGAGGGTTACACGGACCAGCAACGATCTTATTGTAGTACAAGTCAGCTGACTCAGCCGAAGCCAAAGCAGCATTAAACCGTGAACCAATATCGCGTGCCGCCGCAGCTGTATCAGATGTTTCGATACGCTTAACAGCCGGAAGATACTCATTCAACCATTGTTCGCATTGAGCAAACGCAGGTGCCTGAGTGTAAACAGCTTGAATGTCCGACAGTTCACCCTTGGTGCTCATCTGCAAGTAAAGCTCAATAGGAATACGGACCTCTCCGCACACCCACAAACCATACTCGGACAACAGACGGTAAACCTCGTTGATCGGACCGTGAAGCGTGTTCTCGATCGCTACAATCCCGAACTCAACATCCCCGGACTCAACAACCTCGAACACCGAACGGAACGTAGGATGGAACTCCTGGGACAAATCCGGGTTCCACAGCTTCGCAGCTTGCGAATGAAACGAACCAGCGATACCTTGAATAGCGATCCTCAACGGAAACCAACCTCAGACAGCTGACGGATGAACGTCAACAACGGAATGGCGTCCAACTCGAACTCCCCACCGATCGGATCGTCCGACTCGTACTCGATGTACGCGCTGATCTGACCTGGGTCGGTGTCATCAAAGTGGTCCGTGGCCGTCCATGACACCGAATAAATCTGTGTGGTGCTGATCCCTTCAGCTTCGAGACGGGCCATCGCCCAACGTTCCATAGCGGTATCGTACGTCATAGCTTCATACTACCAGATGGTGGAACAAATGTCAAGCTGTTGTCCCTAATTGTCGCCGCCAGCAAGCACGAAGATAGCTCCAATAAGTAGAACAATCGGCCAGATCAACGATGCCGCAACCCCACCCACAAGCAGTTCAGGAGTAACATCATTGTCAGAAAAGATGTTGTTCAACACCAACGCCATCCCGACAAGATACACAATAAGAAAGATCATGACCGTACATCCACCTTGTTCTTAGCGGCGAGATCACGACGATCCCAAATATCCAGATGCGGATTGAACACCAGCACCCCATCAAACTTGAAATGCTCTTTGATCTCATGGATCTCAGCGCGCTCAATCGCCAGATAAGCTGCATCCACAATCTCAGTGTCGGTCATCCACTCAGACAAACGCCACTTACGGCAGGTTTGCAACGCCATCTCACCTGTGATCGTGTCCGGGGCGTTGAAACACACCTGAAGCCACAAGTCCTGTGGGTCATCCGAAACACGGAACCACCAATCCTTGTACTCGATCACACCAACAATAGTACGAATGTTATGAAGTGCGTTCATAATGCTTTCCGTTCAGAGAGTGCCCAAGATGGGATTCGAACCCATAATCCCGAAGGCAGAAGGGTTTAGCGTGAGCCACACCGGATTCGAACCGGTATTCAGAAGATTTTAAGTCTGCCCGCTTTGCCAGTTAGCGCAGTGGCCCATTGTTTCTTCCCCGGTATGTCGGTGTCAAAGCATGACAGTTGGGGCACAGTATTGTCAGATTTTCCTGTCTGTGATCGTTGCTAATTCCATTGACGTGTTCAAGTTCGAGAGGGATGGGGTTGCCTAACCACTCAACACCATCACATGAGTAGCATTTCCTCTCAAAGATACCTTCACGGAGAAGGCGAGTTTTCAAGTGAGAAGTCTTGAATGTCGAGTCTTTCACCATCACTTCAGCGAGAGGCTTAGCTGCCGTTCCACCGCGATGGTGGTTGCCGCAGTTGGCTCCCTTGCCTAAGTGATGAGAAATGTCTAATTCAAGATGCTCGATTCTTTGCTGTACGGTTTTGTAGTTGCCACCGACACCTACCAAACCGAGTTTCCTGCATACTTCTGCTATTGACAAAGAGTCGGCAACTGCTTCAGCTAACTGTTCGTCTGTCCATGAGCGCCGTCTTGCCATGAACATATTTTAACACACAGTTGGCTGTAAGCCTTCCGTGTATTCCGTTCCACCACAAGGGCATTGGAGGCGCTAGCAGGATTTGAACCTGCGTGACCGCCTGAGGTACCGACAGGATTCAAACCTGTGTCTGTTCAGCTTTGCAGGCTGATGCCTATTCTCTCGGCCACGATACCAGATACTCTCATCTTACCATACCACTGTTGACTTGTCAAGCGGTTTCCTGACCGTTGATCTTCCCTGCCCGCGGTTTGCTCCACCATATGTGGATTGAAGACTGTCACAGCTGGGACAAAGTAGCCTTAGGTTTTCTGGTCGGTTGTTCTTGAAACTTCCATCAATGTGATCGGCAACCACAGGGACCTTGTTTGTGTAAGGATTTACTTTGTCCCAGCCACACAATTCGCAGGCGTTCCCACGATTTTCCCTCAGCCATTCTTTCACGAATTCCGTGACTACGCCGCCTTGCCGCAGGCCATCAATCTCTCCCTTGAGCCACTTTTCCTGGTTAGATTTACGACGGTGAGTTGACGCACACTCACTTCCACAGTACGTGTGCTGCTTCGTAGTAAGTCTTAGTTCGCAACTCTTGCAAAACTTTACCCGTGGTGGAAACTTGCGTAGCCGTTCTTCTTGAGCATGTTGCGTCGAGCACTTTCGACTACAAAACTTGGGATTCTTGGTTTGCGTGCCACATCTCGGACATTCCATACCGAGAGTATAGCACAGTGGTCAGACAATCCGGTGCCTAGTCTCTCGGCCATAGCGCCATGGACGTTCAGACGGGAGTCGAACCCGCTTAATCGGTTTTGCAGACCGGTGCCTGGCCGTCAGGCTCCTGAACACAACCAGTATACCACATGTCAAGCCTTCGTTACAACTTGCCCCGGTTCATTCGAATGAGTACAAAGGTTGCGATGATCGTAAGCGTGAGGACAACGCTTATTACCGCATGTTTCACACAAGAACATACGAGAAGTGATCATCATGACCTCACCGGTCAAACCTTCAGCGGCGATACGTTTGTCCTGGTATTCTTCGGTACACACGAAACAATAACAGGAAGGCGGAACGATCACACCAGCATTCATTTTGTCGATACAGGCGTTCCATCCGGCAGCCGCAGCGTCACGTTCGATATCCCACGAAGTTTCGTTGGTAAGACCAAGATCATCGGTGTCCTGTGCTGTGATCTTATCAGGGATCTTAATCACGACAGATCCACAAGCTGACGCTGACGCTCATTAAGGATATGCTGCTGGTGACGTTCAGCGGCAGCCATCCCATCCTCAACACCCTTAGTGTGACCTCGCATGAACTGAGAATCAGCGTTAACAAGAGCCTCACGAATCCGAGCCACCAAGCCCCCATGAACCAGCACGGTTGCGCCCCAGTTCTCAGTAGGAGAATCATCAAGTTCTCGGATAAGTTCAGCGTTCATGCCAGTAGCTTACCATGCTGTGATTCAGATGTCAAGCCCAACCAAAGGAAATCACAGACTCATGATCAACCCTCAGGTTGCCGTTACGGCCTTGCCGGTTCCGACGCGTCTGCACCTTATGATGTTCAACGACTTTCATTCCAAGCGACTCGAACAACTCGATATGCCATTTGGTTACTTCCTGAATCTCACCCTTACGGATATGGTCAGAAACGTTAAGGACAAACCGGGCGTCTTTAGTTTCCTTTAGACATGCCAGGATGGCCTTTGCCATGTTGGTAGAGAACTCGCGAGCCTCATCGTTCCACTGAATCTTCCCAGCGTTGTTCTCGTGAAGCTCATGACCGATCACATGCGTGTAAGTGTTACGCTTGCTGCCGTCCTTAGCGTTATGATGATCTGACATCCGGTTGTAATAGACGATACTGACCACGACCGCATCAAAGATTTGAGGTTGGAACGGAGGATGCAAAGTGTCACCGCACACATTCGACGGGTGCTGACAAGCCCAATCCCATTCGATCTCCAAAGCGACCGTGAACCAGTCATCGGTGCGGATCTGGTGAACCCCACCAATCCCACCCATGTTATCAACAATACCGATCTTACGTCCAGCAAAGTGCTTCAAGCATTCCAGAATGTACGGGAACAGCACCTTACTGTACTTCGCCGGGTGTTTCTTCACTGTGTTAACTCCATAAGGGGAATGATATCCCAATCTTGGACACTACGGATCGCCTTCGAATTCACCCGAGCACGAAGCGCTTTGTACGCTGTGCCCTCTGTACGCCAGAACGCAACGGACTTCAACCCGTTGATAGAAGGATTACCGAGTAACGCCCCGGTGTTACGGTTACGAACAATGTAGCCTGTTGTCATTCATTATACTTTCGCTAAAGGATGGTCGATAGGCACACGAAACCCAGCCGCGTGCTTGTGTCCACCGCCACCGAACCTTTCGGCAAGATGCGCAACATCAATCCCGTCTTCAGCGGAACGCAAACCGAACAGACGTTCGTTGGGCTTATCCACATAGTACAGGCCAAATGGCTTTCCCACAGCGAGACGACCAGCAATCTCAGAACCAAGACTGTACGGAGAAGCTACACCCTTAACAGCGTAACCTTCAACAACAAAGTCGCGTGCGTTACAGATTGTTTCTGCGATGATCTGCTCTTGACGAGCCAGAATCGCCTGACCCAAATCCAACACACGGGTCATATCACGCTGCAAAAGCCCGTCGAGCTTCAGCCACGTTTGGAAGTCCATTTCACGGGAACGCATGTAAGCCGCTACAGCTAACGTCCCAGGGAGGGCACGTGTCCACAAATCGTTGTCTTGAACATACTCGATCAACGGTGTGCGTTCACTGTTTTCGAACAAATAATCCCATGTGATAGAAGCACCACTACGCTCCATATCAAACACACAAGTACAGTTCGGGGGAAGATCAACAAGATGCTCTTGCGCAGTAATATGATGATCAAGGATCACAACAGACTTTGCTGTCCGAGCTAACCGTAGAAGTTCATCCCGAGAATACGAGAAATCTACGATCATAACTTCCGCTCCCGGCTTCAGTTCAGGCGGTGGAGTGCCGAACTTGCCTTCATGGAAGGTTGCGCCTGGGTGCTTAAGCCAAACGCAGTAAGCTGCGGTGAAACCGTCAACGCAGCCGTAGTGATAGATTACGTCCATGGTGGGCGTGTCCTTTGCCAATTTACGGCCCACGCCTTGAAGCTCAGGAGAACGGCCAGTACGCCCCCCATTACGAAGGATGGCGAAGCCACAATAATCAACAAAGCCACACAGATCATGTACCAGTTGATCGCGTCATCTAGCAACCACGCTGTGTTGCCTACGTGACGCCAATCGACACGCACATTTCTACTTCTGTATCGCATGTTGTCTCTTTCAAGACGAGTGGAGCAGCTTACATGGTGGCGCTCGTCAATACACTCCACATGGGAGAACTGGGAGCCGCCAGCAGGAATCGAACCCGCATTACTTGATTACAAAACAAGTGTAATGAACCGTTATACGATGGCGGCATGTGACTTCAGTATAGCACACCCTGAAGTCGTTTGGCTCAGAAACGAGATTTTCCTGTCCTGAACTCTAGATCCCATTCTAGCACCTGACCTACCAAGTCGTCAAGGTTATCAGCAACCTCAATGGATGGGTCAGCAAGAGAACACTGCTTCACCACGTCAAACCGACGCTTATACTCAGGATCAGTACCAACAAATACTGTGTTTCCCTTGCCCAGCTGATAGCCAAGCTCAAACAAAGTAATCGGGCAAAGAGTTTCCTTAGGAAACCAGAACAACACCGTTTCAGCCGAATTCAAATACTCGTATTCCCATTCGATCTGCGCTTCTGACATCGACGGATCGGTCACGTCAAAGTTATCACGACGCGGATTCAACCACACAACATGATCTTCCTGCTCAGGCGGCAACAAGAACGTCTTGAATGTTGCTTGCCAATCAGGGCAATCAGTGATACCACCAGCCATAAACACCGAACAGTCACCCGGAACCGGGATGTACGTGTTAGGACATTGGATGATCATTAGTTTCTCCCAGAGCTACGATACTCTGAGAGAAGTTTACCATGCCGAGCTTCTGTTAGACACGGCCAGGAGGCGAACCACCTGGGTCTTGCTTAGTGACACGATCGTCACCAGCCGTCTCTTCAACTACTCCTGCCTCATGGTCATCTGGATCAAGCCAGTGCTCGTTCTTTCCGAGCTTAGCAGGCTTCCCGTCCTTCGGTCCAGCCTTTTCAGCTGCCTTGACCTTTGCTTCGCGGGCCTTCTCAGCCGCCTCAACGGCTTCACGCTGCTCTTCCTGTGCCTTCTCAAGGTCTTCGTTGTAATCACCCATGTTGTCCTCCTGGTGGTGTCTCGTAGACGCCCACTAATACCCGAAGAACTATCGAGGTAAACTCCCCTAAAGGAGGATAACAACAACAATGAACAAAAGAATCGCTAGCCCAGCAACCCAGGCAGAACCCTTAATGTAATCGTCAGCCAACTCTTCACTCATAGCGACCTATTTCTTTGAATGATACTTGGTGTTGTCACCACGGTAACACCAATCATGGTTGCCAGCCCAACGGGTAGCTGTCCACAATCGGCGTGGGTTCATTTTTCCGTGACCAATATTGCTGTGCATAACACCTCAATCTGCGGGTGCGCTAGGAGGGAGTCGAACCCTCACGCCCAAAGGCACGACCGTCTGAGAATCGCGTGTCTGCCGTTCCACCACTAACGCATTAGTAACCAGGAGAGGGATTCGAACCCCCACGACCCATCGGGTCACCGGGCACTCAGTCCCGGAACGTCTACCATTTCGCCATCCTGATTGTCCCCAAGGTGGGACTTGAACCCACATGACCCTAAGGTCGGCTGGTTTTGAACCAGCTGCGTCTACCGATTTCACCACTCGGGGGTTCCCACGACAGGGGTCGAACCTGCACGGCCTTGCGGCCACCAGGGTCTAAGCCTGGCACGTCTACCTATGTTCCGCCACATGGGAGTGCTCTAAGAGAGATTCGAACTCTCATGCCCGAAGGCACATGATCCTTAGTCATGCGTGTATACCGTTCCACCATTAGAGCAGGTGTTTGACTATCATACCACACTAGTTGCGTTGTTTGGCTTAGTTTTCTTTCTTCGCCAAGTTGGCGTTTGCGAGTGACAATTTGGGCACAAAAGCTGCAAATTGCTATCTATATTGTTGTCGCGATTCCCATCGACATGCTCTAACTCTAGAGTAATTGGGATACCACGCCATGTATCAAGCTTGCAGCCCTCACATGCGGCAGACCGTTGACTCAACAGAAGTCGCTTTACTCCTGCGTTAGTTTTCGGGCTTTCGCTTATCTTTCCTTTATTCCAACCTTGACCGGTGAAATGCGAGCAGTCCCAGTTATTCCCAACAATCAAACGCTTTATTGTTCCATAGTTGCCACCTTTAGGTGCAATCCCCAGAGATCTACAAACACCCGCAATAGATTTAGAGTTTTCTACTGCTAGACGAGCTTGTTCCACAGTATATGCTTTGTATGCCACTCCAACATTATAGCAGAGGCATGACTAAAGTGCGTAGCGTTTACCATTTATAGCACAAGCTG
>ERZ650304.473-NODE-473-length-20979-cov-5.594676_pt1 | contig 20979 bp, 47 predicted proteins | sample MGYA00376240_ERZ650304 | MGnify/ENA primary metagenome ERZ650304 (study PRJEB26733, sample SAMN07839271) | wastewater metagenome | biome: small river; feature: stream; material: water | place: USA: North Carolina | collected 2016-03-01 ... | reverse complement strand
CATGTGTGACGCAGAACCCGGGCTTAGAGGAGCGCCTGAGTTTGAGGTAAGGGATATTGCATACCTTGGCGCACGCGCGGAACAGTTTCCACCAAAGCACATCTTTGGTATCAACTATGGAGACTATAAAGCCGCGCATTTGATCATATCCTGGGTAGGAGAGAAACTGGGATACTTGAAGTATGAGATTGATGGGCATGAGAGATTGCCATGCAAGCCGTTATGGATCTTCAAACCTGCCAGAGATAAGTGGGGCAAGATTGAAAGAGCATGTATGATTCTATCAGGGGAAATGAAGAAACTGAAGAATATGGTCAAGACGTTAGAAGATGAATGGAGGAAGCTCGATGGAACAACAACCAAGTCAGCCCCTCAGGATCCCAGCAGATCCTGAAATATTTAAAGTGTTGAGATTGAATCAACCTTTAGTAATTAAAATTACTGAGCGAGGAGATAAAACTTTCCTTGCTAAAGCAGACGGGTATGATCGGTCTGCTACTGGGTTGTCTGCGGCAGAAGCTGCTGGCAACTTTTTATTTATCATAGAAGAAGAACATGCAAAGTAAGACATTAACATTCCTCGGAGATATCCATGGAGGACTCGATCGCATCTATTTCTGGCAGAATCTCAATGAGGGTTCTAACCTGATACAGGTGGGAGATTTCGGTATTGGTTTCGGTGATATGGTAACACGATGCCAAAGGTTAAATGAAGTGTTGGCAGCAAAGAACAACCATGTGTACGTTGTAAGAGGCAACCATGATATGCCTATATGGTTCTCTGGTGCTGATGTATACAACAGATTCAGCCACATTCATTTCGTGAAGGACAACACGATACTTGAGCTGAATGATAAGAAGATCCTATGCATTGGTGGTGGTGTATCCATTGACCGTGTTGATCGTGTTGAAGGAAAGGGATGGTGGAAGGATGAGATCCTCAAGTTCGACGAATCTCTTCCCGGGATCTTGGCTAGTAATGATGTGGATGTAGTAGTGACCCACGTATTCGATACAGGTAGAATATCACCACTCAAGGAAGAGTTGGTTGCCTACTATGCTGGTAAGGATCCATACTTACGCCATGACTTGACGAAGGAGCGTGGTGTGTTTCAGCAAATTGATATCGAAGTCAAAGCTGCTGCTAAAGATACCAAAGTTCGCAATTGGTTTTTTGGTCACTTCCATCAGGTGTTCCGCTTGTCAGATGTAGAAGACGGTACAGGGTTCAACTACGTTGGTTTGGCTATTGGTGAGCTGTACGAATTAAGGTAATACAGCCCGCCCTTGTGTTAAATATAAATGTAACCACCCTACAAGGTTACATCTACACTAACACCCATACATACAGAACACCATGGAATCGGACATCAAATACATTGTTACTCACAGCGGCCCAGTTTTTCGCGGTGAGTTTTTGGCCATCTGCCTCTGCCTCGCAAATGCCACAGGCACGCCGACAGTCTTTCGTCGAGATCCCACAGAGGAGGAACTCAACGATCCCCACATCATCGTCCTGGACTCAGGACGACGCTACGAACCCAAGCTGCTCAATTTCGACAGCCACGGGTTCAACCGTGATTGCGATCCTGCCTGCGCCTTCTCGCTCGTCGCCCTGGAGTTGGGGATCGACGAATGGGTTCGCCGCAGCAGCAGCTGGCTTCCAGCCACGGAGATGCTGGATACCAGAGGCCCCTTGGGGCTGAGCAAAATGCTCAACACGGAATGGCCCGTGTTGTCTCAGATGATGTCACCGATCGAAGGGTACTTCCTGCGCCAGCTTGGGGAAGTGTCTGAACTGACAGTGGCGGACGCGGCAGGATGCGCAAGCATGCTGTACGCAACGATGCTGGACATCGGTCAGGAACTCCTGGAACACACCATGGATTTCGCTGAACGCACCACGTACCTCGACAAGAATGCGCAGGCGTTCGTGGTCAATGGTATCGAGGTGATCCTCGTCCCTGCAGAGCTGCGCGCTGACCGGCCAACGATGGCCTTGGATGAATGGCGTATGGAGAAACATCCGCACGCCAGGATTTCTGTCACGCCTGATCCGAAGGGAGAAGGTTGGAGTTTCTTCCGCACCAGTGATACCAAACGCGTGGACCTCAGCGTGCTGAAGGACTACGAAGGTATTACCTTTGCGCATCATGCTGGCTTCATCGCCAAGACGAAGGAACTCTGCGATCTGCCGACGATCCGTGAAATGCTTGCGGGCACCATTCGTGAGCCGGTTGCTGAAAAGCCGCCTGCAAAGCGTTGGGGTTCCGAAGGCAATGGTGGCAATGGCCCACGTCGTGCTCCCCACAATGGGCAGAACAACTACGGCAGGCCACAAGGCGGGCATCAGGGAGGTCATCACAACAACGGCGGAGGTAACCGCCAGCACCGTCCACATCAGCAGAATCAGCGTTACCAGCAGCCTCAGCAGCGGCCACATCCGCAGCAGCAGGTGGCGGCTGTGGTGGAACCGGGAGAGCATCATGCAGAAGAATGGAGTCCCCCAAACCCATTCGCGCAGGTGCCTCTGGACCACACTGCGGTGTAAGCCTTAATCGGCACAGTTAGAATAGCGAACGGGGACAGTAATGTCCCCGTTCGTATTTTTATTTATTATGAATGCAGAGCCTGTCACACGGCAGTTTGAGCATTTGAGTGGAATTACACATGCATTTATAAATTCTGTTCAAGTGGATCCTGATGTTATTATTGACCCCAGGAGAATATTCACCTATGTGAGGACCAAGAAGTTGAAAGGTCATTTCACCATACGAGTAGTCACGCAAAAGACGGGAGTGCCTCGTGTTTCTAAAGTGGGTAAATACACAGTTGAGGGTATCAAGTTGCCTGCTCTGTTGTATGTACCATCGTCAGTTGAAGGTCTTGAAAACTTCCTGCGGGTGCCCGAGAGGCCTGTAAGGAAAAACCATTTAAAGAAATGAGATCAGTTGATACTTTCCATTCAGGGTTGCTTTCGTGCATCCTGTCCAGCGTAACTCATGGATTCATGTCAGTATTTAGTTCCGTCGCAGCTATTGTTCTTTTAGCTATAGCTGCATACCAAAGTTTTCGCGGTAAATAACAAATGACATTCACCGGGATACAAGAGGTTTTGATTGAAGCTTGGCGTACCAGCCAGGTGATTCGTGTGGAGAACTATTTGTCTGCCTCCACCGGACGACTTGCCCATCTTACTGTGAGATTGGGCGGTCCTACAGGCTACCGTGATACGGTGGCATACCAGTTACTGAAGGATAACCAATTGCTGACACCTGAGACGCTTGAAAAGCTGAAACAGAACAAGGTCAGTATTGGTGCGTACAGTTTGGTGGTTGAGAATATCCTGGCTAATTGGAGAGAGCTGGTGAAAGAACATTCTTATGTGCCGCCTAAGGAAGGCAAGCTGGAGTTGCATTCCAGTGGAGCTTTTTGGACGACAACAACCAGAGGAGAACCTCAAGTGGTGGTACTCCATGGGTATCGTCTCGCAGAACAAATCATTGAACCCGGAAAGGTTCACAGTCATTTGACATCCCCCAAAGAAGACGTGCGTGCTCGCGAGATTTTTCTTCAAAGCACTGCACTTCGGGATTATGTTCCAAGACTGAATTTATCGTCAGGAAAACTTAGCAATATTACCGTCATATGAGCGCTTTTGAAGAACTACCGAAACGGATCCAGGACATGTTGAACTCCATGAAGGGGAAGAAGTTCGACCATGTGGAAGTGATGACAGCCGCCGACCTGGTCAAGCTGAATGGATCGATCGAGACCATTGCTGCCAAGCTGCCGAGGCTTTGCTTTGGTAATGCTGCTACTGTGTTCTTTTACACAGGGTTTACGACAATGCTGTCCTCCATGTATTTGAATGAAGGGCCGAAGGCGATTGACCTGATGGTGGGTCATCCTAAGTGGCAGTACAACACATTCAAAGATGTGGTGTGGCGTCCTGTGTGGGCGAACGGCAAGGAGAGCAAGCCGGTCAAGAAGCTCAAGAAGGGTGATCGTCTGTGCATTTGCATGCATCACTTGAAGGGGCTGACCGTGATGGGCTACTACCTGGCTGGCATGATGAAGGAGGCCAATGGTGTTGTGCTCAGGACTGAGTTTGCTGGTGGTGTGTCGTTCCCATTCCGTGAGTACACGGATACGGATGATGAGCTGCCAATGCTGGATTTGTTTACGATGCCAAGTGATCTGGCACCGAAACCGATTGAAGGTATCTTCGATGGACTGGAAGATATGGATAAATTCATTGACTGGGAAGCGCCCGCCAACAAAGACTACTTCAAGGGTTAACCATATGGATCGTTCTCTTTTTGCTGAAGATGGTGAACTGATGAAGGAGATATATGGTTTGGAAATATGGGATAGTACTCCCAGTTTCACCGAACTACTCAGCTCAGATTTTATTTACGGGCTGTTACCAGATATCAAGCGTACCAAGACTGCACGTAATGCTTTGATGGTGGCTTTGGAGCACAGTGCAACTGGCAAAGAAATGCTAGAATCTGTGCGCTGGTATGTGGATCATCCAGAGTCTGATCCTGAATTGGCCAAAGAGTTGTGGGATGTGGTGACTCATATTGGTACAGATATGGTCAACAATAAGGCCAATTTGAATGAAGCTGTTGAAGCTGAACCCGACAGTGAGTATGTAATGGTTAAGCTGTCTCCAGAATTCTGGAAAACGGAGGCAGGTGTGAACTTGTTGTTATGGCAGGTTTTAACGTGTATTGAACGCATCATTGAAAAATATGAGTGAACAACCGTTGGAGAAAGCTCTCGCTGATGTGAAGGTGGGAGACGTGGTGTACCGTTATTTCGGGGATGATATTAATCCCATGGAATTGACAGTGGACCGTATTGATAATAAAGAGATCCAGTGTGGCCAGTGGGATTTCGATCGTGTGACAGGGGAAGAGTTGGATGACTTCTTTGATTCGGAAGGATCTGAAGAAGCGAAGACTTGCCTGAGTTACATCAGAGCTGAGAAGCGTTAATAGAAAGTTAGTACTTACAATCATTAGATGATGAAGAATCAAACAAGAGAAGGTGCAAAAGCTAAGACTGCAGGACAGGAAACTGAAGCGTTGATGGGTCAGTTTCGAAAGATCGTTGCTGTGTGGGGTGCGGATAAGGTGATGAACGATCCGATTGTTTCGATCAATACCCGGATATGTCAGGCATTGATCAAGGACAAGGATACCCAGGCTACTATGGGTGTGTTGGAGATGGCTACGAAGGAAGCGGTGCAGCACGATTTGAAAGTGCAGACGATGTGGACAGTGATTTACTTGTTCAGCTTGAAGAGCCGGGGGGTAAAGGTGGTGGTGCAAGAGCCTCCTCTGATGCCTGACCAGGTGGTTAAGCGTAACAAGTACAACGTGATGAGTTTGAATGAGCCTGGGATGTACTGGAGCAAGCCAGAGGGCAACGTGATTCAGCGCAAGCAGCCCTTGGTGAGGATCATTCCTATCCAAGATGGGTTGCACCTTGAATTGCGACGTGTGACATCATTTGACGGACTCAACATCCGATCGACCTATATGGACAGCTGGGTGTGTGATAAGCACATGATGAAAACCGAAGTGGATACTGTGTTCATTGACGAGAAGCTGGCGGGAGCTGGGTTTGCGTTGCAGTTAGCAGTTTAGTCGTCAGTCTAGTTTACTAGTCAAATAGACCGGCTGACAGTGAAGTATGAAAATACAGAACCAGGAAGCAGAAGCAAAGGTGAGGCGTCTTATTGGAGGTGCATTGAAGAGCACGATATCGGCGCATGGGGCAATCAGCCAGGAATTGATCGGCAGTGCCACCAAACGTATTTATTGTCAGTTGGTTGCTAGTATCCCGGAACTTCGGGAGATCCTGGAGCGGGATGGGACAGATAAAGAAAAGAACGTATCGTTAGCCGCATAGCAGCCGCATGAGTGAAATTGATTATAAGAAGCCATTGAGCCGAAGAGAAGTGGCCAAGTGCTTGGGACAAGCCATGAGTATTTATGGAGCGATCATGGCAGGATTGGCCCTTCTGTTAGTAGCAGGATGGGCAGTGCATAAGGTAACTTTGGAGATTGAAGGATATCGAACATCCATGCCCAATGTGAAGAAGGTCTACTATGAGAAAGTGGTACGCTAAGTTAACAGAGGAGCAGAAGACAAGCCTTACCGTATTGGTTATTGGTATTGTCATTATGACAGCAGTTGGAATCTACATCTGCAACCTGCCTTTCATTAAGGCGGAAAACGCTAAGAACAAAAAAACTTACATTGATAACAACCATGAACGGTACTGATACGACGCCAGTGGAAGAAAAAGAAGAGGTGACCAAGCCTGAAGGTTTGGTAGCAGAGTTTGAGCTGCCTGAAGCATTCAAGAACGAGATTGAAGCATTGCTTGCTCAGAAGAATATGTACATGAAGACATCGGCAGAGATGATTGCCATGGTGTACAAGACTCATAGCGAGAACATGCAGAAGTGGAATGAACAGCATGTGGAGCTGGGCAATCGGATCGTGCAATCCATGCCTGAAGAGTTCAAAGGTCTGCACTACTACATTGATCGGGATAACACTGTCAAAGTGTATGAGACCAAGGAAGCCCTGGCCAAGGCCGAGAATGTGGAAGGCAAAGATTCCACGTACGAGTAAGTAAACAATCAATTTCAACATTCAACACATAATTTACCATGAGTCAGACACCTGAGAGACCGAGTTTGGAAGGCAAAGTTTTGTCCGCAGAGCATCAGCAGGAAGCTGCAAAGATCAATGCTGTGGGTTCCGAGATGGCAGAGGCCACAACACTGGCGGTGAAGCAGATCATTGTGGCCCATCGCAAGGGCATGAATGAGCTGCATGAACGCACGATGCAGATGTGGAAGGAAATCCTGGAGGCCTACCCTGAGTTGGTGCCATACCAGAATGAACTGTCCATCGACGCGAACACCGGGATGATCGTGTGGTCCAAGGACAAGCTGGAGAAGGCGCTTAATCCTAAGGAAGGGGATCCATGTCCTGGTTGTGGCAAGGTGCACAAGAAGGGTGAGGATCATGACTATGACATCACTCAGGAAGTCGCAGAGATGGACTTCAGTGAAGATGTGGGTGACGCCGTGGGAGCTGGCATTGGTGCCATGCTTAACACAGAGGAGGGAGATGGTGAACCCTTCATTCCACAGACACCCCCGGAAGAAGCTCCTCCACCTGAGGTGCAGTTTGAAACTCCACCCCCACCAGATCTGGACTCCATGAGAGGCAGGACTGAAGAGTTCCTGCGTGGTATCGGCCACACCTTGGGTATGGGAGAGTCTCCTCCTGAATCCTTTGAGCAGGTGTACCAGGATACTCCTGTGGAAGAACAAGTGTTCACTCCTGCTGCTGAAGAGATCGTTGCAGAAACTCCTGCCCCCACATTTGAAGAAGTGTACAAGGCAGAAGAGATCCCAGCTGAAAGCTTCCATGCTGCTGAACCTGTACAAGAAGCACCAGCCTACGAAGCACCAACAGAAACCCCGGACACTGCCTATGAAAGCTCAGGCGGTAGCTTTGATACTGGATCCTCCTCCGACAGCGGAAGCAGCTATGATTCAGGCGGTTCCGATAGCGGAAGTTCCGACTCTGGTGGCAGCTCTGATTCAGGTGGTGGTTCTGATGGCGGTAGCAGCAGTGACTAATTGAAACCAATAACGCCCGAGTTTCAGTCGGCTTAAATATTTGTACTGCTCACAATAATGAATAGTGTGTGAATTTACAAATGCAGCATCCTTTTCATAAAGTGAAATAATAAATAAAAACGATGTATATTTAAGTCGATTGGAGCAAGGGTACATACTAGAATACATATACGATATGGATTTTCAACTTGCTAAGAAAGGACGAGAGATACTTAAGATGTCTCTGGATCGTGATCCGACTACAGAAGAGATGATCGGATTTGCCGCTTTGTTTAACTGCCACTGGCTTAAAGGCATTGTTAACTCGGTACTGGAAAAGCCTGTGGGTGATACACAACTCATGGGATATGCTGCGACTGTCGAATGCTGCCTCATCGATTCACTGGACAAGCTGGCCATGACTGACAAGGCCATGGAAGCTGCTTCGGAGTTTCACAGTACTGTGCAGGAAATTGTACAGATGATGGTGTTTGCTGGATCCCAGTACTTCACCCAAATCATTCCAAATGTACCATCACATCTGCTGCTCACCAACGCAGCCATGGTGCATAGCATCTTCATGGTGATGAGCGAACGTCTCGGCATCAAGCATGAGCTTGTGGGATTCATGGAGAAGCACCCGAACAAGAGTCCCGCATTCACGAATATGGGATTGCGTATCGCGTTGCTGACCATGCAGGTAAAGGTAGTCGACATGCTTGAGGTCGATGTACTGTCGAAAATCCTGGTGAAAGGACCGTGCTTGTGCCCAAGATGTCAGGATATTCTGGCATGTGTCAGTGATGAGTCGTGGGCAGATCATCAAAAGGTTTTCACGAAACTCATGGCATGAGAGACGACATGACACCTGAGCAACGGGACGAATTCTGGGCAAGTTACCCAGGAGACGCCGAAGCAGCCATGCGTAAGATGGCAATGGGCTTCACACCAACAAGAGTCGATATGGATGCATTGTCTGAGGTAAAGACAGTGATGTTCAATGATGTGCTTCGTGTACATCGTGACTGGTTCATGGAGCATATGCCAGCGGCTCTTGTGGACGGTAACGTGCTTGATGAAGCACTGGACGGCTCAAAGGCGATTGTCACAGCCTGGATGGAGGATCTTCATGGGGACAAGATGATGGCAGAGCATTACGTGCTTATGGCACAGAGCATTGTCTATACCCGGGAATATCTTTGGGGTGACACTGGACTGCAGGCTATGACCAGGCAGTTCATTGTGGATAATGGGTGGTTGAACACGCCCATGGGAACGCTTGCCGCGATTGAGTTGGTGCTGGCAAGTGAGATGATGACGAGGACGTTTCATCGCATGTCATTCATGCTGTGCAACAACCGAGAGGTGCTGGCTTATGAGTTTCATAAGGCAGCAGGAAACTATAATCGAACTGATAAAGAACCCGAAACTGAATGAGCCAGACTGCGACTGAAGAGGAAGTGAAAAAGGAAAAGCCATCCACATTGGAGAAGATGGCCAAGTATGGTGGTAAAGTACGTAAAGCATTGGAGACTGCTTTCAATCCGTCGGCAACTGAAGGAGAAGCGATTGCCGCGTTTCTTGCTGCCAAGATGTTCATGAACCGGGTGGAAGTGGGTATCACAGAGATGATCCGTCCCGAGTTTGGTGCAGGTCCGCTTATCGTGGCACTGCAGCGTGTGGGACAGACAATCATGCCATCTGGCACCTATGAAGGTAAGACGCTCATCCATGTGATGAATGTCGAACCTGAGTACATGCTGGCGTGCAGTGCTGCAGGAGGTTTCCGTGATCCGGTTGCCAATGCTGACATCAAGACTGTGGCCAATGCCTACATGCAGGAGATGTTCTGCCAGCTCAGTGGTGACTGGGAAAACATTCAGGAGCCGAAGAAAGCGGCATAAATAATATGGACGAGGACCTTAAGGTTGTCCTCTTTCTACTAGCCATCGTGGGAGTATGGATCCTGGGATGGCTATTTGGAAGATCGGATGTGAGCAGTTTCACATGTGGTATCTCAGGAATGACGAGTATCCTGGGGCTATTCATCGTGCTGATGCTTATCTGTGAAGGGTTGTACAGATTCTTTGAGAAACATATACAATACATACCATGAACGACGCAAGGATCGTGTTAGGATTGATGTGTGTCTACGGGTTGCTGTTCATTGGTTGGTGGGTTGGTACTACCACGGCTAAAGAACCAGGAACAGGAAAAGCAGAAGCTACCAAGGTAGTGTCCTTCCTGGTGTCACTGGTGATATTGATAGCGTGGGCAAACTCACTCTTCAGCCTCATTGGTCACAATATAAATACATACCCATGAGTTACCCAGCCTGGTTTTGTGTGTCGTTGTGGACAGTGCTTGTCTACATAATTGCTTCCGTATTCAATAAGGCCGAAGAGGGAAGCGAGCTTTCAGATGTGGCAAGCGTTCTCACCTTCATCATGGCTATTGCTGTCGTCTGTGTAGGGTGCTGGTCCCTTCACGGAATGGTGCTTCAATACAAGGCCTTCGTTCCATGAGTGAGGTGGATGAGACAATTCGAGAAACTTTCACAAGAAAAGTAAAATCTGTGAATTTCACCGATGAAGAGCTTTTCGAGTTTGCCATCAAGCGAGCAGATGCGCATTTCGGAGGTAATTTCTCTCGTTATATGCAAGAACTGGTAGTGCGTGACAGATCACTACCGGAGACAAAGAAGTTGATGCCAGAGATAGATATAAACCGTTACATGATAGATTAAAAAAAATATGGCTAAGCCAACGATTCAAAGCATCGACCTGGGAGACCTGGTCGAAGATCAAGTGACCAAGTTCAAAGGTGTGACAGTCAGTCGCCACGAATTCATCAACGGCTGCACCCGGTTTGCGGTGCAGTCTCAGACGCTGAAGGAAGATGGAGTACCTTCAGAAGCTCAGTTCTTCGATGAACCACAGCTCAAGCTCCTCAAGAAGGCTGTTGTGGTGGTGCCAGTACATAAGCTGCGCATCGTTCAGCATACTGAAGAGCAACTGGAGACAGCGAAGAAAGCTCCGGGAGGTCCAATGCCTCACATACCGAAGCGCAATCCTGTCTGCAAGAGCAGATAAAGTGTGAATCCCAATGCTTGGCAGGTCGGACCTGCCAAGCATTCACGCTCTTCATTTTATATATTGCACCTATGTATGAGGTAAGAATATGGAAAAAGAGAGATACAAGTTCATCTCATGAGATTGTAGCACTGGAAGCACGTTTCGAGGAAGGTGATGCGCGTATAATTGGTCTGCCTGTGTTATATACATTAGATGGGGAGATTACGCACGCTGGTGTGATTCGCCCTCATTGTAAAGATATTTACGTTGTTGATTCCACTGAGCCTGGGCTGCTAGATTCGTACTTCGCCTATGCCAATGGTTTATTTACAATATCAAGGTGGTTACCAAAACGTGAAGTAAAACAAAACTGGTGGTTTCCTGACACATGAGTAGAAATAACTACAATAAGCCAAAACTGAACGAGATGAATCCTCGGGATGTAACCGCGCATGAGATGGCGCAAAACATGATCCTCTTTGATCATCCGCATAAACTAGAATGTGGAATCAATGTGATGGTCACTTGGAAGACAGGAGAAACGAGATATGGAAAACTTCTTTTATCTCCTGATAAGCGATTGTTTGTCGCTGTAATGTTTAAGAAGGATGTGTCATTCTACATTGAGATGACCGCAGATGGTACACCTTACCCGACTTCGTATCGTCAAGAGAGTATCACTCGTAATGATCCGTCATTCATCATTGAAGGATGGCGATACCTGACAGAAAAAGAAGATGATGATCGCCCTTGCGATACATATCTAACACATCAAACTTATCTAGGACAATTGCATGTTCTTTCCCCCGAAGAAAGGTAGATTGATAAGCCAGATTGGGGATCCCAATCTGTATTACGCTTCATACGGCAGCATGCCAAGGATCGAGCGTGAGCTGTCAGCACATGAGAAGGTGCTCAATGCTATGCCATTCGATACAACGCGAAGAGTGAAGCATGGGATCATTGTCATGGCTACAGCTGTGTCTATTCCATACAAAGAAGTGGAAGAGAAATACGCCAGGCTGAAGTTGAGTAAGGAGGGGCGTTTATTTCTATGTGTATACTACCCGACAGCACATGACAAATCGATCAAGAAGACACCGTATTCAATTGAGGTGACTATCGATGGTCATACATACACTCCAGGACATTCCAGGATTAATTGGCGCTTCCTAACACCTGAAGAAGATGAAGAGATCCGTGATCCGACGAAACGACCTCACCGTTACATTCATGACATCCCATGACAGAACCATTATTTTACACGTACAACCAGCGCAATGATATAACGGCACATGAGAAGTCGTTGAACCTGTCTCTATTCGATTCTGAAGACAAGGTTAATAAAGGCATACCCATTGTGCTTTTTTCTAATAAAGGTAGTACTCGATATGGAAAGCTACTACTAGCTCCGGGCACCTGGCAGATATTTGCGCAATACATTATCAATGAGGAAGATACATTATTTGCAGAAATGAATGCAGATGGCACTCCTTATGCAAGCAATTGGTACATAAATTATACGTCGTACCAAGATACTGATGCTGCTGACGTGGTTGTTGGATGGAGATTCATGACGCCCCATGAATTTAGGTTCACAATACCAGATCGAGTAAAATACGATGACAAGCCTCTATGGCAGCCGACGCTGTACTCAAATCAAATGTTTGAATAGAAATTGATTCATGATATCCCATAGCACCAAATATGAAGGTTATTCTGTACCTCTCGTACTGCATGATTTAAGTGCGCATGAGAAAGCCGCGAATTCTATGTTGTTCACCACGCAACGCCAGATAGAGAATGGCAGATTTGTTAAGTACTACATTCGAGGTTTCATGCTGCCGAGAACAGGGCTGCTGCACTTGCTTGAAGATGGAGGCTTGGTGCTTTCGCTGGATCACTTCCCAATAGAGATTCCAGCCATGCATCACACATCGTACAGGGATGTCTATGTGACAAAGGATGGTGCACCGTTGTTTCCAAATTTCTTACGCTATCCTACCAATCAGTTTTATCACTGGAGATTCCCATCTCCCGGAGAAAAGCTTTACGAAGCAATCGAATGATGACAATAACTGAGTACATGACGTACACACAATACATGACCATGATGGCAAACACTGCTAAACCCTCCAATAGGCGGTTTCCACATCTCTCGCATCATGAGCTGGCGGTAAACCTGTCCCTGTTTGATACAGAAGAGAAACTCAAGCAGGGGCTTCGCATCATGTACTACCCAACCGGGTTTTACACGGCACGCACTGGTAAGCTGGTGATCAGTGATGGATACTTGATACTCAATGCGGACAACTATCCATTCATGATAAAAGGTGAGACCGATAAATGGGTGCACGGTCCTCTGACCATGTTTGTCAATTCGGATGGTACTCCTACTACTGAACATTCATCAATACGGAGATGGAGATGGATGGATGAGGATGAGCAGGGCCAATCTGAATGGCAGCTACAAGAAAGGCACTTGAAAGATGAATCACGGTTTCGATCCTTTGGCTGGGTTAGATATATACTGCCAAAGGCTCTATTTTAATAAAGCACACGGAATAAGTATGATAGCTAAAAGAGAACTGACCGCGCATGAGAAAGCAATCAACCTGATGTTGTTTGCAGACAACCCAGATGGAAATAATAAACGAATTGTAGTCATCAACTTTCCTGCTGAGCAAGCTGGGTACGGTGTTCTACAGCTGCAGGAGAGTACAGGGCAGCTGCTGCTTATCTACCATGTGGATGTCTATGGGCCTAAGGACATTGTGAGAGAAGTCTTTGCTAATGGAACCTGGGCATCGACAAACGAGCAGCCAGAGCGCTATGGAATACTGGAGCACTACACATGGCAGTTCATTGAGACCGTGGATTGGAACGCGCCTCGATATCAATGGTTACGTAATAACCCACATGAATTAGAAATGGCTCAATCACGCTATGAGCGAACAGGAAGTGCGCGTGTATCATTATGACCGAAGAAAGCTCTACTATTGTTGAGATGACAGCACACGAGAAAGTGGCGATCGAATCCCACTTCGTCTATGCGGATAGAAGGATCATTCCAGTATGGTACTGGCGCACCAATGGAAAGAAATACACCGGATACTTACGTCTTGAGGAAAACCACAAGATGACGTTGGAAATAAGACACCTTCCGCATTTCGGTATTCGTGTGGAGGCGTTCATCACAGGTAAAATTGATTGGACTAATACTTCAGGCGTTCCCTCAAATAGAGCTGATTGCTGGTCAGAACACTTCAATAATCCCGGGATCAAGTACTGGAGGTTCAAGAGAGAACATCTACGTATGATGAAGAACCATAAATGAATCAGTCCTTTACCAATCTAGTTCAGCATATGGAAAGCATCTTCAATACGCCGGACACCAGCTCCGCACATGAGAAAGCCGTGTTGCTGTCCAAGTTCAGTGAACCGAATGCGATGACAGATGGTATCAAGGTCAACTATGCTAGACGCCTATTAATGGGTTCCCTGCATGACAGCATCAGTTATAAGATAGAAACGAAAGAGGGAACATTGTTCACTGATGGTAAGATCTTCCTCATGACTCACGATGCAGAAACACTGGTATCATTCCATGTGTATGCAAACGGACTACCTGCGCATGTAGGTTCAAAATGGACCACAAGTGTTCCATTGATGTGGTGGTACAAAGATCAGCCTAAGCCAGACTTAACTAAATTCCTGTAATGACAACTACTGATGACACAGCCAGTGCCCATGAGAAAGCGCGGATCATTGCTAGATTAGCCGCCGAACCCCCAGTAGGAGCCAGGGTGATATGTGCGTACTACAAGAAAAAATGGATAGGATCTTACACATCGCAGTCCTATTTAAGTTATTCAGAAGGCCTCATGCATCTACGGGATGGTATGCTGAGTATTTGTGTTGTTAGATGCCACACAGGCGAGGCAGAAAGATTCATCATGAAATTCGATGGTGGTCCACTCCACAAGAGTCCGACAGATATATATAAGTACACATCAGATATTGTTAGGTGGTGGTTCAGAGACGAACCAATACCCGATGGTATTGAACTTGAGGATCAGTACGGTCAAAGAATCGAAACAATAAACCTATGAGCAACGTTGCTGAAGAAGAACCGATGAGTGCTCATGAGAAAGCACGAATAATGGCACGCATACAAAGTGCTGGATCAAAAGGCGCAAAGGTGACATATGCGTACTACAAGAAGAAAACAACGTTAGGTAGTGATATGGACACCTACCTGACCTGGGGTGATGCTATACTGCACATGCCAGTTGATCTGCTTGTGTTGCTAGTACCAAGAACCTCGAATGGGACATCGCAAGTCTTGTTGGTGGGCTTCGACGGCAAGCTCCTCCCGGATAATCCAATGGAGATGTTCTCATCCAGGCCTGCCATAGAGAGATGGTGGTTTGCTGAAGATCCTATCCCTGCCGGGATCGAATTGAGTGATGGACGTGGAACTATATTCAGGAGTCTAGAATGATATATGATACAAGATGTAAACAGCGCGCATCTCAATACAAAAGTATTGATTAAGTTTGGAGGTAAAAGAAACTTATCTGTAAAGTATGCTTATTACACCAGAGGTGAAAGGCTAATACATACTACAGGTACATTGGAATACCAAAAAGGTGGTAGTTTGTGTCTGAATGCTAAAAAGACCAGTTTAGGCTCGGGTCGAGGTCTATTGGTAAATTTTGATGGAAGCTTGTCATCTGAAAACGTTTCTTATAATCAGATGAAGTGGGGGCACCGCAGCATAGAGAGATGGTGGTTTCCAGATGAAGATCCTCCAGAAGGACTTGAATTATGAACCACAGCATCCATGAATTGACAGCTGTGCGTATCCGGTTCAATGAAGCAAGAGTCAAGTGGTTGCCAGTGCATTACTTGTTTTGGGGTGATGCAATGAACCTGGGCAAGAAAACCGATGAAGAACGCGAACAAGAGTTCAAGAAGTTCACACGTACAGGTTATTTAATAGAACTTCAAGATGGGTTCTATATTGCTCCAACGCGTTACAACAAGAAAAGACTTGTTGGAGTAAACCTAGATGGTACAACCAATTTCAAACGTACAGCAGCAGGTGCGCGTGTGCTTTGCTGGTGGTTTATAGGAGAGGATACACCGATACAGAAATTACCATGAGCTTTCAACCAAGCATGCACGAATTGACAGCCGTGCGTATGAGATTCAAAGAAGCACGGGTCAAGTATCTTCCTGTGTACTATGTGGTGTGGGCTACAGAAGCGAGGCTTGATGCACGAACCGAATCACCGCATCCGCACCAAGTTACACAGGTCACATACACAGGATACCTGTTCGAGGAGAACGGTGAGTTTTTCATCGCCTTTGAGAGATACCATCCAGAAGACCGTGTCGAGGTTCATCTGAATGGACATCGAAAGGCAACGCGTTCCATGTTCGGTTCGCGAGTCATCCGATGGTGGTTTAAAGATCAGCAACCGTACGAACCCAGACACTTTTTATGAAATTCGAAAAATATGTAGGAAGTTACAGGCTTCCATCAGGTAAACAGTTTTCCTGTTCAGTTGTGGCAACAGATTTTAAAGATGCCCAAGCTAAGATGGATGCTTGGAATGTAGGAGCTACCCTGGATGGATATGCTCCAGGACTTGATCCAACCACTGTGCCTATGCCTAAAGAGAATGGTTTCTCGCACTGGTTGACGTTTATTACCTGGTTGGGAATGTCTGCCGGGGTACTCTACAAGGACTGTCTTGCAGATGACGGTCTGATCCATGAACTGCAGCACCTGCACGACTATGTGGTCCTTTTACTGTTGATGTGAATGCCAATGGTACCTTCCCAGAAGATAAAAAAATAAGTAATGTGGGTGAATGTCTCATTAGTTGGAGTTGGGACCACCCTGAAAAAAGCGATACATGAATGCTATAGATCCAAGTAGTGCCCATGAGAAAGCGCTAGTTGCGATGCGCTTTGTGGAGTCTGGCAGAAAGTTCATCAAGATAGAGTATCAAATGCCTAACCCAACTTTATACCATTCGGTGCGTGTACCGTATGTATGGCATGAATCGTGGATGGCCATTTACACTGAGGAGGATCATAAGAAGTGTAATGTGTACAAATTACATCCCGGAGATCTTTGCATTACCTTTGCGTGTAACTTCCAAAGTCTTGAGCGTGTCGTGAATGCAAATGGCACGGTTCAAAATCGTTCTTTAGATGCTTACGTGTCCGCTATGTCAGCATGGCGGTTCCCAATTGAAACTGAAACACCGTTACAAAATGAGTGACACAAGTTCAGCACATGAGAAGGCTGCAGTAGCGGCTCGGTTTGTTACAGCTAGAAGAAAGTTTTTGCACGTTAAATACACAGTGCAGATGCCAATATCCAGAATAGAAACCTCAGGATACATCGCCTACTTAAAAGATGAAACAGACGGTAAAGAAAAGTTAATTCTTCATTACTATTATAATCATCCACTTGGAGAGGCCTATGCAAACGGTAAAGTTAAGCATAGAGTAGTAACACCTGCTCAATTTCCAATCTTAGCGTGGAGATTTGAAGATAAAGAACCTCATCCATATGCCAGACGAGAGTAGCGCACATGAGAAGGCTGCAGTCGCATTGCGATTCAAGCAAGCCAGGAGGAAATACCTGAGGATCATGTACAAGGTGGAAGAATACTCGGACATGGGTACATCTGACTGGTTCAGGAACGGTGAGGTACAAACAAGTTGGAGAATTAGAGAGTACCATGCTTTTATGGCGTATACCAAGTCGCGTGAAGCTGAAGACTATGATAGAGAGTGCTTGATGCTTTGTCACGGTTACATGGAAAATCCGATAGCCGAAGCATACGCCAATGGAAAGGTGAGACCTAATACTGTTACTGGTAGCGGAAGCCTGGTCCTTAGTTGGAGATTCCCTGAACCGCATGAACTATAACCCAGACCCAGCTATGGATGACCAACAAGAAGACACGAGCACGATGCATGAGAAGATAAGGGTTGGCTGCAGATGCGAGGAAAAGATTTCAGGAGTGCCAGTCAAGTATGCTGCAGCTAGATTCAAGTCCATCAGTAAATTCAGACATGCCCATTTCTATAAGTACAAGCTGTATGTGAGGCATGGAAGATTGTTCAGAAAAGATAATGGAACATTATACATCCTTATTCCACCAGAAACCCGGAATGAGCCAGGTATATTATTACTTCATCGTGTAAGAGTGTATGCTAATGGGCAATCAGTTTGGCCTGTGAATCATATTGGTACCTCGAAATACATCTACCAATGGTGGTTCGCTGATGAGAAGACGCCTAAACTGCCAAGACTAGTGACAGTATGAGCCTCCGACACGATCTAAAGATTAAATATCGCCGGGATGGGTATCTAGAAGATACGAGCACGATGCACGAGGTAGTTGAGGTGCATTCCAGGTTCACAAAAAAGATTCGAGCCATCCCTGTTAAGTACGCAATCCTAATGGAGAATGGATACGCGGATAAAGCTACTGGGCGCAGACTTTACAGACCCCAAATACTGCACGGTCATTTATTAATGACCAAAGATGGATTAAAGATACGCACCTTCGCTCCTGATGCAGATTACAACAATATCAGGTCGCGTATGTATGTGTATGCCAATAGACAAGGTCGTTACATGCATGCGTGGGTCAACTATGACTACTACCTTTACAAGTGGTGGTTTGCTGATGAGAGTCCGCCAAAAATGGATCCAGAAATAGACATAAGTAAAATATGAGTAAGACAAAAATACCTTTTGAGGACGACACCAGCTCTCTTCATGAGATAGCATCGGTGCACGCGAGGTTCGGTAAAAATATTCGCTGTATCCCTGTGCGGTTTTCTGCTTGTGTCTGGTTGCGTGAACCAGGCGGATACCCAATGCTGTCGCGTGCAAATTCATACAAGTTCAAGCTGACAACATGTAGTGGTCACTTGCTGCAAACAAAAAAGGGGTTCTTTATTCGTGCGGCTACTTCGGATGTAAAGCAGCTACATCTGAACCTGTTATCAAGAATACCTGTGTACGCTAACGGTAAGAGCCGCAGGAGTGACAAGTGGAGAGGAGAGGAAGGCTACATTGAGGCCTGGTGGTTTGTGGACGGTGAACGTCCCAAGTTGCCGAAGCATGTTTACCTACCAGTATGACAACCTACGACGACCAGAGTTCAGCGCACGAGAAGATGATCGTGTTGTCCCGGCTGAAAGAAGCCGGTGACGCAGGCATACCAATCAAATGGTTAAGGGCCTACAGTGTGACGTACCGCCCTAATATGAGATACACACATACAAGAGTAAGACTAAACTTGTATATAAAACATGGTGTGTTGTTTCTTTATAAACCCATAGGCCTGCCTAATAGTAATTCCACAATCATGATGATACGTGTTCGTCCTGATCCCATGAATTGTGCTGTGAATGATTACACCGTATACGCTAATGGGGACGTGTATAACCGTGACAGTAAGATTAGACACTGCCAGCCATACCAATGGTGGTTCGCGGATCAGCCTACACCAAAACATAAGCGGTATTTACCACTCACATGATTCCGCATGATGATAAGAGTTCGATGCATGACAAGGTAAGAGTGCACAGTCGATTCAGTAGAAGGGTGAGGCAAATCCCTGTTCGATTCACACAGTTCAAGTTTCTTCAGGGATCAAAACTAGGAGAGATTAAGTACTTATACAGAGTTGCAATTGCCGATGGGTTTCTGGTCAACCATAGAGATGGGTTGCAGATCAAGTACATAGATGAGAACGGTGTAACGAGATACTTCTATGTGAGCGCCGACGGTACATTGAGACCTGCTTCATCTCCCCATCGTAATGTAGGTAACTCGACTCGATGGTGGTTTGCCGATCAACCAGACCCAGAACAGCCTGAAACCATTCTATTATGATCCATCGTAACGATAAAAGCACAGCCCATGAGAAAGTAGCTGTACTTGGTAAGTTCAGCCGTAGGAAACGTAAATTACCCGTGCGTTACACACGATTTGAGTTTGTTCAAGGTGCTGAGAGGAAAGATAGTAAGTATTTATATAAAGTACATATTGAAGAAGGCTTTTTATTAAATACCGGAATTGGGTTGAAGTTACTTTGCATTCAGGAGACTCTTGGAGTTCAAACAAAGAGATATCTAGATGTACAGGCTGATGGTAGAAAACTGATACATTCGGACTGGACTGATCTTGAGGAACAATGTGATGAAGTTGGAAAGCAGTTACGTTGGTGGTTTGCAGATGAACCAGGACATGAGTTACCTGATACTATTTACATATGATGATCGAAGACCCCAGCTCCATGCATGAGAGAGCTGCAGTGCTAGCCAAGTTCCGTAAAACACGTAGAAAGTACTTACCAATCAAGTACGCTTATTATAGCCACACAGGAGAAAGATCTAATTCATATGGGCTTAGGATACGTGATGTATTTTTAACTAACTTCGGGGATCATGGATTTATCATAGTAGAGAACGTCCCCAAAGGAAGAGCAGCGTTGTTTATTAAGCAGTACGCTTTTGCTAATGGTACAGTTCATTGCCATTCACCTACATCACCAATCAGTTTTTATCGTTGGTGGTTTGCAGATCAGAAGGCACCAGAACTACGAAATGAAGTATACATATCTAAAAAATAAAGTATGAGTATGCATGAGAAGATATTGATCCTGAAACGCTTTCAAAAAGCCAGGAGACGTTATCTACCAGTGAAGTATTCCTTCTATGAATATGTGGGAGGATCAAAACCCCTCGAACCAGGATGGTACGAAGTTCGAATCGGAGACGCTTATTTGTTCATAGCCACTGATGGGACTATAGGCATGGCCAGACAGAAGTATCACGCTCGAAAGAAGGGCGACTACTACGCGAACGTTGGTGAAAATGGACACTACTACCACCGACATCACCCGTTGGATGACGCCAGTGGTAGATACCGTTGGTGGTTCGTCGGTGAGGACATCCCACCATTACAAACAAAGATTATGGCATCATGAGTACATTTCATTTCAAGATGGAAGACCCAAGTTCCATGCATGAGAAAATGGAGGTTTACCACAGGCTTGGTAAGGTAGGATCAATAGCTAAAATAAAATTGGCTGAGTACCAATGGCTGGCACTGCCTAAAGGACCTGGAGGTGGTGATCTAACGCAAAGATACAGATTACAAGTGTACGAAAGTTGGATGGAACTAAATGAAGACGGGCTGT
>ERZ650304.472-NODE-472-length-21026-cov-5.491917_pt1 | contig 21026 bp, 41 predicted proteins | sample MGYA00376240_ERZ650304 | MGnify/ENA primary metagenome ERZ650304 (study PRJEB26733, sample SAMN07839271) | wastewater metagenome | biome: small river; feature: stream; material: water | place: USA: North Carolina | collected 2016-03-01 ... | reverse complement strand
TACGAGATATGCCTAAGTGACTGGAGTTCAGACGTGTGCTCTTCCGATCTGGTAAGCTTTCCTCGGCTGTGGCTGTGACTAAGACGGTTACTCCTGGCAAGGGCTCGGCTGAGGCTACCATTGACCTCCTAGCAGAGCCCATCTTCAATGAGCTTATCGGCTACCTTCGAGAGAACGCCCTTCAGCTTAACCTCACCAGATTTGTGCTCTTGGCCTATGCCAACTCTAAGGGCCAGGCTCAGCTTGACCTCATCTCGGAAAACTAGGAGCTTCTATGTCGCGCAATTTCTCGCTTGAGTTTACGTCGGGCAACACCCGCGGCAAGTTCACTCTTCAGATTGACGAGGAGAGCCGTAAGTGTACCTCGTTTCAGGTGTCTCTTACCCAGGATGGCCAGACCCGTGAGTTTGCGCTCGCGGAGGTTGTGGCTCCTGATAGCGTGGAGCCTACCACCGAGGCCGTGTGTGACGTTCTGTTAGACCTTTTCACGACTGCTGGTATGATGTGGGAGGAAACCCATGAAGCCTAGACCTGATAAGTGGTGCCAGTGTGCGCTCTGTCTGGCTAATGCCGCTTACTACGATAAGCAGCTTTGGGCCATTCACGATAACAACACCGCTGGCCGTATCGAGGTTGGAGACACTTGGGAGCTTGATGACCGTACGGAGCTAGTGGCCCGCCTCAAGCCGTCATATGTCGCGGCTGGTCTCCAGGCTTTCGCGGCACTCATGGGCTGTCTGGCTCACGTGCTATACACTCGCTGTGAGTTGCGAGTGTCCAAGGGTCACGAACCCATCGGCAAGAACCCTGCTAGCGGGGAAATGTGGACTAAGGAAGAGATTGCCGAGGCCATGGTAAAGGTTAACAAGGTTGTTTACCTCTACATGGGGCGTCCTCTTTATGCCTGAGCCCGAAACCACGTACGTGCTTGCCCTAACCAACACAGAGGTTAAGGAGCTTGTCGCCCTAAAGGACCATCTCCTTGGCTGCATGTTCGAGGAGTCAATTCAGCGCCGCGGACTGTGCGTGCTGATTTGTGTCTTGGGTGAGATTCAATCCGGGAAGTTTAAACTTGACTAATGCCCAGGAAGTCCTCATGTCTGAGCTAGAGAGCCAGGCGGCTAAGAACCTAGCTTGGATTAGAAACAACCTCGAAAAGTACGCTGGCCAGTGGGTACTCCTTCATGATGGGGAGCTACTTGACAGTGCCGAGTGGCGTGACCAGCTTCTGAACACCATCGATATGGTAAAGTGCTCGACCTACATGCTCGTGCGCCTCTAGAAAGGATTCCCATGTACGCTAAGATTTCGACCGACCCTCAGGCCATTGCCAAGCGCGTGGCCCGTAATAACAAGCGTTTCCAGAAGCTCAGCCCCGAGAAGCAGCGCGTGGCGATTGCCCGGGACGCCCTGTCTCAGCTCAAGGCTAAGCGCCTCTTTCCGGTTAAGGGTATTTACATGGAAACTGATTACGCTACGACCGTGCTATCTGCTGAGAAGTGCAGCGTGTGTGCTCTTGGCGGGCTGTTTTGCGGGCTCGTTGATAATACGGAGAACCAGAGCCCGGTTTACAGCGGGCGAGCTATTCGTAACCAGCTTAACCCGTATTTCTCTGAGAGACAGCTAAGCGAGATTGAGTCTGCGTATGAAATGAGCCCTTGTTATTGGGACGAGGACGAGGAGGTTTTGGTTGCTGCTGTGAACCATTTCAAGGCTGGAACCCCGCACGAGGCTCGGCTTCAGGCTATCCTTGGTAACATCATCCGCAACAAGGGCACGTTCGTCCCGCGCAAGGTTAAGTAACATGACCAAGCTTATTGATTTTTCCGTTGACCCTGCGGCTGTTCAGGCCCGGGTTGCCAAGAACAACGCCAAGTTTCGCAAGCTGACCAAGGCTCAGAAGCGCGTGGCCATTGCGAAGGACGTTCTGCTCCAACTCAAGGCTAAGCGGATTAACGCTAGGACCGGCCAGTACCTATGGGTCAAGGGTACGCAAGACGACCGCGGGTATTACAACACGGCCAGCACGGTTCTGACGGCACAGTCCTGCAACGCGTGTGCGCTCGGGGCTCTGTTTTGTGGCCTGCTGGACAATACGGAGGACCACCCGGGTCATGTTGTTGCGGTTGACATTAGAAACACGCTCGCCCCGTACTTCAGCAGCCGTCAGCTCGGAGATATTGAGTCGGCGTTTGAGGGAGGGGATGGTTTTGGGGGTAGTCGAACCGCTCACCTTCATTTCCAGGCTCAAGCGTATGCCGATGGGTACGTTGGGATTAACTTTTTTCCGAAGTGGGAAAATGACGAGGACCGGCTCCGGGCTATCATGAACAATATCATCCGTAACAAGGGCAAGTTCGTGACTCGGAAGGTGAAGGTTCTGAAGGACAAGCCTGTCCGTACTGAGTGGTAGTCCAGCGCTCAGTCGCCGCTCGGCTCTACTCACTCTGTATCCAATCCTAACCTGGCCCCTGTTCCTATACTAACGAATTTCTGGGCTTACTTCAAGGAGAATCGTCGTGGGCGTTATTGTCGCGTTTTTTCTTTACACTTTGCTGGCCGTGTGGGCTAGCTTCGGAGGTCCCGATGGACATTGTTAAGCTTGAAGGTTACGTGTGTTCTCGGTCGTGTGGGTGTGCCTTGGAGCGCATTCCTAACGACGGAGGTTGTTCCCTATTTATTCGTGCGGCTACCTTGGGAATCTCTGAGGCTGAGGCGTACGGGATGATGGACGGCTGGGATTCCCTGGACGGTAAGTCGTGGTTCTACAACGTTTACCAGGACAGCGATAGGGTCGTCAACAGCCAGGAGGAGTATTGGTCGGGCTTTGGCCTAGGTCAGCACCTTTATGAGCTTGCAGAGAAGGCTGGGAAGGTATGAGCGCCAAGGTTGTGAGAGACGGCAAGGTTGCGGTCCTGGTCTCGCCTGGGTACGGCGCTGGGTGGTCCACCTGGGGCACGGAGGAGGCTTGTTTCTGGCCTGAGTGGGTTACTTGGGTTGAGGCAGGAAAGCCCGAGGACGCGATGCCTAGCGCTCCTGAAGGGTTCTACACGGGCGGGGCAGACCAGCTAGAAATAGAATGGGTTCCTGAAGGGCAGGGATTCCGCATCAACGAGTACGACGGCTCAGAAAGTCTTGAGCTTGAAGAGGGTTACCGATGGACTCGCGCGTGAATACCTCGGGCCGCTCTCCAGGCACCCGAATCCTCGACATGGTGAAGGACGAGCTTGCAAACCTCAGCCCACTCGAATATACTGAGGCCCTGGCCGAGCTTGATGGGGAGATTAGCCTTCTAATCCGTGAGAACGATGACGCGTTCAGCCGACCAGCTAGTCTAGAGCTTTGGGATAGTCGCGAGGACGATGCTGGGTACTACACGAGACCTGGCGCTAATTTTGACGATGTTGGTTTTTCTGAAATGGACCATCACCAGGAGTGACCTGTGTTGACTAAGCAAGAAATGTTTGACAGAGCAGTGCGTGGGTTGGCGTCTCAGGGTTGGGAGCGTGCGGTTGATGAAGAGGGGAGATGTCAGTACCAGGACGCCACAGGTAAGCGCTGTGCGTGGGGGTGGGTTGATAGGTCCCTTGACGAAACGACTCCTTTTGGTTCTGTCTTGAGTCTAAGGCGCAGTAAGATTGGGCTAGCGGCTGAGCTTGACGACGAACACGAGGACTTCGCGGGTTTTCTTCAGACTGCCCACGATATCGACCGCCCGGTTAGCCGTCGAATCACGGCGTTCGTTGACCTAGCCGAAAAGTACAACCTCACCTGGCCCTCCGACGTTCCTCAGGAGCTACCATGCTGAAGGACATGCTTGGGAACGAAATCAAGGTCGGCTCTTGGGTTGCTCTCCCTACTCGTGCGTCTTCCTCTCTGTGGCTTATCATCCGGCAAGTCGTAGAGATTGGTGAGCAGGACGGAGCTGTGTGGGACGCTACGGAGCAGAAGCACGCTCTCATCAAGATTCCGTGCGGGTACTATCTAACGGCTCACGCTGACATTCCAGAAGAGGGAGCCCCGGGTCGTAAGGAGCGCCTGCTGACTGAGCGATGTGTGGTGGTTCAGCGTGACGGACATCCTGAACGTTGACATCAAGCCCGGCTGCCTAATCGCCGTCGCTGTCTGGAGTAAAAAGCGGAAACCCACGATGGTAATTAGGACCGTCCTGAATACTTCCCTCGACAGCGTTTGGTTCAGAGACGACAACGGTAAACAACTTCGCACGACGCCAGATAGAGTGGTAGTCGTGTCACCGGAGTAGTGTGGGTAAGAAGACAAAGCCTAAGTACGTTCCCAGCCACATTTGGTTTTCCTTTCCGCGTTCGCTGCGCCGATTTTTCCTGACGATTCCTATCCTCAGAGTGGAGACAAAGCATGACTGAATCCGAGAGCATGAGAAACGCCCGCCGCGCTGTCCGAGCCGCCGTGGGAGGTCTAGAGGCTAAGAAGGGGAATGGGAGTAAGGCTCCGTTCCCAGTTCGGTCTGCCAAGGAGCTGAGCCTGAAGTGGCGCGCTGCCCTGGACGAGACGGGGTGCGATTGGCGACCGCTAAACTACCACTTCCAGGACGTGAAGGGCGGCACGGTTCTGCTTGGTACGTTCCGGTTCACGGCTCCAGACGGTGAGACTATGGACTTTGAGGGGATTGCCGGCCCGCTCGATGACACCGATAAGGCGGTTGGTAAGGCTTCCACGTATTGTTGGAAGGACGCCATCGTGAAGGGGTTCAATATCCCGGACGGTGAAATGGTGGATGTGGATGACGACGACAAGCCCCGCGTTACTCCTGTCTCTCTAATGCGCCAGAAGATTGCGGCCTGCCTTGACCGGGACGAGCTGAAGGCCCTGAAGCCGGAGTTGCAGGCGTTGGAGCCTAAGTACCAGGCCGAGCTGGCGAAGGATTTCCAGGCTAAGGTTGCGGAGCTTAATAAGTGAGTTTGCCAATAGTTGACACTATCCTATCTGATGTTTTGCTTGAACTTTCAAGTGCGTCAGATAAGTTCCCGCCCTTCGCTTCTGCCCACGAAGGCTTTGCTATCCTCAAGGAAGAGGTTGACGAGCTTTGGGACGAGGTCAAGAAGAAGCCAAGTATCCGCCTTAACATGAACTTGGAAAAGGAAGCTATTCAGGTGGCGGCGATGGCGCTTCGGTTTCTGGTTGACATTTGCTATAAGGGGAAGTAGTGAACGGCTGCTGCCAAACCAACGCAGAAAGCAGTGGACATGGTCGAGAGTGTTACTTCTACTGGCCTTGTGGCTGTAGGAAAGAGAGAACTACTCCGACCAGCCTAGCTAAAGAGCACAGACACGTGTTTAATTATAAGGAGTCTCATGTGGACTAAGGTTTTGTGGTCTGAGGCCCGGAAAAGAGGGCTCCATGTTTTTGACTGCTGTGACGAAAACACACTGAATGAAGCGAAGGGAAAGGACAAGACCGTTTCTCGTTGTAGCCAAAGTGGTTGCGAAATTGGCATCCATCTTTACTGCATCGCCTGGGTTGAGGAGAACACCGTGAAGCTTCCTAGAGTCGTGGTTGAGTGGGAACAGGATGGTCTGAAGTACAGACTAATTGAGACACCTAATGGGATTTACCAAGAGAGGCTCCGTACAGACGTAGATAATATGGGCGTTCAGGTGCAGTGGTGGGTTTTGGTATTTGAGATTTCTTCACCAATGGTAGAGTCCCTGGTTTCTCTTGTGGGCCAGAAGTAGTAGCATCGAGCGCGTTGTTGCCTGCCCTGCCTCTGCGGTCCTTCCCTCTGGTCCTGACCTTCGCTCCGATTCCATCCAAGAAGCCGCAGACTGGGGTACCTTCGTCCACCACTGGGCAGCGACAGGGGAATTCGAGGCTCCAGAGAAGTGGCCCAATTTCCCGAAGCTTCTGAAAAAGAGGCTTGATAGCATGCCAGGGACCTACGAGGAGTTTCGCGCCTCCCTCTGGCCAGTTGAGGGACGGCACGAGGTCACCTTCGCGATTGACGTAGCTAAGCCCGGACGGATTGCCTCATTTCAGGGGAGTAAGGATCAGGTTCACGAATGGTCCAGCAAGTTGGGGGGCTCCTGGTTGAAAGGCGAGGCGGATTACGTGGGCGAGACGGCGTTCGGGGCGCTCTGGATTGACGACTTGAAGACCGGGCGTTTCCCGCCTGACCCTAAGTCCGGCCAGCTCCTAACCTACGCGCTCGGGGCTTACCTTTCCATCGCCGTCCCAGACCGACCGAAGTACCTTGCAGCCTCTATCACGCACTGGCCTCGGTACCCTGTGGATTCACCGCCCACCAGGACCTGGTCCAAGCTGACTCCGCTGGACCTTAAGAAATGGTTCGTCACTCTTTCTGCGACCTATCAAGAAACCCGTAGACTCCGACTCCTGCCTGTGGTAAAAGTCTTGCAGGAAGTGAAACCCGGAGAGCACTGTACGTTCTGCCCAGCTAAGGACGGGTGTCCGGCTGGCTCTGTCACTTTACATTGAGGAAATATGCCTGATTTTACAAGCACTACGGAAGCCAAGGCTGCTACGTCGGACCTAGTTATTACTGGAGACCCTGACGCTTGGGAGCTAGTTTGCAAGGTGTCGTCAAAGAGTGGTCGCTTTGCTAAGTCTACGAAGCGAATGGCAGTTTATGAGGCTGGTCTAAAGGGCTACCTGTACCAAGTTACTACAGAGCACCGAGACCTAGAAGGTGTTGTTTCTGCTTGTTCTGACGCACTAACGTTCGTTTCTCTCTGAAAGGCTACACATGTCGAATTCTATCGTCGCTATGGGCAATCTCGTCTCGGACCCCTTCAAGAATGAGAAGGTTGTTATCCTGACCTTCGCCGACAACCGCGTGGGTGCGTGGGCCAAGAAGAACTACCAGACCAATTTCTTCAAGGTTTTCTTCAACATCAAGGACGGCGCTCCTGATGTTCAGGCACAGATTGCGATGGAGAAGAAGGCGGGGGATTACGTCGTCGTCCAGGGTGAGCTGTGCGTGAAGACGGGTGAGTACAAGGGCAAGCCGCAGACCGAGCTTCACATCAACAACGCGCGCCTCTACGGCCCCAAGACGAATCACGAGGAGGACGGGATTGCGACCTCTCCGGTGACGGCTGAGGGTACGAGCAAGGAGATTGACGACGCGTTTGGGGGTATCTAATGCCCAGATGGGAAGGCGCGTTTAGTGAGGCCATTGAGAAGCAGGGTGGCCGAGTTGACGAGATTGCTGGCCCTGATGATTACCAAGGCTGGGGCGCAATTCTAGCTCAGAAGGGAGACCTTTGGGGCGCGATTGGCTGGTCCTATGGCTCGTGTGAGTGGTGTGACCCGTACGAGGACGGTCAGAGCAGCATTGAGGAGGAGGTCGCAAACTCTCTCATGTGGACTACCGAGCGCGAAGCCCGTGAGACGTTTGCTGAGCTGATTAGCCGGGGTTGGTAATGGCCCGCAAAATCACCTTCACAAAAGAGGAGCTTCTGGCCCTCCAAGCGACGGTGGCCTGGCTAGACTACCAACTCGACGGTCTCGACCCTAAGGACAAGGAAAACAAGGAGCGGTTCAAGGCTAGGAAAGGGCTGAGTACCCTCCTCACGAAGATGACAGAGGCAGGAAAGGCGCTTCCTAATAACGGGATGACGGCCGCTCAATTCCTGGCTATCTTCGAGACCTGGGAGCACGGGACTTTGCCACCGACCGAAGCCCGGACGAACGCTTGGTATGGTCGACTTACCAAGGCTATCCAGGGTTCGGGGCTGACTGAAAAGACACTGCCTGGTCTGCTTTCCTATGTTGGGGGCTGGGCTAAATACAAGATGGCGCCGGAATCGCTCCTGGGTAACGCGGGGAAATGGCTCGCGCAGGCCGAAGCGAACACCGGGGCTAGCATGGACTTCCAACCACCAGCGGGGCTATTCGATGAAGATTGACCTAGACACCGTCCTAACGAAGACTAATCGTTACTACGCTCAGGAGAAGGGTCGGGACACGGAAGATTGTAAGCCGGTTCCGAGTGAGCAGATTCGGGCTTTGGCTAAGGCGCTGGTTGAGGAGTTTAACCTTATTCTAGCTGAGGCATCGAAGCCTGTTACTATCATCGATGTTCCTGCCTCGCATTGGGTTGAGCTTAAGCCCGGTACGATGACACTATATAAGACTGAGCCGTAATGCCCACGCTCTACGACGCTTTGGCCGAGCGCGTAGCCGAGCACCACGACACGTTCTCTCGAATCCTCAACGGTGAATCGGTCTTCACCAACGTCCCTACTGGCATCGAACGCTGGGACCGAAATGGCGGGATTGAGCGAGGGGTCACGACTCTCCTCTGTCTCGCGTCAGGACACGGCAAGTCTCACGTTGCACTTCAGCTAGCCCGAACACCGGCGCAGATGGGGATGAGCGTGGGGCTTTTGTCGTTTGAGGACCCGAAAGACCGGACCGCAGACCGCATCTTGGCGAACGTGACGGGGATTGACTCGGGCGACCTCGGCCGGATTAGCTACGAAGAGGACGGGCTTAAACAGCTCATGGCGGGGCTCCGGGATTCGGAGTGGGCTAAGAAAGTGGACTACCAGCACGGGCTCAAGACTAGCAAAGAGGTCTTTGACTACATAGCTGAATCCACACACGACATTGACATCATCGATTACGCTCAGGCCATTCCCGAAGCGCCCGGCCGAACCCTAGAACAAACCCTTTCCGACGCTGCGTGGGACTGGAATAAGGCGGCGCAAGACCGGAAGAAAGCCGTGGTGGTGTTTGCTCAAGTTAAGCCTGACGTTGACGTTAGAGGACGGCAATTCTTCGATGCCAATAGACAGCGTGGGTATCCCGCTGCGCTTTCTGGGTACCGGCCTGGACCTGGGAAAGCAGATGTCCCTCGGTGTACGGCTCTCTACGACCGCTCGAAGGTTGTGGGATACGGTTGGCGACCTGGCAAGCTTGCTAAGCAGCTCGGACTCTTAGAGAAAGGCCAAGCGGTGAAGGACGACCACATCGAGTGGAATTTCGATAAGTGGAATTTCGGGGTGGAGGGAAGCTTGAAGGTGGGGTTCGACGGTGCGCACTCGCGGCTCTTTGACTACAAGGAAGCAAAGTGAATGACGTAGACGAGGATGACGAGGTTGGGCCGATTGACCCGTACCTTCCTGACGATAATTACACGACGCAAGTTCCCACCATCTCCATGAATGACGGGGACGTAGAGGGACTAGCCGTCGATTACCTGGACTACAATCCTAACGAAACCTACGTGGTGTCTGGCCCAATCCCTGGCTCAAAGTTTCCTGGGACGGTTCGGACGAGAGGAGAGGCTAGAGTATGGGCGATGAAGCGTTTTGGCGAAAGGTGGCTGAAGGAAATCCTACTCCCACTGCGCTGGGCACACCGAATCAAAAAGCCGTGAGTGTTATCAAGAAGCCCGACGTTTCTCTCATTCCCTACTTTGGTTGGCTAGGCGTCATTCGGGCGCTAGAGGCTGGGAATAGCCCGGTCAAGGGTTACGAGCGAGACGACTGGAAGCCCGGCGGCAAGAACGAACGGACCGCACGAGAGCACGCTAACGCTGTCATCCGTCACGCCATGCGTTTTCTCGACGGGGAAGTCTTGGACCCTGAAACTGGGCTGCCTCACATGGACCACGCTGCGACGAGAGCGATGATGGCAAGAGAAGTTGACACCGCGACGATGCGAAAGGACTTTGGGAATGGATAAGTCTGGCTCACGCCTTTGCGAAGTCTCGGTCAAGGCCGGGGACAGTGTGTTGGTGTTGGGGGACATCCACGCGGCTATCGTCGATTGGGAGGTGTACGCTCTCATCATGCACGTGGCCAGTATTGCCAAGGTTACGCACGTTGATGCGAACGGAGACAACCTCGACAACCACAACATCAGCCGGCACCCCAAGGAGCCTGAGCGATGTTTTGAGACGGTTCAGGAAGAGTCCCGAGCACTGGGTAACCTGCTAGCCGCTGCGACTGTAATCCCGACGGCCCGAGTTTTCCACATCAAGCCCGGTAACCATGACGACCGCTGGTACGACCTGGTCTCGGCTAACCCTGCATTGAACGGTGTAGAGTGGTATGACATCCCCAAGCAATACGCCTCCGAAAAGTGGGAGTGGCTGCCTCGTCACGCTGCCACTAAGTACGGTTCAGTCGTGGTTGAACACGGAGACTCTCTACCTTGCATCAAGCGAGGTGGTGGAAGTACATCCGCGACTCGGGTACTCGCTTCTTACCCTGACCAGAACACCATCTTTGGGCATTGTCACAGTCTGGATAGCAAAGTCCGCACTCGCTGGGCTTACGGCAGACAGGTGAAGTTTGGGGCGTGGGGGACGGGGCACCTCTCCAAGCGAGACGCACATCGTTACGCGCCTGACAACGGTTTCGAGCAGGGTTCGGTTATCCTTACCTTCCATTCCGGGCCTGAGGATTTCACGATCGAGACGCTGAGAGTTGAGCGGGACGGGAATGACCGGCCGTTCATTAACTTCCGAGGAGTCAAGTATGTCTAAGCAGCTTTCCCTTCCCGGCTTCTTCTACCCTACCGCCGGAGACCACTGGACCGACGCGCTCCTCACCCAGAAGCGCGAAGTGAAGACCTGGCATTGCTATACCGAGGGCGGTGATTACTTTGCCGACATCGAGCTAGCGGACGGGGACTTCCTCCGTCACGTGCCAGTCTCGGAGATGGAAACAATTGACCTAATCACGGACGTGGAATCCCTGTACGATGCAGGCTCCGCGCTCCTTGACAAGTACCTGGAGATGTAAGATGAGAGGAATTTACAGATACTACCTCGACTGTGGCCGAATGGGTTATCTTGAGGGTTTGTTCGTGGCTGAGCTTTCCGCGGTTGAGGCTCTTGTCGGGAAGACTTGCTACTACGGGGAGGCGCTGGGAAAGCACTCCGAGATTGATGATGATGAACCAAGAGCAAACACAACCCTTGTTTCTGCCCAAGAACAGCACCTAGCTACGTTTGATGAACTTGGTCTTTCTGTTGGGTTTAACCCCCTAGACTACGTTAGAGAAGACGAGGAGTAGCCCGTGATTCCCAAGGTGTTTACCAACGCAATCTTAGCCAGCCGGAAGCCGGAGCACAACGTCCTATTTCTCTCCTCTCCCTCTGCCGTCCTCGTGGCCCAGGAGTTGGAGAGACGGGGGTATATCGTCGGGAAAGCTGACGTGCCGAACGGGATTGTCATCGCGGAGGACGACTTGATGCGAGATACCACCTGGCTCTGGATGAACTTCGAGGAGGCCAAGGCGTGGTTTAAGCACATGGGAAGTAACGAGAACATCGAGGCTGTCACGAACGCCTATGCCACCTTCAGAGAGGAAGGCTCCAATTGAACAACGAGAATGACTTCAACAACGTCCCCCTTTATGTCTTCAAGCCCTGGCCCAAGACTCCCCGGTTTTCCGCGCACTGTATCATCACCGAGAAGATTGACGGCACCAACGGCCAGATTTCGATTTGTGAGGACGGGCGGATTTTCGTGGGGAGCAGGAATCGCTGGCTGAGCGGGGAGACCAAGCAGTCCGATAACTTCGGCTTCTACGCCTGGGTGATGGAGAACGAGACGGAGATTCGGAAGCTGGGAACGGGTCGCTGGTTTGGGGAGTGGTACGGCGCTGGGATTGGCCGAAGATACGACATGGAGACTCGCCGCTTTGCTCTCTTCAATACACGTCGGCCTAAGGAGACCTTGCCGAGCTGTGTGGAGCAGGTGCCCGTGATGTACGAGGGGCCGTTTACCAAGGAAGCTACGGACTCGGTTGCGTTCGAGCTGAATAACACAGGTAGTCGGTGTGCCGCTGGGTTCATGAAGCCTGAGGGTTACATCGTCCTCTTCCCTAAGACTGGCGAGCGGTTCAAGCACGTCTTCGAGCGAGAGCAGAACAAGCAGAGAGAGGAGTTTGAGTGAGCGAACTTCTAGAGACCTATTGGAGAGACATTCGAAAGGCTGAAGACGAGGCGTATAGGCGTGGGCTAGAAGAAGGCTACAAACTAGGCTATTCTGCTGGCCACGCTGACGGACTCCAGGAAAACCACCGAGAAAACTTCTCCGACTAGGAGCACCATGGCCCGATACCAAACTCACGCGTCTTCCTGTGGCCCTGCGGCTCTCCGTAACGCCCTCTCTATCCTGGGCTTCCATCGCTCTGAGGAGGAACTAATCAAGCTGTGCCGGACCACCACGGACGGGACGAGCGCTAAGAGTCTGGTTCGGGCCGTCTCCACTCTCAAGGAATCCTGTAGCCTCGAAGGTCCAGGCGAAATCAAGGAGAAGGACGGGGACATCGCGATGCTCCGGCTTCTGGAGGCTTTGAGAAATGGGAGACCTATCATTTGTTGTGTGCGTACTGATTTGCCATGGGATCACTACGCAATTGCTAGTGGGTTGCTTGGTTCTGCTGGGCCTGGGCTCAGAGTTGTTTGTGAAGACTCAGGTTCCCTTGAGCTGACCAAGTACCGGACCGTTCCTGAGTTCGTCGAGTGGTGGCGAGGGCCAGAGACGGAGCGGAAACCTTTCTACGGGATTGTGCTGTGACTCTCCCTCCAAAGTACCTTTCCACCCCTGAGCAATGGACCAAGGTAGCCCAGCTTATCACAGGTAAGACCGTTGGTTGGGACACGGAATACTACCGAGAGGATGGCGCCGATGCCCGAGAAGGGTCAGCCCGACTGTGTAAAGTGCACGTGTGGTCATTGGCTATTCAGACCAGCGAGCTTTCCCCTCGGGGCTTTTTTAGGTGTCAGTCTGTGGTCCTTCCTGGTGAAGCGCTTCGGTGGCCCGCAATGCAACTGGCGCTTATGGAACCCTCAACCGTCTTGGTCGCCCACAACGGTGGTGTCGATGTTCACGCCGCTGAGAATACCGCTCCAGGACTCCGCATCGAACGCATCGAAAACACCCTCGAATACGCCCGTTGGGTCTGGCCTGAGCTTGTAAATGGGGGAGGGTATGGGCTCAAGTCTCTCATGGTCTCGCGCCTCGGACGTAAGCCTGTCGGGGACTTCGATGAGCTTTTTACGGAACCAGACACGGTCGAGAAAGAGCGCACGGTCAAGGTCAAGACTTGTTCGTGTGGTGAGCCTAAGTGCCGGAAGCGCAAGGGTCACGAGAAGACCGAAACCGAAACCGTAGAGAAGTACCTTTTCACCTACGCCAAGCCTCGTCCTGTCCCGCTTCCCAAGATTGTCCCTGGTCACGTGCTCTGGGATACCCTCGTGAAGTACGCAGGGGAGGACGCAGAGTGTGCGCTAGAGTTGAGGCAGCTCTTGGTCAAAGAGAGAAAGGCTCGGACCCTCCCATGGTAGCAATGGCATGGAAGGAAAACCTCGACAATACCCAAGCCGCCGTTATGGAGATGGAGCGTAACGGGGTCTGGATTGACGTGGAGATGTGTAAGCTCATAGAGGAGGAGGCAGCGAAGGACGAACGGGCTCTCCTGGACGAGTTGAATCCCTGGCTCTACGAATACGGCTGGTTCGACAAGGACTGCCCCGACCCGTTCCCCAACAAGAAGGGCATTGATGCGTTCTGGAATTCAGAAATGCTCCATGCCTTCCTCCACTCCGAGCTGGGCCTAAACCTCCCTCCCTCCCCGTTCTGGGCAAAGGGCCGAGTCAAGAAGGACGAAATCAAGGTCGACGCAACGGCGCTAGAGTGGCTCGCCGGCTATTCTAAAGAGCACCGTGTCATGTTGGGGAAGCTACTCAAGCTCCGGCGCACGAGAGGCACGCTTAAGTATGTCCGCAAGTTCCCGCTATTCATTGGACCAGATGGTTTGGTCCATCCCGTCTTCGGCCCGGCTGGAGATTCCGATGATAGAGTGGGAGCCCTGTCTGGCCGACTCGCCTGCAAGCTTCCTGAGTTTCATCAGATTCCTAGCGATAAGCAGAAGGACGCCTATCGAATTCGTCGCATCTTTGGGACCCGGCCCGGAGAGTCCCTTGTAGTCGTCGACTATTCCGCACTTGAAGTAGTCATCCTTGCTCAAATCCTAATCTGGCTATTCAACGACCCTGGCCTAGCAGCGAGAGTTGCGGTTGGGGCTCCAGACATCCACGCAGCGACGGCCTACTACGTTTTCACCCAGCTCAAGGACCCGACCTGCCTCGCGATTTCTGAAGGGGAATTCATCGATGCTGCAAAGAACGGGGTGGGTGAGAAAGCCCTTGTCAGCCATTGCAAGCGACTCAGGGGTCTCGTTAAAGCTATCCGATACGGGCTCAATTACGGTAAGGGTGCCTGGGGATTTGGCAACACCCTCTTTGACGCTAACGGTGACCCCCTCGGAGAAGATGCCGCCCAACTCTTTGTTGATGCTCTACTGGCGTTCGACCCCGGTATCCGTCAATTTGGAGAATGGGTCGATAACTATGTTGTCGAGAATGGTGGTATCCCAAGCCTTGAAGGCCGTTGGTGTGACCTTGCCTGGCTCACCGAATCCCTAGACAAGTGGCAGATTAAGCGGGCGGGTCGTAAGGGCCGGAACTACCCGATGCAGGCTGGTGGAGCGGACATCGTGAATCGTGCGATGTACTTGGCTGCCTTTGACCCTGAGCTGAAGCGCCTTGGTTACTGCCTTATTCTCCAAGTCCACGACGAACTTATCCTACGCGGCCCGACTGAAAACGCCGACGCTGCCCTAACTAGATTAGTCTTTCTCATGTCCACGGCAGGCGACCACCTATCCAAGCCGTTCACCATCCCACTCCAGGTTTCTGGCCACCACGGCAAGACTTGGGACGAGTGCAAATAGGAGACCAATGACGTTCATCCAGACTGGTAACGACGCTTTCCTTGGCCTAAACTATTCCAAGACCAAGCCCGACACCCTCTACACCCGCGCCGTCGAGCGACCTCTCCTCTACATCGCTGGCCCCATGCTCTCTTCTGGTGACGCGTACCAAAACGTGGGCATCGGAATCAAGGCCGGGTACCTCGCGTGGGAGAAGGGGTGGACGCCCTACATTCCTCACCAGGACGCGCTGTGGTCCGTCTGCCTGGGCTTCGATGGGAAGCAGGGGATTGACTGGCTGGAGTACGACCTGGGCCACCTGTACCGCTGTACCGCGATGGTGAGACTACCCGGGGTGAGCAAGGGAGCCGCGGTTGAGGAGGACTTTGCGGAGAAGTTCAATATCCCGGTCTTCTACGGAATCGAGAATGTTCCGACGGCGGCTAATTGGGAGGCAAACTATGGCGCTTTCTGATTTCTTTGACTCCATCTTCGAGGCGGTGAGAAATGCCACAGGAGCTACAACGACACTCCCACAAGAGACAGGTGTGGTTCATGGGGCGTTGGGTGAACGAGGAGTGGTTCCACAGTCGGACAGCCCGGCTATTCATGTCGAGCCAGCAAGCGAACACGACCACGCAGGTGAATCTACAGAGTCAGCTCCAGTCCATCCCGATGCCGAAGGTTGGATCCGTCACCCCCGTGTTTTCGTCCGTCCAGCTCACCAAGGCCGTTGGGGCGGTAAGATTTCGCCAGCGTGTGTGGTCTGGCATTGCACGGATATGCGCCCTGGTTCCGGGCCTGCTCTTGACCGGGCTCGCGCGGCTAGTAAGGGGAAGGGGAACGCGGAGCACTTCTGCATCTGGGAGGATGGGACGATTGTCCAGCACGTCCCCGTCACGCGGAATGCTAATCACGCCGGTGGAGAAGGAGCAGCTAAGGTCAATGGCTACCACGTCAACACGGTCTCTCTAGGGATTGAGCTGTGTAACCCTGGCTACCTGAAGATGAGAAACACAGGAGCTAATGACCCTAGCTACAAGGGTCTAACGGAGCTTGTTTGTGACGACGGACCTACCGTTATTACAGACAAGGCTGTCAAGACCGAGAGCGGTTGGCGCGTTCCGTACACCAAGGCTCAGCTAGACTCAGCGGAGTGGTTGGCTCGCTTCGTCCTTCCGCAGTGTGTGACGCTTGGAAACGGTGCGCCACAGGTTACGCTCTCATGGCCTGGAAAGCCTAGCCTAGCGGTTTACCGATACGGAATTCGACACTCCGATATCAACCCAACACAGAAGACTGACCCGGGTCCTCTCCTCGACACAAAGCAGCTAGGTGACATCCTCGCTCTCGAAAAGAACGAGCCTGGAATCTAGATAAAACAAAGCCCCGGGGGTTGTCAGCCCTCGGGGTTTTCTGCGTCTATTCGATTTTATGGGCCTTCGGCTACTTGATAAGGCCCTTCAGCTTGTCCAGCTCAGCGTCGGTCAGGTGCGGCTCAATCTTCTCAAGAAGCGCCAGCGCCTCGTCATCAAGCTTGGTGGAAGTCTTCGGGGCAATCACCTTCAGGGCGACTACCGCGAACGACACGAATAGGGCAACGTACGCAATCCAATCCATTTACTTACTCTTTCCGACTCTATATCCCAAGAGTCTGTCAACGGTCTCTTCAGGCTGGTAGAGGGCTTCTTCGTTCGTACAGCGCACCACTTCCCAACCATTCTTCTCTAGGTAGGCCGTTCGCTTAGCGTCCGAAATCCGACCCTTTACCGTCCTGTGCTCGGCCCCGTCAATCTCCAGAATCACCATCAGCGTCGGGAAGGCAAAGTCCGCGAAGTACGGCCCACCCCAAAACGGCTTCTGAAAACGGTAGGGAACGCCCAACTTAGCGACGTACGGCTCGATGTTCAGTTCAGCCGGAGTCCCCTTCTCCAGCTTGGCGAACCACGCCTGAAACTTGTCCCAGGCCATTACTGCGCCCCGTATTCAACGACGAGCGGGCAGGTGTCAATGGCTACCAGGTATTCGTTCACGCCAGCCAGCCACCCCGAGAGCTGAGCAACCTCTTCGTCACTCAGGCAATTCATCTTCACATCGACTCCTACCCCTTGACACGGGTGGATGCGAACCTTAAGCTCAGGGAAGTGCGGGAGAATACAGGGCGTAGGGTTAATGACCTTAGGGCTTCCGTGGCACGCGCTTAGCCAGCCGGTCAAGCTCACGATTAGCAACGTCAGCAGCGTTCGTCTTCCGAGCTTCATCTTCCTTTTCCTTAACTAGCTCCCCAACGCTCTTGGCCCGTGCAATCTCAATCGCCGAGATTCGGTCTGAGCTGGCCTTTGCGGGAAGGGAGACCAACGTTCGATATAGCCAGAATACCACGCCACCACCGATTACCGTTAGTACAAAATACAGAATAGCGGTAGCCATAGGAAATCCTTACTTTCTCTTTGCAGCCATCTTGAAGCCTAAGAGCGTGGGCTCCCCGGCCTCCATCTCGATAACTTCCAACTCGTCCAGTCTTGCCTCGTGTTTGTCAAGCCTGTCGGAGTGAAGGACCAGCGCCTCAGCCGTGCCCTTAAACCCCTCCTTGACATCCTTCCGCAACCCACGAAGTCCCGCCAGAGCCGCAGCCCCGAGCGCCAAATCTCCAAGTGCACCGAAATCGAACATGGTAACCTACGGCTTGATGGTAAGAATGCAACCCACGTTATTCCCCGTGGCAGACATCGTGATAGAGGTAGCCCCAAACGCTCCGGCTGACGCAATCGTAGCCGTGTGAAGGGCGAGACCAATCGTCGTGGTCTGGGTATAGAGCGAGTCAAACTGCTTAGTGATACCAGCGAACGACCCGTTAGTGCAGGCCGAAACCGAGGCACCCGCACCAGGCACCGAGCATAGGATAATCGCGAGCTGGTTAGCAGTAGAGGTTGTGCCACCTGCAACCGAAAGCGCCGTCGTATTGCCGTTATTCGCGCCAACCGTGTACTGGTCGATGGGGTTAACCGTAAACTTGTTCGGACCTCGAACCGTGATGATACGCGCTAGGTTCGTCGGAGTCGCCCCGCCATCCACCACAGGACAGGGCATTCTTCCACCGTTCGCGTCAAGAGTAGCCTGGTCAACGAGTCTCCACCAGACTTGCATCGTTCGGTAGTTAGTACCACTGAAAATGCTCTGGTTCTTGGCTGCAACTGCCGTAAAGCCTGCCGCTGTATTCAGGGTGTAGGTCGTGTCAATCGCCTGGGACGACATGACCAAGAGCTGGAGGTCACCGTCCTTTTCATCCGGGCCAGGTCTAGGCGTTCCCGTTGCCGTCGTAACCGCAATCGTGACACCCGCACCAAAGTCCTGAAGCCAAGGCGCAGAGCCGGAACCAGCACCAGGGAGGTAAAAGTTCCGAGTTGGGAAGAAGTATTTCGCAACCGCGTGGGCTACTCTGTCTCCAAGGTCGTAATACCCGTTCGCTCCATAGTGAGGATTCGAGGCAAGCGGAATGTCCGAGGTATAAACCCCGCGGCAATACGGGTCCGTGGCGATGTAGGCAATCTGCTGAGACGAAACCGTGCTGGCAAAGGCCCCGGTCGTCGCCGTGTTCATCTGCATCACGAAGATGGGCAGGGTCGGATTCCCTAGCCCCGCTCTCAGTGCCGCAAACGTGTTCCCCATGTCGGTCTGGGTAGCGTTAGCGTTCGTCGACGAGCTGGTATCATTCTCACCAAGCACGTAGACCGCGAAATCCAGCGTTCGACCGTACTCGTTCTGGCGAGCCTTGACGAAGTTGATGCACTGGGCCAGCATGTTGCCGCCAGTAATAGGACTCGTCGAGTCACTGCGCCAATTAGTGTGCTGAACCGAACCAGACACGGCCCACTTGATGATAACAGGATTAGCCGCAATCCCTCGCTGGTACAGCCTCCTACCCAGCGTCTGCTCCTGGCCCATATTCAGGTTGCCCGGAATATCGTAGGCGCGGAGAGTCACCGTCCCTGTGTCAACCAAGGTCAGCGGGTCTGCCACGCCCGTTGCGTAGAGAGACCGCATGTTAACCGGAGCATAGCCAACTGAATTACTGACTCCGTATCCAGAATCCGACTGCCCCGTCGCGTTGAAGTTAGCCGCCCCTACCGCGTTGCTGTCTCCAAACAACAGCCCAAAGCCAGTGAACGTGCTGAAAACCGAGCCCCCATTGTGTCTTGCTCCGTGCGCTAGCCCGTGCTTGACTCCATGAACTACGCCAAAACTCACGGCTTAGCCCTCGCGGTTGAAGTGCGACTGGCCGGTAAGAACGCCCGTACCTGAAGCGTTCACGTACTTAATCCGCCACTTAGCCGCCTGGCCATTGGTCACGTTATCGCCCATCGAGCCCGCTGCACCAGCCGGGTTAGTTGGAGCAAAGGCCGTGTCCTGCTGCCAATCCGTGTCATTCGCTAGGTTAGGGTCAGTCTTATTCGTGAACCAAAGCGTGAAAGTGCCGGTCGGAGTCCCGGTCCACTCCATCGAGAAGGAGAAGCCGTTAGCGTAGGGGCTAGAAAAGACCGCCGAGTAATAGGTGTTCGTGCTGGAGACGGTAACGCCGTTGGACTGCCCACCAGAGCTGTCTGAGTTAACCGTGTAGAAGAGTCGCGAGCCGTAAAGAGAAGGTCTCATGTGTTATCCTAGCGCTGAGAAATCTGCTGATTCTTGGTTTGAGGAGATGACGAATTGGGAAGTGGAGTTGAGAGCGGGGAGCGCCCCTGTTGCGTGTTCTCTTGGGCTTGCTCTAGGAACATCTCCTGCTGAGCCTTGATGAACTTCGGGTCCATCGTGCCCGTCGCAGGAAGGTCCAGAAGATTCGAGACCTTGATGAAGTCGCCGTACGATAGGTTATCCTGGACTTGAGTTAGCTTGGCAGCTACAAGAGAACGAATGGTGTTATACGTTTCTGGCCAACACTCGCGCAGTGCCCTAGCCCCTTCTGCGCTCAGTCTTCCTTCCGCAAACGCCTCAGCCGCAGCTTGGGGCCCCTTGACGGCACACTCAGCGTAGTCGAGCCACTTGTGAAGAGAAAGCTCGTCCGGCTGCCATGAAGACTTCATTCCAAAGTACACATTCCCAGGGTCTTGAGGAGCGTTGGCGACCACGTTAGCGGCGACCTTCTGCGTCTGAACGGCCATCTGATTCGCGATGTTTGGGCTCACGTCTCGAATCGGGGCAAGGTTTGCGTAAATTCGGTTAGCTCCGTTAGGCCCGGCTGCCTCTTTCCACTGCTGGAGGACTTCCTTGTAGTGTTGGGTGTAGGTCTGCTTAGCGGTCTTGGGGAGCGGCGAAAGCTCAGATGCGGTGAGTCTTCCTGCCACCGTCGGCACCGTATTCCGAATCGCCCGGCCAACCGGATTCCCCCACTTCGCAAGCGCCTGAGTAATCTTCTCCTGGATTGCGTGAGTCGCCCCTTCAATCGCGTGGAGACCGCCCTGGGTAATCGTGTGGAAGACTGCGTAGCCCGCCGCTCTACTACCTGTAACCGCGGTAGCCGTCGCTGCTGCCTTACCCGCTGCACCACCGAGGATGAGTCGAGAGAGAAGCCCGCGCCCCTGCTTGGCCTCTTCCACCAGCTTCTTGAGCTTGGCCGGCGTCTGTTCGAGAGACTGGAAAGCTACCCACCCTGCGGCGTAAGGCTTGGCTGCTTCCGGGACACTGGCTGCTGCGAACTGGACATCCTTGCTAAGTCCAAGCGCCTGAGCCATCTCCCCAACGTCGAGCCCTTTCAGATTCGCCGCGTTCGTGCCAAAACCAAACCCGTTCTTGGCAACGTCGTCGAGCGCCTCGGTGAGTGCGTCCTTGGCTGACTTGGAGACGTGCGGGGACTCTAGCAGCGAGCCCATCTGTTTCGCGTTAGCCAGGAATTCCTCAGGACTGGCCTTGTTGAGCTTCACCTGCTTGAAGTCGTTGAGCGCGGCCTGAGTCGCCTTAATCTCCTCAATCTTCGTGTAGTAGCTCTGGTCAGGCTTGAGTGGGGTTGGAGGCTCGACCGTGCTTTCCCCCTTCGTGTAGTAAGCGCCATGGTCCTGGTAGGTCTTCGCAACCTCGTCCAGCGTTCCGGGCAGCTCACCCTCACGCCCCATCTTCTTGGCGAGACGACCTAGTGAATTCCGGTAGTCTTCCAGCTTGGTGCTAATCTCTTCGTAGTTACCAGACCCGCCAGCCCTCGGCTTCTGAACGGACGGACCTTTTGCCGTCTCAATCGTGTCTAGCGCTTCCTGATACGACTTCCGAACCTGGCTAACCTCAGCGCGGGCTGACTTCGCGAG
>ERZ650304.471-NODE-471-length-21069-cov-23.360188_pt1 | contig 21069 bp, 34 predicted proteins | sample MGYA00376240_ERZ650304 | MGnify/ENA primary metagenome ERZ650304 (study PRJEB26733, sample SAMN07839271) | wastewater metagenome | biome: small river; feature: stream; material: water | place: USA: North Carolina | collected 2016-03-01 ... | reverse complement strand
TGAAGGGGCCGAACTTGCCCGCGCCGGTGCCGCTGTAGACGATGCTGGTGACGGCGGCTGCGGTGTTGCCGATGGGCAGGGTGGCGGGCGTGAGGTTGCCGGCGTTGCCCGCGCTGTCGGTGTAGGTGAGGCGGATGCTGGGCGTGGCCGCGCCCATGACGGTGGACGGGGTGATGAACGCCTGCACCCCGGCGCCGTCGGTGTAGCGCGGCAGGGTGACGGTGTTGTTAAGCGCCTGATCGCCGGTGGTGGTGACGCTGGTGATCGGGTAGAAGCCCAGCAGGTCGACCAGCATCAGCACACAGGGCGCAACGGTGGCGGCTGCTGTCTGTGCGGCAGCGTTCAGCAGCACCTTGTAGCCGCCGGCCACGTTGCCGCCGTGCGGGATGCCGGTGGCGTTGGCCGTGGTGTCGGTCAGCGCCTGGAACGCGAGGTTGGTGCCGGTGCCCAGAATGGTGTCGGCCGGCGGGTTGCCGCCGCCGCGGAACAGGCTGTACCACAGGCCGGCGGTGTGGGCGGTGGTGCCGAAGCTGCTTTTCTGCCAGTCGGCCCGGTAGCCTTGGCCGAGCACGCTCAGGGCGTTGATGATGCTGTCTTGGCTTGAGAATCCGCTCATGATTTATCCCCAGGTGGTTTCCAGCAGGCCGTGGATGGGCGCTCCGGACAGCGTGCCGTTGGGCAGCGCGATGAAGTTGAGATAGGCGTCGTCCACGATTTCGGGCATGGATGCCATGTCGGTGAAGTAGTCCACCTCAGTGGCCGCATCGATACCGAACAGGCTGAAGGTGGCCAGCGGCTTGACCAGCACCAGCGCGAACAGGCCCACATCGCCCACGCCGCCGATCGTGACGCTCTGCACCGATCGCACGCCGGAGTCCCCGCGCTGCAGCGGAAGGAATGGGCCGTTGTTCTCATACGCGGCGTTCGCGCCCAGGCTGTGCAGGATGGTGCCGTTGACGAACTGGGTGGACATGGTGACAGCGGGCGTGATGCGCCCGGCCACACCGTCCTGGTTGGTGTAGTTGACGGTGAAGGTCTGCCCGCCAGTCTGCCCGGCCACCACGACGGGCATCAGTTGCACGCCGGCGCCCGCCACATGGCGCGGCAGCGGGGTGGTGTTGTCCATGGCCTGCTCGTCGAGCACGGACTCGTCGATGAAGCCGTAGAAGCCGATGTAGTCCAGCAGCTTGCACGCCAGTGGCGCCGCGGCAGCGGTGGGTGTCATGGCCATCAGCTTGCGCAGGAACTTCTTTTGTCCGGCTGCGTTCACGCCACCTCCGTGGCGCAGCCCGCCGTCGGTGCTCTGCTTGAGTGGCACGAAGACGTTGGGCGACCCGATGTAATAGTTGGGCGCCGGGTTGCCGGGCGACATACTCAGGTCGAACCAGATGCCCGCGCCCGTGGTCTGCGTGGCCTGCTTGCGGAAGCTGGCGTACAGGTACTGGCCGGCGTCCTCCGCCGCGGCCATTTCACGGTTGTTGCGGAAGCCGGGCACAGGATCAGTCCGCCGATACGCTCAAGGCGCCGGCCGCGAACTGCGGCTGGATGCCCGCGCTCACGTTCAGCGTGCTGGACAGCGCGCCCGAGATCATCATGGCGACAGCGCCCGAGGCGGTATCGACCACGGCGAAGTGGGTGATCGCGTTGGAGCCCGCAGTACAGGCGCCGAACTGGATCAGCGCGGCATTCGTGAACGGGTTTCCGCCGCCGGTCCAGGCCGTGGCCTTGGTCAGCGCCACGCGGGCGTATCCCGTGTAGTCGGCTTCGGCCGCCAGCGAGGCAGATTCCGTCGGGTCGCCGGTGAACAGGGCCAGGTACTGGGTGGCGCCCGCCCGGTAGGCCGGATCGGTGCCTTGCAGGAACATGGCCAGTGCGGCGAGTTCAGTGGTGTTTGAGAGAGACATGGTGGTCCTTTATCAAATGCCGCCGTACGACACGGTGCCGGTGCTGCGCCGTGCGCGTTCTTGCTCCACGCGCGCTGCGGCACAGTACGCGCGGAACTTCTGCTCGTATTCTTCAGACTTGAAACGGTTGAAGACGTCTGCATCCTCGACACCATAGGCGCGGTGCTTCATCCAGAGCAGCAGAGCCAGGTGGTGCTGTTCGTCAATCTCGAAGTCTTGCCCTGCCCCCTCGATGTTCTCCAGCGGGAGGCGGAACACACGGAGTTCGACCGTGGTAGCCGCGTTCGGCATCGGCCAGGCACGCAGCTTCGACTTTTCCAGGCCCGTCACAAACGCGCGCAGCGGGCCGATCTGACCGCGGAACACGATGCCCTGCTCAGAGGCCTTCTCGGCATTCACGATGTCGTAAGGGCGCCCGGTGGTCGTGTCCGTCGCCTCGCGCACCTTGAGGATCAGCTTGGAGGTCGGATACCACTCGGTGTTGGCAGCTACCGCCAGGCGACAGATGCTGGTTGTGGACGAATCCTCGATGCCCTCCGTGAGGCGGCAGAACATCTTCTGGGCGTCGTTCATGTACACGTACAGGAGCGAGTCTGCCCAGAAGTACGGCACGGTGTTGTCCGTCGTTTCCGCCCGGAAGACAGCGAGGAGTTCGTCGGAGGTCATATCAGTCGCGCGGTGCGGTCTGGAACTTCACCCAGGCCAGGTCGCGTTCTTTGTCGCTGATGTCCCAGCCCAACTCGCGGTGCAGCGTCTTCAGGTGCGGCTGACCGCCGGCCGTGAACTCGCCGCGCTTGTTGCGCAGGACGATGACTTCGAACGCGTCGAACAGCGCCTTCTCGCGCGCGACGGGGTCGACAGGCTCAGGCTTGCCGTCTTTCGGCACGGGCTTGTCCAGGTCGAGCTCTTCTTCCGGGACGCCGCCGACGGCGATCACCTCGCGGTACATCTCAGGCGGCACATGGGTCGGCTCGCCTTTGGGGAAATGGATGACGTGGCCAAACACCGATGCGATGGTGCGTTCGCGCTGGAAAACGAATTTCATCTTTCTCTCCTTGGAAGGTCATACAAAGAAGGCCCCGAAGGGCCTTCTTTCCTACGCCGATCAGTTCGGGTTGACTTCGTCTGCCTTGCCGCGCAGGATGTACTGCACGCGCACGGTGACCACACCGGCCGTGGCCGCGGCCACAGTCGGAGCGACCGTCAGACGGATGTTTTCGCCTGCGCCGACATAGCCGGTCGGCACCAGAGCGGTACGACCAGCGGTGACGCGGTCGGTAGCGCCCAGGTAGCGCGTGGCGCTGCCAGAGTCACCCACAGAGACGTTGTAGGCCGTCGAGCCGGTAACGGCCGTTTCGGTCACAACCTCGCCACCAATGACGATGGCGTTGAGGGGCAGGTTGATCACATCCGCGACGATCGAGGTGCCGACGGTCTTGAAGTCTTTGGTGACCCCAGACGTATCGACCATCGTGTCGTCGAAGTTGAACGTGAACTCAGCGACCAGAGGACGCTGGGCGGTACGAGTGGCTTTCTTGAGTGCCATGGTGCTTTCTCCTTATTGCGCGACGTAGGCGCTGATCACGCCGAAGTCTTCGACGGCGCCGGCTTCGTAGATGTTGCCGAACTTGGGCTTCAGGAAGCCCAGGATCTTGCCCACCGAGATACCTTGCGAGTTCTCGTAGTCGAATCCCTTTTCGTTCCACTCGGGCGCGCCGATGTCGGCCATGCCCAGCGCCTGGGCGCCGCAGAACAGAATCTGGCAACCGTCAACGTCGCCGCTGCCGCCGAACTTCGACCCGTTCGCAGCACCGACGGTGTTGTAAACGTGGCGGAACTCGTGCAGGAAGATGCCGTCGATCTTGACGCTGGAGCTGGTGAACAGGTTGTTGCTGTCACCGCGTTCCTGGGCATGCCGGACGTTCAGCATGTAGGTCTGGTCCTGCTTCAGCTTCGCCATCGCCGTGGGGGTCAGGAAAGCGTGGAAGGTTTCCTCGCCGCCCTCGCCGCCAACGCCACGGATGTAGCGCTCTTTGGCGTAGGCCTTCAGCTGCACGAACAGTTCCCACATCGGGACGTCAGCAGTCGTCACGTTGCCGGAAGTGCCGGAAGCGCCGGTGATGATCTTCTTGTTCGTGCCGTCCCAGCGCACCCGTCGGGCGGCGGAAGGAGCGGCCACGTCAGCGGCGAATTCCAGGAACTGCAGGTCAGAACCGGTGCGGGTGGCGCCGTTGTTCTTCTTCGCGTAGCTCACGCCCGACATCGTCAGGAACGCCATCTGGTCGATGCGGTCGGCCATCCAGTAGGCCAGGACGTCGCGGGAGTTGCCACGGAACTCGATGATCGACTTCTGGTCGGCCATACGACCTTCGTGACGGTTGGCGTGACGAAGCTGGTCGATGCGGATGACCTGGTCAAAGGTCTGCATCGCTTCTTCGTTGCCTTCCAGGGTGCGGTCGCCTGCGACACCGTCGCCGGTCAGGTCAGCCAGCAGCGTGATGACCGCGCGGGCGCCCTTTTCGGACTTCTTCAGCTCCGTGATGTGCTGAATCATCGAGCTCGGGCCTTTGCCCAAGAACTTGTTGATGAAGGACTGGTTGCGGGCCTGGCGCCACAGATCCATCGACCAAACGGTCTTCTGTTCAGTGGTCAGCTGCCCAAAGTTGGTGAGTGCCATGAGAGGCTCTCCTTTCGAGAATAGACGATAAAAACAGTCTTGCGACTACTCTTTGCCGATGTCTCGTCTCGACCAACGAAGCTGGAAGCTGCTGTCGGGAGCTTGCCTTAACCGAATGTGGCGAATTGTAGTCTATTTTAGACCGTAGACAAATACCCAGAAAAAAGCCCAGCCGGTGAAGGCTGGGCTGAAGGCGGGCGGACCCACCGGAGACAACTAGTTGCGGGCCATCTCGCGCGCGATCGCGTGGACGACGCCGCGGAAGATGAAGTCCTTCGCCTGCTGCTCGCGGGGCAGCTCGGCGAACGGGACCAGGCATGGGTGGGTCTTCGCGTCGGGGTTCTTCTCCTCCCCGTAAACCCAGCCGTCGGCGACTTTCTGCGCCATCCACGACTCGTGGCTGGCCTGTGGGCCGGCCTTCGGGTCATTCAGGTGGAGCTCGACGCCCAGGACGGCGCTGTCTTTCTGCCACTGCGGGGCATCGTCCCAGGCCGGCTGGGTGTAGTCGCCCAAGGACTGGCAGTAAGCGCGGTTCACCTCGTGGCAGACGGCGGCGATGGAGAGGGTAACGTCTGAGGTCATTTCGTCTCCTGGAAGAGCTTCTCAGCCAACAAGTAGCCTTCGAACGGCCACACCTTGTTCAGTGCGTCCTCGTAGGCATACTTCTCGCCAAGGTGGCGGTTGTAGTTCTCAACTGACACGCAGGCGCTCTGCCCTTCGATCGTAAAGCCGTTCTCCATCGTCAACTGGCAGACCGTCGTGCGGCCGTTTGGAAGAAGGGTATAAGTGACCTTCTTGATCTTGTCGAAGATGCCCTGCTGGGTCACGGTAGGCGCGTTCACAGGTTATCCCCCCGCAGCTTCGCCAGCTGCTCGTCGGTCAACTTCGCGAAGTCTTCCTGCTTCATGCCCATCACGTCCTTCGGCGAGAGCCCGCCGCCGGCCTTGTCGCTGTCCATACCGACGTCCTTCGTCGAAGGCGGCGTGCGGCGCACGGCGTCTGCGGTCTTCGACACCGCGGCCTTCTTGCGCTCGGCGGCGATATCCTTCTCGGTAACGCGCGGGGCGACCTCAGTGGCCTGCTTCTGGTCGCGGTCCTCGACGCCCAGGAGCTTCTTCACCGCGGCCTGGAGCGCCTTCGTGGGGGTCATGCCGCGACCCTGGTACACGCTCTTCAGGTCCGCCACGTCCTGCAGCATCTCGGCGTCGTACTCGTCCGCATCCGGGTTCAGCTGCGGGTACGACTCTTCGATGCGCTCCAGGGCGATGTCGTAGCGCGCGGACTCGCGGGCCCGGGCCTCGGCCACCTGGGCGCGCATCTCGGCCTTCGTCTCGACCATATTGCGCTCGGCGATGCGGATCTTCGACATCAGCTCGGTCGCCTTGTCGATCTCGCCGTCCGCCAGCAGCTTGTTGTACTGCTTCTCCATCGCGACGATACTGTCCTCCAGCTTCGTCAGGTCTTCGTTCGTCTGGGCGACCTGCTGACCTTTCTCGTACTGAGCCAGCTTCTGCTCCAGCGCGTCGCGCTGGGCGCGCTCCTTCGCCAGGATGTCCTTATGGCGGCTCAGGGGGATACGGCTGTCCCTCTTCTTCCCCTTCGTCTTGTCCTCGTCCTCGTCTTCGTCCTCGCCGTCCTTGTCGTCCCCGAGTTCTTTCTTGTCGTCGGCGTCGTCCTTGAACGGGTCCTTCAGGTCACCGTCCGGGTTATCCGGGTCCAGGTCCTTGTCGTCCGGACCGACCAGGTCGTCGCCCCGGTCCAGGGTGGCGGTACCGCCGGTGTCAGAGCCGCCTTCCCCGGCGGGGGCTTGTAGGCGGGCGAGCATTGCGCGAAGCAGCAGGGTCATTCAGGTACTCCTTGGGATTGCGGGTTTTGGGCGGCTTTTGCAGCCTCCCGGGCACGGTCCACGCGTTCCTGTTCGCGCTTCATCTGCAGGTCCGCAGCTTTCAGCTGCAGATCACTGTCTTGTTTCTCACGCTTCAGCCCGAGCTCCATCTGTTTGAGCTGGGTATCGCGCTGGAACTCACGTTCTTTGATGGTCATCTCGTGCTCGGCGACACCGGCCTTGATGTGCGCCTCGGCCATCTTCGCCTGTGCAGAGCCGTCGTCCGGCTCGCCTTGGGCGGCGATCTGGGTCTCGACGGTGGTCTGCTGGGTCTTCGCCTGCTTCAGGCCAGCGTCGGCAAGCTTCGCAGCGGCCTCGCCTTCTGCCTTGCTGACCTCGGCCTCCTGTGCACGGCGCTGCAGCTCCTTCTGGGCCTGCGCCTCGGGGCTGTTCTGGTCGCCTTGCAGGGCCTTGAGAATCTCGCTCTTGCGTTGCAGACGGCTGGACTCGATCAGCACGCTGTCCGGGATCGCCACGCCCAACTGCTTCAGAGCCACGGCCTGGTCGAACTGGCTGTCTTCCATCGTCTCGCGCACCGGCACCGAGCTGACCACGACGTCGTACTCGCCGAGGGTCAGGTCGTTGATGATCTCGCCCTCGGGCGTGACCTGGTTCACGGCGAACTGCTCCGTCTCGCCAGTCATGCTGTCCTTCGTGATCGTCAGCAGACGCTCCTCGGTATAGAACTCCTGGATCAGGTCCAGCGTGTTCCGGGCCAAGATGTGATCCGTGCGCACCAGGTTGTCCAGCGGCTTGACGAGGTTCGTGCTGCCGGCCTGGCGCTTCGCCTGGATCGCCTTCGCGGCGACATCCTCGCGGTCGAAGCCCTGCATGGAATCCGACACGCCAGAGATCGTCTTGATGTGCTCCTCGGACTTGTAGGACACGCGGTCCAGGCCCTGCGGCACTTGGTTCGGCTGAATCTTCTGGACGTCCTTGTCCGGGTCGCCGTTCACCTCGATCACGATGCCGGTCTGGGCGCCCTTCTGCTCCAGCTCCTCAACCGTCATGTTCGCCAGCGAGCCGGCCTTCACCTTGTAGCCGCTGTTCGCGGTGGTGTTGACGATGTGCAGCTCCTGGCTGGAGACCTTGTTCAGAATCTCCTGCGGGTCCAGCAGGTTCTCGACCATGCCCAGGGTGTGCCCGTGGACGAACACCGGGAAATACGGCACCACGGTGAAGTGCTTATACGGGCTCCAGTCGTCGTGCAGCACGACGTTGTCGCAGATCACCGTCCAGCGGATGCGGCGGACCTGGCGGGAGATCACGTTGAACCCGAACGTCTGGACGTACTGGGCGATGCGGTCGCGGTCGAACTCCTTCGGGATCGGCCGAGTGTCCCCGTCCTGGCTCACGAAGTGCTGCTGCTTGTCCAGCTGGCGGTACTGGCGGTCGATGATGCGCAGGTTCCGCATCACGTTCGTGTTGTCGAACGTGCCTGAGTACGCCGGGTTGAACCGGTCGCCGAACCGGTCGCGGAGCGCCTGCACGCTGTCCTGGCCATACGGGAAGTAGCTCGCGTCGCGGTGGCGAAGGTACTCCGCGTCTTCCTCACTGTAGAGAACCGCGATGTCATCGGCGGTGACCCACTTCGTCACCATCACATCCGACCAGGAATCCGGGTCGTAGTCCTCGCCGTCCGGGTCGACGACGACGTTCTTCGGGTTCAGCTTCGAGTACCGAACCTCGCCCATCATGTTGTCGCTGTAGTCCATCCGGACGTCCAGGAATCCACGGCTCGTGATCACCCCGTCCATGAACATGTCCGAACGAAGCCAGTCCAGCTTGTTGTTGTCGCTGATCTGCTTGAACACCTTCGTCAGCGCCTCGGCGGTGCCCGAATTCGAGTCGCCGCGCGGCCTGTAGCTGATCTCGGCCCGGTTGTTGATCTGCTCGCCCAGCACGTTGTTCACGGTGGGCATGATCTTGTTGATCGTCATCGCCGGCCGGCGCACCCTGGCCAGCTGATCCTTGTCGACCTGGTCCCACTGGTCGCCCAGGAAGAAGCGGTTGCACTTGTCCGCTTTCAGGACGTATTTCTGGTGCCCGTTGTCCCGGGCCCAGGCATAGCGCAGGTAGGTCTTCGTGGCGAGTTCGGAGTTTATGGGCATGAGAGCCTCACTTCAAGAATCGGAGCTTGTACAAAGTCCGAGCTGTGAGCTCTTCAATCTCTGCGAGGATGTTCATCAGGGCTTGGCTGTCCCTGTCTTCCGCCATCTCGTCCTTGACTGTGTCCAGGTAATCACTGAGTAGGGCGACCGGGTCTTCAGACGGCACCTTCACCGTCGGCCAGGTCGTGACCTGCGTCTCGAGGCCCATGTAGACCTCGGCGTACTTATCGGCGAGGTCGGTCAACGCCTCATAAAAATCACCCAGCGCGTTGTGCTGGGCGTATGAGCGGGAGGAGAGGTGGAGCAGATGGGCCGCGGTGCGGACCGCAAGGCTCTCGGCGATGAATTTTGGGCAGTCTGCCATGCTCAATCCCAAGTCTTGTAGAGGCCGTACGCCACGACGCCGATGACCACTGCGTTCGCGATCCCGATGACCATGAGGGCTGTGTCGAGCAATTCTGCGAATATTGTCATATCGTTTTCCTATGCCATCATGTGGCTACCTACGCCGTTGCCGTTGAGGCGGTCCAGCCACGACTCCACTCTTTGTCCGGCCGGCCGGCGCGGGGCTTCACGCCCCACCGCCAACTGTGCCGCCCAGGACAGCGAGTCGACCTGATCGTCGTGCGCGCCGGCGGGGAACCGCAGCATCTCGAGCTTCAGGGAGTCGTACCAGGGTGCGCCGCGCGCGAAACTGACCATCTTCTGCTGCATCCGCCCTTGGAGCGCCCTGCCCCGGGCCAGCTTGTCCGTAATCGGCTTCAGCACTGTCGTGGCGGGGTAAAACTGTCGCTCTCTCATGCGTTTCTTCAGTAGAGATTCGATAGCCCGGTAAATCTGACCGTCCTCAAACCCGATAACCAGGCTCGGATTATGCCATTTCGTAGCAAGATTCAAGATCGACTCAACGATGTAGAACGCATCCGCGCTCTTGAACCGTACCTGGTCCACCACGTGCAGCACGTCGTTGTAGTCCTGGAAGCACACCGTACCGACCGTGTAGTCGTTCTGCTTCTTCTCGCTGATGGCGAAGTCCCAGGCGATGTAGACGTTCGCAAACTTGATATTCGGCGGGTCGCCGATCACGAACTGATCCTTCGTGAAGTACCCGCCGTCGTCCGGTACCGGATTCTGCTGGTACAGGGCACTCCACCACCGCCCACCCTTGTTCTGGGCCTTGATCCGCAGCAGCTTCTCGAGGTCGTACCGGTCTGGGTGCAGGGCCTCGCCCTTCTTGCGGAGTAGCGTGTGCTGGGCATCCGGAGCCACGTCGTACTCGATCAGGTCCGTCTCGTGGTTCAGATACTCATCCGCCTCTGCGATCGCCGGGTACTTGATCACCTCAAACTGGTCGATGTACTCGTCATCCCCAGCATTGCGCATCAAGTTCTGAATCCGGCCGGCCAAGTCGTCGTCATGCCACCAGGTCTGGATGATCAGCACCCCGCCGCCGGGGGCAAGGCGCGAATACGCGGTCGACAGGTACCACTCCCAGATCTTTTCCCGGATATCTGCGCTGTCAGCCTCTTCGGCGTTCTTCACAGGGTCGTCGATGACCAGGCAGTGGGCGCCTTTACCAGTGATCGGACCGCCGATACCGGCCGCGACGTACCCGCCACGGTGGTCGGCCACGCCCCAGGACTCTGTGGACTGGTTGTTGGGGTCAAGTTTGGTGTCGAAGACCGGCGCGTAGAGCGGATCGTTGAGAATCCCCTTCACTTTGCGGCTGAAATCCATAGCCAGGCTCACGTTGTACGAGCAGGCGATGAACTCATGGTCCGGATACTGCCCCAGGTGCCACGGAGGGAAGTTCCGGGACGCGATTTCCGACTTTCCGTGCCGCGGAGGCATCAAAATCATCAGCCGAGGGCTCTTTCCCTCCGCCACGGCCTTGCTGAAGCGCTCCAGACGACGACAAACGTCGTTGTGGATCCACCCATCCCTGTATTTCGGGTTGAACCGCTTGATGAATGGCATCAAACGACGCTTTGCTGCCTCCCGTTGGAGCAGCTCAAGCTGGATTTTGGCGACTTTACCCTTGGGCAGAGGCATCGTCGTACTCAATGGCCTCGGCGGAGGCCTCCAGAGTGGCTTTGGCAATCATCTCCTGCAGCTCCTGGTCGGTCAGGCGCCCGTAATCCGTTACCGAGACCCTCACATCGATCTTCTGGGGCTCATAGAACCCGCACATCTTCCCGATTTCCCGGGCTGCGGAGACCATCGTGGCCGGTTCTGACATCAGACGAGCCATGTCGTAGGCGTCCTTGAGCATCTCCAGCACGTTTTCTCGCTTCAGGTGTGACGCCTCGCGAAAAAGCTCCTGGTGCTCAGCGATCACCCGCTTGATGTTGGGCATCTTCATCATCCGATACCCATAACTCGGCTGGTCGTTGTAGCCGGCCATGTTCATGGCGATCGGAACCGAGTTGCCCTCGGCCACGTACTGGGCGAACTTCTTCTGCTGCTCAGTGAGGGGCTTGTCTACTGAGACCTCGGCGGCTGCAGCCATGGTCGTGGTCTCACGTGCTTTGCGCAATTTGTTGACGCGCACAGGCTTTTCGAGCTCTTTCCGGGCGGCTTGGACTGCGTTCAGGGGACGGGGCATGCGCGTGATTCTAACTTAGAGCCTAGATGATTTGGGCGGAGAAAATTTTTTGCAAAATTTTTAGAGATACGGTGCTTTGGACCCTCCCTGGGGGTGCTGAGATCCGGATACCCCGGTTCGGATTTCGTCTTCCCAGGGAAAGAGACTCCTTTTTGACCCCGCGCAAGCGCGTGGTCATCGGTGCGTTGTTCGAGCAAGTTCGCTCGTATTCATCAGGAGTTGATCATGTCCGTTATGCAGTCCGTTGGCCGTGCCGTTGGTTCTTCTGCCGCTTACGCCTGGGAGGGCAGCAAGCTGGCTTCCACCCAGTTCGCGCAAGGTGCGAAGGCGGGATACGCCGAGACCAGCGCCGCCCTCATCGCCAAGCGCGCCGCGCTGATGGCGAACGAGCCCGTCGTGCGTGCCCAGCGCAAAGTGGCCGTCGCTAAGGCCTAAGCCGCTCAGCCCTACCCGCTAGGCGGGTAGGGCTTCACTACTCATCGCTCGTGCCAATGGGGTGCGGGGAACAGCGCGCGCTGTGCTTGTTGCGTCTTCGTCTCAAACAACTGGAGTAAACCATGTCCCGCGTCACCATCAAATCCCTGACCGCCCGCCTCGAAATTGCAAAAGAGGTGTTCCGCAACCAGCGCGCTGAGATCGCGACCCTCAAGGCCGAGATCGAGGCGCTCAAGACCCAGCTCGACGCGCTCGGCACGCGGCCGATCGTGCAAAAGCCCCAGCCCATAGTGACGCAGTTCACCAAGGCTGACGGCTCGGTGTGGATCAAAGAGCGCACCGGAAACACAGCGCGCATCTACCCCGCGCATTGAGCTGAGTACGGCGCGCAAGCGCGCCGTGCTTGGTGCGTGGTGTGCAGCAATGGGCTGCTATGAATTTAGGAGTATGTGCTGTGATTGAAGCAGTCTTTGTGTTTGGTTTTATGAACATTCTCTTTGAGTTTGTTCTGCTCAGCTTCTTGGGGCCGCGTATGCGGCTCAGATTGCTGGGCTCACATGGTGCGTGCGTCGTAATGCATTTTTTGTTCCTTAGTTTAAACCTATTGATTCACTGGGGAACATTGGTAGGAACTATGAGCGGAATTGGCGCGTTCATCAGCTCCATTGTGACTATCGCGTTCGCCAAAAAGCTGTTCGGCTTCATTGAAGCTGATCGTTATTACCACGTCGGTTGGGTGAAGTACTCAACAGAGGAGTTGAAATGAAAGTTCGTTCTATCCGCCTGCGTCCACGTGCGCTGCTCGTCAATCGCGGTACCGGTTGGGGAGGCGTGTGGTACTACCGCAAGCACGCTACTTGGCCTGCTACTCCTGCAGACCTCGCCCTCACCGCGCGTAGTACGTCGTTCGAAGACATGTACGACAAAGCGTACATGCGCGCTTACGAGCTCGACTCGCCCAACTCACCAGACTTCGATTCGTTGGTTGACTCAATTCTTGATGAGCTTGAGGAGACCACATGATCGATCTCCCCGACCTCATCGTGATTTGCATCACCCTCATTTACATCATCCTCATCCTCAAAGGAGTTTCCAAATGAACGCAAAGATCAAACTCGCCCGTACATTGTCTTCCACCATGAAGACCATCCGCATCAAACACCAAGTGATCGAAACCGTTTCGATTGAAGAAGTGCCGGATGCGTCTGACATGTCGCATGAGCCGTGCACCTCGCTCATCCACAAGGTTGAGCAAGTTGCTGCAATCCTCGGCATCAGCGAGGAAGAGGCTGAGCGAATTGTGCTCGGCTACACGCCTCTGTCCTGATCCACACGTACTGGGTAGCGTGCTGCCCAGTGCGAGTTGATTCCATCAGCTCATTTCTCTAACCTCTCTTTACGAAAGCAAATCATGACTGATCCCAAAGTTCACCTCGTTCAACAACCTGTTGCTGACGCCAATATCGACCTCATCGCAGAGATCGATGCCGTGTCCGATAGCTGGGCCGCATGGCGCCTGGCCGGTTCGTACACATGGAAGATCGACCAGTCGATCAACCAGATCGTGTCCGCACTGTTCAGTACGGTGTCAGAAAAGTACGCTGAAGCCAACGGCATCCAGCTCAAATCCGATATCGCCGCGCTGCTGGTTTATGAAACGGAAACCGCGGATGCGTTCAAGGCTTGCGGCTTCGACACCGAAGGCCCAATCACGAACCTGCGCAACCTCGTCGACCTGCGTGATGAAGCCTACGAGCTCGAGAAAGAGCTCTGCGCATTCGCTAACCCGACCGTGGCTGACATCTTCAACATCCGCAAGGACGACATGACCGGCAAGGAATTCGCTCCGTTGTTCAAGAAGCCGGAACTCGACGAGATGTTCCTCGACTTCAAGCCGGTGGTTCCGAACGCTGGTGATCGCCAGCGTCATAGTGTCGAGGTGATGAAACTGGGCAACGAGCATTACGAAGATGCGAAGGATCGTGAGCAGTTCATCCAGGACGAGATGAACGCGTACGACGACCAGGCGCTACGCCAGGCCAAGATCATCAACGACGGTTTGGCGCGCAATGCGCCAATCAAACAATTGATCCTGGCCGAGGTACAAGCGCTCGAAGGCATCGACTCGATCGACAGCACCTACGAGCTCAACACCGCGGTGCTGCGCAACCTGTTGACCCACATGAAGTTCCAGGCGCAACGCGCGAAGGAGTGGAACGCTCAGCGCAAAGTCGATACGCCGTTGATCAAGACGTTGACCAACGTTGAGTTGGACAAGTTCGCGCGGGTGATGGAAGCATCGCTGCGCACGCCGCGCTTCAGCGAAGGTGTGCCGTTCGCACCAGCGTTGCGCAAACCGTTCCGTGAGCTGGTGAAGAGCTAATCGCTACTAGGCCTGCGCCCTTGGGCGTAGGCCTGGTTAGCGTCTGCCAGGAACTTATGGGGCTAAGTCCTACCTTCTAAGATTCCTGTTTTTTTGGAGCCAGCTTTGTATACTGAGAACTACATAGGGTACCTTATATATATGTATGTTTTTATTCTCTTATTAAAAAGTAACTAGAAGAATAGAAGAATAGAAGGTATAGATATATAGGGTATAGGGCACAATACACACCTCCACTGTCTACTGTCTAACCACGACGATCACGAACATGTCCCACCTCTACTGCCTGAAAGCCAGCGAGCCGCTGACCAAGACCTACACCAAACGCAACGGTGAAATCACCAAGACTCCCTACCCGATGACGTGGCAGTTCACGTCGATCAAGGAATCCTTCAACAACCTGACTGAGTTGCGTGATCTGATGAACAAGCATGCGGCTGCGGGCAACTGCATGCTTAAAGGCAAGCTGAACAAAGACCTGGTGCAAGAGTCCCGTGCAGGCGGCACCAACACCAACGACTCCTCGGACTGGATCGTGTTGGACCTGGACGGTCTGCCTGAGACCATGGAGACGATCACTGCAGCCGGCACCACTGTGTCCGTTCCACTCACCATCGATTTGTTCCTTGCCGAGATCGGTCTGGCTGACATCTCGTACATCCTTCAATGGTCTGCGAGCTACGGCATCAGCGACAACAAGATCCGTGCACATGTCGTGATGCAGCTCGATAAAGACTACAGTGCACCGCTGTTGAAGCAATGGTTGATTCAAAAGAACCACGAGACTCCCCTCCTCCGGGCTGCCATGGAACTCACCAAGACGGGGAACTCCATCCGCTGGCCTCTGGACATCTCCGCATGCCAGAATGACAAGCTGATCTACATCGCTCCTCCGGTGCTTAAGGGCATCAAGGACCCACTCAACGGTCAGCCGCGCATTCAACTCGTCAAGCGCCAGTACGATGTCCTCGCGCTGTCCAGCTCCATCAACAGCACCGAGAAAAACAAGACCCTGACCCATGCACGCATCAACGAGCTGCGTGATAAGCAGGGCCTGCCCAAACGTAAGTTCAACTACAAGGTTGTGGGTGGCACCGAGATCATGCTTAAGCCAGACGAGGCCGTGGTCACTGAGATGAAGATCGACCGAGGGTTCGTGTACTTCAACCTCAACGGCGGAGATTCTTGGGCGTATTACCACCCTGAGAATCGCCCCGACTACATCTACAACTTCAAAGGCGAGCCCAGCTACTTGACTAAGGAGTTGTTGCCTGACTATTGGAACCAACTGTCCCAACAAACCAATTCAGTCAATTCCTCAGGCATCACCTACCTCGCGTTCTGCGACAAAGCCTCAGGCATGTATTGGCGTGGCACCTATAACGTGGCCGACGACATCCTGGACCTCTATCCGGCCAAGAACGAAACCATCCTGCGCGACTTTTGCAAGCAGCATGGGGTGCCAATCGGCGACTTCATCCCTGAGTGGACCCAGATCTTCGATCCGAAGGACAACGTACGTGTGGACCCGGTCAACCGTATCGTCAACCGCTTCCAACCCTCCAAGTACATGAAGGCTACAGTCAAGAAGACGCTCAAGTGCCCGCCAACCATCTTCAAAGTTATGCACCATGCCCTGGGCGGTGACGTTGAGATCACCGAACACTTTGTGAACTGGATCGCATTCGTACTTCAAGAACGCGACCGAGCCAAGACCGCATGGATCTTGCACGGCACCCAAGGCACCGGTAAAGGCATCCTGACCAACAATATCCTGCGCCCGATCTTCGGCAACCATTGCACCACCAGACGCATGGAAGAGCTGGCTGAGATTTACAACCATTACATGGAAGACAGCTTGCTTGTCTTCGTGGATGAGGTGCAGATCAAAGCTCTAGGCAACGAGAAGGCCATCATGGCCAAGCTTAAGAACTTCATCACCGAAGAAGTTGTTCCTATCCGTGCCATGCACCGTAATGCCTACGAGGTGCACAACTACACGAACTGGATCCTCATGTCCAACATGCCGGACCCGGCCACTGTGGACAAGGGTGATCGTCGTAGCAATGTGGCTCGTTATCAGCCCTTACGCCTGGAGATCACTGATCAGGAAATCGCGCAAATCGAAAAAGAGCTGCAAGCATTCCACGACTACCTCATGACATACATCGTCGATCATGAGAAAGCTCGCAGCGTCATTCAGTCCGAAGACCGCGACAACATGATGGCTGTCAGCGAGTCCAGCATCGATACCGTGGCCAACGCCCTGCTTGGCGGCGACCTCGAGTACTTCCTCGACATGCTGCCTACCGACGACAGCTATCAACGCAACGCCGTTCTAGCCAACAAGGTGACTGAGTACACCTTGGTGCTCAAGAACCTGATGGTTCGTACATACCCTGACGGCAAGTGCAATATTGCACGCGACGAACTGCGCGCAATCTTCGACTACCTGAGCGACAACATCCCTAAGTCGCCCAACAAGTTCACCTCGATGCTCAAGCATCACCGCATCCACACCAGCAAAGTCTGGGTAGGCAACAAGTCGGTCTATGGCCTTCAAGTGCGTTGGAACGACGTGAAGAAGTTTCCTACGTACACGAAAGAGTACTTCGAAGCGAAGCCGAAGAAGGTAAAGTGACATGAACACAGTTACTGTGAAACAAGTTGTGAAGTACAAGGGAAAGTACTTCAAGCTCGTGGAGGGCACGACCAACACACCTTCACTTTGTACTGGTTGTATCTTCGGTTATCCTTCTCCCCCCGCTCTTACAGACGGGTGTAACACGCTCGGCGGAAATTGCGGTAATGGAATCTTCAAACGCGCAACTGAAAAAGATTATCTTCTTGCTAAGCTTCAAGGAGTCGGTTCATGACCACTGAAGTAAGGCAGGTCATCAAGCACAAAGAGCAGTACATCAAGTACGTGCTTGTACCAAAAGAAGAAAGCTTATGTGACTATTGTTTCTTCTTCAACGACATATCTGGCTGTGCAAATCATTGTGATCTTTGTGACCAAGAATTGGTTCTTTGGAAAGAAGCTACTGAGGACGACTACGTGCTTGCCAAGCTTCGCGGGATCGCATCATGAAGTACGAAAAATACGAAGAAAAGTACTTTGCCCTCGTCAATGACATAGTAGCTGGTTGCACACGTTGTACGTTTAGCGACGACCGTGAATGCACAATGCCTGATGACTTTCCTTTTTTCTGTAGCCAAGAGGAATACGTTCACAAGTTGTCTAATGACGAGTACGCCCTGGCTCGACTGAAAGGCGAAATATGATCAAGAACGTAATGAAGGTCAACGATAAGTACTTCATATACATCGAACCTCTAACAGAAGATGAGCACAAATACTGCAGCGAGTGTGCGTTCAGCGACAGATTAATTCTGTGTGCAACTGCATCGCAGACTTATCCTTGTCAGACTGGTAACTACCAGGAAGCTACCGAGAGGGATTACTTACTCTTTAGGCTCAGGGGACCAGAATGACTCATACGAAGTACAAGGAAAAATATTTCAAGATTGAACACTACAGCAGAGGTTGTGGTTCTTGTATGTTTGACAGTGGCCCCAAGTGTCAGATGCCAGGTGATTTCCCTCTAGATTGTTCTTTGCTTGACATCATCGTAGAAACATCCAAGGACGAATATTTGCTTGCTAAACTCAAAGGCGAAGCATGAGAGTCGTCAAGATCACCAAACTCGGATATTTCAAGAACAACGACAATCTATTAGTAGGAACATGTGACGGCTGCTATTTCACCAGAGGTGGTCTTTATTGCTTACTCGTGCCATGCGCAATTGGTCAACCATATGTAAAGACCACTGAGGAAGACTACCTCCTCGCAAGATTACGTGGAGAAGCATATGACGTCTCGTGTAATCCGAATAATTAAATTTTCTGGCGGATACGCCAAGCTAGAAAATGGCGCTGGATGTGCTGATTGTGTCTTTTACATTACGCACCCCGATGAATGCCGAGAATTTTCTGAACACTGCCACACATTCGATGGCTTCGTTAAAGCCACCGAAGAAGAGTACATGCTTGCTAAGCTCAAGGGAGAAGCAAGATGACCCCCAAAGTCTTCAAAGACACAAAAGGGTATTTCAAGCTTGTTGAACTTCCTAACAGAAATTGTAGTGGTTGTGCGCTCGCTCCAACCGAAATGAAAGAATCTTGCTACCGCCTCAATCGTTGGTGTAACAGAGGACAAATGTTTAATTACGCTTCTGAGGATGAATATCTTCTCGCTAAACTCAAAGGAGAAACGGGATGAGATACCTCACAGTTAAAGGCAAAATATTTCGGGAAATCACCACAGACGCATATTTTGGACATTGCAGCGAATGCGAACTCAAGTTTTTAGAGGGTTTTGTGCATAGCTGCGGTAATCCTAAGTTGTGCCCTCCTCGCAGCCACTTCAAACTTGTCGAGCATGACAGCGACGAAGCTATGCTGGCACGACTAAAAGGAGAACTGAATGACTGATGCAACAAAGTTCTTGAAGATCGATGATGTCTTTGGCGTGTTTCTTGAATACAATCACAAAAAAGTCGTAGATTTCATAAAAGACTCGACAGCGCCGGTTTGCGCAATTTGTGTATTCCGACTAAAGTGCAAAATGCAAAACCCTCATGTGCAAGGCACACACAGTATTTTTTGCACGGACGGTGTGTATCTCCCAACTACTGAAAACGAGTATCTCCTCGCTAAACTTAAAGGAGAGGCGGAATGAACAGCGAGATTAAGTTCGTCAGGACTGACACAGGCTACGCGCGATTCTCTTCTTATGGTGAACAAAATATCTTCGAGCTGAGAGGATCTCAGGTCTGTCCAAAATGTGTGCTTCATTGCACCAAATTTTGTAGCCCAGCTCCATGTGTGGGAGGGATCTTCATCACTGTTAAAAAAGATGACCCTGACCTCCCGCTTGCAATCCTTAGAGGGGATGTGTGATGCACCACACAGAATACAACCCGCGTAGTTGGCTCCCACCTGGAGATACATTTGTGTTCAATCGCAAACTTTACAAGGTGATTTATCGTGACGCTAACATTACCGAAAACCAATGCCTCGCGTGCGGGCTATATAAGCTTTCGTGTGTTGGAACACCCTCCTGTCATCGAGAAGATTACTTCGGTAACCAAGAGGAATGCACTTTCCAAGAAACAACCGAAGATCCGTACACACTCCTTCGTTTAAAAGGAGAGTTGTGATGCACCACAAACAAATCGTACCTAACACTAAAGTTGCCGCTGGCGACACGTTTATCCTCGATAAAATTTTGTTCGTAACTGTGGCTCATGATGACTATTCAGGAAAACGTTGCGATGACTGTGAAGCTCGGCCGTGCTTTCGCACTCCTGATTGTTCTGAACCTTGTTGTGTGTTCAAAGAAGCAACCGAACCTGAAGAGCTCTATGCTCTACTTCGTCTCAAAGGAGAGATCTAATGCTTGCTGACATCCCTGAAGACGTGCAGTTGCTACACGAAACCTTGTTGGAGGTTGTCCAACGGGCAGACCTTCCTTACACTCGTCGCCTGCTTAACGGCTTCTACCAGGTGCATCAAGCCCTGGATGAAGCGCTCAACGTGTTGAGCTGCGTTCCTGAAGAAATTTTCGAAGAAGCCCGGCAACAAGCGGAAGAAAAATACAGAGAGGAACACAAAAACCGGCACTGATCATCTACAATCTTTTTTCGTTCTACAACCTGAGTGGATTTCATGAACCTCAAACTCTTCGCAATTCGCGACCTTACGACAGGTCGCCTCATTCCAGGCTTGTTCTTCTCAAGCAAACAAGCCGCCAAAACTAAACGTGACGAACTCGGCAACGCGACGCATCGCGTCACGTACGGCCCTGATCATCGGCATTTCAAGCCGTAACCCTTTTTTCAACCTGGTGGAGCAACCGCTATGAAACCCTCGCAAGTCCTCAAAGCCCTCAAGTACACGGCCATCACCAAGCGCCGTCCTGTGTTCATCTGGGGTCCTCCCGGCGCCGGCAAGTCCGACACCGTGGCCCAGCTGGCCAAAACCCTCAAGCTCGAGCTGATCGACAAACGTCTGTCGCAATCCGACCCGACCGAGCTCAAGGGTTATCCCTGGCCCGACCAGACCAAACACATCATGACGTTCTTCCGTGACGGTGAACTGCCCACCAAGGGCAAGGGCATCCTATTCTTGGATGAGATGAACCTGGCACCCCAAGCTACGCAAGCTGCGGCTTACCAGCTGATCCTGAACCGCCGTATCGGTCAATACGAGTTGCCTGAAGGCTGGATTGTCATTGCCGCCGGCAACCGCAGCAGCGACCGTTCCGGCGTTCACTCCATGCCGGCCGCATTGGCGAACCGCTTCGTCCATATCGACTTCGAGCCGGACATGGAAGACTGGATCGACTGGGCCATGGCCAACGGTATCAGCGACGCCACGCGTGGCTACATCCGCTTCCGGCCGGCCAACTTGTCCACGAACAAGATCGAGCCGGGCATTCGTGCCTACCCGACGCCGCGTACCTGGGCCTTTGCCGACGAGATCATCAACAGTGGCCTCAGCCCTGAAGTTGAGCTCGAATTGCTCAAGGGCACCATCGGCGAGGGCGTCGCGATCGAATACATGGGCTTCATCCGCGAGCAGAAGAACTTGCCGGATGTGGACATGATCTTGCTGAAGCCGACCGAGGTGAAGGTGCCCTCTTCGCCGTCGACCTGCTGCGCAGTGGTTGCTGCGTTGGAGCCGCGTACCTCGCCGGCAAACCTGAAACAGGTCTTGAAGTATGTCACCCGGCTTCCGAAAGAATTCGAAGTGGTCTTCATGCAAGCCATGTCACGCCGCGGCGACGACTACTGCACTTCGGAGGCGATGACGAATTGGATCCGTGAAAACCGCAAGATCCTCACCTGACCCGAGTACGTGGATTACGCCGGGAAAGCTCGGCCGTGATCCACGGCTGTTCCTTATTTGGTATCGCGAATACAAAACCGGCTGGGCGTCTCACAGGAATCATTTTAGAAATGGCTTGATCCCTGGTTGTGCCGGTAGTATTATTCCCTGATGACGAA
>ERZ650304.470-NODE-470-length-21104-cov-11.754288_pt1 | contig 21104 bp, 41 predicted proteins | sample MGYA00376240_ERZ650304 | MGnify/ENA primary metagenome ERZ650304 (study PRJEB26733, sample SAMN07839271) | wastewater metagenome | biome: small river; feature: stream; material: water | place: USA: North Carolina | collected 2016-03-01 ... | reverse complement strand
ATCTTTTTTTAATTTAATATTATTTTCAATAGCATAAATTTCAAGTTCTTTTTGAAAATCCATCTTTTCATCTCTCACATAACCACTAATTTTAAATAATTGAGAGTTAGAGACGCCAGAATTAAGTATAATATCAATAATATGTTCGGGGATAGTTTGTAGGCGCCCGCATTCTCTTACCGAATATCGTCTTGTATAGTTTGGAGAGTGTATAATATCCATATCGCTATGATTTCCTCCAGAATGAGCTCCTCCTGTTAAACAATCTGCTTTTAATATGCCGGGCTTTACTTTACCTTTTTTGCTTATTCTTTGAAATGGGCTATCCCACATTTGTTTGCTTCCAAATGGGCTATTTCTGCCTCCTACTCTTATACAATTTGATTTCTCTCTCACTTTGATTCCTACTTCACAATCTGGTAAATCTTCTAAAATATCTTGCAAGAGTATTCCTCTATCTTCTGGTTGAGTGATATTTGGGATATTTGTCCAATAGTTTCTTTTGCGATTTTGAGCGCTTACTAATGAACTATCTATCTTAATGGGGCTCACTGCTAACGCTTCTGTAATTGTGTCTTCCCATTCCTTTTTCATTAAGACATTTTCGAGCAAGAAGTATTTCGGATCGCCTTCTTTCAATATTCTTACAAATTCCCAGAACAGTCCACTTTCTCCTTCAAAGCCTTTACCCTTCCCTGAATTTGAAAACGATGTGCACGGCGAACCTCCTAATATAATCAAATTTTCCGACAGTTCAATTTCTCCCCCTAGATAATAAAGGACATTATTTTCTATTTTTATTTTCGCTACATCTCCCACTTGAATAGTTTCGGGATAGTTTTTATCATTTACCTTTATGGCATATTTGTCAATTTCGCTTGATATTTTCTTTCGCACTTTTATTCCAGATCTATCCAAAGCTACCCAAGCGCATCCCATTCCATTAAAAAGGCTAATTACATCATATTCTATTTTTTCCATATTCTAACTCTCGATTAATTCTAATTCTTTTGTCAATTCCTCTATTTCAATTCCATTTAACTCAGTGCAATCTTCAGCGAGTTGTTTAAATTCATCAATGTCATCCTGGTGTATTGCAAATCTTTTATGGTCAAATACTTCGTAAGGGGCACAAGATTCATCTAATTCTATTTCTTCTAATATGTAGGCCATTGTTTTAGATGGAATGGAGTATTTTATCATTAAAATATGGTACACTTCATCTTTCTTCACCCATAGATTAGGAGGAATTTCATTGGGCTTTTTAGTGTCGTCAATACAGATTATTCGAACGGACATAGGGGTTATTTATTTACTTGTTTGTATTTTTCTATCATTTCATCTAGTTCTTTTTCTAGCAATCGTTTTATTTCTAATATTGAATCATTAGGTAAATCTCTACTAAAAGATTTTGAGATCATAATGTTATCATCATACCATCCGTATATCATCTGTGCGCTCAAGTCTACGTTGATGCGTTTCCCATAAATTGAACGATAAAACCATATGTAAAAAGCTATAACAGCTGACAGCAGTATTGAGTATGTTAAAATTTGCATCTATTGGTTGGTTTAATTTTTTTTAAAAAGGCTACGCCTATAGTTTAATTATTTGTCTTTGTTCGCTTATCACTCCCCAGATATTGTACTTCTGGAATAATCTATGTTTCTTATTATATAGGCAAGAAAGGCACACTATTATATCTTCGTAATGGGCGCTTTTTGCTATTCCTACATGTATTGTCGTTTTACATTTTATGCATTTTTTGAGGGGGCTATTTTTCATTTCCATCCTTTTAAGATAACGCTAAGCAATCTTTATCTTTATTTTTTCTTTTCAAGAGACGATGAAATCTCATCTATGTTTGGGGTTCTATAAGATGGGACTTGCCCGTTACCTATTAATTTTTTATAGGCATCTTGGACATCTTTGAGAGAATACTTAACAGTATTCATTCTAACATATTCTTTAGCTTTTTTTTGAGATGAAAAAACAGGAACATCTTTACTAAATGGATATGGATCGGTTTTGGTTTCTGAAACTATTCCCGTAACAATACTATTATCATCTCTATGCAGGCAGTAAACTATATCTCCTACAAAAACATCTACCCCATCTAATGTAGTGAAGAGTTTTTTAGCTTTAGGTATAACCTGAGAAACATTAGCAATTCTGGTTGTAACATCTTGAATCACAATATAGCGTTCTGTTATTGCGGTTATATAGCCCTCAATTGTAGGGAACCTAACAATATCACCTATCGTAAAAACAGCGCCATCGCTCAACCTCTTTACTGAATGTATTGTCCATTTATTATGAACTTCGAACCTCATTGAACCTTCCACTATATTGTCAAATACACTTAAATTATCTTTTGTGAAAATTTCATCTTCGTACTTTATAGATAATATTTCTTGGTCTTTATTCTTTTTTCTAGTAGTATCTTCTAGTTTTGCAAAAATAGGATCACTTTCAACGAATCCATCTTCAGTGCTATGAATAACTCTATCTGGATTTACAATCCCCCAACTAGTGGTAGAGTGAAATTTACATATTTCGCCATTGAGATGCACGAAATTAAATCCACCTGCTAACAATCTTCTCACTTCAGCGCCCAATTCAGAATCGTTGGGGTGGTTTTTTATTAAATCTTGAATGTTCATGTTCTACAAATTTATTCAGCAAAGATATTTAATTTTAATGGAGCGAAACAGTATTTAACTATCTTTAGCTAATTGCTCTTTGAATTTGTTAATTATCTCCAAGGCCTTTTTTAATTCATCTTTATATTCTTGGGGAAATCTATATTGATGGGCAGATTCTTCATCCTTTTTAAGCCTCCATTCAACTTGAGATAGTTTTTGTATTACGATTTCTTCAGCTTTAATCATTCCTCTATGTTCATTTTAAAATTAGGCGCAGTCATTCTCGCAATAACGCATATATCAGCAGGATATTCATCTAATGTTCCGTGACTTTCTTTTTGTTCTCCTGTTCTCATTCTGTGCAAATATCTTTCGTGTCGCATTGCTTGTTGCATATGGGCAGCTTCTCTAGCATCGTCATCTACATTTTCTTTATTAAAAATTCCCCAGTAAGAACCTTTGCTTAATCCGAATACTTCTTTCAGATCATCGCACCTATCATCGAATTCTTTAGTGTCGGTATCATCGTTCCATAATTTCCTTTGAATAGATGTCACTTGTCCTATTTTCTTAAATTGCCCCATAGAAATCCTAGAATATAAATCAAGAGCTTTCTCTATTAAAAATGCTTCTTTTTCGGAGCAGTTTATTGTTACGTTCTTCATATTTTTACGACGATTATGTGCTTGTTTAATTTCTTCATGTTTTCGATCATGTTTTTACTACCTTTAGATTCGCCATCCCAAAATGAAATAAGCATATCTCCGTAGTCGGCCATCTGTTTGTTCCTAATGGCTCCAGCTGATTTAGAATGTGTCGACCAATCAGCGGGGAATTCTTTATAGGGGACAGTATACTCCAATGCATATTTTTTAGCTAAAGCATCTGCTCCTCTAGCTCCTCCGCTTACTATTTCACAATTAGGGGAAACTATTTCGCTCAAAACTTCTTTCATTCTAGCGTAATCATTGAACGATCTGCTTCCGGCTACTATTATTTTTCTCAGTACTTTATTCATTGACTTCGTTTTCAATTATCTCATACTCACTAACTTTATCTCTAAAAGATTGCAATACTTCATACTCTGTCGTTGTTTTCAGAAGCGACACTAATTCGTTTATTGATTTTTCATTCCAATTAGCGCCCGCATTAAAACCTTGTTCTAGAGCTTTATAGTTATTAGTTTCGTGCATATTGAAATAATTGTGGGCATAGTTCATTGCAGCCACTCCTATTGATTCTCTCATTAGTCTATTGATATTTTAGGGGAATATTTAGTTACAGAAATTCTAGCTTTTATAGTTTTGCCATCTAAGTCAGATAATTCCAATACGGTTTTATTGCCTAAATCGGATAGTTCTACATATTTACTTTCACTTGGATTAATTGCCTCGTACCCATAGCACTCATTAAAAGCAATAGCATGTTTCCCATCTAATTGAACCAGGAAGAAAGCGCAATCTACTTCCGAATATTCTATCCTATAAACCCCATCGTTAAAACTTCCTCCAACGCCGCTGCAATCTACTTTTACAGTATCGCTATTATACATTTCTCTCCCGTTGTCATCATTTCTTCCGATATAAGGAGAAATAGATTCTGTGACAATATCCGATCCAAGACCATTATCATCCTGAATATAATATTCTCCGTTTCTTTTCTTGATTAAACTTCCATAAACAAATTGATTGTCGTAAACGGATATTCCTCTGAATTTATATGTCATATTATTTGTCTTAAGCTTTATTTAACTCGAACCACTCCAACATAATCTGATACTTGCAAACTTCGTTATTGGGGTATTCTACCTCAATAACCTTTATCCATTCTATATTAGATTCTCCTACATCTTCGTGGCTAATTTCCTTAAAATCTCCATAATACTCTTTGATTACTTTTTCAGCATTTTCTACTGAATCCGCAACGCCTATAACGATACTTTCGTTGCTTTCTAGATCTTTTTCATGGATTACTCTTACTATCATCGTTGTGCCTTTTTTAAGTTATTTATCTCCCTATCAATGTACCATCTAGCTTTTTCCAAATCTTGAATTATTGCATTGGGGTCTTTTTTGCCGTACCTACTTAGATATTTCAATGAATTTCCAATGTTGAAATTTGCTCCCCAAGATTCAATGACATTTATTGCTTCATACGCTCCTTTTCCGTAATGATCTGGGTTATTTACCATTTCTTTTTCTTCCACGCTAACTTTGTCACTAGTTTTATTGACATTTACTTCGCCTATATCGTCTATTTCTCCGTTCAATATTGAGGTTATTATGTTGAAAATATCGCCTAGCTCGTAAGATGCAGTTGTTTTAAATTTGAACGTCATATAACATAGATTTAATTCGTTAATAGAGGCGATAAGCTCTTTGCCTCTAACTATTGTTTTCAATGAATATAAACTATTGTCGAAAGTGGGATTACTATGCATGACTCTAGTAAATCCCAACTCCTTTAATTTCAATACAAATTCATCTACGCCCATAATTATTTCTTTTGTTTTTGGTTCCAATTAGATATTACATCCTTTAAATAATCTTCCAAGGCATCATATGGAATAGGGGAAATAGTTTCGTATTCATCCATTATTATATGTGCAGCAGGAAATATTTTATTACTATCTGAGCAAGCTATACTGAAGATGTCAGAATCATCATCGTGTAATTCTGGGTCGATCAATTCAATTCTAATGTTTGACATAGTTGTTATTTAGCAGGTAAATTTATATAATCAGTAGATTCCGATATTACTTCGCTCCCAAAATATATTGTAGCTTTTATTTCTACATAAGCAGATGATTCAAAATATTGGGACTCCTCTTTTGTAGTTATCTCAATAGATAAATTGTCTTTCAGCAACTCTTTTAATTCGTTTAAATCCATAATTATTATTTTAAGGCAAAAGTAGGGGAAATTTTGATTATCTGAATAATTTTAACTAAGTTTAACTTTCAGTAATCCCCAACTGCTCCAATAGTCGCTTAAGCTCGGATTTATTCTTTATTTTGCCTTGGAATAATAATTCATCAGTCCAGTTTCCTGTAGTTTGATTGTAGACTGTTTGTTTAGCTATTTTTACATCTAAATTATCTTTATAGAGAAAAATTTCATTACTTTCGTCTATAGTTAGTGTAAATCCATCTATAAATTCATCATCGTTGAATACATTAGGGGTAGTTTGCTTGCCAAATCCTAAACTAACAATATCATCTTCGTCAAGATATTTTACTCTATAAATAGATATGTCTTCTTTTATTCCATCGTCCTCCCATTTATCTCTAGTCAAATACAATAAGTCGCACTCTGTTATTTTACATAGGGAAAATGATCCACAGAATGATTTCTCGCACTCGAACCCAACGCTAATTTCTTTGATTTTCGGGGTGTAATATTTACTTTCTTGTGTCATTTATAATTTGTTTAATTGTGTTACATTCTGTATCGCCTTGATTAATAGGGAAGTCTACTTCTATTGAGAATGTTTTTTCCTTACCCAATAACGAATTTGCTTTAATTCTCCTATTGCTAAAATTAAGCAGCTTAAACCCAGTTGATTCCAATACGACATCGCTGATAGATTTTCCAAACACTATTTCTTCATCCGATTTCATTTCACCATCAAATGCTACGCTATGCCGTACTGAGATTCTATTTAATTTCTTATTAGGATTCGCATAGTTTCCATATCCAGCATAATGTAAAATATCCCCAGTTCTTCCGGTTAGTATTTTGCCGACATCTCCATATTCTCTACCAAGATAAACAAAGTTTTTAAGCTCATCTTTATTGTAATGGAATGTTGTTTTGCCATTTTTATGAGTATAACTTATTGGGCGCATATTGCTATTTTAAATTAGAAACTATATTCTGAAATTCATGAGCAAACTCTATGAATCCAATTCATTATTAAATTTTTCATTATAATATTCTTTTCCTGTCAAAAACTCGCCTTTTTCATTGATATTTACGCTTTCAACAGCATTTATTATCTCTTCTTTATGCATAATTGAAGCTTGCTCTAAAATAGCATACCAAGTGAGATTGTCTTTTGGTGTATCCCATAGTTTATGAAATAGCCAATCAACCGATGTTTGTTTTTCTTTCATGTTTTTATTATTTAACTATCTCTTGGAAGTAAGTGAATACTGTTGATCGGAGCATATACTGCACAGTATTTCCAATCGCAATCAGGAATAGATAATTTATAATGCGATAGCGCCTCTAATACATCTTTCTTGTAGTGGTATATTCTCTTATTGCAATCTTCTAATTCCATGCTCGTTTTTATTTTCTCTCCGTCTTTCAATGTGAAGAATTTATTCCTAAATATCACATAACCTACATGTTTTAGTTCCTTATAGTCCATTGCAGTAGTTGTTTACTTCAAAAATATTTTAAGAGTTCTTCCATCATCTTGCAGAGATACATCTAGAATAGAAATTCCTTTCCTTACATATTCTCTCCCTGACCCATTTTCGGAATGGTCTATCGCTTCAAATCTCGTGACATTAGCAACATCTATTGACTTTCTAGATGGTATTTTTACTACATCCCCTTCTCCTCCTTCTGGGCAAACATCAATTTCTTTCTTCATTTTTGTGTATTATTTTACTTATTTTTGGATTAATGTGAGTATTTTAGGTAGATTTGTCCACTTTTCTGCTAGTAGGGGAGCATCCGAGAAGTATTGTAGTCTTGATTTTATTAGCCAAATACTTGCCTACTTTCCTACATGCTTTTGCTATAATCTTATCCATTTCTTCCTGCGGCAAATAATAGTCCATAAATGGTATTTCTTTTTGCCCTCTATCATTTACCTTGGCATTTGCTACTAATTCGTCAAAGTATGCCGATGGGGTTGCTTTTAAATATAATTCAACGTAAATGTCGTGAATTATGGACTCTATTTTCTTATCCGTCATGGTGCAAATTTATGCAAAAAGTATAAAACAATAATATATTTAATTATCTTTAACTCTTTTCTTAGCCACATAATTATACTTAAATTCCTCGTTACTCCAAAAGTAATCGCATTTTACTTTCCCATCTTCTTCTTTTGGCTTGAAGCTAGAATATGCTTGCCAGTGTTCATTTGGCTCGACAGTGAATCGATAACACATTTCTTTTAAGGGGCAGTCTTGATTCGAACATTTACTTATATCCATTTGATTTTATTTTTTTGTTTTAATTGAAAACATTCACTATCTCCACCAAATTTTTTTAATGGATTGTATTTGCTGTTTTTGAAAATTCTATTTAATCTTTTTTCTAACCTGAAAATGAATTCTGTGTCATTATGTATAATTTTGATTATTTCGTAATTATAAGGAATGAATGACATTCTTTTTTTTATATTTTCGTGCCCAGTAATTCCTATTTTTATAAAAGACTCTTTGTCATTGAAAAGTCGCACTTTATATAAGTATATTTTCTTAAACTTCCCAATCCACGCCGACATAGGAAATCCGCAACTGCTCTCGCAACAACTTTTAGTGCTGCCGCCTTTTATGTTGGCAATAATGCTTTCCCACTCTCTTTTACAATAAGGACATTCGAATAAACCGTATTGCATAGCTTGGCCTTTTGCCCCAACTGAGCGAGTCCCTAAAGATTTTAAAAATTTCACGCCATTTATATAGCTATTTTCTTCGTAAAATTTAGGCAAAATTCCCTTAGCACAACCGCAACTAGCTGTTTTTTTAGATCTAACATCCGATACTCTTGTTTTAAAAACTTTTCCACAATGACATTCAAATAAAGCAGCAGTTCTCTGTCGACCATTTGGATCTACAAAAGGATCAGCATCTCTAATGAATTTCAATCCATTTATTACTTCATTTTCTTTTATTGTTATTTTTTTCATACCACAAACATATTAAAAAATGAGCATTTATTGATTTTTTTTGTTTACACTTAATTGTTTACAGTAAACTAAATATCTATACTTGGCTTTAATCCATTTGCGTTGTATCCTCCAACTTTTTTAGGATATTTAATATCGCTACTTCCAAATCCGCCTTCGCCCCTCTCTGTATCGGAAAATTCTTCTACTTCTTCGAACTCTACTTTAGGAAAAGGCATAATAATTAACTGTCCAATTCTTTCCCCTACCTCGTACATAGATTTCACTTTTTCTGTATTTATAGGTAGTTTTATTGTAGGCTTCATTTTTATTTTTATTTCCCCAGTAAATCCAAAATCAATCACAGCAACAGCGTTGCTAAATGTTTGCGTCACTTTATAGATACTACTCCTTGGGAATATCAATCCTATGTGACCTTTTGGGATAGCAATGGCCAATCCGGTGCCATACTCGTAGTTCCCATGCTCATCCCCTCTGACACTAATAGCAGTTAAATCCATTCCACCATCTCCAGCGTGAACATAACTAGGAATCACTGCGTTTTCTGACAGTTTCTTAATTTTTACCTTCAATCGACTTTGCATAATTATATATTTGTTGCGTTCTGAATTGCCTTTATCAAATCACTCGCCATTACAGTATATTCCGATCCATCTTCGCATTGAATTTTAATGATAGTCCCATTTACGCTTGATACTGACATTAGTAAATCATTTGAAATTGGAACCGTTGTGTTATCTTTTTGATACACTCTTACTTTGCTTACTACTTTCATTTTCTTTAAATTTTAATATTCGATTAAATAATTTTTCACAATAATGTGGAACTGTAGATGGATACTTTATCATATTTTCAGCCACTGTCAATGACTTTATTACCGTAGTTCTTTCTCTACCCCCTAACAGATGACCAATAGTTGCTTCGTGTATTTTTAACTCATTCTTAGCTATCCAGCATACTAAATGCCTCTCCATTGATGGGATATTCTTTTTAACTCTAGATACTATTTGTTCCTCTCCAGCGCTAGTAGACTTAACTAAATCTGTAAATTCTTTCATTCTTTCATCTGAAAGCAATTCAATGTTTGATCCAGATTTGCCTAGCAATTCATCTCTAAACTTTTCTAGCCTAGCAAGATTTGCTTTCGATTCAAATATTATTTCGTTCAACTCTTCTATAGACATAATTTATTTATTATATTCGTTCGCATAAAACTTCATTCTTCTAGCATTTCTTTTCGCCACTATTCCCCAGTACCTTTTTTCTACCCCTAGCCAAGTTTTCTTAAACATCATTGAATTAAATGGACTTATGTTGGGCGGAACAATATGTATATCTTCCAATATCAATTCATCTACCTGTCCGAATAAATAAAGCATTACCCATTTCATTTGCTCGGCAAAATTAAAAGAATTTATAGTTAAAATCGGGATATATTCATGTATGGCGCTTTCGCAAAAAGCAATAATGTCATCTTCGTCCATTCCTGTAGTCTCAATAGACTCCTTCAGTTGATTTATTATATTTGTTCGGGAGAATATTTCATCTTCATGTTGCTCTTTTGTTGAAATCATTTCGCTTGGGGAAACTTCTTCGCCAATAATGAAAGAGCCAAGCATAGCCATTTTTTCAGCAGAATCCCAACTCATACTTACTCCATAATCTCTAGCGAACATTTTTCTTTCACTATAGGCGCAATAGTAGTTCGCTAGAATAAACATTCTAGAAACTCTTAGTCTTTGAAGTGTTTTTCGGCTATTTTCTTTCATAATTACTATTGCTCAATATTTGCAATACTTAACTCAAGTTCAGATATTTTGTCATTCAAGCCATCTATCTCATCTTGCATTTTATCTTTATCGCCTTCTAATTCTTCGATTTCTGCAATAAGTTCTTCGATAACGCCTTCAAAATCTCTTCTAATACTGTCTGCTCGTCTTGATAAGTTTTTATTATTCATTTTGTTTTTATTTTAATAATTCGTTCAATTCGTTTATCATTTCAGTGAACTCTAACTCATTTTCGCTTAGTCTCATATTGCTTAAAAATGAATCATTTTCTTTTCTATAAACATCTAACATTCTTGACTTCGTATCTTTTGAATGCCTCACATTTGCCAATCTGTCGCAAAATTTTACATATCTAGCGAATGGCGTTGCTATTATTCCTTTGTAGTACGATTCGCTCGCTCTCTCTTTTCTGTCATTGCCTTTTTCGTTTGTAAGCGCATATACTATTTCAGCAACATCCTCTCCCGCTACTTGCCTTACATCATTGTAAGTTAATCTACAGTCTTCTATCGTATCATGAAGCCAACATGCTGATATGATTGTATCTTGATAATCTTCATACAAGTGAATGTCTTTGAAATATTTATATGCATAATTTGCTACCATTGCTAAATGTACAGAATATGGCATTCCATCGTACAAATGATTTGTTTTGCTATGCGCTTCTATTGCGAACCCTATAATCTTGCTATTCATTCCTGAATTATTTTACTGCAAATGTAAACCATTTTCCCATACAATCAACTTTTTTAACTATGTTTAACTATAATTTCATTATCTTTGCCTTTATGTTAACAGGGAATGTAATTTCGGATGTAGAATCCACGCTATCAGCAACATCGGTAGACGATGTATTACCTAGACAATATTTATACAATGTCTTATTGGACGAGACTTATAAGTTAATTCGACAGAAGAAAAACTTACAAAACCTTTTCAAAGACAGTAAGTTAGTTACTTTTCTTGACTGCGTTCCGATGGTTTCCGTAAAAGGGGAAGATTGTTGCGGACTAAAAGGAGAAATAATGCGAACTAATGACAAAATAGCTACTTTCAATGTATCTTCTGGGGACGGAGTTCTTGGCGTCTACACTGTAGATGACAATGAAACATTTAATAGATTTGATGGATTCCGCCAATTGAATAGAAATATGAATAGAAGATTTGGGAATTTAGAAAAGGGATTCATTTACAACGATGATTATATTTATATTTCTGGATCTAAGCCTAAAGCGGTAAATGTAGTAATCATAAAAGACCCCGCCAAAGTATTAGAAGATTTAGAGAAAAATGCCAGCGATTGTCAAGGGATAGAAGATATTGAATTCCCTTGCCCTAACGACTTATTGCCTTACGCAAAAGCAGCAGCAGTGCAGTTTATTATGAATACAGTGAAAAGGATTCCAGAGGACGAAAATCCAAATTTAGATTCTGGGATAAAATCAAAAGACAACCCCGTAAATGTATAATTATGAAAGAGAAGACAAAGAAAATGTACAATAAAGTTTCTGATACAATTGAGCGGTTCCTTGATATGTTTGAAACGGCTTACTTACTTGGAAAGTAAATACCAATGCAATTCACTAAAAACTCCATAGACCTCAAAAAGTTTCACTCCCTACATAAAAAAACAAAACCGAGGGATGCTAAAACTATAGAAGATGTTAAAGAGAATCTTTCAGATAGAAAATACCTAGAAAGACGAATGTGGAGCGAATATACTTCGATTCTTGAAGAAATAGTAAACGAAGAAGTTATTGCCCCAAAATACGCCCAAAGAAAGCATATTCACAAACTAGTAAAAGAGCATAAAATATATACTTCAGATAAAATACTAGTTAAGGGGAAATATACTAAAAAACCTATAGTGGCCAATAATCGCCTGGCAATAAAAAGAGATGATTTAGAGAAATGCAAAAACAATATTCTTAAATTCACTTCCTACATTATGTGCTTAAATAGATATGGGATATTTATAGATGGATTAGGGCATATTAGCACGAATGGCCACGAAATTAGACTAAAGCAATACTACAAGGCTAGGTCTGGGAATTTATTCGAAAATATAGCGGTAGAGCCAAAAGCGCCTATTAAAAAAATACTCTCAGAATTAAGAGAGAAAGGTCAAGAATGGGAGGAAGACGCAAATATAATGAAAGAAGTGTTTAATCTGTGGAATCGAAAGATAATCCCCACAATAGACCTTCAAGATATAGATTTTAAAAAAATAGAAGATAAAGCATTTTATAGCAACTTATGAGCAACATTGTCCGCCACTTTTCAGCAAGCGAAGTATTAGCAGAAGTTCGATCAGACTTCTCAGATTATAAAATAGACGAAACCGGCTTAAAGAATAAGCTAATGTCTGACTTGAAAGCATTTCGGGATTTAGTATGTATTCCTTCCTGGAAAATTATTCACATAAATAGTAGTGTCGGGGAATTGCCGCATGATTTTCAATCTGTAATTAGCGGATTAATAGTGTTTCCAGACACTTGCTATTCCCCCGATTTACCCCTAGAAAGAATAGTGACGAGCTCTGTTTTTACAGAAGTAGAGGAATTTATCTTCACTAACGATGGATGTCTTACATCGAATATAAATAGATGCCAAGACCAATGCGTAACTGGGGAAGGAAATAGATTCGTAGAAACTAGAATAATTGAAGAGAGACCAGTGTGGTTTAGCTACAAAAATCCCACCCCTATCCAGATAGTCCAACATCAAAGGGGGCGAGAATTAGTTTCTCAATACATAGAAAGTAGCATAAATTCAGAAAGCCAAATATCCGTTTATGACGATCAAATTCATTGCAATTTTGAAAAAGGGATAATTTTATTAGAATACAATGCTTTCCCATTGGATGACGAAGGAGTTCCTTTAATCCCAGACACGGGGGATGATTCAATGAGAGATTACTTAGATGCTTCTCTGAGAGTATATTTATTGAAATCCCCAAAAATGAACGCACAAGAAGGCTTTTCTCAATATGCGTCAAACTTTATTCAATTATCAATGTCTGAACTTGTTTTCAAGAGACACGATGCTAAGATAAGTCTTACTAAGCTACAGAAAAGCCAAATATTGGAACATAAAGCCTTAATGCAAGGCAGGGTGAACAATTACTTTTCTCCGTATAGGAAGATGTAGTATTTATGCGCATTTAAGTTAAATTTGTATTACAAAATGTTCGTATATTTGCGAGTTAGCTGCAAGCTGGCGGACATGGTATCTCCATCCAATGTGTTGGATAATAATTGTCATCAAATATTCCATCACCATTTATTCCGTCATATACATATCCCCACACCTTATTTGTTTCTCCGTTTTCTTGGAATGAAAAGTAGTTCATTATACATACTTGTCCATCCAACACCGCCAACACATTATTTTCGTGTTCAGGCAAATTTTCGTTTACTGAAATCCAGCCAGCAGCTAACACGGGTTTGGCAAAATGGCTGTTCGGTTCTTCTATCAACATTTGTTTTTAATTTTAAAGTTTAGTAATTCTATTTAGCTTCGGGTTCAGCCACTTCGCCAAGCCGAGAACCGTTAACAAAACCCTTCCCTCTACGACATGAAATTCAAAGAGAAAATAAACCCTATTCCTAAAGAAGTTTCGACTCGCAGAGAGAAAGGCACTATTATACTACCTCCACCATCATCCTCTCCAATCTATGAAAGAATGACTTCTTATATTGCCTGGATGTTTTTTCATCATTTGCCAACACTGAATGGTCATTTGGATCGCAAGTGCATCTAAAAAGCAACTCCCCTCCATCTAAAACTCGTTCTATAGCTTCAATGTTAGCATTTATCACTTTGTGTTTTGTTCCGCCCATAGCGCTAGAAGATTGCTCGCATATAACGTAGCATCTAGCTTCAATTGGTTCGTCAAAAGCCTTTCTAGTAACGCCTTCTCTGTATTTGTCGAAATATTGTAGTCTCAAATCTGGATTATAAGATTTAACTATCTCGCTATACGTTCTCTCTCTCTTTGCTGCCATTCTTTTTAATTGTTGCTTTTATTGTTAAAATTTGGTTCTCCCGGTTTAATTCTGTTGTCTTTATTCGCCTTGCCTTTAGGTTTTATATAGCGATTTATTCTAGTTTTTATTTGTTCGATCATAGAGTGTTCCGTCATTGAAATTCCTACTATTTTACTCCATTTTGTTTTAGGGGAATTTACATCTAGCCAACAATCTAGCCATCCGCTTCTTTCTAGGGCTATCAAATCCTCGCTAGTAGTTATAGTTAGCAATATTTCATTGCCGAATTCATCCAATAAATTAATTCTGTACTTTCCCATGATTAATGCAATTTAATCCTAGTTTAGTTTTAAGTTCTAGAAATTCCATCATTATTTTTTTATCTGAAGCTATCCCACTAACGCAAGCAGCAAGACAAGAATTCCTACACTCATCTATCATTTTAGTTAAGTCCGCAGAACTGATAGACTTCTTATTATGAGAAGTAGCTTTTATCTTGTCTTTATGAATTTCCTTGATCGTATTTATGACGAATTCATCCGACTTCTCCGTGCCGCTTATGCCTCTAATTACAATATCTACTACTACCTTCAAGTCTTTCTCCTTCACTATCAGTATAGTGGCATCTTCGTAAGATACATCGTATGCAGCCATGCTACTAGATATTATGTAATTTGGAACCAATGCTTTTCCTTCATCAATTGTTGAAGTGCATTTTTCCATGCTAGAGAAGTTCTGGCTCTGAATAACTACTCCTTCTTCTTCTGTTACTGTTTTTGTTATAAAATAAATCATGCTTTTCCTATTTTTTCGATTTTTACAATAATTTTACCATCTTTTACGTTGGCTATTCTTTTAAATGCCGCTCTAGATAAATCTACAGCTACCCCATACTTATCAAATCCGCCCCGATCATTCACTCTCACTATTACGGATTTTCCATTTTTTACATTTGTCACTCTCAGCATTGTTCCAAACTTATAATACATATGGGCGCAAGTAAGGTCATTGGACGTGAATATTTCCCCATTAGTAGTTTTTCTTCCTATGAACTTCCCTGCGTAATATGTTGCCTTTCCGTAAACATATTTTTTAGCTTTAGATACAAAGTTTGTGTCATCTTTTGATTTGCTTTGAGCAACATTCGTATCGCTTAGAGCTTCTTTGTTTTCGCACAATGTATCTCCTTGGGAAAAAGAAACTAAGTGAGCGAAGATGTACGCTATTAATAATCGCAACTTCATATTAATTCATATTTGGGTTAACAACCAATTCATCTTCCGCTTCTAATCCCCATGCAGTCACAACGAGAAAGTGCTTCGTTCCATTAAACAACACTGGCTTTAACACAACTGGGTCTGGAATTTCTATTTTTGACAACTTTCTGTCTTTTAATTCCATTCCTTCAGTGTTAAAATCTTTTAGTGGGGCAGCTATTTCAAATGGAATAGGTTTAGTGTAGTAATAAATATTATAATCACCATAAAAACTATTTTTAATAGAAGCACTACTGCCTTTACTTCCAACCTTGCCTTTAATATCTTTTGGGCAATATCCATCTACTATATAACAGCAGTCATTTTCATCAATCTTGAAATCCTCAATATGCTTTAAGTTTTTATCTGGAACTGCTCCGACATAACGAGAAATCTCCCCATAAATCAAATTGTACTTTTCGCAAATATTTTTCACTGACTCTTCTGTGATAAATTTATACTGAGGGTACTTGAAGCTAAAATATTCAATAGCTTTCACTAATTCACTCTTCTTGTGATTGTCAGAATTAATGTCTTGTAGTCTTTTTAACTCATCTTCAGCTTCTTTTACTTCTTTTGTATTAGCGAACCCCAAATCCTTGAGTCTTTTACATTTGTCTATTAAACTTTGCTTGCTAGTTTCGGCAGATGTTAATTGCTTGGCTTCTTCTAACAATCTGTCAACCTCTGTGTAAAATGTTTCATGAATTTCTTCTATTACTTCATTTACAGACTTATTGTAGGTGTCTTGACTAGGAATGTAATCTTCGACTGCTATTTTAATTCTATTGAAAAATCCTTCTAATATCATAATTTGCTTTTTTGTGGTTAAAAATTAATCTTCATGCGCTTCAAAATTTCGTTCACGATAGTTTCCGTCACATCCACCTATAGTATATTTCGATAAATCTGACTCCATATCAATAAGAATAAATTCCGTATTAGAGTCGACATTCGCTCCCCATAATTCCTTTGCATAAACAACTCCAAACGCCTTGATAAAAGCCTCTTTTGAAGTATCAGATAATTCTTCATAGCAATATACTTTAATCGCTATTGGATTTGAATCTTCTGATATTTCTATTTTTTGAATCTTTTTGTTCATAATTTCTATGATTTTACAATGCAAATATAAGGGGAGATTTACGAAGTATGTAGTTATTAATTGTTAAAAATTACGCCTCGCATCCAATGCAAGAAAATATACTATCTGCTGGCTTCTTGGGCTCATTAACCTTTACTTCAGAAGCAGATAGCTTAGTATTTTCTCCTCTCTTATCAGATGTTCTGGTGTAATAAACTCCTGTTTTTAATCCTATTTTCCAAGCATAAACTAATGCGCTAGATATTTTCTCATACTTTGCGGTAGAATGATATACATTCATACTTTGTGATTGATCGACATATTGATTTCTTATGGCAGCCAAGTCCAATAGGCATTTCTGAGGTATTTCCCATACCGTTTTATACCTATGTCTAACATCGGATGGTATTTCATTAATACTCTGTACACTCCCTCCGTTTGAAACAATCTTATCAAGCATATCTTTGCCCCACAATCCCAATTCTTCCAATTCTTCAACAAGGTATTTATTTATTACAATGAATTGCCCTTGCCCTACGGAGCGAACATAAATATTGCTATCAATTGGCTGAAAGCTCTCAAATACAGATAACAATATAGCAGAGCTAGCTGTAGGCATGAGTCCAAGAAATAGCGAGTTTAATAATGGGATCGGTTGCCCTTCTGGGAGCGGAGACCACCCTTCAATATAAGTTTCCCCTTTACTATATCTACTTCCTTCCCATGCGGGATAAGTTCTATTTTGCTCTACAGCTAATCTATGACTTTCTTCTACCGCCGCCTTATACATGGTAGATGTTATCTTATGGTTCCACTCTTTAGCCTCTTCGCTTTCGAATGATATTTTCTTTTTAGCAAAGAAGTCAGCCATACCTGCTAGTCCTATAGCTATCGCCCTTTGATCTAATCCTGCATTTTCGCTCCAATCATCACTCCACTTATTAATATCTATCACTCTATTTAGAGATCTAACTAAAACTTTAGTACTATGAGCGATAGTATCTACATCGCTGTGTTCTGCTAAATTTATAGAAGCCAATGTGCATTGAGCCGTATATCCAGGTTTAGTTACCTGTACGATCTCTATACAGAGCTGAGATTGCTTAATAATCCCAATATTGTCTTGCATGTTTCGCTTATTGGCGTTATCTTTGTAGAAAACATAAGGTCTACCGCTTTCTACTTGACTGCGAATAATGCTATCCCATATTTTCTTGGGTTCAATTTCTTCTCCTAGTCCTAATTCAATAGCTTTATTGTACATTTCCTTAAATTCTTCGCCACAACATTCATACAATGGTTTTAACCCCGCTTTTACAATATCGTTAGGGCAGAATAGATAGTATTTTTCATTATTCAATAATGCATTCATAAACACATCGTCAATAACTACTGCTATGAATAAATCCCTACATCTCATTTCTTGAATTCCTACTGGTAAATTTAATTCTAGAAATTCTAAAATATCCTTATGCCATACAGATAAATAAGGAGCGCAACTTCCACTTCTATCTCCTTGTTTGTAGAATCGCATTGTGGACTGAACCATGTCGCAGACTCTCACTATCCCTGCTGCATTATTATTGAAGCTACCTACAATTGACTTTCTACTTCTAATTGGATCTAAAAGCAAACCCACTCCTGCACCCTCTTTAGAAGCCATAGCAATATGAGTTAGTGTATTTTGAATTCCAGAAAGACTATCGTTTTCCATGATGGTTAAGTTGCACGAAATCATTGCGTTTCGCTCTGGAACTCCAGCATTAGTATAAGTAGGTGTAGCAAAGTTTACTCGCTTTAAATGCAACTCATTCAGTAGTCCTTTTTTGTAGTCTTCATTGTCGCCATGCAGATGGTTAGCAACTCTTTCATACATCATAGATGGGACTTCTAGAGCCTCTTTCTTCTTGGACTTCTTAGAGTACTTGGAAATAAATGTCACTGCGGCAAAGAAATCGTATTTTAAATCTACTTCACTAAGTTCCGCGCCAATTATTTTAGCCTGCCTTGTCATTAATATCCTTCCCCCTAACATAGAGTAGTCCGGGTGAACAATGGCTTTATCAGATGCTCTAAATGCAATTACCTCATCTAGCTCTGTAGTAGATATTCCATCTTTCACGTAAGGCATAATGTCAATAAACAATTCATCGACATTTACTTTTAAACCTTTAGCTTGTGTAGCTATTCTTGTTTTGATTTTGTTTGGCAAAAATGCTTGAGTAGTGCCATCTCGTTTTAAAATTCTTATGTCGCTCATTTTGTTTGTTTTTATATTCCTAGCACGTATAGCTTGTTTGGAATTTTTACGTGTTAATATATTGATTTTATTGGTGTTTTGACTTATTGATTATATATTCTATGTTAGGTGCAATTAATATGCTCCGTTCCTAAACCAGTATTCAGTTCCGCAATTTTCGCATTTATGAAGTTCATCCCAATCGTGATAATTACCATCCATTGTTGAACCTTTGCTTTCATTAAAGTATTGCGGAAACTTAATTCCTCCCACTTCATAACCATCATCTTGGTCATTATGTATTTCTCCACACTTAGGGCATTTATAGTCTTTAACCTTAACTGCACCTAACAGTGTATTGCCAAAAGTGGGGTTTTCGTGCTTTCTATAAACTTTTGTATCTATATTCATCATTTGTACTTTTAATTAACATTAGTGGTACAATGCCCCACCTTCGGCAATACCCAATCCGTTATAAGCAATATTATTTTTTTACCAACGCACTACGAACATCCATAATAAGTCTTCCGAGATGGTTTTCGCCTTTATTGGTTTTCAAACATACCCCCCAGAATTTATCGTTCCATCGGTTTCCCTCTTGGATATGTTGTGTTCCTGTTTCCAAAAGTTTTGTTATATAAGGTTCTGTATTAAACTTCTGCTTTATGCAATTTGCCATTACTTCAAGTTTAATCTCATTCCAATCTTTTTTTAGTGTAATGTTTCTACTTTGTCTTTTCACATCACCTGCTTTATTGTTTTGGTTTGAACAAAACTTTTTCCATTCTACATCATCAGATTTTGCAGACATATAAGCGTGTTCAACCGATGGAAACTCTAAACCATCAAGTTTAATTTTTACGGGAGCGAAATTGCTCAACCATCTGTATTCGTTTTGAAATTCTGTTATCATTTTATTTAAGTTTTAGTCCACCCACCGCACACAAAAAAAAAAAAAAATAATACAGCTTATAACAGCGTATATAAGAAATGGCACAGAAACATTAGTGCTTAATTTCAACATTCTACAAGTGCCACTTCTCATATACGCAAAACGTTACAGGCAATACTACGACAGACCTCCGAAAACGTGAGCAATCACATCAACAGTCCATCCGTTGCCTAACATTCTGTATCTTTGATTATCACTTGCTATTGAAGTATAGTTATCAGGTACAGTTTGTAATCTTTCACACTCAATAGGCGTAAGTTTTCTTATAAAGTTATCCGTTAATATTCCGTGTCTATCCATTGCTGTAAGCGTGTAAAATTTACTATGTGGCGGTTTAAATCTTCTGCCGTTTTGTCTTTTCTCACTTCTATCAGGTGTTAAACAAGGTAAAGCGTATAATCCAGTTTTTGCCCCAAGTCCACCACCTTCTCCACACAAACAAACACTTTTACCGTGTATATTGTAAATTCTATTTCCTTGAGAGTTACTTCCAATAAAAGCTATTTTTCTTTTCTTAACTTCATTTTCGCAAATAATCACACTTCTTTTAGGGTCAATAAAGTATTTAGTATCTACATCTTCCTCCAAAATATCCTCTACAATTAATTTGTTTTCCTTTGGTAATTCATTTAGGTTTATATTAGTCCAATAAATCCTTTTTCTATCTTGAGCTGAAAATAATTCGCTATTTATTGCAATTGGTTTTACTCCTAAATATTCAGTAATAATATCTTCGTATTCCTTTTTCATCTTTACATTTTCAAGTAAAAAATACTTTGGATTACATTCTTTTAATAGTCGTACAAATTCAAAAAACAATTTACTTCTTGGGTCGTCAAAATTCAATTGTTTACCAGCAAATGAAAAACCTTGACAAGGACTTCCACCAATCAATAAATCAATTTGCGGTAAATCACTTCCTTTTACATCAACTACGCTTCCAATATGTTTAGTATTTGGGTAATTGTGTTTTGCTACTTGAATAGCATATTTGTCAATTTCTGATGCAAAGTAATTTTCTACTTTTATTCCTGCTCGTTGAAGTGCAATTTGTCCGCAACTCATACCATCGAAAAGAGATAGTACATTAAAACCCGTACTGCCTGTAACAGGTGTTTGGCAAAAGCTGGGCTTCTGTGCTAAATCAACGTTTGTGCTTTCTATAATCATTTGTTTTAAATTTAAAGTTTAGTGGTTCTAATCCCAGCCTTCGCCAAGCACCGAACCGTTAGCAGCAATAACTACCGACCACCTTCGACATAGTGTTCACGTATTTCT
>ERZ650304.469-NODE-469-length-21171-cov-7.397092_pt1 | contig 21171 bp, 15 predicted proteins | sample MGYA00376240_ERZ650304 | MGnify/ENA primary metagenome ERZ650304 (study PRJEB26733, sample SAMN07839271) | wastewater metagenome | biome: small river; feature: stream; material: water | place: USA: North Carolina | collected 2016-03-01 ... | reverse complement strand
AACAACAACAACAACAACAACAACAACAACAACAACAACAACAACAACAACAAAACAACGCCAACGACGCGAGTACACTTCGTGACTTGATTAATTTAGCAAAACAACATCTTCGTGCTGAAGACTATTCCGAGAAAACCTTGGAAATTTTGTCAACCAAATTTTCATTATGGTCTCAAATTAGATTGTCTGCAGCTTTGATTGGCTATGAACCAATTCCAACACCCCCTCCTGATACATCTGGATCATTGTGGTCTGAGCTACAATCCCAAGCCGCATCGTTTGAATACCAACCAAAACCAACGCCAGTGCAATCTAATTCATTTTGGTCTAAACACTTGGGGTTGTATAGATTTGTGACAACAAACGTTCAATTTGGGGACATTCTCGTAATTGGTCAAGACCACATACCAGCATACTTGCCTGTAAAAGAGCCAGTTGTTGGCATTCAACCAACAAATCTTGTACCACAAATTCTTTCAGTGAAAAGATTTATTTGACATTTGTATAGATCACATCATATCCGATCTTGTCATACACACACACACTCATGTCATTGTCATATTATGCGGGCATTGTAACAACGCCATCAAATCCTCATCAAAATGTGAATCAACCTGGCTTAAGTGCGTATTACACAGATTTGACAACATCAACTACACCACAAGTTCTTTGGTCAATGGTTGTCCCTCGAGGTAAAGCAATAAGCGTTCGAGGAATTGGTACATCCATAAAATCAGATCACGCCGATGGTATTGGCGTGTCGTTTTTTACAACGGCCGTAAACAACGACTCAAACACAGCTCAAGTGATCAATAACACCTACGAGACTATTTCATCGGGCACAGTTACACTCACGTTTACAATTGTAGCTACAGAAGACAATATCAACATGTTGGTGTGCACTCTTACCACAGCTCCTGTTGGAACTTACTCGTGGCGTTTTAGCTATCAGGTGCAAACTTCGCCGTAAACATTTTGACAAGGATCAACAATTGTGTTGTACGTTCTTCCAACAATTGCTCATACTTTTTGCTCAACTCGTGCATTTCTTGTAATGTTGGTGGTTTGTTGTTGTTGACGTCAGGTGTTTTACGAGCACCAATGTCTGTTGAAAATGGATCCAATGCAAACCCAATAGTTTCAAACACTGATTTCTGTTGAGATGGTTGTGCAATGCCATCGTTGTGTTGCTGACTTTTACCAACGCCACCTCGAGTTCGCACCAACAACGCCGAATCTGGTGGTTGTAAACGCAAGCCCATTTTGTTTTCCAAAACTTGTTGCATCCAATCCAACAACATCAAATCGACGTATTGTTGTTCGAGCTTGTTTGCAAGCACAACGTAATGATACGTAACGGTACTCATCAATTTTTTATGTTTGTATCTGGTTATTAAAGATAATACTAAATTGTCAAAACACACACACACACATGTCTGACGAAACATCAACTGTCAAACCATTATGGTATATTTCCTACCTCGATGGTTATCGCAAATACTATTCGGTTAAAAGTACGTCATATCAAGTTGATCCTATTGAAGGTATGCCTGCTCAAATTTGGGGTATTCTCAATCGCAACTATTCGAAAAGTTCACCAACACGACCCGAGTTAGCTGAACCATGTGCAATTAGTGAAGTTGCAAATCCAACAATTGAAATTCTAAAGTTGGATCCAAACCGAGATGTTGGCACCAATAACAAACTCGTTGGTGTGACGTCGTCGTCGTCGTCGTCGTCGTCGTCGTCGTCGTCGTCGTTACCACCTCCACCGCCACTTGATCCAGCGCCAGTCGAACCACCACAACCACCACCACAGCCACCAAAGGTCCAATCAACATCACCACCTGAAGCAACACCTGCCGTTGTTGCAAATCCACCAACACCAACACCAACACCAACACCAACACCGCCTGGCGCAATTGCTGCTGCTAATGCCGCATTTCAACAAGCAATCGAAAAGTTAACTCGTCAAGGTCAAACTTATGACGGATTTGTGTCTCTTCGTGAGGCGTTGGCGTTGTTACAAATTGTTCCAGGCAACACTCGAGTTGGCGGCGCGTTATGTCAGTTTGCATCAAGTGGTAGTGCTTCAGAATGCACTGTTGATAAAGTTCGTGTTGCATTGCAAAAGCGCGCTAAAGATGAATTGGAACGTCTTCAAGCTGGTTTCGAGAAACTAAACCAAGCTACCAATGATGCAATGGGACCAGACGAGGAAGATGTTTGTAAATATGCGGCTTTAATCAATTGTACAAGCGCATGGTTTGATCCAAACATTATTGGTCAACAAACCGCAAAAGATGACTTGCGACAAGGATTCATCTATCCATACATGTATCCCAACTTGTTTCCAAAACGTGCTCGTGCATTGTTGTTATATGGACCTCCGGGTACCGGCAAAACAATGTTGGCAAGAGCATGTGCAAACGAACTTCAAGCCGAAGCTGGCAAAGATTTGATCATTTTGTTTTTCGCTCCAAATGTGGCTCAATTGAAAAACAAGTATCTTGGTGACACTGAAAAGTCAATTCAAGCACTGTTCAATGGTGTTTCCGCACGTGCGTCTCGAGTTGAAGTTGAAACTGGTGTCAAGACTTTGGGTATGATGTTTATTGACGAAGTTGATTCAATTGCTCCTCGTGGTCGTGAAAACGGTGGTGCAACTGGTCAAATTGCAGCGAGTTCTGTCAATGCCCTATTGCAACAACTTGACGGAGTCTCGAGTATCAACAATGTTGCACTCATTGCCGCCACCAATTATCCTTGGAATTTGGATCCTGCATTTGTTCGTCGTTTCACGATTCAGGTACATGTTCGTCTACCAACCAAAGAAGATGTTCTTGAACAACTTCATGTTCGTCTCGGCAAGTATTATGATGTTGACAGCAGCAGCGAAACTACTACTACTACGATGCCAACCGAAAGTTGTGGACAAGTCACATGTGATCCTCCATCTGCTGCCGAACGTGTTCGTCAAGATTGGCACAAATACCTCGAGAAACATGGTCTTAACGATAAGGATTACAATGTACCACGCGAGTCTACACTCGAGTTGCTAGCTGAATATTGTGTTGCAAATCGATTGTCTGGATCAGATGTTGATCGTTTGTTTGACCTGGCGGTTCGGCGAGCGGCTGCCGACGCGCTAGCAGACAGTCGTTTTGTGAAAGTCAATGATCAACGTGTATTACCCGTAATGTTGTTCAAGTCGCCATCTGCCGACACCATTGAACGACTTAAAAGTGCTGCTAGTGAAAAACGCGAAGTTACCGTTGACAAAACCTCATACATCAATATTCGCGACACCTCGAGACAATTGTGGTTTACCAATGATCTGAAAACATTTGGAAGCATCTTTGTGCCCAACAACGACAATGCGAGTGACGACGAGTATTTGGTTCAAGTGAATCCAGATATACGTGCAGACAGATTTATTCTTTTCAAAGGTACCAGTCAAGAACAAGTCGAAAAATCTAGCACATGGGGTGCCATTCGATGGATCAATAGTATCAAACAATATGTGAATGGCACTGAAACTCTTACGGATCTCATCAACAAATCCAAAATGTACAACATTTTTGATGCTATCGGTGTTGCCACAGAGATTCTCGTGATTGACAAATTCACCACTGATGATGCAAAAACCGGCAAACGCGAGTCAAAATGGCGTAAAATGACGGTCAGTGCCAGCAGTTTAACACCAAAGTCATTGGGTAAGGACGAAGTCGAAAGTTCATACGAGTTGGCAATGATTCACAATTTTGATGTGGTTGAAAAAACCACGTCCTATCAAGACATTGAAGCTTTCACTGCACCCAATGGTGAAATTTCAAATCAAGCATCGGCGTTGCCTAAAAGTATGTTTTATGGATTGAATGTTTGTGATCGATATTTGGTTTGGGCTTCAACGCAGATTCGTTCGAGTACAACAAAGTCAGACATTGAAGATCTCGAGCAATACTCGCAAGGTAACCAAGAAGCCATTTTACAACGTCGCGCAGCAGCAGCATCGTCATCTTAAAGTTTGTTCATTTGCAAATGGAGTGCTTAACTCTAACGCAAATGCATCGTCGTCATTGTTAAATTTTTGACATTTATCATCTCGTTAATATTTTGATCTTTTACTCATTGTTTGTAAAACATCAAGCTCTTGTTCCATTTTGCGTTTCTTGTAATTAAAAAACTCTTGAAGCTTTTGACGATTTTGCAAAAATTGTTCACGACGTTCCTTATCGTTGATAGCAACAATTACTGTTGTAATTTTCTTTGCTAACGGCTCTGCAAATTTCCAAAGCCATATTTCATAGGAGGTGTGACTTTTTTCAACTTGTTGGATTTGTTGTTGTATTTCTGATCCAGCTTCTCGAGTAAATCTTTCATGAACTCGGTCCCGCCACAATTGCCATTCAATTAGAGCTAGTTTATCATGACATTGTTGTTCTTCACATTTACACGCATCATCCCACTTGTGATCATCCGCAAACAATGTTTCACGCTCGCTCCATTCCGATTCAAATTCATATCGTTGGTACTGAAATTTCCATAACAAGTAATTCTTACGTAATTCACGCAATTTTGCACCAAAATCCTTGATTACATTTCGAACATCGTCAATTGTGTTTTTGTGTGTTTCAAGACTCGGGTTTCTAAGAAATGTTTGTTGCAAAAGATCAACAATAACACGTAAATTTTGCATGATTTGTCAATTGAAATGTCCACACTGACAACAATGTCATTTAGTTGAAATTTTTCTATGACAGCGACAAAGACATGGTATTACGAGGCAGATCAAGTCGTGTTATTGCATGAATTTTCTCAATATCAAACAAGATATCCTGGATCATCTGCATGGTGGAGTAAAACCAATTCTTTTAAACCAACAAGAATCTATTTGAAAATCCCATGGAATGAGCAGCCACCTTGCTTGCCAATTGTCGGACATCCCAAATCAGAGTTGATACATTGCAGATCCTTTTCAAATCTTTCAAAATCAAGCAAATGGCGTTGTCATTCTTCAAATGCAAAAACTGGAAAACGATGCAAAAAGCCAAGAGTAAAGGAATCTTTACAATGTCGCTTGCATTATTTGTACGAATAAACTTTCACATTTTTACTTTAAAAGAAATATATCACTTTAGACATTAACCAAACACTTTGACAAAAGTCATGTTTCAGTACAACTCTAGAAGCAAGTCTTCGAGTCAACCTCAACAACAGCAACAACAACGTCTACAAACATGGGCAAACAAATATCAGAGGATCAAATCTGAATTTCGTCTACGTGAACAAGTCAAAACACAACCACAAAAAACAACACGTTATGACTCGAGTGGCCACGAGTTGCCAAAACGTACATTACGACTTGTAACCAACAACGATGATGGTGGTGCTAATTTCAATCCCAGACAATTATTGTTTGATATAATGGATGCTACAGACAAGTCTTCTCGACGTCGAACTGCTGCATTAGCTCAATTGCATTCGTTTCAAATCATTGATGTTGACGAGCAGAAGCAGCAGCAGCAGCAGCAATTTGTAACTTCAACCAGCATGCTGCAACAACAACAAACAATGGGCCAAGTTCAACCACTGTTTGAGTTAAGCAGACCAACAACTTTGTTGAACATGATCATTCCATATGCAAGTTCAGCAATTGAATATTTAGCAATCCTTTCAATTGTTTGGTCGTTACCAAAATTGGCAGCACTCGAGTTTCTCAATTTCACTCCTGAAACACAACAACTATTTAAAAAACACAATCGTCTTACGATGACTTTTATTACAAAAGTTGTTCGTATCATTCGAGATGGTGTGAAAAATGAAAAGCCAGTCTGGTTGCAATTACACGAAGTTCAAGCAACCGTAATCCAACTTGCTACACAAACTCAAATCACTGGTTTCTCGTTGTATCTTGTTGGACAACTTACTGCCGGTGGTTTAGGAATTGTAGGAACTGCTGGAGTGATTGCTACACTTGTCATAGTGCCTGGAACAACATCAATGTTTGTCAAGAATGTTGTTATCGACAAGATCCAATTGGGAGCCTACGAGTATTTAGCGTCAGACAAAGCCATCAAATATCGTACCAACGACACCAACGACGACAACGACCAAGCCAACCAACGCAACACCGAGTTTGCACAACGTCTTTTGGTACTCGAAGAAAACCACACGGCTTGGATGCGCAAACAACAAAGTTGGGTTTGGCAAACACTTACAAATCCAACTGCCATTATTACTAGTGGAAAACTCGGCGTGGCGGCATCCTGGTTATACTACAGTCAAGATTGGCACAAAACAGACTCGACTTTGAAACAGGTTTTGGTTGGATTTACAGATGATATTGTTACCACCACATTGGTTTCGAGTTCGTTAACCACCATTGTAAGTCGTCTCGTTATGCCGTTTATGTTCTCTGCTTGGGATTGGATTTACATTCGAACAATACCCGAAGAACACCGAGTATCTTTTTACAGACATTTGGTTCGTTATCGATTATATCGATTCGTTCGAGCAGTGAAACCTGCATTGGAAGCGTCGGTTGATTCATTTTTACAATTGTATTTTAATACTCGCAATGTTCGTACAATGTTATTTGGATTGCCTGCGCCAGCCGCTCCATCAAATGAAAGCGAACCGGTAGCTCGAGGACCGTCAGCAGCTCCATCAAATGGAATCGAACCACCACAATCAGATCTACTTCCACCGCCAACCCAAATGCCAACACCTCGAGTAGCTCAGCTGAGTTGGTTGTCAACACATCCTGAAATGCGTCAAATGTTTCATCAATTAGAGCTCATTGAATCTCGTGGTGTGTTTAACAAACATCCAGATCACGTCAAATGGTCTCAGTTATATGCTACAGATCATACCTTTACTAATACATACAATGGTGTGCAAGTACCCGCAGATATTCAACGACAATGGGCGGATTTATTGTCACGAGCAGGCATTCCACCAACTGAATTGCCAACAAACAACACCCCCGTTGCTGTTGCTGCATGGTTGGAGCGTTGGGCTGTTGATAACCGCGTGAACAAACCAATTGATTTATTGTTGAATGTATTTGGTCAATTACCAAACATTACCGACACGCTCAAACCGAAAGTTGTCGATGGAAATGGCAGAACCTTGTTGAATTTCAACATTCAACCAACAAGTCCATTGTCACCAGTTGTCAATGGGTTCAACACTGTTGTTGGAACTTTAAACAACGTCACCAACAAAATTACCGATCAACAAGACAATCATATTTTCAATGTTGATGTTGACGCTGGAGTGTTGACTGATGTTCCAAATAACAAATTCATTGGCAAGTTGATGTCTGCACCACCAACACCACGAGTTTGGCTTGAACCATTGTTATTTACAAATGTCAACAACACACAAACACTACTCGAGAACAGCCCACGAGAACTAAACGACTTGATATTGTTTACAACAAACAATGTTGCGGCTGGTTTATTCACTGCCAACATTACACAAAACAATATTGGCAAAATCGAGTTCAACATTACCAATGCTGCTGGTGATTTTGTATTTGCTAAAGCAGTCGAAGGCGTATTTCATACAATTGACAATCCAACCGTGCCTATTGCAATTGTTGCCAACACACAACCTGCTGCTGACACCAACATCATACCGTTTGATACAATTAACTCTGCTTCCAACAATTGGAGTTTTACAGGATCATTTACCGTGCAAAGCGTCAAAGATGTTTACAATCGTTTGATGAGCTACAACACAACACTCGAGAAATACCTTGGTTTTAATCCCGAAAAACTCAATCAAAACAATACAACGCTGGTACCACTTGATTTTTTTACAAAAACTGCTACAACACCAACAACTACCAACCTTGACGACCGTTCAATTCCAATTAACGTACTCGAGGAGCAGCAACAACAACAACCAACCGAACAACAACAACAACAACAACCAAGTTCAACTCCAACACCAGGATGGTTCAATTGGGCTGCTTACAAATTTTACGACCGTCTTGTCAAACCATCACTTCAATGGCTTGAAACCAGACCAGAAATTGATTTGCAACAATTCAAAAATCCTCCACCACCAAAACCAATTGTGCAACCAACATCATCTATCAACACAAACACATCAACTTGGTTACCACTCGAGTATTTCAAACTTGTGAGTGGCACACCAAAACCCACAACACCGGCCAACACAACTCGAGTGACTTTGTTGCCACCTGGATTTTTTGATCCACCTATTGATGTTGACACTGGTCCGTTTTCATTTCTACCATGGATCAACCAAACACCCGATGGATCACCAACAGTACCAGATCCCGTGCCTCTACCAACAACACTGGCCAACTCGTCGAGGATCACGTTGTTGCCCGAGGATTACTTTGGATTTTACAATCTGCGACAAAAAGTACTTGACGACGAACTGAACCATATTAACGAAGCGGCAGTTAGTGCGGCTGTTGCGACTAACAACACAAACTCATTAATGAGTGATGCAGTCAATGAATTTCGTAAAGCTCTTCAAGATGCATTTATAAAACAATCAACAACGCCATCTGATTCAAAACCAACAACAACAACAACAACAGCCACACCAGCACCAGTCGAATCTACAGATGGATTTACCGCAAACAGCAATATTGATATTGGAAATAAGAACGACAACAACAACAACAACAATCCTATTATTGAGCAACCGCGTTACAACGGTGGTGGTAGTGGTGGCGATAACAATAATGATGATGATAATGCTGTTGTTGATACCTCGACTGTTGTTGATGATGAAAACAATATTGCCAATAACGTGGCTCGAGTGTTTGGTGATGCTGTTTTAGATGATACCAACGCGCCACCAATCGAGGCACAGGTTAATTCATTTAATGCAACTGTGAAATTGGTTCAAGATCTTTCAAACATTCTTAATCCACCACAACTTCAACAACAACCACCATTACAACAACAACAACAACAACAACAACAACAACAAGCACCAACAACAATATCATCAAACAACAACATCCCAGAACTACCAAATTTCAACAAAATCGATGATCCCATGCAATTATTTGAAAAAGCAAAGGAATGCGAATCTCGATATACTCAACCTTGGTCTCAATCAAATGGTGTTGTAAAAGATGCAAACGGCAATGTCATTGCAAAAGACTGCTTGTTACAAACTCCAGGCAAACAAATTCTTCGCAATATATTCGATTTGTTGGTTACATCACAAAATCAAGCTCTAGCTGGATCTGGGTTTTTCACAACACTCGTATCTAACGGGCTTGCAGCTTTTGCAGGAGTTGAAACAGGCGGGGCAGATATGGTTTCCATTGCTGCGCATTTGGTAGCAGCACCGGTTTTAACAGATGAAATGTTTGATGCAGTCGACAAACTACCCGACAATGCTTTGTCTGAAATTTATGAAAAGACTTGGGGAACAGTGACCGGCACACAACCAAAAATTCGCGAACTCAATGCACTACTTCGAGCAGTGTATCATTCGGACCATCGAAATGATCAAGTGTATGTATTTCCCTCAGACATTCTTCAACTTGACATGTCTGAAATTAACGAACTCGTCAGACTTAGCAACAACAACTACAACAACAATAATCCGAGTTATGACGAATTTTTGAAACGAGCATTAGAAAGCAAATTAGCTTCATTGGTATTATTTGGTAGTAGTGGCGTGTCTCCACTTTATGACAAACGTCATGAATTGATTTCAATATTGACGACGGACTTACTCGACATTAGTGCTTCAACATTGGTTGCTAAAACATTGGCAGGTTGGGGTGCATTTACTCCATGGGCTATCGCATCAAAATTAAGCCTGGTCACAGACCCAAAGTTTGGGTATACTACTTTAAGAACATTTGGCAAAGGTATTGTTGACATTATCAATGACTTGACTGGTGCAAACACAATCGAACGTTTGTCACAACTTTCCGTGGATCAATTGCCACAAGAAAAACAAGTCAATCTTGTGAATGGTTTATTGCAAAAAATACGTGACAATAGCGCAACCACTGCTCCAACTAGAATTGAACAAACACAACAACATATTCGTCGAGTTTTGTTGACATATTATGGAATCAATCCAACTGTGAAAGAGATTCGTTATTCGGATTTCGGCGGACCGTCAAGTTTGTTGTCTCGAGAAGAACTAGACTTTTTAACACAAGACATCAACTTCAAATTTGACTGGAACGATTGGTCTACTAACTATACACCGCTTCAACGAGATCCACTATTGTTTCAACAAGTACAACAACAACTATTGGTGCCTGATGAAACAAGCCGTCTTAAAACCATGTTACAATTGTTGGGTAGTCGACATTCAAACCCGACACTTGCGTACGAAGCACTCGAGACTACGTTGCCGAGTTTTGATACACGAGCATTGTTGGAACAATTGTTGCTTATCAAAAAGTTTGGTTGGGACGACACATTTAGCACACTTGCCAAGTATAGTGCAAGTCCAAAGTATGATCTAAGCGTAATGCACAAATTCGATTCGTTTTTATTGGATCAACGCGACATTGACTCGAGCGTTGTGCCTGCGAAACCGGCAGGTCTGGTTACATATTGGTTTGAAATAGTGCAAGCCATTCGAGATCCTGCCGAACGACAAACGCGCGAAAAGATCCTTTTAAAGTATTATGGTATTGACTTTCAAGCGCTCGGCAAATTGAACAAGATCAAATATTCAAATGTCGGTGGAGTGAGTTCTAATTTGAATTCTGACGAAATTCGAATGTTACTTGGTCCCGACTTGGCAAAACGATTTGATGTTCAAGACTATTTCGACAACTACAATGTACTCGAACGTGAACCTGCGTTTATGAGTGTTTTAAAAGAGATCCGTCAGTTGCCATTTGTGGAACGACAAAACATTATGCAAATGAGATTACTTGTGCCACCACACAATTGGAATGATGACGTTGAAAATGTTTTGATGTTGGAGCAATTGTTTGACGACGAACCAAAAACTCGTGATCTTTATATTAGCATACTTACATCATTCTCGTATCGCGCGAGTCAATTTGCTGGAGGAGTTGCTGCTTCATTTTTCAACAATTTGTTAGGATTGAACGAATAAATTTATGTGTGTTTACAAGTATACCAACAACAACATGTTTCGAGGTAACAATAATAGATCTACGACCACCACCACCACATCAAATCCTTTTGTGTTTCAACCAAAAGCTTGTACTGGACCAAATTGTCCTCGTACAAACCAACCAGTTGCACTCAAGCCTGGTGGTTGTGGATGTAACAAAAACAAGAAATAAACAACATTGACAACAAATGACATTTGTTTTCATCTCATCATGGATGCATCAATTTCAGCTCGAGCACTCGTTAATGAATTGAAATGTTTTAACGGCTCCTTCGGCAACACGAACAAGCACTCAATCTGGACTGAAGAGTGTCCAGATTTTCAAAACAAATTCCCGGCGATTGCCAAACTCAGAGACATTAAGATGACCATGGACGTTGAGGCAGAAATTCAAACAACTCGTGCTCGATTGGCTTACCTGGAAAAGCACTACCAAACCATTGTGGACATTAATAACACAACTAAATAAAACTCGACATGTATTTGACATTTGTATTTAATCTTTTTTGCATCATCATTATGGAATACACTGTTGCCAAAGCACTCGTTGACGAATTAGAACGTTTTTATGGCGACTCACCGAGTAAACTTTGGGTGGACAATGTCGACAAAACAAAGTTTCCATTGATTTCACAACTCAAGAGCGTTAAAGAACAAAAATCTCTTCAACAAGAAATTGAAAAGGCTCGTGCTCACCTTGCTGAGTTGGAAAAGCAAAATAAACTATTGAACCCACCACAACAACAACAACATCTGTGTGACAAGGCTTGCAAGAAATGTGGAAGTTGGAGCCGAGACTAAAATTTAAAGCAATAAAGTTGTTGTTGTTTTATTTACTTTCGAGATCGAGATCTGGATCTGGATCGAGACTTTGACTTGCGAGAAGCGCTTCGACGTTTCTTAGAACCTCCTGCAGCACGAGCCTTGTTCAAAGCAACAAGCTTCTTGGTGGCGGCCTTCTGAGCAGCTGATCTTCGACGCTTAACCATTGTGTGATTTAGTGGTGGTGTTTATGTAAAGGTGAGTCTAATTGTACACAATAACAAAATAATATTTCAAAAAAAACCCGATTTGACACACGCACGCAACGACGACGAACGAACGAAATTTCCATGTGGCATACATCGAGCGCACCCTCCTCCAAAATGAACCGCGTTTTTGATATTGTAAAGCGTTGTGACCGTCCAGACGAATTGTTGTATCGTCAACATACACGCCGTGCAACACAAGACTATATTGGCGACTTTTTGGAACCTTGGGAGTTGTGTTACAAATCCAAATTTGATCAACAACCACAGGCTCGAGGTCATTACTATATGCCAGACATTGCCATTGACCAATTTTGGTGGTTACGTTGTCGAGTTCAATGCACAAACGGCGTGATTACATACATTGAAGGATGTGTAATACCCAACGAAGACAGATGGCCTGCACCAATGGTCGAGTCGCTCACAGCACTTTTGAAACATCGATCGAGCAAATATCAAGTGCATCATTGGGGTCAAGTCGACATATCGTTTTCTTTAGAAACAAAAGAACTACATTTGGCTTATTTTTACAACTACAGCACTTGTTATTTGAGCAAGTCTGAAATGTTTCAATACTACCCCGAGAGATGGCATGGTGTAATGCGTCGTGCATTTTGTATGTGTGTTCAAGCATACATCAATGTACAACAAGCGCACAGCCGAGTAAAAATCGGTCTTTGGGCGGCGCCATTGTATCGGTACAACAAAGATACTCACGTTGTAACAAACCCGCCTCAATCACTTGGTCGATTTTATCACAACACTTTTGGATTTGGACCGTCACCAAACGGACAACCTGAAATACCAGATTCTGGCGCAATGGCTACCAAAGTTGAAAGCATACTTGACAAATGCCAAGATGTTTTCAAAAATTTAAAACGTCTTGCTCCTCGCAAACTACGTCGATTAAAAAAACTTCATTTTCGATGGCAACCAACCCGGCTTACAAAAAAATTTGTTGTATCATCAATATAAATTAATCATCATCGTCGTCGTCGTCGTCATCGTCGTCGTCAATGAATACTGTTGAAAAAAAAACATTCACACGAGATGGTGTCAATTATATCTGTACTATTTATCGTTTGATTGTTCAAATTGAATGTCGTCCTGAAGCGCCGTCGAAATGGCGTCATGTGAAACCTAATCTCGTTTCTTCCAATGCGTCATGGTTTCGAATTTCAATATCCACAACTTCCGACCATGACAGTGTTTCAATTACATCATTTCATGTCAATGTCGTTCCTTATGAGACAGTGATCCTCGACTATGAGTCAATTGCACATACCGCACAATGTCTCGCACTACAATTGTTGTTGTTCAATGGATCCATTGGCGAGTCACAACAACTTGTTGCGCCACCACCAACTGATCTTAAGCCAATTGAAGTCAATTTGTTATCATCGTGGGGATTTGATGGTAACAACAAGTCAACTGTAAGACAACAATTAAACCAATGTGTTGCAACACCAACATCAATAATAACAACCGATTCGTCGTCGTCGTCGTCGTCACTCGTTCGCGGTCCAGTTACTGCATATCGACTAATCCATCGTGCAACCAATACTCAAATGGTTTTGTTTGGCGACTTTCATCAGGCGCTACCAGACAGTAAAAACTGTGGTCAAGTCTCGTGGTTTCAATGGCTTGAACGTGAACTTGAGCCATCAATCCCAATGTCAGTTTGTGTTGATGTATTTCTCGAGTTGGCAATTTTGCGTAGTGAAAACAAAACACCTTCATTTGTAAATCCCATGCCAGATCAAGGATGGTTGTTTGGTACAACTGCAATTCAAGCACGTGCACGACTCGAGAGATCGGCAAGTGCCAACATCAAAAATAGCAACATGAGACTTCATTCGGCAGACATTCGACTATATGACAAATTTAACGCGGCGTTGTTTCGTTGGCAATCAACATCATCATCATATTATTCAACCATTGAAGACTTGCGCGAAATCCTCGCAAAACACATGTCGCCAACACATTTGCATCCCGACAATCATCTACCATACACAACAGAAGGTTTTACTGAATTGCTTGCAATAATGCGACAACAAGCTCGAGTTAACAAACAATGGGAGCATGTTGATATATTAAAACAACATACATCAATTCGAAAAGCTGTTGATCAACGCGCAAATGATTTAATTGCAGTGGTGGTCAATACCGTCTCATTGTCAAAAGAAACATTGGTACAAATCTTCACGGTTGTTCTTCTCGAGTTGCTCACGTTGGTAACCGACGAATATGTAATTGGGAGAGCATTACGCAATTGGCCAAAAGACGAACAGCATCAACGATTACTCGAGACACAACATGGTCGGTATGTTGTTATGTATCTTGGTAATGCGCATATCATCCGAATTGCAAACACCTTGATAAATGCCGGCTACGAAATGTTGACACCATTTATTGGTCTCGAGTTGTCTGCTGCGAGTAAAGATGTAAAACAATGGTATGAAACAACAGCACGACAATGTAATGATTATGTGCCACTACAACCATTGTTTCGATTTGATGACAACAACATCAACACCACATTACGATTTAAACGTCAACTTGAACTCGACGTTGCGGCAACAACAACAACAAATCCTTGGAAATTTCCAAGAATGTTTTGAAAAAAAAATTGAATTTTCAAAATCGATTTTTTTGAAAATCATTTTTGAAAAACAAAAAATAAAAATCAAATTTTCAAAAAATCGATTTTTTACAACAACCTTGGAAATTTCCAACAATCGATGTTACTTGACCAACACTAGATGTTGTCGTGCTAATGCTTGTTTGAGTACATATCTATGAAATCCAAATAACGGTGCAGCCTCGAGTCGTGTGTTTAATGGCAACACTTTAATCTTTTCACAGTGTTGTAGTTGATTTCGATTTTTTGATGCCAAATAATTGGATGCTTGAGCTTGTGTAATGTCCAACACATAAAACACTTGAATTTCATTACTTTGTATTTGTGGCACCTCGAATTTGCTTGTTGGGTGTAGATCCGTTAATTCGATTGGTTCAACGCCAAGTTTGCGAGCAAGTTCTCGTAGTGCTGTGTGCCAAGAATCGTGTTCCGTATGTAAACGTCGCGCACCAAAACACAACATGTAATCTGAATGAGTTGGTTGTTGTCTACGACGAGTTTCGATTGTGATTAATTGTTTATTTTCAACACGAACAAAAACTGATGCAGACACATATGTTGGTTGCATGTGGGAAGGGGTGTTTTGTTGGAAATTTCCAAATCGAATGCGTGTCATGTGCATCCAAATGCGATCGCCGCCAACGAAAATACAATTGTGTACAATGAGCTCGAAAAAGTCCAAAACATTGCGAAAAAGAATATTGCCAGTGTCCCACTTTTGGAGTCTGTGTCTATGGCTGGATTTCGTTCTTTTAGATCCTTCACAGCTCGAGTAATGTAGTCGTCAAGAGGCTCAGCCGCGGCAATGCCAATTACACATGCTCCAACGAAACCCACTGACAATGTGCTCAACACATACCAAACTAACAACAACGCAGACATGGTGTTGGTGTTGGTGATGGTGGTTATGTCTTGGAAATTTCCAAAAAAACCAACACTCCGAAAGCAAACTGACGTTTTAATCCATGTTGGCTGCCACAATCATTGCGCTTTGAAAAATGTCATTCAACTCGAGTTTGAAAGTTTGTTGATCTTCTTGAGTTAGTTCATTGTTGATTACATCATTGATTATCTCGAGTGTTGGACGAACTTGTTTTGCTTTGATAGTTAATAATGCCAACACATTTGAACGTGATATTGCAATCCAAATTGCATACAGATATGTACCTTGTTCTGGTACAACGACAAAATCGAAATAATCAAGACAAACTCGAGTGACAATTCGATTAAGAACATAAGCGGTAATGCGGTCATAAGCGTTTTTGTTTCGTTTTTGTTTTTCCGCAATATATGTTTTGGGTATCTTCTTGTTGATGTTGTTGTTGATGATGCTGCTACCGCCTCCTCCGCCGCCGCCGTCATGATCAAAATCGTCCTCGGTAATTATGTTGGTTTCTGCAAGAAAAACAAAAACACTATCAACAAATTCGTCGAGTGTTTGTTTGTCAGGCATTGTTGGAGCAATTGGATGTAACATTGTTGGTTGTGTTTGTGTAATTGCATCGTTCATCATATCGTCAAGCTTGCGCTTGTTTGATTTTTGCTGCTGTTGTTGACGAATTGGTTGACCTGGCATTACTTCGTCTTCGAAACTCGAAAGAGACTCGGTACAATGTCTTGTGATTTCGTTGACTGTTGTTTGCATTTGAGCGGTGCGATCCACTGGCAAGAATCCAAAATTTTTGGTGTAATACGATTGTAACGCCGCGAGATAGTCTAGATTGTCATCATCACCATGATAAAACGGCACCGCCGCAAGTCTAACCGCCGAGTCGCCGTCAATATAATGACCAGAATCATTGAGGAAGAATTGGATTGCAGCACATAGCATCTGCTTCATTACACCACGCCATCGCTCTCGGTGGTACCGTTGAATTTGGTCAGCCGACAAATGTTTGGTTGAATAATTGTAAAAAAACGCCAGGTACAACGAGTTGGTATTTGTTTGATATTCGAGATTGACTTCGCCAAAACGTTGCAATGGAATATCCCTGTTGTAATCTTCGTGTTGAAACAATATTAAAAGTTGTCTCAATTCTGCCGCGTCCCATTTTGATACAACTGGCACCAAATGTGAAATGATCCGACCAAGTTTCCACGGGCCTTTTTCATTTGAAGCTTGATAGACAACGGTTCGTCTGGCGTCAAACCATTCGTTTAAATGCAAATCTGCAATGTCAAATCGTCGCGAAAATACACCATCATATTTGGTGTGAGTCGTGTGTAAAACTAGTGGATTATAACTTGACGGACGTCCAATTACTCGACTTGGTTGAGCGCCTGATGCTAACGGGTACTGTCGAATATCAAATCGTTTTGCGAGCGGAATAGTTGTAACATTTGATGTACCACTAGGATCAAAGACTAACTCGTATGACAGTGGCGTAGAACAATTGTCACGAAGTTGTGCTACTGTTTTTTGTGCACTACGAATGTGAAGATCATTTGAAAACGATTTGAATATTTGTGCAACGATTTTCCCAAATTCAATAATTGAAGCCGGCGTAACCATCCTAAAATTTACCATAACTTTTAACGAGTAGCAAATTAACCATTTAAGCAATTTTGATGTATGGTCAATGTCGTTGTCGTCAGATTTTGTGTATACAATTTCTCTGATAACCAAATTTGGTGGCGTGTCTTCATCGTCAGCATCAAAATCAGCTCTAAATGTGACTTGAAAATCTAAATGGTCTTGATGAGATACGGTTGTTTTCAATGTGTCATATCTCAAATATCCTGTCGAATGAAAAACGTTTTCTGTTGAAGATGCTTGGATCTCGAATTTGAATTGATATTTGTTTTCGATGAGATCTGGTATTTCAAATGTTCTATTAACATCTGTAGGTCCACCCGAAAATGTAAATAAACCAGATGACATGGGGTGCGCGTGTGTGTGTTTAGTAATTCAACAGCGATATTTTTTCACATCACCACTCGACAGTTGTTGACATTCAACATCAATGGCACTTGGACTATTAACGAGTCGTTTGGACCACAATATCATTCGAGAAATCGCATCGTATCTATCACTGAATGATTTGCAACATCTTTGTCAAACATCACGCCATGCTTTCGTCCTACTTTCTAATCTTCAAGTACAGACTCGACAAGTTGTTTATTATGTTGCTGGTGCAAGGTGGCGTCATTTCGTCAAACATTTCAAATGCAAAGAAATTATCGCCGAGTTGATTCAGCAACGACGAGTTCATACTTTGGATTTGAGCTGGACTGACGTGACTGATGTGTCTGCTCTTGGACAAGTTCATACTTTGGATCTGAGCTACACCAAAGTGACTGATGTTTCTGCTCTTGGACAAGTTCATACTTTGAATCTGTACCGCACCAACGTGGTTGATGTGTCTGCTCTTGGACAAGTTCATATTCTGGATCTGAGCCATACTAACGTAACTGACGTGTCTGCTCTTGGACGAGTTCATACTTTGGATCTGACCGACACCAACGTGGTTGATGTGTCTGCTCTTGGACAAGTTCATAATTTGGATCTGAGCCATACTAACGTAACTGATGTGTCTGCTCTTGGACGAGTTCATATTTTGGATCTGAGCCATACTAACGTAACTGATGTGTCTGCTCTTGGACAAGTTCATACTTTGAATCTGATGCGCACTGGGGTGACTGATGTGTCTGCCCTTGGACGAGTTCATACTTTGGATCTGTGCCGTACTAAAGTGACTGATGTCTCTGCTCTTGGACAAGTTCATATTTTGAAGCTGAGATGGACTTGTGTGACTGATGTTTCTGCTCTTGGACGAGTTCATCATTTGGATCTGAGCTACACCGACGTGACTGATGTGTCTGCTCTTGGACGAGTTCATACTTTGAATCTGATCGACACTAAAGTGACAGATGTATCTGCTCTTGGACAAGTTCATACTTTGGATCTGAGCTACACCGACGTGACTGATGTGTCTGCTCTTGGACAAGTTCATACTTTGATTAAATAAAAGATTAGCATTTTTGACACTTCACTTGAACAACATCAATGGCACTTGGATTATTAACGAGTAGTCATTTGGACCACAAGGATTAAAAAACATTGTTGGAAATTTCCAAGTATTTTTGTTGTGTGAAAAATATGATCGAGTCGTTGTATTTTGTTTTACTGTCGTGTGCCATTGTATTTGGTACAACAGTACTATATCAAACCACTTTCTGCTGTGAACCACCAGTTGTATATGTTGAAGATTTTGTTTTGAGAATGTTTTACATTATCGGATTTGCGGTTCTCTCAACATTTGTGTTTCACTTGTGTCTCGTTGTGTTGTTTATTGCTTACATGTTTGTACTATTCGTTTCTCAAAGTGGTAAAGTCCATTAATTTGCTTGTGCGTTGGTTTTAAAAAAAATCATGATTTATTCTCGAGTGCCAATTGGATCTGCAACACTTGGATCTCGCTTACGTTTACGAGAATTTGGAGGTTCTGGTACTAGTTCTTCTTGTCGTTCGTCGTACTGTGTCAATACACTTGAACAATGATTTAACACATTATCAACTGTTGTTTTCATAATAAAATCATCGCTCATTTTTTGAAATCCATATGTTGATTCATAATATTTTGCCAATGCTTCCTTTTCAATTGTTCCAGCACGTCCCCGAAACAACGGAAGGGCAAGTAAAACAATTTTAGTTGAAGCCTGTACAACACCCAAAGCAAATAACTTGACAGAAGCACACAACATTTGTTTCATCACACCTCGCCAACGTTCTCGGTGGTATCGAGACGCTTGATCTTCTGTCAAATATTTGGATGAAAAGTTGTAAAACGATTCTAACTCGAGTGTGTCGAGCTCTGCAACATGCTTCAATACTAAATAACCAAAGTGTGCCAGTTTGGTTGTTTGTTCTTCTTTAAACAACACAACAAGTTGGCGCAACTCGGCTGAATCCCATTTGTCAACAATTGGTATCAAATATGATTTTAGTTTTCGCATTACGAAATTTCCATTGTTGTTTGGATCTCGAATAAATTTAGCGACACGTCGAGCAACAAACCATTCGTTTAACTGTAGATCATCTAATTCGACTTGAATTGTATCATCGTAATGTGGTAGTGGTATCATTATCGAAGGTCGACTAACAACTCGAGAAGCTGCGCGGTTTTGAAAACGATTTTTCAAATCTAATGTTGATGCATCGGTTGTGTTGTTGTCAACAACAAACTCGTAGGTAAGTGGTGTTGTACATTGGTTCAGAATAGCGCTGACTTTGTTTGGTAAATCTGGAAACACAACTATTTGCAAAATATTTTGAATGTGTGAAATATCAAATTCAAAATATAAAGTAATCGCACCAGTGTTGACGAGAATTTGTAAGCTATAACATAACAACCAATTGATTACATGTTTGTATGTCTTTAGATCTTTAAACACATTGTCGTCATAGTATCCCGAGTCTGTATAGAGTGGTCTTGCATTGTAGATTTTGAATTGAAATGCAAAGTTGTCTCCCTTCCATATGTACGCTTTAATGTATGCATACTCGCCAGAACTTGTTGTACGGATCCTAAATTTGAACTTGTAAATGCCTTCAATAAGGTCGTTGATTTCAATCCTCTTGTCTTGGCCGTCTTCTTGTAATCGTTGTAAACCAGACATACACTCGAGTGCTGTCGTTTTGTTGTTTAATTTAAGTATCAACGATAAAAATCCTGGTGGTTGGCAGAGTTGTGCAAAAAGTTTTTTATTTTTGATTTTTTCGTACATCACTCGAATGTTGGAAATTTCCCTCATTTCACAAATCGGACGAGTGTGAATCTAGGTCGAACGAGTGTGAATCTGGGCTTGCCATTCTCAAGTATCTCGCAAAACGCCTCGAGTGGTCGGTGCCAAAGAGTGCCAACTTTCAATTCGATACAACTGTTGACAATTTTGTATGCTGATGGTTCAATAGATTTGTAAACAACATCGCGTTTTGTTATGTCCTCACTATTAAAAGCAATACCAACAACCTCGTAGTGGTTACCCGAGTAATGTCGATAAGTTTCACCAGGTTGTGGCAGTCTTGACTCACTCATGTCGTTTTGTTGGAAATTTCTAAATCGTGCGCAACCATGCACGGATTAAAACTTGTTTATTTACTGGATCCTTCATATGGTCAACAACACGCAACGCATACGAGACAACCGTGCGTTTACTCGGACGATCCGCGGATTTATAAAAAAACTTGATGATCAGAATTTTCGTGCATCAAAAAAATCAGCTTGACTCGAGTTTGCTGCTTGCGGATCAAGGATCATTTTGTAACCCGGAAATTTCCTGGTCTCGAATGGTTGTCGGAAATTTTAGATCATGATCATCCGATTTTGAATCATGGATTGAAATTTCCGGGATCGGCATGTTGATCAAAGTTTCTTGGAA
>ERZ650304.467-NODE-467-length-21228-cov-7.436547_pt1 | contig 21228 bp, 27 predicted proteins | sample MGYA00376240_ERZ650304 | MGnify/ENA primary metagenome ERZ650304 (study PRJEB26733, sample SAMN07839271) | wastewater metagenome | biome: small river; feature: stream; material: water | place: USA: North Carolina | collected 2016-03-01 ... | reverse complement strand
CGGCGCGACCCGCACGATCGTCGCGTGCTGGCCCTGCCTCTCGCCGGTGCCGGACCCGCCCGAGGAGTACGAGCCAGAGGACCTCGCCGAGCGCGTCCGGGATGGGATCGCCGCCTGGAATCTCGCACCGAAGCTCGGCGCGACGACGCCGACCCGCGGCGCCGTGATCGACATCGTGCGCAAGCTCGGCGCGGCCACCAACGCGCAGATCCGCGCCGAGCTGGGGTTCGCGTCGCCGAGCGAGCAGAACCACGTCTCGGTCGTGCTGTCGCGGCTCGTGCGTACCGGCGTGCTTGTCGCCACCGAGCTGGTGCCCGGGTCGCCCACGTCTGGACGCGTGTACCAGGTCGCCGACATGCCGCCGCCGAAGCCGCAATCGACCAGCCGCCGGTCCAAGAAGATCCGCGCGGCTGAGGCCGCCCTCGCCTCGATCGACGGCGAGTTCACATGCGCCGCCGCCGGAATCTCGGCACGGATGCTGACCGTCCTGCGCCGCCGCGGGCTCGTCGAGCTGGTGCGCGCCAAGCGCGGACCGCCGTACCAGCCCGCGATCTGGCGCCGTACCGACCGCAAGGAGCAACCCCGTGCAGCCTGACCTACTCCACTGGCGCGCCGCCGAGACGATCGACGGCCCGCGCCCCGACTCGGCGATCCGCGCCCGCAAGTTCGCGACGCCGCCCGACTACACCGCGCAGTGGTGCGCGTTCGTCGCGACGGACGCCGGCCACGCGATCGCCTCGGCGCTGCTCGCGACGGCCCGCGCACAACTGGCCCGGGGCGAACGGCGCATCTCGGTTCGCAAGCTCCTCGGCGACGTGCAAGCTGTCGCGCCGCTGCTATCGGACAAGCGCAGCACGGTCGCCATTAGTCACAACTGGACCGCGCCGGCCGCGGATTGGCTCGTGACGATGGAGCCGCGGTTGGGAGCGGTGATCGAGCGGAGGAAGCGCACCGCGGCCAAGGTGGGGGCGCCGTGAACGTCCGCGTCATCGTCCGTGACGACGGCGATCTGACCGCCCCGCGCCTCTATGACGCGCACCACGACGTCGCGCCGCAGCCGCAGCCCGGCTACGCGCTGGAGATCGTCGAGATCCCCGGCTACGCGGCGCCGATCGTCGAGCAGTGCGCGATCGTGAAGGCCGGCGCCGGGACGGGGCTGGAGGTGCGGTGCCGGGCGACACGGAAGCCCGCGCCCGTCGAAGAACCTGACGCCGCGAGCAAGCCGGGGCCGAAGCGCGCCAAGCCGTCGCGGCCGGTGTGCCTCGACTGCCTCGCTGCGGGCGAGCCGGACGATCGGCACCGCACGGACCACTGTCCGCATCGGCCGGTGAATCCGTGAGCTACCAGCCGTTCAGCCGCGCCGACCGCAACCGGTGGCGCCGGTGTGAGTCGCCCCGCCGCGCGCTGTACCTGACGGAGTGGCACGGCCGGCGGTTCACGGCGTGGGCGAAGCGCAACCCGTCGTGCGGGGCGGTGAAGCCGTGAGGTGGACGCTTCATATCCCGATCACGCTGCGCTCGGCCAACGCGCACGTCATCAACGGGGCGCACGCCGCGACCGCCGCGATCTACCGCCGCCACCGCGACGCGTGCGCCCTCGCGCTGACCGTCGCGGCCCGCAACGCCGGGGTGCCGACGTTCACGGCGACGGCCGATGCGCACTTCCGATGGGTGCGCCTCGTCCGGCTGTACACGGGCCGGCAGAAGCTGTGGGACAGCGACAACCTCGTCGCGGCGTGCAAGGCGCTGCGCGACGCCCACCAGCCGGGGCGGATGACCAGCCGCGGCCCGAAGCGGCGGTGGGTGCCGGGCGCGGCGCTCGTGCTGAGCGACGGGCCGACGTGGAGCGCGTGGGACTACGACCAGCGCCGCGATCCCCGCGGTGGCGTGGAGGTCGTGATCAGCGACGAACCGATCGAGCCGGCGACGCCCGGCGAGGAGCAAGGCCAGTGATGAAGCTACTTGGTTTCGATCGCGACGTGCCGCGCAGGCAGTGGGTCGCCGGAGTGCAGTGCCCCGCATGCGGCAACCCCGGCGAGATGGCGATCACGGACGAGCTTGCCGAACTACTCGACCTCGACATCGCGCGGTCATTCGCCGGGCAAGCGGCGCGGATGCAGTGTCCGTCGAAGGCGTGCCGCGCCAAGGAGCAGGGCCAGTGAGCAAGCCACCACCGAGCGGGCAGATCGCTGCCGGAACCTACCTGCCGAGCCAAGTCCTGCGCGACGTGGCCCGCGAAACCCACGACGCGCGCGTGGCCGCCAACGTCGCCGCGGCTCTCGCCCAGGCGTGGCGCGACGAGCTCGCCCGGCCCCCACGACCACCGCGCCGGCCCGGTGAGGGCGAGGTGCCGGCGGAACGGTTCGGGGCGCAGGACCGGCGGGTGGGGAGCGAGCGGAAGTGAGGGCCGATCTCGAGGACGCGCGCCAAGGCCTCGGCCGGACGCCGCAGGGCCGCCCGCCGTTGCTGAACCCAGGCGAGCGGTATTGGCGGCTCAAGCAGGCCCACGCCGAGACGGTCGAGGATGCGCGGCGCAGGGCCGAGGCGATGCCGTGGGCCGCCAAGGTGCGGCGCGGGCCGACGCTGTGCCGCGGGTGGTGGATGTTCGCGGGGGTGCCGTGATGCCGCGTCCACCGCGCACGCCGTGGAGCGAGGCCGCGCGCCTGCCAGCGTCGCGCCCGCTCGAGCTGAGGCCAGGCGAGGTGCCGTGGCGGCTGCGCAAGGTCGGCAACGAGCGCGCCGACCAGGCGATCGAACGAGCGCGGCGGATGCCGTGGTGGCGGCTGTTGCGGTCCAAGCTGCCGACGTGGAGCGGTGGCTGGTGGTGCTGGCCCGGCGTGCCGATGCCGAGCGAGCCGCCGATCCCTCGATCCCACCGCGCACGCGCGACCCCTCAGACACACCACGACGCGGATGTCGCGTCAAGCCGGCCAGCTTACGGTTCACGCTGATTCCTGTTGACTCGTGATGACAGTTCGGTATGGGGGCCACGTTAGGCCCTGATTCTCAGATGCCCAAAGAGATCATCCGCGACCCGGTTTTGGCGGAAGCACGACGCACCGCCCGCGTTGGCTCACAGCAGGCGCGCACCCGCACGGCCCACCGTGCGATGTCACGCTACATCCAGGACGAGACGCAGAACGGCGCCGAGCTGGCGCGGTTCGCCCTCGAGATCCTGCGCTGTCGACGCGGCGAGAAGGCTGCCCTTGCCGAGCGGTTCGGCCTCGACGAGATCACCGACGCGCTGAAGATGGAGCTGTTCAACTGGCTCTCGGATCGCGGCTTCGGCAAGCCGATGCAGGCGCTCGACATCACGATCGACGACGACCGGTCGATCTCCGACGAGGAGCTGATCGACCAGCTGTTGCGGTCGTTCGGCCCCGACGAGCTGAAGGCCGCCGCGGCGCGGATGGAAAAGACGGCCGCTTTGACGAGCGGCGAGGGGGAGACGATCCAGTGAGCTACGCAGTCATCGATCGCTGCGACTCGTCGCGCGCGGCCCATGCCGCCGCCGCCTCAACCCTCCGCGCCGAGCGCATTACCCTGATCGCCTACATGCGGCAGCGGATGGATCGCGAGGATTGGCACGGCGTAATGGACGCCGCCGCGGACATCCGCGAGATCGACGCCAAGCTCGGCGTGCTCGAGGCGCGGTGAACCTCGCGCCGCTCACCGCCGACCCGTCGGCGCGATCGTTCGTCCTCGACTCGTGGCGCCGGTCGCTGCCCAAGAAACGCCGGCGCTCCCCGGGTCGCAGCCACACCGCCGCAGACCGCGAGCGCGAGCAGTTGGTCGACACCCAGCGCGTGACGCTCGCGGTCGGTGACGATGGCGCCGTGTTCGGCTGGATCTGCTACACGCCGCTGCGCTCCACCGCGGTCGTGCACTACCTGTACGTCCGGGCGCCCTTGCGCCGCACCGGGATCGGACGCAGGTTGCTCGAGGCGTGCGGCGTGGCGCTGGATCGTCCCGTGCCCGTGACGCAGGTGACCGCCGACGGGCGGGCCGTGGCCAAGGGGCGCGCCCGCATCGTCGAGACGCAGATCGGGGACGTGCTGTGAGCTTTGATCCGTACCGCGCCCGTTTCAGTCCGTGGGCCCCGCCGGCGCCCATCGATTCGCCCGAGATCGTGGAGTCGTCCGACATCATGCCGCCCGAGGTGGCATCGGCAATCCACGCGCTCGCCCGTGCCGTGCTGAACACGACCGGGCGTCCACTGACGCACATCCGCATCGATGCGTCGGTCCCGCAGCGGTTCATGATGGCGACATCCGCCGGCGTGGTTGATGTGCAGTTCGCACCGCAGGGCAAGCCGTGATCGCTACATCCAGCCCATGCGCCTCGCCCTACGAGGCCGACCGCGCCGCCTGGAGCGACGCCACGCCCTGGGACAAGGCCGTCCGCTTCACCCGCGCCCGCACCGCGCTGGGCGAGCCGCGCAACACCGACGTGCAGGAGCGCGACGGCGCGCCGCATCTCGTCGACCTCGACACCAACAGGAGCCACCCGCTGTGAGCCAAGACCCTAAGCAACCGCCGCCGTCCACGCTGTCCGCCGTCGTCTTCGCCGCCGAGGTCAGCCTCGGGCCGCAGCGGGCGAAGGTGTGGCGCGCCAGCGGTCCGATCAAGGCGACCGCACGCCTGACGCAGTACGGCGTCAGGTTCGATCGCGCCGAGGCGCCGTCGGTGACCGTGCCGTACGGCAACATCCTGAGCATGGAGCACGACGCCTGACGTGCTGTCGACGGACCTGCGCGCCGCGATCCAACGCCGCCTGCGCGACTACGCCGCCGCGGCTGAGTTCGGCGCGACCGCCGACGCGCTGACCGCCGAGCACTTCGACAAGCAGGCGGTCTACGACGGCGACGGATCGCGCCTCAAGGCCGCGCTGTGCGGGCGCCGCGCCGGCAAGTCGCGCGGCAAGAACAAGGGCTTCTTGCGGCGGGCCATGCGGACCCGCGGCGGGCGCTTCCTCGTGATCAACGAGACGCGATCCGAGGTGCGCCGCATCAACTGGATCGGCGTCCAGGGCGACGGCCTGGCCTCGGTCGTCGAGCGCGAGCGGCTGCCGGCCGAGCTGAACGCCTCGGAGATGACCGTCACGTTCCCTGAGGTCGACAGCATCATCGCGTGCGTCGGCGTCGACGACGAGGCGTCGATCCGCAAGGCGCTCGGCGGCGCCTACAACGGCGTGTGGTGGGACGAGGCGCAGAAGATCCCGCCGCGGTTCGAGCAGACGATCCGCGAGGTCTTCATGCCGACCCTCTTGGACTTCGGCGGCACGTTCGAGCTGACCGGCTCGCCGTCGCGGCAGATGGCCGGCCTGTTCTACGACGTCACGCGCGGCGACACGCGGGCGGCGAAAGGCTGGAGCGTCCACCGCTGGAACCTGCTGGACAACCCGCACTTCGGCGCGGCGGTCCACGTCGAGGGGGCGTGGTGGGCGCGGAACAAGCGCGGCGAGCTCGAGCGCGGCCCGTTCCTGACGCGCGACGAGGCGCAGGCAGTCGCGGCCGATCTGCGCTGGCGCGATGGGATCCTCGACTTGCAGAACCTCTACGGCGGCCCCGACGTCGCCGCGCTCGACTCGCCGATCATGCTGCGCGAGGGGTTCGGCCAGTGGACGCACGAGGACGCGGCCTACGTCTACGCGTTCCACCGGGCCAAGCAGGACCGGATGTTCTACGCGCGGCAGCGCAACCGCCTCGACGGCTTCCCGGACGTGCTGCGCTGCCTCTACGACCTGCCTGGCTACGGCCTCGCCGCGTGGCGGCACTACACGATCGCGCTCGGCGTCGACCTCGGCTACTACCCGGACCCGTTCGCGTTCACGCTGTGGGCCTGGCGCCACGACTCGGACCACATCTACGAGGTCTGCTCGTGGCGCCAGACACACCTCGACACCGACGCACAGGCCAAGGCACTCCGCGGAATCATGGCGATCTGCACGCCGGCAATCTGCGTCGCCGATGCGGCGGGCGGTGGCCGGCCGGTCGTGGCGGGCTGGTCGCGCGAGTGGATCGATCGTTACGGGATCCACTTCGAGGAGGCGACCAAGGCGCACAAGTACGCCCCCGGCGGACCGATCGACAACTTCAACGCCGACCTGCTGACGATGGTGCTGGACGATGACGGCACCGAACGCCCGCGGATGCAGCTGCGCGAGGGGTCGCCGCTCGCCGAGGAGCTGGGGCAGATCCAGTACGCCCGGCTCGTGTCGGCGACCGGCGCCCGCGTCGAGGACCCGAGCATCCCGAACGACACTGCCGACGCTGCCCTCTACGCGCACCGCAAGGCGTGGCACTTCCGCTGGAAGGAGCGCCCGCCGAAGCCCGCGTACGGCAGCCCGGAACAACTCGCCGCCGAGGAAGCGGCCATGGAGCACGCCAATGTCGACAGCCCCGCCGAAGACGACCTCGAGACGTACGCGCCCGCGGCCTACTGACGCCGATCAGGCGCGCGACCTCGTGCGGTGGTGCCGCGCCAACGCCGTGCACGTCTCGCGGGTGCGCGTCGGCGACGTCGAACTCGATGGCCTGGCCGACCTGTCGCGATTCCCGGCGCCGTCGGAGGTGGTCGCGACGTCCGGTGCCGGCACGGGCGACCTCAAGGCGCAGTTCGCCGGCGAGGCACTGGAGCGGTTGCGCCGGGACGAGCAGCGCACGGAAGGCGGGTCGGTCGTGGTCGACGCGGACGACTGACGATTTCGTTTGACGCGGTAGGGGTCGGTATGTATGGGCGCGATAGCGCATGATCCCGGCTCCGGATCTCACGTCGTGGTGGCGGCAGAAGAACGCCGCCGAGCTGGCGCGCGCGATCTGGCGCAAGGTCGACGCGATCCGGTCGCGCCGTCGCGCGCAGAACCTCGACGACCTGATCTACGAGGCGATCTACAAGGGCCGGCCGCTGTCGTCGGCGCGGATCATGGGGCCTTCGGTCCGCGAGCAGCGTACCGCCCCCTTCACGACGCTCAACGTCGTCCAGGCCAAGGTCGACGCGCTGACGGCGCGCATGTCCAAGCACCGGCCGTTCCCGGTCATCTCGTGCGACGACGCGGGGTGGTCGGAAAAGCGGTTCGCGCGGCGCGTCTCGTCGGTGCTGCGCGCCAAAATGGGGCGGCAGGATATCGAGCGCGATCGGCTCCTGCGCACCCGGGACGCGATCGTCCGGGGCACGGGCGTCGCGAAGGTGACGCGCACCGCCGTGTGCGGCAAGTACGACGTGACCGTCGAGCGGGTGCCGCGCTCCGAGGTGATCGTCGGCACGCGCGACGCCCTCTACGGCGCGCCCCGCAGCGTCTACCACCTTCGCAGCTACCCGCTCGAGGTGCTGACCGCGCGGTACCCGAAGCAGGCCGACAAGCTCAAGGCGATCGCGACCGCGGCGACCTACGACAGCGATGAGTGGTACGAGTGGGGCGACGATTGGGCCGACGACTCGCTCGTCGTGCGGCTGTGCGAGGCGTACCACCTGCCGAGCCTCGACGACGACGGCGAGCTAGCCGACGACGGCCGGCGGTCGCTTGTCGCGAAGGATCTCGTACTCGAGGACGACGAATGGTGCCGCCGCCGGCACCCGTTCGCGCTGCTCCACTACTCGCCGCCGATGCGCGGGTGGTTCGGCGACGGCCTCGTGTCGATGCTCGCCGCGCCGCAGGCGAAGATCAACGACATCGCCCGCGACATCCAAGAGGCGCTGTATTGGGGCGGCGGGCTGAAGGTCTTCATGCCAAAGGGCGCGATGACAAAGGAGCAGCTGTCGAAGCGGCACCCGATCGTCGTCGAGCACAACGGCACCGCGCCGACCTACGTCGCGCCTAACCCGGTCAGCCAGCAGGCGTTTCAGATCCTCGAGTTCCTGATGAACTGGTGCGACGACGTGAGCGGCCTGTCGCGCGACTTCCAGTCCGGCAAGACGCAGCTCGGCGCCGGCGCGTCGGGTGCCGCGATCGACGCGCTCGACGACATCACCTCGGATCGCCTCGCCGGGTTTCAGTTGTTCGACTCGCTGTCACAGGTCGACATCGGCCAGCTGATCGTCGATGAGGCGCGCGCCATCGCCGAGGAGTGCCCGAAGACCGAGCAGGCCGCGTGGATCCGCGAGCACAAGTGGACCGGCCTGAAGATCGACGAGGGGCTCCACCACCTGCGCCTCGAGCCGCAAAACTTCCTGCCCGGCACCCGCGCAGGCCGCCTCGCCGGCGCAACCGAGCTGTTCAAGGCCGGCCTGCTCGACGGCGACAACATGATCGAGCTATTCGAGGAGCCCGACCTCCAGCGCGGTAACCGCAAGCGGCTCGGGCCGCGCCGCGCCGTCGAGATGGTGATGGAGGGGCTGTGCGATCCGGGCGTCGACCTCTACCAGCTGATCCCGGACGCGATGTTCCCGCTGAAGCTTGGCATCGACACCGCCAAGGCCGAGTACGAAGACGCGTGGGCCGGTGGCGCCGACGCCGCGGTCCTGTCGCGCTTCCGCGAGTGGATCCGACTCTCCCAAGCCAAGCTCGATGAGGCCGCTGCGGCGGCTGCGCCAGCGGGACCGGGCATGGCCCCGCCCGGCGCGCCGCCTCCCGCTGCGCCGCCTGGCATGCCGCCAGCCGCGCCACCGGCCGCCCCGCCTGCCATGCCGATGGGTGCCTGACCAATGTCCGACGAAGCTGCCCTCACCCCCGAGCCATCCGCGCCGCCGGTCGAAGCCGTCGACCCCGGCGAAACGGTCGTGCCCGAGGCGCCGAAGCCTGCCCGGTCCGGCAAGTTTGCCCCCGAGGTGCTGGCCAAGCTCGCCGAGCTGCGCCGCTCGCCGCAGATCAGCGACGACGTGTGGGTGCCCGGCGAGGAGACGCCGCCGCCCAAGGCCGCCGCCAAGCCTGCCGCGCCGGCGCCGACCGCCGTCACGTCGTCGACCCCCACGCCGACCGCGACGGCGCCCGCCCCGGCCCCGAGCGAGCCCGCCGCGCCCGCCGTCGACGTGACGGCTGTGATCGCCGAGCGCGACGCGCTGAAGGCCCGCGAGCAGACGCTCGCCGAGCGCGAGGCGAAGATCGCCGAGTATGAGCAGCGATACGGCGACGTCGGCGCGAAGATCGCCGCCGACCCCTACGGCTCGTTGCGTGAACTCGCCCGCGCAAACCTCGGCACCGGCGCGAGCGATGCCGAGATTGACGCCGAGGTGTCCGACCTGATCACCGAGGCGTCGCTCAAGCTCGCCGGCGCGAGCCTCGACGCGAAGGACGAGAAGGCCGCCCTGCGCCAGCTGCAACGCGAGATGCGGCTGACCAAGGCCGAGCGCCGCCGCGAACAGACCAGCGCCGCCGCCGCGCAGAAGGCCGCCCAGGAAGCGCAGGCGAAGGCCGAGCGCGACGCCGCCGAAGCTGCCAGCGTCAAGCGCGCCCACGAGGCGATCGGCAACGAGTGGACCACGATCAAGGACGGACACGCCTGGCTCGCCGCCGAGGATGCGCCGACCGAGCTGATCTGGTCGCTGCTCCTGCGCCACCACGAGCGCACGGGGCAGGTCATGACCATCGCGGACGCGGCCAAGAAGCTCGACGACGAGCTGGCCGCGACCCACCGCGCCAAGTTTCAGAAGCTGTCTCACCTGCTCCAGCCCGCCACGGCTGCGACACAGGCGACGGCGAACGCCACCGGGCATCAGGGGGACCAACCGCGCAGGTCTCGCCCGCTGACGAACGCCGACGCCTCGGAAGATGCGGCGCCACCGGCACCGCAAGGCTTCCAGTCGCTCGCCGACATGCGCGCTGCGAGTCGCGCCAAGCTCCGACCACTGTTCGCGCAACTGCGCGACGAGGCGGCGCGGAGGGGCGACTAGCGCGCACGGCCAACGGGGCAGGTCCAACCCCCTGACAAGGACCTGCGCCAATGACTCTCGACACTACGACCTTCGCAAGCATGCTCAAGCAGCACTACGCCCCCGGCGTGGTGCTGAACATCGCCTACTCGGAGAACCCGACGTGGGCCGCGCTCGGCAAGACCGACGCGCGCAGCAAGATGGCCGGCGGCAGCACCTACGTGCAGCCGATCGGCACGTCGCTCGTGGGCGGCGGCTCGTCGACCTTCTCGACGGCCAACGCGTTCACCGCGGGCAACTCCAACTATGGCGCCTTCTCGGTGTCGCGCGCCGTCCACTACCGGATCCCGAAGATCAGCAACGAGCTGATCGAGGCGACGCTCACCGGCAGCGAGGACGCGTTCGAGAAGGCCACGACCGAGATCGACAAGGCGATCGCGAGCGAGGCGAACTACCTCAACTTTCGCGCGTACCGCAGCCGCGGTGGCGCGATCGGTCGCATGACCAACACCGGCTTCGCGACGGCCGTGATGACCGTCGACGACCCGGCGGCGCTGTTCGCCGTCCAGGCCGGCGACGTGCTGAAGCTGGCGTCGACCGACGGCACCTCGGGCTCGGTCCGGGCCGGCTCGCTGACCGTCTCGTCGGTGCAGTACCCGTCGCTCACCGGCGGCGTCGTCGGCACCGCGTCGATCACGCTGACCGGCAACATCTCGGCCGGCGTTGCCGCCGCCGCCGCGAACGACTACATCTTCCTCGACGGCGACTTCGGCCTCGCGCCGGCCGGCTTCGCGGACTACATCCCCGACACGACCGGCGGTGCCGCGACCGCGCTGTTCGGCCTGACCCGCTCGGCCGACACCCGCCTCGGCGGCGCGATCGTCGACGGCACCTCGCAGAGCGTCTACGAGCTCGTCACCGACATGCTGACCGCGACCAGCTGGTACGGCGGCGCGACCCGCGGCAGCCGCACGATCTTCATCAGCCCGTTCGCCGTCGGCGACCTGGTGAAGCAGATCGACGGCCGCTGGGGCATCCAGCAGGCGGCCGACATGAACGGCGGCAAGACCGCGCAGGTCGGCTACCGGTCGGTCGAGTTCTCGATGATGGGGCTCGAGGCGCAGCTGGTCATCGACCGCATGTGCCCCGTGAACCGCCTGTACATGGTCGATCTCGACGACTGGACCTACTTCCACGCCGGCGCGGCCCCGGCGTTCCTGCTCCAGCGCCAGACCGGCTCGATCCTCAAGCCGTCGGAGACGATCGACGGCTGGGAGGCGCGCATCGGCGAGTACGGCAACTTCGTCACGAAGGCGCCGCACAAGAACGTCGTCGGGAAGCGGAGCTGATCCCATGGCGTACAACGAGAACCTGACCGACGCCCAGCACTTCGGCCCCGCGCCGCTGGTGACGGGTGTCGCGGCCTTCACCGGCGCAGGCGCGGCGATCGTCACGGTCGCGGCCTCGACGGTGTTTCCCGTCAAGAGCAACCTCGCGCAGCGCGGCACGCCGACGCTGACGCGCAACGGCGTCGGCGACCACACGATCACGCTCGCCGTGTCGGGGTCGCCGGCGGCGCTGATCGCGGTGATCCCGCAGGTCAGCGGTACGTCGGGGCTCGAGGCGAACCACAAGACCGAGCCGGTCCTCACCAACGGCGCCCTCGTGTGCCGCGTGCAGGTGTCGACCTCGGCGGGCGTCGCGACCGACCTGACGACCGCCGACAACCTGCGGCTGATCGTGCTCGGCAGCAACGCGACCGCGGCCTGATCTGGACGAGGTGATCCCAGATGTCCAAGACCGTCACCCTCACGCAACTGATCGATCGGGTGCGCTTCCAAGGCGACCTCGAGAACTCGCGCGTGATGAGCGATGCGCGGATCACGGAAGTGATCAACACGGCGATCGAAGGTGTCTGGGATCTCCTGCTCGAGACCCGGCCGGACAACTACATCACGACCGCCACGCTGGCGACGACCGCCGGCAGCGAGTCGGTGACGCTGCCATCCGACTTCTTCAAGCTGCGCCTCGTCGAGGTCTACGACGGGGCGCTCTACCGCCCGCTGCGCCCGCACAACGTCAGCGAGGCGTGGCGCTACCAGACCAGCGCCGCGACGCCTTCGCGGCTCACGTACCGGATCGAGACGGGCACGCTCCGGATCGCGCCGACGCCGACGCAGGTCTGGACGCTGCGGGTCCGCTACTTCAAGCCCGCGACCGACCTCGTGAGCGGGTCGGACACGTTCGACGGCGTGAACGGCTACGAGGATCTCGTCATCGCGCAGGCGATCGCCAAGCTGCGCGGCGGGCGCGAGGGCATGGACACGTCGTGGTGGGACCGCGAGATCGCGCGCCTGACCGCCGACGTACGCAACAGCGCCGCGCCGCTCGACGTGGGCGAGCCGTTCGCGTTGTCGGGTCGTCCCGGTGACGGCGCGGACATGTGGGGGCTCGAGTGACCCGCGCCCGCGTCACGCGCCCCGACACGTCCCGCAGCATCGCGCTGCCGCGGGTCCAAGATCCGCAGGTCCAGCGCGCCCTCGAGCTGGTGGCCGACGCGCTGCGCGACCTGATGCGCGACGCCCCGCTGCCGCGGTCCGGCGCCGAGGGGGACGTGTTCTACCGGGGCAGCGACGGCCGCGTCGTCGCGCTCGAGCTCGGGTCGGCCGGGCAGGTGCTGACCGCCGCCGCGACCGCCCCGACGTGGGCCAGCGGTGGCAGCGGTGGCGTGACCGACGGCGACAAGGGCGACGTCACCGTGACGGGCGGCGGCCTCGTCTGGACGATCGACCCCGACGCGGTGACGAACGCCAAGCTGGCCAACGTGGCCACCGCGACCATCAAGGGCCGCGTCACGGCCGGCACCGGCGACCCCGAGGATCTGACCGGGACGCAGGCGACGACGCTCTTGGACACGTTCACGGCCGCCCTGAAGGGTCTCGCCCCGGCCTCGGGCGGCGGCACCGCGAACTTCCTCCGCGCCGATGGGACGTGGGCCGCGCCGGCGTCGGGCTCCGCCAACGCGACGACGGTCGACGTCGACTTCGGCGCCACCTCCGACACGACCGCGACGGCCACCGTCGCCGCGGCCTGGGTCGCCGCCGGTACCGCGATCGTGCTCCGGCCGCAGGGCACGACCGCCGACCACACCGCCGAGGACGCGGTGATCGAGGAGATCGAAGCGGTGGCCACCAACATCGTCGCCGGCGTCGGCTTCGACGTGATCGCACACAGCCCGCTCGGCTCGACCGGGCAGTACCGCTTTGCGGCGGTGGGAGTCTGACCGATGGCCGTCCAGATCCAAGGTGGCAGCAACTCGGCGGGCAAGGCCAACGTTGACGCTGGCTATCACCTCAAGGTGGCCCTGCCGACCGACGACGCCTACGCCGGCAAGGCGATCATGACCAGCGAGAACGACGCCGGGTCAACCTACCTCGTCTCGCCCGAGTCGACCGACGACTACCGGCTCCGCGTCGGCGTCGACTCGATGCTGACCGACCGCCTGTTCAACTACGTCGCGCAGGACACCGGCTTCGAGATCTACCGCAACACGACGATGACCTTTACGTGGTCGTCGCTCGCGCTGAACACCAACGCCACCGGCATCACGACGACGACGACGGGCGCGAGCTACCAGACGCAGCGGACCTACCCGCTTCTTGGCGCGCTGCCGCTCTACGTCGAGACGGCGGCGGCGTTCACCGCGCAGCCGCAGACGAACACGGCGATCAACTTCGGGTTCGGCACGATCGCGACGACCAACCCCTACGCGCCGACCGACGGCGTGTACTTCCGCCTCGACTCGACGGGCCTGATCGGCGTCGCCAACTACAACGGCACCGAGCAGACGGTCACGCTGGCCGCCGCGAACGGCGCCGGCGCGGCGTTCACGTACACCGCCAACCGCGTCTATCGCTTCGTCATCACGATCACCGACCGCGAGGCCGAGTTCTGGATCGACGACGTGCTCTACGGGACGCTCACCCGCGGCAGCGCGAACGGGACGATGATGGCGGGCGGCGCGGGCAACTACATCATCCGCCACGCGATCGCGGGCGGCGCGGCGGGCGGCGTCATCTCGATGGCGGTCAAGTCGTTCGCGGTCCATCAAGGCGACCTGCTCGCCGGCAAGCCCTACAGCGAGCAGATGAACGGCTCGGGTCGCATGCCCTACCAGGGCATGCAGGGCGGGATAATGGGCTCGACGGCGAACTACGCCAACAGCACCAACCCGACCAGCGCCGCCGGCAGCAACACCGGCGCGCTCGTGGTGGGCCTCGGTGGCCAGGGCGCGATGAACGCGACGGCCGGCGCCGCGACGGACCTGATCGCGTGCTCCTACCAGGTCCCGGCCGGCGCGGTCGCGTTGCAGACGCCCCGCACCCTCTGCGTCCGCGGCGTCACGATCTCGGCGGCGAACATGGGCGCCGCCGTCGCGACGACGCCGACCACGCTGATGTGGTCCCTCGCGTTCGGCCACACGGCCGTCTCGATGGCCACGACCGAGGCCGCGACGACGAAGGCCCCGCGACGCATCCCGCTCGGCTTCCAGTCCGCCGCGGTCGGCGCCGCGGTCGGCGCGGTCTACACGCCCGACTCGATCTCGCGGTGGTTCGACTCGCCGATCTACGTCAACCCCGGCGAGTTCCTCGCCGTCGTCGTCAAGCAGATCGTCGGCACCGCGACCGCCTCGCAGTCGATCTGGTTCACGGTGACCTTCGACGCCTACTTCGAGTGAGGTGACGCATGTACGTCCTCAAGCACAACGGCCGCGACCACTCGACCCACGCCACGCTCGCCGAGGCGCAGGAGGCTGCGCGCGTCGCCGAGTGCGCGGCGCTGAGCATCCCCGCGACGCACCCCGGCACCGATGCCCCCGTCGAGCCGATCGCGTGGGGCGGCGAGTACGTGACCAATCCCGACGGCTCGATCGATCCGACGCGGATGGCGCCTGACCTCGCCGTCGGCGGCTGGTGGCGGGTGGAGCGTGCATCGTGACGACCACCGCGTACATGCTGATCGTGCTGCCCAACGTCGGGGCATCGACGGACACGTGGGGCACCGAGCTGAACACGGCGCTACAGGCGATCATCGACCCGCACGATCACACGACGGGCAAGGGCAAGCAGGTCCCGACCGCTGGCATCGGCATCAACGCCGACCTGACGCTCGGCAACTACCGCCTGACGTCGGTCGGCGGCCTGTCGATGCAGAACCGCGGTGCGCTGCTCTCGTCGGGCGCGTGCGAGTTCTTCGCGTTCGGCGGTGACGCGTACTTCCGCAGCGCCGGCGGGGTCAACGTCAAGATCACCAACGGCGGCGCGCTCAACATGACGACCGTCGGCGGGATCGCCGGCGACTACACGAGCGTCGCCGCCGAGGTGGCGTACGTCGACGCGCAGGACGGCTACACGTTCAAGCAGCAGACCGGCGGCGGCGTGAAGCAGTACGCCAAGATGGACAGCGCCGACCTGCGCCTCTACGAGTTCAAGGCGCACCCGACCGCGGGCGTGCCTACCAACTTCGTCAGCATCAAGAGCCCCGCCGCGCTGGCCGCCAGCTACAGCGTGACGATGCCGGCGGCGCTGCCGGCCGCGACGTTGCCGGTGCAGATGTCCGCGGGCGGGGTTCTGACGGCGGGTGGATCGATCGCGCTGACGGCAGGGGACAGCATCACGATCAGCGGCGCGGGCCGGTACAAGCGCGCCGGTGGGACGATGTGCATTTCGCTCGTCGGCGGCCTGCCGAGCGGCGCGAACGTCGCCTACGACGCGACGAACCACTACGTCGCCTCGACGGGCGCTGGGACCTACACGATCGCGGTGCCGGTGCCCGACAACCGCAAGGTGACGCAGATCGACACCGAGGTCTACGGCAACGGCGCGTGCCTGATCACGGTCGACGCGTTCAAGCTCGAGGCCGCCGGCGCGTACTACACCGCCACCTCGTCGAGCACGCCCGGCGCGGCCTACGCGACGCAGACGATCAACAACGCCACGCTCGCCGCCAACTGGATCGGGTCGGGCGCGCAGACGTTCACGGGCTACCAGACCCTCGAGTTCAAGCTCACGTTCGGCGCGGCCGGCGGGCGCGTGTCGCGCATCAAGGTGACGTTCGATGACGTCTGACCTGCCGCTACCGCGTGACGAGCGGGCCGCCGTAGCAGGCGCCGTCGCACCGGTCGAGGCCGGCGGGGCACTCGTCGGCCGTCGTGCACGGGTAGACGCAGGCCCGCGGCCCGTCCGTGTTGCACACCGCGCCATCGGGGCAGTCCTCGTCACGCTCGCAGTACATGGCGCATGTCCCGGCCGTGCAGAGGGCGCCGGCACCGCACTCGGCGAGGGCACAGGGGTACGTGTCGCACTCGCAGGGGGCGCCCAGGCGCGGCGCGGGGTCGCCGTGATCGCAGGCGGACAGGGCGACGGCGAGGGCCAGGGCGGCAACGGTGCGCATGGTCCATCAGCGTGGGGGCCGCCCCCGGCCTCCGTCAAGGGGGCTTCGTCATGGCGCTAACCGTAGTTGCGGTCCCGCTTACGTTCAGCGGTGGCGTTGACACCAAGACCGACTCCAAGTCGGTGCCGACGACTCAGCTGCTCGCCCTGGAAAACGGCGTGTTTGCCAAGGGCACGACGATCGTCAAGCGCACCGGTTATGACGCCCTGCCGGTCGAGGTCGACGGATCGGGCGGCTCGAGCTACGGCACCCCCGTCGCGCTGGCGGCCCGCGGCGACGAGCTGTGCCTGTTCAGCGAGTCGCGCCTGTTCTCCTACCGCGAGTCGTCGTCGACGTGGAGCGACGTCGGCCCCGCCGCGTCGGTCGTGCACACGGAGCGCGCGATCGCCACGACGGGCACCGATCAGAGCCTGCCTGACGTGGCGACCTCCGACGGCGTGTCGGTCGTGGCGTGGGAGGACTCGCGCGGCGGCATCTGGTGGTGCGTCGTCGAGCAGGCCACCGGCCGGACGCTGCGACCCGCCGAGCAGCTCGCCGCCGGCCTGACGCGCCCCCGGGTCGTGCGCGTCGACGCGTCGATCCACATCTACGCCGCCGATGCCACCGGCGGGCAGATCCTGTGCTTCCCGGTCAGCGTCGACACCTACACGGCCGCGCTCGTGCCGACGGTCGTCGCGACGGACCTGTCGACCGCGACGCCCTGCTACGACGCCGTACGCGCCGACTACGCGGGCGGCAACCCCGCGCTGATCGCCTACACGTCGAGCGCCGGGACGTGGCGCGTTGGGTACGTCGACGCCGCCGGTGTGCTGGGCGGATCGTCGCTGCCAGCGCCGGCGTACGGCGGGTTCAGCGATGGTGCGATCGCGGTGGCCTCGACGACCTCGACGGCATGGGCCGCCGCGGCGGTGGTTGGCGTGCTGTACATCGACGGCGGGGAGGTCGCGTTGCAGGTGCTGGCCGCGAGCTCGCTGTCGACGTCGGCGGGCACAGGCAGCCTGACGACCGGCGGCCCAACCGAGCGCCTGGCGCTGACGTTCGACGCCGACGGCAACGCGTGGGGGTTCGCCGAGAACACGTCGACCCTTCCGCAAGATAGCTACGTCGTCGCGGGCGGCATCGGGCCGACGACCGGCACGGCGGTCACGACGCAGATCCGCGGCCACGGGCTCGTCTCGCGCGCCTTCACCGACGCAAGCGGGCCGTGCGTGTGCGTCGTCCACGAGGTGCCGTTCTTCCCCTACGTCGCCGCGCTGCGCTTCAGCGAGGTGACCGCGCCCGTGTACGCGTGCGTCGGGCGCCTGATCGTCGGCTCGAGCGACGGCCTGCCCGAGCGCAGCCACGTCGCGACCGTCGAGCAGGACGCCGACGACGCGCGGATCTGGAGGGTGCCGCTGCTCGCGCGCGAGCAGGTCAGCGCGACCCCGGGCGTCGCGCAGTTCACCGAGACGGGCATCCGCCTCGTGCGGCTCGACTTCGACAGCGCCGAGGCGTACCAGGCCGCCGAGTTCGGCCGCGACCTGATCGTCGCCGGCGCCTGCCCGCTCCGCTACGACGGCGACACGGTGACGGAACTCGGGTTCCACACCGCCCCCGACGGCACGATCGCGCTGACCGAATCGACGACGCACGCCAGCGCCGAGATGGCGAGCAGCAAGACCTACCTGTACCAGCTCTGCTACGAGGAGCGCGACGCGACGGGCGCCATCCACCGCGGCGCGATGTCGGTGCCGCAGTCGATCACGCTGTCCAGCGGCGGCACGGGCGTCACGATCGCGATCCCGACGTACCGCCTGACCAGCAAGCGTCGCGTGACGATCGGCGTCTGGCGGTCGATCGGCGACGACACGTCCGACGAGCCACTCCTGTACCGCGTCAACTCGCTCGACCCGTCGGCGACCGGCGCGAACGGCTACGTGCTGAACGACCCGACGACCGACACCGTGACCTTCCTCGACATGATGCCGGACGCGACGCTCATCACGAAGGAGCGCGCCTACACCAACAGCGGCGTGCTATCGAACGACCCGATCGGCCTCGGGCACGTCCTGATCGCGAGCAAGGACCGCCTGTTCTGGAACGACCCGACGGACGCCAACGTGGTGCGGTACTCGCAGCGGCGGCTCGACGGCTACGGCCCCGACCTGCCGGCCGACCTGTCGATCCGCGTGCCAGGCGGGGCAATCACGGCGCTGGCGACGCTCGACACGTCGGTGCTGGTGTTCTCGGCCACCGAGGTGCGGCGCTTCGCCGGCGACGGCCCGCTACCGAACCCCGACGCGGCGCCACAGATCGACTTCTCGCCGCCGGATATCGTGACGGGCGACGTCGGGTGCACGTCGCAGCGGTCGATCGCGATCACGAGCGACCGCATCCTGTTCAAGTCGTCGCGCGGCATCTACCAGATCGGCCGCGACTACCAAGTCGCCTACGTCGGCGCGCCGGTCGAGGGCTACAACGCGCAGGACGTCGTGAGCGCCGACGCGGTGCCCGGCCGGACACAGGTGCTCTTTCTGACCAGCTCGGGGCGGTCGCTCCTCTACGACTACTTCTTCGGGCAGTGGTCGACGTTCACAAACCACGAGGGACTTGACGCGATCGCGGTGGCGGGCCGGTACCACTACATCCGCGCCTCGTCGGTCGATCTGCGCGTGTTCCGCGCCAACACGGCGAGCTATCTCGACGCGACGGCCGAGATCCCGCTCGCGCTCGAGACGGCGTGGATCAAGCTCGGCGGCTACCACCAGGGGTGGCAGAAGGTCTGGCACGCGGCGTTCTTGGGCACCTACAAGAGCGCCCACCTATTGCGCGTCTCGATCGCCACCGACTACCGGCCGGGGTTCGCGGCGCCGTATGACCTTGATGTTGATGCGAATTATGTGCTTGACGCGTATGGGGCCGATGAGTATGGGCTCGTCGTGTACGGTGGCTCCGCAGATACGCTGTACCAGCGCCGGATCCACGTCGGCGCCTCGTGCCAGGCCATCCGCTTTCGCGTCGAGGACGTGACCAGCGGGTCGACGCTCGGCGCGTCGTTCGAGCTGACTGAACTCCTGATCACCGGCGGCGTGCTCAAGGCGATCGCGCCGTTCGGGCGCGCGAGGAGCAACTAGCCATGGCTGGATTCTTCGAACGTGCACAGCAGGCCGTCGCGCAGCAGGCCGCCAACCGCAAGACGCTGGCGGACCGACTGAACGAGCAGTACGCCAATGCCGGGTCGCGTCCGGCGGCGCAGTCCGACCGCGTGACGGTCGGCGCTCCGACGATGGTCGACACCGGCCGCGCCGATCAGTGGCGTGCGCAGAATCAGGCCCTCGCCGACCAGCTCGCCGCGGTCGCCAGTGGTCGCGAGAAGGGCGCTGGCGAGATGGCGGTCGGGCGCCAGGTCGGCAACGCGCTCGGGCAGGCGTACGGCGCCGCCACGATGGCGCGCGGCAACGGGGCGGCGGGTGGCGCTCGCGCGGCGGCCCGCGCGGCTGGCGCGATCGGCCTCGGCGGCGCGGGCATGGCCAAGGAGGCGGCGATGGGCGATCAGGCCAGCGCCCGCGGTCAGCTCGCCTCGGTCATCGCGCAGGGGCAGGGCGCCGACCTGTCGACGGCCGGCGCGAACGCCGGCGCGATGAACACCACGACGATGGCGCAGGCGCAACTCGACCAACAGCGGAACCTCGCCAACGTCGAGGCGCAGCTGCGGGCGCAGGGTATGAACGACCAGATGATCGCGCAGATCCTCGGGATGATGCAGTCGCAGGATCAGTACAACCGCAGCCTCTACGCGTCACAGCACCCGACGTTCGGGCAGGTCCTCGGCGGCGTCGTCGGTCAGGCAGGGCAGATCGCGGGGGCGCTCAAGTAGCCATGGCCAAGATCCTCGCCCGCACGCCACACGCCTCGATCGTCCAGCAGGACGACGGGTCGGTGCTGGCGTTGCCGCCGGGCCACGACCTCGTGCCGCCCGACGCGCAGCCGATCGCGCCGCCGTCGTTCGTCGTGCCCGAGTCGCCCGTGCCTGCCAATGCGCTAGCCGCCCCCGTGCCGCCGCAGGACGCGACACCGCCGCCCGATCCGATGGGCGCGCCGCCCGCAGTGGCCCCGACGGCGCCGGTGTCGCTCGCGCCGACCCCGGCCGACCAGCCCGGCGTGCCTGCCCCGGTCGACCCGTACGCCGACGCACCGCCGGCTGTCGATGCCGTGAGCGGTGCCGGTGCCACGCCGGCCGCCGCGATCGCGCCCCCGCAGCCGGCCGCGCCCGCCCCGATCGATCCGTACGCGCCGCCGCCGATGATGTCGGCCGAGGACCGTGCGCTCACGATGGGTCAGCTGGTTGCGCGGCAGGCACAGGACCGCGCCGACATCTTGGCCGAGGCGACCGACCGCGCCGCCAAGATCGACGCCGCGCGCGCCGAGGCCGCCGCCGAGATCCAGGGGCATCGCGCGGCGGTGCAGGCGCAGGCCGACAAGGCGATCGCCGACTACGTGAACTTCGACATGAAGCCCGAGGATCGCCGCAGCGCCGGCAACGTCCTCGCGCTGATCTTTGGCGGCATCGGCAACGTGCTGATGAACCGCGGCGCCGCCGAGAACCCCGTGATCGGCATCCTGGAGCGCAAGGCCGACGCGGCGGCGCGCGAGAAGGCGGCAAAGGTCCAGAAGCTCGGCGCGAACGTCGACCTGCGGAACCGTCAGGTCGACTCGCTGGCGGCGTTCGCGAAGGACTCGGACGCCTACTACCACGCCAAGAAGGCCGGCGAGCTCGAGAACTTCGCGCGGCAGATCGAGTCGGCTGCCGCCGGCTACGACTCGCAGCAAGAGCAGCTGAAGGCGCAGGACGTCGTGGCGCAGCTGCGCGCCAAGGCCGCCGAGGCAGCGCAGGCCGCCGCCGAGGCCGAGCACAAGCGGCAGGTCGAGGCGATCAAGCTCCAGCAGGACGCGCAGCGGATCGCGACCGACCAGTACCAGGCTAAGACCGG
>ERZ650304.466-NODE-466-length-21231-cov-3.801473_pt1 | contig 21231 bp, 23 predicted proteins | sample MGYA00376240_ERZ650304 | MGnify/ENA primary metagenome ERZ650304 (study PRJEB26733, sample SAMN07839271) | wastewater metagenome | biome: small river; feature: stream; material: water | place: USA: North Carolina | collected 2016-03-01 ... | reverse complement strand
CCAGTTCCCAAGCATTTCAAAAAATGTCGTGTGACGATTGTCCCCTACTTCTTCTATATCCTGAGAACGAAATGATTTTTGCGAGTCCGCAATACGCTTTCCAAGCGGGTGGGGCTGTCCGAGTAAGTATGGAAGCATGGGTTGCATACCAGAACCAGTAAACAAGGTTGTAGGGTCATTTTCTGGCACAAGAGAAGCACTGGGAACAACAGCGTGCCCCTTTTCTTTCATGTAAGCGAGAAACTTTGAACGGATTTGATTAACCGTAAGCGGAGTTGTTGACATCGCTTGATTATACAAAAAATAACCCAGAAAAACAAAAAACGTACTCGCGTACGTTTTTAGTGGATCTGTGTGTACCCCTGTTGAATGAGGAATGGTTTGTCTGCGTAGTTTGCAAGCTCTTCACCTGACCGCTTTCCTTGTGTTCCATTTGATTCACCGTCACACGAAGGACATGAAAGAAGTGGGGTGCGAAATGTTTTGTTGATGTGGTCGACAAAAAATGCAGTAATGGTCCCTTCTCCTTCACATACAAGACAGTTCATGTGTGCCATATGTCTCTCCTTGAACATGTACCCTTAAAGACGAGTATAGCAAAAGAAAAGCTCGGAACCGTGAGGCCCCGAGCAAATCCAACAGTCAATGGCAACTGCAGTTGGAGGTATATCAATTATACTATGTTTTTATATAAATGTCAATACCTATCTTTATTTAAAAAATCCGACAAGTGTTGCCCAAGGAATAGCTACGAGCAGTGTCCCAAATACCACAAACAAAAGGCCGATAATAGCTTGGAGCGTCACCCCTTCCGCAAGGACAAGTGCTGCTAAAACAGCGGTGAACACAATTGAGAGTTTATCTATAACCGTTACGGTAACCGTTGGACCACCGGCAAGAGCATGATAAAAGAAAATCCATGAGAGCGCACCACCTAACCCGGAAAGAATTACAAACATCCATTGCTTTCCTGAAAGAGATGCAATACCTGCGTGGGTAAGTTTTCCAAATGAAAGCGCAGCGAGTGTCACAACAATTGCCATGACAATACCACGAAGCGCAGTGAGTAAATTAGCATCAACTCCTTTGAGTCCTGCCTTTGCAAAAATAGTTCCAATAGATGCCATAACAGCTCCAAGTAATGCGTAAATAATATACATACAGATAGTTTATCTTTATTACACGGTAGTTACTAGTGGACTAGCTAAATCCTAAACTCAATCACGTCTCCGTCTTTCACGATGTACTCTTTTCCTTCTGTGCGAAGTGTACCCTTGTTGCGAGCTTCTGCCATACTTCCTGCAGCAATGAGATCTTCGTATGCGACAACTTCTGCGCGAATGAATTTTGTTTCAAAATCTGTATGAATAGCAGCGGCTGCACGCGGTGCAGTAGAACCTTTTTTGATAGTCCACGCACGAGTTTCCATTTCCCCTGTTGTAAGATATGTATCTAATCCGAGCAAATCATATCCTGCTTTGATGAGACTATCGATTCCGTTGTCATGAGCACCGAGCTCTTGGCGCATTATATCTTTTTCTTCACCTTCGAACTCTTTGAGCTCGTCTTCGATCTTTGCATCCACCACGACATAATGAAATTTGTTTTCGTTAAAGTATTTGATCAAGTTTGCAAATCTCTCATCATTCATTTCATCTAGGTTCTTTCCACCAGATTGTTTGTTAAGCACATACAAGAACGGCTTCATGGTTATCAAGTGTGTGTCACGAACAAGCTTTCTTTCTTCATCGTCAAGTGGAAGTGTGTTAGCGAGCTTTTCTGATTCTAGATGTAGTTTAAGTCGCTCGAGAATACCATGAAGTTTCATCGCATCTTTGTCTCCACGCTTTACATCACGCCCAAGCGTTTGGATGCGTTTATCAACTGTCGACATATCAGCCAAAATGAGCTCCATGTTAATGATTTGAATATCTCGAAGTGGATCGACTGTTCCTTCTACGTGGATGAGATCTGCATTTTCATAGATACGTACCACTTCTGCGATTGCATCTGTCTCACGAATATGTGAAAGGAATTGGTTTCCAAGTCCCTGACCTTCTGCAGCTCCTTTTACAAGTCCTGCGATATCAACAAATTCAACCACCGCTGGGATAATTTTCTTTGAACCAGAAATCTTTGAAAGCACTTCAAGTCGTGGATCTGGAACAGGAACAATTCCAACTGATGGATCGATAGTACAAAATGGATAATTATCTGCAGGAACAGATTTTTTTGTAAGCGCATTAAAAAGCGTTGATTTACCAACATTTGGAAGTCCAACAATTCCGATAGAGAGTGACATAATGGAACAATCTTATCATGCTTTGAGTCTTTATTCCATTATGGTAGTCTAGGCATGTACCGCCCTCATCGCGGAAAATTCTTTACAGGAGAATCACATGAATACCGAAGAAGCTAAGCTGTACAGCAGGTTTAAGGAAACAAACTGGTACGCAAAACACTCCAATCTTTACCTGTATTTTTCTGCTTTATACGTTACATGTCTACTCACATGGATGATCACACCCTCTTTCGAGATGACTGTTCAAGAGATGGGGACTGGCGCCAGAGCGATACCTATGGTTTCCTTCATGGCATGGGCAGTTCTGTTGTTTGTGTTTGCACTTGTCAAATACTTCACTCATGACAGACCATTGAATAGATACACGCAAAAAAACAAGCAAGGTGATGACACCTGGACCTCCAACTGTGGTGGGATTCTGAAAATCTACGACTAAGCAAAAGCCGCGTATCACGCGGCTTTTTTATTTTAGTCTTGAGTTTGAAAAATTGTTCTAGATACGAGCGCACGAGGCTTCGCAACAAAGTAGGTGGAATAATTTTACGAACTCATTGCTGCTTGCAGCTCTTTTTGATACTTCTTCATCACATCAAGCGCGGCATACATTTCTGGTTTACCTTGTTTTTTGAGCTCTTCAATTTCTTTTGCAATTTTGCTAAAGAGTTCTGGATTCTTTTCTACAGCCGCAGTTAGCATCTCTGCTTGCTCTTTTGGAAGGTTTTTCGTTCCGCGCTTAACGGCCTGCTTAAGTAAAAATTCTTTAATCATAGTGTATATAGTATTATTGAGCGTTTGCAGCGGCTTCTTTGATAAGTTTGTCAAAAGCTTCGAATGATTGTGGGCTTTCTATCATCTTTCCGTTAAGGAAAAATGTTGGTGTACCCTGAACCTTAAGCTGTGACCCTTCTCTGTACTCAGCAACAATTTTATCTTCTATCGCAGAACTATCAATATCTACAGAAAATTTTTGCATATCAAGCCCTAGCTCTGTTGCGTAACTGAGAATAATCTCTCGTGCGTTTAACGTCTCCCCCCATTCTTTTTGTCTATCGTAAAGCACATCATGCATTTCCCAAAACTTTCCTTGAAGAGCTGCTGCTTCGGATGCTTTTGCGGCAAGGAGTGCGTTTCGATGTATTGCGGTTAGCGGGAAATGACGGAAAACAAATGAAAGCGTATCTGGATTAGCTGCAACAATCTGGCGAACAAGAGGTTCGTACGCCGCACACGCTGGACACTGGAAGTCGCCAAATTCTACGAGAGTGACTTTGCCACCTTGCGCTCCTCGAACATGATCAGTTGCAGTTACTTCTACTACAGGAACAGGACCTTGTGCAGTTGTACTCATCGCATAAAAATAATACGCGAACAAAGCAACAATGAGTCCTAAAAAGATGAGCCCTGTTTTTGCATACGGATAACTAAGTAGTTTCTTGACGTGTTTTTTCATATAGTTCGATTATATCATGAACACATTATTCAAGTTTTATGGCCTCAATACACATAAAAAGTGGTATTTCTTTTCTTGATTTGTCCTCTGCTTCTTTGCGTGGACCACGTTCACTCGCCCGATGAGATTCCCATTCTTCAAGCCGAGTAACAGCAAATCCTGCTTTTCCTAAAGCTTTGACGTACACCTGAAGCGGGCGGTGAAATGATACGGTGAACTTTTTATTGGTTGCACTTCCTGGTGTCATATCAATTTTTATTTTTGATTCACTCATATACTCATCAACTCGTCTATATTGCACCTTTTCGTGTTCGTCGTATCCCCAGTGTGTGTGACGTGGATTCCTAAATGACGGGTGATTGATAACCATCAAAAACCTTCCACCAGGAGTGAGCACTCGAGCGACTTCTTTCATCGTATCTTGAAGCTTTTCAATATTTTGAAGCGCCAATACACATACGGCGATATCTTGAGCGCCATCTTGTATCATATACAAATCGTGAGACGGACTACTAAAGTAGTGCGCCTGAAACTTGTGTGTTGTGTTTTTCTTCTCTGCAATCTCGATGAGTTCTTTACCAAGATCAACACCGATGATGTACGCTCCAGCGTCAGCAAGAATACGAGAGAACTGTCCTTGTCCACATGCAACATCGACAATCTTTTTTTTGGTAACATCTCCCAGCAACCGAGCGAGATTTGGGTACACAACTTTTTCGTGATAGGTGTCACCTGATTTTTCTAGGTGTTCGTCGTACCATGACGCAACCCCTCCCCATGAAGTATCTGTATTCTTTTTTGTTGCGGCTGCAGGTTTTGGTTTGTTTGTTTTTTTAATCATGAGATGTATGTTTATCTGAAAGCCAGGTGCGTATATATGTGTCTATCTTACCACGCTTCTCCACACCAGAACGTGCCATAAACCGAATAGCTCCAAATACTGGCCTACCAAACCATGGTCTATCATGTACACCACCAATACTCCACGCACACCCAACATATCCATTCGAATCTCGTCCATCAAGTTCATACGTATCATTTAGATACACCGCAGTCTTCATCGCCTCCTCTGGAGATGGTGACCACTCAAGTATTTTTTTCGCCCAGTACATGCGTAGATAGCCATGCATCTTGCCTGAAGTAACCATCTGCATTTGTGCAGCATTCCAGATATCATCATGTGTTGTTGCTCCCTCAAATTCTGCGCGAGTATATAGGTATTCTCGTTTGTCATTTCTTGCTTTAGTGAGTGTCTCTTTGGCCCATGATGGGAACCCTTCGTATGTTGCATAGTCAGGATTATAAAAACAAAAGTTCTCAGCAACTTCAGCACGGACAACACACTCTTCTATAAACGAAGCCGCGCTTCCACGAGCGCCGTTTGATCCGTTGTGGTCTGCACTAATAATCTCTCGTATAGTTTGTGATGGATGCTGATCCGGTTTGAGATATTTGCACAAATCAAGAACAATCCTTCTACGTGAAATATTGCCGTGTGAAATATACGGAGATAGGTTGCTTTGACCATCTTTATCGATAGCATTTCGTGACTCTTCGTATGAAGATAGCTTATGTTTGAAAAAATCTTTTAGTTGTGCGTGCGCAGCCTGCTCACCCGGCGTATATAAACCAACACCAGAAACATCTTTTCTACAGACAAGGTTTGTTTCGATCGCCTGCCAATCAACAGGAGCATGATGTAACGACGCAGCTTGTTTGTGTAAGGTTGAATAATCATCTACAAAGAGAGTAATTTTTTCGTGCAGTTTACGGCGAAATGTATGAGCAGCAAACTCTTGTTTTGAAGACGCTTCCCATACAGGGACAACATTATGCGCATCTACTTCATAGAGAGGTGTGGTGGGATATTTTTTTTGAAATGCAGATTTCCAACGTGACATAAATGAAAGTGGAATCTGGTCAACAACAACAGCGCCAACATCAGACAGTGTTTCCATGTATGTATACGTTGGTGTACGTCTATGCTCCACATGTACAATAAGCGGTATATTATGTGCACGTAGTGTTGCTTCTACTTCTTTGAGTGAAGGAATAACCCAGTCATAGAAACGCTGTGTTCCACCTAGCCATTCATAATTCCAAATTGTGTATACGACAACGAGATGTGCTTGCTTACTATGGGCCAACTTTTGAGCATACAAGAGTGCATCGTTATCGTGCGCACGTATGTCACGACACATGTGATACACAACTGTTCCTTGTTTGTACGAAGCCAAAGACAGTAGTCTGGCGCGAGGGTTTTCTAACATGAAGCGTAGTATACCAAACTGATAGAGATGTCAGTTATCTGTCTGGAGGAACCTCGTAGTATGAGATGAGAAACTTTACCAGTTTAAAAAATGGATCGGTAAGTGTTGCAGAAGCATACTCAGCACCTTTTGGGTTGGTATGGAATAGGAAGATAATGTACTTTGGTTCATACGCTGGGAAATATCCAAAGAATGAGTGTAGATATCTATCATCATAGTACCCACCTCCTGGTTGTGGTATCTGAGCAGTTCCAGTCTTTGCTGCTATTGAGTAATGATCCATTTTATAGTCACCATTTTTTAGTGCGGTATCTACTACATGAACAAGCATGCGAGTTATCTGCTCACTCGTCTCTTGAGAAATAACACGATCCCCGGGAGTACCTGAAACTTTTTTTGTTTCACCATTTTTATAAACAATAGTATCTACAACATGCGGGGATGGAAGCACACCACCATTTCCAAGTATCGAAAGTGCTCGAATGGTTTGTATCGGAGTAATCGCGATACCTTGACCAAAACCTGCTGTTGCACTATCAACAAACACAGAGCTTTGAAGATTTTTTGTGAGTCCACCAGCTTCTGCAGGAAGGTCTATACCTGTTTCATCTCCTATGCCAAATTTTTTGAAATAATCCTGAAACCGTTCTCTACCAAGTTGTTCTACCAAAAATACGATACCCACGTTGAGAGACTTATCCAGTATGGTCTGCATCTTTGTTGTACCTCGTGCCTGCCCGTCAAAGTTTCTAACTTTGTAACCATTCAAATCACGAAATCCTGTATCAACATATGTCGTGTCTTCATTCACAACTCCAGCATCAAGTGCTGCAGCAACGGTAAGTGGCTTAATAATACTACCCATTTCATACACACCAGAGATAAGTTGATTTGAATACTTACGAACTGAATCAACATCTCCGTATGAATTTGGGTCAAATGACGGCATACCATCCATCGCAATAATTGAACCAGTTGATGGATCCATAACAATACCCCCTATCTGATCTGAGTTCCAAGTCTTTTTTGTTTCTTCAAGAACTGTGTGAAGACTTCGTTGTACAGAAGCATCAATTGTAAGAATCACATCCCCCATTTGTTTGTCTTGGTTAGAAACTTCGTTGGTTCCAATATCTGCAAACAATTCTGCAAAAAAGTTAACAGTAGGCTGGTCTGTAGCTCGAGATAAAATGTCTTCGTAATAACGTTCAACTCCATACTGACCACGCGCACGAGACCCATCATTTCCAACAAAACCAATAACCTGAGAACCGATAGATCCTTGAGGGTAGAAACGTACGTTGTCCTTCACATATGTCACACCAGGTAACTTAAGCGACTTTAGGTACACAATGTCTTCTTCTGAAACACCTGAGGCGATTTCTTCATATGGATCCTCGAGCTTCTGCAAACGTTCATCAAACAACTTTTTATCAATAGCAATTCGAGATGTGAGAGATATATAGAGCGCTTCAGCATCTTTGACTTTTCCTGGAGCAACAGCAATTCTATACCGCCCAATCAATTGAGCTGCTGGAACTGGTTCATCGCGAACTTGTGAAAAGAAAATAGTTCCTCTATCAAAATGATTGAGTGAAGTACCAACATACTGCTTATCAGCAAGTGACGTATAGTATTCATGTTGAACGACTTGAATATATATACTTCGCCCAACAAAAATAAAAAACAATCCTATAAAAAATAAAGAGACTAGTTGAATTCGATAGATAGAACGAAGCTCTTGATCCTCGGTAAGCTCATGCGGCTTGCTGTGCATATACTATAAGCTATTAACGAGTATACAAAATAGAGTACGTAGCAATAGGGTCTTTGCGTACAGCAAATGTAGAATTATCAATTCGCTTAAAGTTATGTGTTGCGAGTTTGGCGTCGGTAATAGTTGCAAGTGTTTGCGCATAATCTTGCTCAACCTGAGAAAGTGACGATGTTAACTCACGTGTTTCAAGAAGAGCCTGCTTTCGCTCGATCGCAGAAAATACAACTGACAAAAGCACAACAGCGTACGCAATAACAAGAAGCGCTATTGTTGCGAGCATTGTATGTACGAGACGTTCTTGAAATGTTTGATTGAGGAAATGTGTTTTCATGGTATCTATCTGATTTATTTTCTTTCGGCGATGCGGAGCTGAGCGCTGCGTGCACGAGGGTTATTGTGTAATTCTTCTTTGGTTGGAATAATTGCTTTTTTGTTGATAATGGTGAGGGACTCATCTAGCGATCTAAGACTTTGTTTTACGATACGGTCTTCGGTGCTATGAAAAGTGATAATTGCTGCACGCCCACTGGGTTTCAGTACGTGAGGGAGTGCGGCCACAAGATCATGTATGCTACCTAATTCATCGTTTACCGCCATACGGAGAGCTTGAAATGTTTTTGTAGCAAAGTGAGTTTTGCCGTGGCGGTAGGTTGTAGGCACAGCATACTTGATCGCATCTACAAGCTGATGCGTTGTTTTTATTTCTCCTTCGTTGCGAGCTTCTACGATTGCTCGTGCGATACGACGAGCATATCGTTCATCGGCAAATGCGTAGAGAACATCAGCAATTGTTGACTCACTCCAGAAATTGACGATATCATACGCAGTCGTCATGTCTTCTGTTGGGTTCGCAGCAAATGTCATAAGGAGTGGTTCATCATATCGGAATGAAAATCCCCTCCCTGAGATATCAAGCTCTTGTGAAGATAGCCCGAGATCTGCAAGCACCCCATCAACTGAAGTAATTTTGAGTTCTTTGAGAAGAGTAGCGAGATGTCTAAAGTTACTGTGCACAAAATGTAACGTTGGAGCATTTTTTAATTTGCTTATCTTTTTCTCTGCTTCTTCAAGAGCAACTTCGTCAAGATCGATACAAATAAGCGTACCGTCTTTGCCTAAAGCTTTTGCAATTTCGTAGCTATGACCTCCGCGGTTGACTGTACAGTCAACATACGTACCACCTTTGTGGATATTGAGACCTTCTATAGATTCATGTAAAAGTACTGGAATGTGCGACATGGTCGTGTGTAAAGCTAGCACATTCTATTTAGAGCATGCCAAGGTCACTTAATTTTCCTGCAAGAGCATCAGCTTCGCCGAGAGCTTTCTTTGAATAGTCTTTCCAGCGTGTTTCGTCCCACATTTCAATACGTGAGTACATACCGGCGAGAACAACTTTCGAAGTAAGCCCTGCTGTTTCTTTGAGTGTGTCTGGAATGAGGATGCGTCCTTGGGCATCAACATCTGTTTCAAATGCATGCGCAAGCATGACTCGATTGAAACTACGGGAATCTGCGTTACCAAATCCGTTTGATGCGAGCTTTTCAGCAATCTCCCTCCACTGTTTCTCTGCAAAAATAAAGAGCGAGCCATCTAGTCCATTAGTAACCACTACTTTCTTTCCAAGCGAAGTGCGCCATTTTGCTGGCAGCGTCAGGCGTTTCTTTGGATCGAGTTCGTGTGTATATTGGCCTATCAGCATACTGTTTGTAAAGCATCTCCCACAATGCTCCACTAGCACCCATTATACTCCACTTAACTTTCAATATCCTAGGAAATACCTGTGGATAGCATAAAATTCAAACTAGGCTTACTTTTTTTGCATCACCACCTACAACATGTTAGTGTTTAATCAATATTGTTCATCAACTTATTCCAGGAGAACGCCATGCCCAAACAAGCAGCCCTTGTTAAAGAGCTTCGAGCAACAACCCAAAAGCTTGGTACTGAGCTTGCCAAAAAACGACAAGCTGATCTTGAAAGAGTACGAAATACTCAACGAAACGAGATTGATCAGGAGATTCGCCAAGTTCCGATTATCGCGCAAAATCTCATTGAAGGATTACCGGACTTTTTAACTAAGGTCGCAAATGCTGGTTACGGATCTGCTTACGTGGTCTATCGCCCACTTTGCAAACCTTGGGAACAACATTTTCCAAAGTTCATATACCCATCGAGAAAATCTTCATTTAATAATGCGGACATGACCGAATATGCAGTGCGACGTTACATACAAGGCATTGCACAACATGTTGCACTGTGGGGCATCAAACAAGAGTTCCAAGTTGGACTCACAGGCTTCAATTCCAATCGTGGCAGAGAAATAGAACATATGGTGAGAAATCACAATGGTGTACTACCTTTCTATAGACCAGGAATGTTCTGCGACGACATCCCCGATAGTTATAAAGATGACTTCGTGTTCTTCGCTTGGTAAATAAAGATTTACACAAGTAAAAACCGCGCATTGCGCGGCTTTTTTATTTCCTATTCTGCTTTAGGTTTCACTAGTGGAAACATGTGTACTTCTCGAATTGGTTTGTCTGCCAAAAATGCAAACAGTCGCTCGCCGAATCCAAATCCACATGTCGGTGGCATACCGTGTTCGAGCATTTCGACAAATGAATCATCTGACATCATTGCCTCTTCATCCCCTCCAGCAAGCAACTCTTGCTGCTTTTCAAAACGAGCACGCTGATCGATTGGGTCGTTTAACTCAGAATACCCTTTACCGATTTCACTTCCCGCCAGAATTGGCTGAAATATTTGCGCTGTAACACCATCAGCGTTTTTCTTCGCAAGTGGTGCAACCAATAGTGGGTGATTGATAAGAAACGCAGGACCAGCAATGTTCTTTCGGCAGTATTTCCACAAGGTATCAATAAGGCGTTCCTGGTTTACACCATCATACTTAATCTTAAGATCCTCCGCTTTTGCGACAAGTTCCTCAAGAGATGCTGTTGTAATATCAACCCCTGTTTGACGAAGCACTTCATCACGGTAATCAATTCGCTTCCACTCATCTGCCAAGTTAAATGTGTGACCACGAGTTGTGAATGTGGTAGTCCCAAAAACTTCTTCTGCGATTTTCTTATAGAGTTCCTCTACAAGTTTCATACCATCTTCATAATCAGAATAAGCCATGTAGAATTCGCAGTTAGTAAATTCCTGTACATGTTCTGGGGATGATCCTTCATTTCTATACACACGACCAATTTCAAATGTACGAGGAAATCCTGCAGCCATCAAACGCTTCTGCCAAAGTTCACCAACAGAAATACGCATGAACACATCTAGGTCAAAATCATGGTGATGTGTAGCAAAAGGACGTGCTTCTGCTCCACCTGTTGTTACTTCAATTGTCGGTGTTTCAACTTCCAAGAATTTCTTATCTTTCAAAAATGTACGGACCACATCCCAAAACTTTGCCTTCTTTTCAAAAAGCTCTCGCAACTCTGGATTAGTAAGAATATCCAAATACCGTTCACGCATGCGAAGCTCTTCATCCTGAATACCATGATACTTATCTGGGAGTGGAAGCAGTGCTTTTGAAAGCATTTCAACTCCTGTTACAAGAATACTTTCCTGCCCTGCTTTTGTGGTGAATAGTGTTCCTGTTACTTCAATAAAGTCTCCAGTATCAACGTAGTCTTTATAAAACTGAAGCACACCTTCTGGAGATTCAGGTAATTTGATAACAGCTTGAAGTTTTGCTGTTCCATCGTAAAGGTCAATAAACGCAAGTGCGCCTTGTCCACGAGATGCTATCACACGCCCCGCAAGAATGATCTGTGCCCCAGCATCTTGTAGTGCAGTGAACGCACGCACAACGTCTGATATATCGTGTGTTTTGCGAGATACCGCAGGGTACCCAACTTTTCCAAGCGCTTGTAGTGCTTCTAATTTTTTAAGACGCTCATCGCGCAGTTCAGATAATGATGCCATATGTAAACGATTATATCACAAACTACATTACGCGTTCTAAAGATAAAACCCGCACATTGTGCGGGTTTTATCTTTGTCATACTTTTAAGCAATCTTTTTGATTGTGTATACAACTTCTCCTTTTGGAGCAATTACTGTCGCTGTGTCTCCTGCTTTCTTCCCAATAAGCGCTTGCCCAAGTGGAGATTCATTTGAAATTTTTCCTTCGAGTGAGTTTGCTTCTTCGCTTCCCACAAGTGTGAATGTTTTTTCTTCTTTATCTCCTTTTTTGATAACAACTACTGTCGCACCAACTTCAACCGTACCTGCATGATGCTTATCCATGATGACGGCATTTTTGAGAATCTGCTCAACATGCCCAATACGATCTTCGCAGTTAGCTTGATCTTCTCGCGCTTGATGATATTCAGCATTTTCAGAAAGGTCACCAAGAGACTTTGCGTACTCAAGAGCATCAGCAATTTCCTTACGGCGAACTGTTTTTAAGTGGTTGAGCTCGTTTTCAAGCTCTATTTTCTTTTCAGGTGTTAAATATTCCATTGCGGACTATTTTACCATGTAATCAACCCCTCGTCGAGTATTACACCTTTAGTTATACGATACAGGCAGTCGCACAGCAGAAAGCTTTATTTTGTATATTCTGTATTATCTCGCATCCACTCAATCGTCTCACGGGCTGCAAACACTGCACCTTGCAAGATATGCACATCACCTTTTTCCATAATAATAACAAAGGCATACTTTGGATTCTCATATGGAAAATATCCACTAACCCATGAGTTGATTAAATCTTTCTTTACACCAAGTTCAGCTGTTCCTGATTTTGAAGCAACCGAGACTCCTGGGATTTGAAGTACTCTTCCTGTTCCATCAAGCACACCCTGTCGCATTCCTTCGTTGATAACCCGTAAGTGTTGTGGATCAAGATTGAGGTCAACTTTTTCTTCCTCTTTACCTAGAAGTGTATGTGGAGTTACCAAATACCCTCCGTTTGCAAGCGATGCAATTCCTCGTATAAGCTCAAGCGGGGTGAGTTGAAATCCATACTGACCTATTGATGTGTGGTATGTGTTGCCGAGTAACCAATCCTCTCCAAAAACTTCTTTCTTCCATTCAGGTGTAGGGATGGTTCCAGATTTTTCGTTTGGCAAATCAATTCCTGTTGTTGTACCAAACCCAAACATACGCGCATACTCATCGATGCGTACAATGCCAAGCCCTGGCTGATCCATATACCCACCACCAACTTGATAAAAATATTCATCAGATGACACAGCGAGTGCTTCACGCATATCTACATATCCGTGAGCTTTCCAGTCTTTAAAGACAGTGTCTGGTCCACCATATTTGTTTTTGATAACAAGCGCTCCAGAACTAAAGATATTTTTTTCTGGAGTAATAACACCTTCCATGAGTGCGGCTATTGCAACGAACGGCTTAACTGTTGACCCTGGAGTAAACACTCCTGATACTGCACGATTAAGAAACTTTTTTGAAGAACTCTGAAGATCAGACGTGACTCGCGCTTTTTCCTCTGAAGAAGAAGCGTTTGTCATAATGTTATTGTTGTATTCTGGATAACTCGTAAGCGCAAGCACTTCTCCTGTATGAATATCCATAATCACACCAGCGCCGCCTGTATACCCAACACGATGTGCTAGAGAAGCAATACTTTCATAGAGCTTTGCTTGCACTCCTGCATCGATGGTGAGTTTGATGTTTTCTCCGTGCATAGGATCAATCGTAACGTTTTCTGCCTCAACTTCTTGGTGAGCGTTGATAGCTATAACCTTTTCTCCAGCAACACCTTGTAACTTTTGTTGATACACTTTTTCTATACCATCTTTTCCAAGATACTCATCCTGCCAAAAAATACCACTACTGTCTTTTTTGGGATAACTTACATACCCGAGAATATGAGAAAATCCTGAGGTGGTGGTGTATCTCCGCTTTGGAATATCTCCAACACCAGATGTTCCGTCATTCCACGCAAGCAACTCTCCGTTTCTATCTGAGATAGTGCCGCGATGAGCAAAGATGGGAGTGCTACGCAAATGGTTCTTGTCTGATTTTTCTTGATATGAGTCGCCTTGTACGATTTGCATACTAAATAACCTTCCAGAAAAAGCCAAGAAAAGAGCGATACATCCGATAAGGAATACGTAACTCATGTACATTGGGAGCGGTTTTTCCAAGTGGCCTTCTAGCTGATCGACATTGAATGTCGGGATATTACGCGCATCCAAAAACACGTCTTCTGGATCGATTTCAAAAGAAGCTTGCTTGCTAATACGGTGTGCGAATATGCGGCGAAACATAGAGTATTAGAATCACTATAGCACAAAAACCGAGTGTCAAAATGGGTAACGATCCATCACTTAAAGAAATATCAAAAAAGAACACAAGCACCCCTAGAGCGAGAAATCCTCCGTATATTTTTAGAGTGTTATTCGACATACAATGTATGAGAACTGCTTGGGTTATACACACCTCTAATATAGAGTCTGAGCGCTATATCTTGAGGATCATTTTCAATACGAACAATAGTTCCAAGAATCATAGTTGGATCACTCTCAAGATACACAGCCATGCCCTCTGTTGGGGCAAGCGTCTTTGGCATAATCGCAGTAAACGAACCACCCCCCGCTCCATCTAATGTAAATGCAAGTGAGAGTTCTGGGATGACACCACGAACAGTAGAACCAGATGCTGAGTACAGTGATACAAGCGAAGTGTTTTTGTGAACCTGTGTAATAGTGCCGACGACCTGTCTCCCACGCAGATACACCTTGGACCCTTCAGTTACACCATCTACAAAACCTTTTGAAATAAGAACTGTATCGTACAGACCTGTCATATCTTCTACAATTGGATACGCACGAAGTGTTGAGACCTCTCTAAGGGTTGTACTTGCAGACAGATCGTCGTCACTTCGTGACTGTGCTGCCACTACGTTTTCTAAGCGCTCAATTTCAAGTTCTAGTGTTGAAATTTTTTGTTCGTATACGTTTCGTGAGGTAAAGTACGAAACAATAGCATGCGGTATACCCATCACCCCATCACGAGAAGAAGCGTATGTCTGTACAACAGGTAGTGTCACCGGAGATACTCCAATAACAATATATTTCCAAAAAAATGTAAGCGCAGCTGCTGCAATAAAAATGCCAAGTACAATTTTAAAGCGTGTATTTTGTTTTCTCTTATCTGAAAGATATGTCATCTGTATTTTGTACGAGCACGTCTTTATATAATGGTAAATCTTCAAGAATAATTCCAGTTCCTCGCGCAACACAGGTAAGTGGATCATCTGCTATGGTTACTGGTACTTTAAGCTGCATTTCAAAAAGTTCTGGGAGATTACGAATGAGTGCGCCCCCTCCAGAAATACTAATACCTTTGTACATGATATCTGCAAGCACCTCAGGTGGTGTTGTCTCCAAAACTTCTTTGATAGCTTCAACAAGTTGCGACAGTGGTCCATACATTGCCTCTCGAATATCAATATCTGTAATGATTGCCTCTCGAGGAAGACCGGTTACCAAGTCGCGCCCTTTTACAGTCATTTCTTCGGCTTCTTCTCCGGGTAACGCAGAACCGATTGTCATTTTGATATATTCTGCGGTCTTCTCACCGATTAGCATTTTGAACTCGTCACGCATATATGCAACGATATTGTTATTCATCAAATCTCCTGCAACTTTAAGTGATTTTGCGCGCACCACACCACCGAGTGCTATCACTGCGATATCTGTAGTGCCTCCACCAATGTCTACAATCATACTTCCAACTGGTTCGTGAATCGGCATACGCACTCCGATTGCTGCTGCCATCGGCTCCTCTACTATATACACCTCACGGGCACCAGCTGATTTTGCAGCATCATACACTGCACGCATTTCTACGTTAGTCACTCCTACAGGAATACCTACAACCACTCGCGGGCGAAATATTTTCTTATCGATGTCATTTGCTTTGTTAATTAAATATGAAAGCATTTCTTCGGTTACTTCATAATCTGAAATCACACCATCAACAAGTGGTCGCACAATACGAATATGCGAAGGCGTTCTACCCATCATATCTTTTGCTTCGCGACCAACAGCAACTACACGATTTGTTTTTGCGTTAAGCGCAACAACTGACGGTTCATCAATCACAATACCCCGCCCACGAAGGTAGACGAGTGTATTTGCAGTCCCTAGATCAATACCAATATCATTTGAGAAACTACGGAAAAATCGTTCAAACATATACACAGTCTAGCACTTTAGAGAACTCTTGTATTTCTTGACAAAAATGCTCTTTAGTCGCAGTTTGGTGTATAGGTTTTGAGGAGCTGTTCAGTGGTTACGATTTCTGACTGGTCACTTGTTCTCTCTTTGATTTCTACACCGCCTTTTTCAAGAGATTTATCTGAGACCACTACACGCATTGGAATACCGATCAAATCACTATCTGCAAATTTACTTCCTGCTCCTTCGTCGCGATCATCAAACAATACTTCTACCCCAGCTTGGGTGAGCTTTGCGTAGATATCTTCAGCAAGCTTTGAAGCTTCACTATCTTTATCCTTTGAAATTACAATGAGGTGAAGTGAAAATGGTGCAATAGCTGCCGGCCATACGAGACCCTTTTCATCAGCAAACTTTTCAGTGATAACTCCCATCAAACGTGACGGACCAATACCGTAGCACCCCATGTACACTGGTTGCTTCTGACCTTGTTCGTCAGTGTATGTATAATCAAATGCAGTAGTGAACTTTGTTCCAAGTGGAAAAATATTTCCAACCTCGCACGCCTTTACTTGTTCGAGCGTATTAAAATCAACTCCGAGACGCTTTGCGTTTTCTTCTGTAACAACTTCTTTGTTATAAGCAACATTGTTCTTACGATCAAGATAGATGATATCTTCTCCAGCTTCAACGAGTGTTTGGAATTCATGAGAAAATTCTTTTGTAAAATCCCCTCCTCCTGCAACTGTGATAAACGTATCATCTGCAAGACCTATCTCGCGATAAATATCCATGTACACCTTCTTGCTATGCTCGTAGTATGTTTTCAAATCCTCTTCACTTCTGTGGAAACTATACAAATCCTTCATGCGAAACTCGCGCCCTCGAAGAAGCCCTGACTTTGCACGAGCCTCATTTCGAAACTTTGTTTGAATCTGATACAACGCAACAGGAAGATCTTTGTATGAACGAGCGTACAACGATGCAATCGGTGTTATCAATTCTTCGTGTGTAGGATTCAAGATATATGAATTCGTTGATTTCTCTTCTGATGCTTTATTTGCAGGAGCAGTTTTCATGAGTACATCCACTACATCTAGTCGCCCTGTTGTTTCCCAGAGTTCTCGAGGAGAAAGAGATGACATGACGAGTTCATTTCCGATGGTATCCATATGTCTACGTACGATGTCTTCTATCTTCTTAAGCACACGAAGTCCAAGTGGAAGAAATGTATACACGCCCGCCATTTCTTTGTGAATAAATCCAGCACGAGTAAGTAAAATCGCATTTTTTGAAACCTCGTCTGATGGGGCTTCACGCAGGGTTTTAGTATAGAGTTTTGACTGTCGCATATGAATCTTAGTATATAGTAATGCCTAACGTTACACCATAATATCTTTTATGGTCACAACAATGACCAGAATAATGAGCAGGATGATACCAAGAGCGTTTGAGCCTGCGAGATATTTGTATGGGAGTTTTCGACGAACAAGTGCTTCACCAACAACTATCACAAACCGCCCACCATCAAGAGCTGGAATAGGCAGTGCGTTAAATATCGCAAGATTAATAGAAAGGATTGCAACAAGTGTAAGCAATGCCTCTACCCCATAGGTACTTGTATTGGTAACGATGCGCGCTATTCCTATCGGACCAGAAAGTGATTCAATAACATTCTCTCCTTGGAAAATACTTTTTACGAGTTCACCAAGAGCAGCGAGTGTGAGTGTCGTGAACGATACTGTTTTTTCAGTACCAAGAGAGATTGCTTCAAGGGGTGTTGTTGTAACAATCCCACGCACATCAAATGTTACCCCTATCGCCTTTTTGTTTGGCACAAGTCCATAAACCGCCGCAATAACTGTATCATGTCTAGTTCCATCTGGTGTGACGTATTCTATAGCGAGCGGATCATGTTGATGGTCTGCAATAAACTTGATGGCAGATGTTGCTGTGGTGAGTGTCGCCTGTGTTTGACCATTACCAAGCGATGTGACGACAGACCCAGGTACGATACCTGCCTTAAATGCAGGACTCTCAGGGTGAGCATCTACAACCATGAGAACTGTACTAGTGGCACGTGCTCCATACATTGGATCATCTACACTCACTTGCACATTTCCATATGAAAGCCCGATAAAAATAGCGAGCGCAAGCACCATGTTCATAATAACCCCAGCAGAAAGTGTTACGAGCTGTGCCCACACTGGACGATTACCAAACGCTCGAGGGTCACGCTTTGCTTCATCGTGCTCACTGTTTTCACCATAAATAGATACATACCCACCAAGAGGGAGTGCATTAATTGCATACGTAGTTTCACCATACTTCTTTCCGTATATGCGCGGTGGAAACCCTACTGCAAATTCGTCCACTCGCATACCTGTAAGTTTGGCTGCGATAAAATGTCCAAACTCATGAACAACTACAAGCACAAGTAGGATAACAAAAAAGAGAACAATGGGCCCTTTGCCGAAAATAACTAATGCAGAAATACTGGCAACAAGGACAATAATATCTAAACGAAAAGGAAACTTTGAAAGGAAATTACGCATAAAAAAAGTATATCATATAAGAGAATCTAAACTTGACAAATACTAATATTTGTATTATTTTATAAAGAACATATTGTTCTCTCAACATCTAACTTCTAAGGGGTCTTTCCATGAAATTTTCGCAATTTGTTATTGCAATCACCGTATCCAGCATGATCACTACAACTTCCGCACAAACAGATGTCTCCATCAGTAACCAGTCCGTGACCAGCTACAACCCAGCGGCGCCAAAGTACCAGCAGAAAACATTTTGGTTTCCAGGTGGTATCTGCAGTGTCCTCCGAACACATTCGATGCCTGACCTGATGACTGTTGTTACAACGATGCCAGAACACCTGAAATCGTCGACGGTCAACATGTGCATCAGTAAGTTGTCCGACATCAAGTTCGAAAACAGATTCCCAGAGCTTGAAGTTGTTTCTGTCGACACTCTCAGGGATGCTCGAACAGGCAACATGACGTGCGCCGTTATCGGACAAGCTCAGACACCGATGATGTATCAGATTCGCTTCTCGGACTTTGCCCTTACAGGCAAAGACCAAGAAATCGAAGAGTGCATAACCAAGGCAGTCAACTCTCCAGAAAAAGCCCCCTTGCGGCACCTCCCCAACCGAGAAGTCTCGCTCTAAAAGAACCAGTCAACAAAAAGCCAGCGCGTGCGCTGGCTTTTTTCTTTTTATTTACACTACTCGCCCATTACCTCTTTTTCTTTCTTTGCAAACAGAGACTCAAGTTCTGTATTTGCTGTGTCAACGATTGTTTGCATTGCTTCACGGTATCGCATCTTTTCATCTTGCCCATACTCTCCATCTTTTTCACGAGCGTCGATATCTTTGTTTATTTCTTCTCGAAGAGCGCGCACTCGTACACGAGCATCCTCTAGTCTGTCTTTCAAAAGTTTTACGAGCTTTGTACGTGTCTCAGTTGTGAGCGCTGGGAAATGCACTCGAAGTCCTTGGTCATCAGATGAGACAGAGAGTCCAAGGTCGGCTTCGTTGATTGCTTTTTCCATGCCGCCGATAATTGATTTGTCCCATGGAGCAACACGAAGTGTTCGCGGGTCTTCGATAGTAATAGACCCAGTGTGCGCAAGTGGCGTACGAGTTCCGTACATATCGACATGAACAAGGTCAAGCACTTGAGGTGTAGCACGACCTGTTGAAATAGATCGGTATTCCCCTTGTAGCCAATCGATGATTGTTTGCTTTTTTGTTTCTGCTTCTGAAAAATTGTATGCCATATATGGTTAGTGATGAATGTAGAGTAATTCTATCCTAGTTCTTCTGCTTGGGCAATAACAATGCAAGATACTCAGTAAGCGCTTTCCCTGAAGCTGAGGGTCACCTGCGTAGGATGCCATAGCAAGCGTCTCTTGTATGTACCTGGGTGAAGCATTTTCTTTACGCAACACTTCAACGAGCGAAAGAATAAATCCTTTCACTGCTTCACGATCTTTTCTCCCCTCCTCATCTTCACGACTAAGTAACTGAGTGACATATGGAAGCTTGCTGCGAGACACTGGTACTGTTTGCAAAAAATCTATCGCGTCTAAAGAAGCAGTAGATTCCCCGTGATGAATCACATGCATACGCGAGAGCACAGTATCCAACAGTCTGTCTTTGCTACTTGTTACAAAAATAAATCGAAGTCCTTGTTGTGGCTCTTCAAGAATTTTAAGCAGTGCATTTTGTGCGGGGTGAGTAATAGTATGAAATGAGAGAACAAGCGCTCTGTTACCATGTTCATCCCCTTGGATAGCAGATTTTGCCCACGAAATAATATCACGTGCAGTATCGATATCTAATACTGTCTGATCTATGTGTTTATGTGTAGGAGATGGAAATTCAGCCTGAAGGGCTGTATATGCTGTGTGTCTATCTGGACTGACGACCAGAACTGCATGATGAAGCGGAAGCAAGATATTCATACCTATGAGTATAGCAAAGTCAATTTACCTACCAGATGTTTTAGTGTAGTATCAAGACAAATCAACTGTTCTTTAGAAAGGACAACATCATGCAAAACGTCTATGTGACCTCGGAGTACGAAGGGCGCAGAGTGCCTGAGCTGTGGCATATGTATGCCCGTAATGGCACACTCTTCATTTCGTTTACTGCTTTATGCATTCAAGAGCTCAAGCAACTTCAGCTCCGAAAAGAGGTAGGGTTTAAGCTTCCGAGCACTGAAACTCGCTGGGGTTTTGAGGAGGGATTCTCCCCTCTTCGCGCACGACGGAATGGCGACTTCACCTTGGTAATTCCAGTGAGTGAGCAAGTCGAGCAAGAGTCACGTTTACGTATTGCAAATAGTCTGTCACGTCTTACCATGGTGCTCAATGTTTTTATAACAGGAGAAGCCAGACAACAGCGTGAGCTCATAAAGAATAATCAGTTTCAGCTGTTCTCAGTTGAAACGCACAGCAACCCTGGCTATCACGGTTCTGCCATCATTCTCAGCATCTCCCCTGAAGCGGCTTGGTTATTAGACAAGCATTCGCAAACTGCAATCCCTGGTGTACACCGTGCAATGCGTGAGCACAACTGCGCGAAATTTCCCGAGGACAAGAAGAAAGACCCGATCTTTCTTCGAATGGACCTTCAAGGGGTCATACGGGAACACGGGACCATAAGTTTCAAAACTCCTGGTAATTGCGCATGCTTAGGTAGATCGGAAGAGCACACGTCTGAACTCCAGTCACTT
>ERZ650304.465-NODE-465-length-21290-cov-4.146833_pt1 | contig 21290 bp, 16 predicted proteins | sample MGYA00376240_ERZ650304 | MGnify/ENA primary metagenome ERZ650304 (study PRJEB26733, sample SAMN07839271) | wastewater metagenome | biome: small river; feature: stream; material: water | place: USA: North Carolina | collected 2016-03-01 ... | reverse complement strand
CGTGTACCTGCGGCCACATGGATGGCTTCTCGAATGCGCTGATAGGTGCCGCAACGACAGATGTTGGTCATGACCTCATCAATGTCTTTGTCGGTAGGCTTGGGCTTGCGTTTGAGCAAAGAAGAAGCCGCCATGATTTGACCAGATTGGCAATAGCCGCATTGCGGCACATCCAGCTTGGCCCAGGCCGCCTGCACAGCCTTGCCGCCGTAGCGCTCGTCGATGAGCCCCATCGGCGAGACGACGCCGCGGCTCGTCAGGAACGGCGGCGCGGCCATCGAATACAGATAGTTCAGCATGTCCGCCGCCTGGCGCCCGGCCGGATCGTTCTTGTTCCAGATTTCGCGCTTCGTGAACGGGTCTTGCCCGGTCTTCATGGCGATGATGATGTCCGCCAACGGACCACCAAAGATCCCCGCCGACTGCACGGCCTTGCCCAGATCGCCGGTCGGAACCTCGCCATTGGCTGCCGACTTCGCGGCGCCCCCAAGGTTGCGCGCCAGTTCGGTCCACTGCGACCACGGGAAGAAGTAACCCAAGTCGACGACCTGAATTCGTCCCATCTCGTCGCGATACGGCAGGAACATCGCGTGCCCCTTCTCCTGCAGGAACTCGGGGAGCGCTTTCTTCAACTTCTCAAGATCGTCGTCACCGACATCGAATCCCGCCGCGACCAGCATCGGCATGGCATAGAACAGCGCCGCCCAGGGCAACAGGCGTTGTGGATGCGCGAGCGCGACTTCCAGCAGGCGCGGCGCGACCTTGAAAATGTACGTGGCGAACGGCACGCCGACCGGCGCATTGCGAAGGTAGCGCACCGACTGCGGCACGAGGGAATAGTCGAACATCCAGCGATGGGCTTCAAGCGCGGCGTCGGCCTCGCTCATCTTCTGCCGCTCCATGGCGTCGATGATTTTCGCCGTCTTGAAGATCGTCTCTGACTTCTGGTAGAGATCGCCAGCAAAGTCCGTCACGATCGCCGCCAGCCGGTGAACGCGCTTGAAAGCCCGCATCACCGGGTTCAACTGCTTGTCCTGCAACTCCAATTCGATCAGGTCGCGGCGCATCCGCCCGATTTCCTGAGCGCTGAAGGTCGCCTCCGTCACGCCGTAGCGCTTCGCGATCTCGTAGTAGCGGCCGTTCGACGAGATGTCGCGCATCGCCTGAATCATGCGCTCCGGAACCCGGATCAGCGGCACCCCTGAAAGTTGCAGCATGACGGCGTTCGACAGGAAGTTGCGGACCTGTCCAGGCGGGTTGAGCGCGACCTTGCTGGTCTTCCAGAGTTGAGTGAGCTTCGTCCCCCAGCCGCCATACCCGAGAAGGCTTTGCGCCCAATTCGGGTTCGCTGGCTGGAAGTCCTGAATCCCCATCAGGTCATCGTAGATTTCCTTGCGCACGAACATCCCGCGCAGGCGCCCGTATCGTGCCGTGTTCGGGATCTGGCGGAACTCCGTGTGCTCGCCAGACATCTCGCCGAGCGCGTCATCCGCCGCGGCTTCCATCCGCGCCGCCATGGCGCTTGCCTTCTCGGCATCCGCCGCCTGGTAATAGCGAGCCTGCTTCCTGAGTTGCGCGGCCTCGTCCTTGAGCCAGTACGCCGACACGCGGCGGCCGTCGAACTCCACCACCGACTCCGGCAGGATCCAGTTCTCGTTCCCGGAAATCTGATGCAGCCAGTCGAGCAGCGCCATGTCTCGCATCGGCCGCGCGACCGCCATCGACGACAGAAAGGCGGGGTCGGTAATCTCCCCCAGGATGACCTTGCGCACGTCCTCCGGAATGTCCTTGCGCTTCTTCAGGTAGCCCATCTGCGACGGCTTCTTGCCGGAGCCCAAGGCCTTCCAGTCGCTCTCGTTCAGCAGGTGGCGCAGGTAGACGCGCGGCAGGTAGCCGCCACGATGCGCCTCCCTGGCTTCGGCAGACAGCAGTCCACGGTCAACGAGCGCATCGCCGACCGACTCGATGGTCGCTTTCGTGGCCTCCGCGTGAGCGCGAACGCTGGCACTCTTGATCGCGTCGGCCTTGGCGCCAGGCGTCGTCATGAAGTCGTAGGCCGCCTGAGCGTCTTCAGGCGTCGCGTCCGCAAACGCCGCCCGAATGCCCTTCGCAATCTCGTCAGCCCGCGACACGTTGCCCAGCGTCCGGTAGCGCTGACGCAGGTATTCGGCCTTGTCCGCCAGGTTGCCGATGGGATCAAACTTCGAGTCGATCCACCCCATGACCCGCTTCGCGGTTTCCCGGTAGCCGTCCTGCGTGGCCCGTTCCCACGCACCCGCCGCCGCCTCGGTGGCGCGTGAGAACGCCTCCGGGGTGTCGGTCTTTGAGAATGCGGCCTCCTTGCCCCGCGCCACCCCGTCCCGCACCACCCCGTCTTCCACGAACCGCCGCGCCCTGGCCACCAGCGCCTCGAGGTCGGCATCGTTGAGTTTCAGGTCCACGCCCAGCCCGCGGATGAAGTCGCGGATCATCGCCACCACGCGCTTCAACGCGCTGGCCACGCGAGCCCGGAGCGGATCATTCGGGCGCCGCTGCGCCATCAGCGACAGGAACTCCTCGGCCGCCATCATGCGGTGCGCGCGTTGCTTCAGGTCGAGGTGGTCGTATTCCTTCGCCACCAGTTCACGGATTGCCCGCTCGTTGCCGGCGTAGACCTCCTGCAGCACGGCATCCATCTGCGGGCCCAGGATGCCGCGCAGGCCGAAGTGACCGGCGACCTCATGGAACAGGGTTTCCAGCGCGTCACGCTGCGTCTTGAGATTGCCGGCGACCAGCCATGCGGTCGTGCCGTCGAACCAGCCCCGAACTTCTCGTTCGGCCCGCATCTCGCGGATGCGCGGCCCGATGGGCAAGTCATCGGTGGACGCCACCACCCGGACGGGCGGCGCGTTCTTCCAGCGTTCCAGCGCGGGCGCGATCTGCGCCCGGACAGCGGCTACTCGGCCTTCGTCAGCTCCTCCGCCAGCTTGGCGAAGGCCTCCTCGCCCGCCCTCTCCTCCTCCGGCGTCGGCGGCGCGAACATCTGCTCGCGCGACTTCTTCCTCTGGGCTTCCAGAGTCTCGGCGGAATCGGTCGGGTCCATGGCGGTCTCGGGCGGTCAGGTAGCCGTCAGTATTCAGCTTCCCCACCACCATGTCAATGTCGGAGAAGTTGCGCTTCACGCCGCGAGCGTCCCACCAGGCGCGGGCATCCGGCAGGATGTCCCAGACCTGCATGTCCATGCCCTTCGGATTGTTGGCCAGCATCGACGCCACCACGGCCCCGGCATGGCCGTTGTTGCGGCGCTCCTCGTCGACTTCGATGTTCCGGAACGACACGAAGTGGCCGTCCGCATTCACGTCGACCAGCACCTTGCCGACCGTCGCGGCCTCGCGCGCCGACTTCTGCGACAGACCTTTCCGCAGTCCCGCCTTGGCGGCCGGCACGTCCACGATGTCGAAAGCCATCCGGCGCAGGCCGGGCTCGGCACCATCCTTCAGGCGCGGCATGGCCAACGCCACGCGGTCATTGGCAAAGGTCGGAAGCCCGTTCGCCGACTCGATGGTGCGGAACTTCATCGCAGGCAGGTCTTCGCGCGTCCGGTGGAACATCTCCACGCCGCCCTCTGTCTCGCGGGTTTCGATGGCATCCACCAGCGCCTGAAACTCGGCGTTGATCGCCTTGCGCACCAGATACAGCGGATCGGTCCGGTATTCCGGATTCGCCTCGCGCGTGTTGGCGTCCAGCGCGAACCGGATGGCGCTGCCTGCATGCACCACCGGCTTGCCGTCCTTCAGTGGCACCACGTCAATCCGCCCGAAGCGGGCTGACCATGCGTAGTACTCCACACCCTTGCTGTCGCGCACGATGTCGCCGCGCTGCATGTTGGCGGCTGCGTCGGGGGTGATGGGTTCGGCCGCCGCACCAACCTTGCCAAACGCGCGCTCCCACCGCGCAAGCTCAGCATCGCTTGGCCGGCGCGGAATGCCCTCTTCCGTCAACTCGTTCTTGCCAGTCAGGCGGTAGCCATAGAACAGCGGTTCAGCCGGTTGACCGCTCAACATCCTGCCCATGCGAATTTGCACAAGGCTTACCGATGGCTTGGTCTTGCCATCTGAGCGCACGGCCTTGATGTTCGACAGGAATTGCTGCGCGCGCCCTCCAAATTCCACCGTGATGGGATACCACGAACCAATGGTTCGCTCGGTTACGGCATCAACGGCTGCGCGAATAGCTTGTTCGGCAGTCTCGGCCGCCCCCTTCTCCTGCGCGGGCGCGACTCCGCGATCACCGGGTTCCGATGGTACCGGGGCTTGGCTTTCAGCTACGGGAGGGGGGGAGGGTTGCTCCGGAGTCGGCGCTTCCACATATTCATCCGCCTTGTCCTCGTTGAGCGCCTCTTGCGTTTCCGCTCCGAGAACGATGGCGCCGCGGTACGGCTCTACTTTTGACAGGTCCACGCCCTGACCATCGTAGGTCAGCGTGATGTGCGGCTGGTAGCCGTCGTAATCCCACGATGCGCCGGCATCGCGGTATTGTTGCCAGCGGACCTGCAATGCCTTGCTGGAGAACTTGAGGACAACAGCCCCTTCGTCGCCAAGGGTCTCGACACTACGCTTGTCGCCGGCCACCTTGATGCTTTTCCCCGTAGCCGGCACGGTCGCGCCATCCATCGGCGCCGTGCTGTAGGCCACGGTCACATGCAGGTCTTCGGCCGGCAGCGTGGTCTTGAACCCTTGGGAATGCGCCCAGGCGATGATGTCGCCGGCGTTCGTGACCGGGCGGCTGGCGTAGAGCGGGGCGCCCTTCTGCGCGACCTGCGCCTCAACTACCGCCGTTTCGCCTTCTCGATCGCCGCTTTCGCCGCCGTCTCCGACCGTCCGCGGCGCAGCCTGTCCATCACCAGTTTGGCCGCCACCTTCCGGGCTTCCGGGCTCATCGCTTCGAGCTTCTTGCGGGCCGCCTTGATCGCCGGGCTTTCTTGCATTCTGGATCTCCTCCTCGCTGAATCCCAGCGTTCGCATGGCGTCTTCCAGCGACATCGGGGATTCGCTCAACTCCTCGACGGCTTCCGCCGCCACGCCGCTGTCATCGTAGTCCGCCACTTCGGCCAGGTCAACGGCGGGTAAAGCCTCCGCCCCGGTTTCGCGGATGTCCTTGGCGGCATGGTGTTCGGCCAGCAGTTCCATGTACCGCTGCCGCTGCCCCTCGTCACCGACGAATTCCCGCGCCAGCAGGTCGGCCACCACTTGCCGCGCCGCCTCGTCGCCGCCGTCCTCCATCTGCCTGGGCGTCAGGTAGCCGTTTTCCGCCAGCGTGCGCGCCAGGATGTCGGCCCGCATGCCGTCGGGCGTGATGAAGCCGGCCAGGCGGTAGCCCTTGATGCTCTTCGGGTCGATGCCGATGTCGGCCGCTTCCTTCTCGCTCATGCCGCCGGACTGCACGATGACGTGCCACAGCTTGCGCCGGGCTTCGTGGGCGACGCGATCGGCTTCGCGCGTCGGGTTCCGGCGGTCCAGTTCCGCCTTGGCCACCGCGCGCTCGACCATCGACTTCGACTGCTTGGCGATGATGCCCAGCATGCCGGACGGCATTTCCTGCGCCCACTTGCCGCGGAGCGCGAACGGCCCGGGCTTCAGCCGCGCAGGGCCTTTCCCAGCGCCGCCCGGATTGCCGGGTTGCTCACGCCCCTGAGAAGCGTTCCGGTCAACACCGGCGCGCGATCCCGCGCCTGCCGCTTCACGGCCGCCAGTTGCGCCGCCGACAGGCTGGCGAGCCTCGCCTGCTCCTTGGCGAACGACGGCAGAATCGGTCCCGCTGGCTTTGCCTTCATCTCCGAACACCTCCTGAACCTGCTCGGCCGACAGGATGTCGGCATCCGCCAGCCACGTGCCGAGACTGATGCCCTGCGCCTCGAGCGCGCGCGCCTCGCGCACCGCGCGCTGGATCTCGTCCTTCAGCTTGGCCGCCTCGAGCTCCTGGCGGACGCGATGCCCCGCCGCCGGCCGCGTCGTGTCGCCGGTTTCCAGCCACGACCGGAATTCCGGCGCCGACATGCGCGTCACCGCGCGGATGCCGTTCCATCCCGGCGTGTAGTTCTCGAGATAGCCGGCGCGCGCGGAGGCCTCATCCGGCCAGCCAATCATCGCCTTGTGCTCGTCGAAGCGCCCCGATGCCGACTTCTGGTCGACCACGAACACCGGGCCGTCATAGCCCTCTGCGGTGCCCGGCCGCACGAACACATCGACCTGGTCGCCGTCGGCCCCTTCGGTGCGCTTCACGTAGCCATAGTGGCTGCGCAGCGTCGGCCATTCCGGACGGCGCTTCGATCCCGCCGGATTCTCGATGGCGACGTCCAGCCCGGCGACGCGCACATGCCCCTTCTGATAATTGCCAGCCGCCTTCTGGCCCTCGGTCGGCTCGCGCAGGTCATTGTGCGGACTGGTCGCGGCGCGGTGCGCGGCGGCATCGATCGCCTCGCGCGTGCCAGCCGTGATGCCCAAGTCCGCATCGCGGGCCGCCCGCTCGCGCGCGCCCTGCTCGCGGTTGCGCTGCGCCTCCAGGTCGCCGATCTGCTCGCCGCGCGTCAGTTCCGGATCGGTGTCATTGATGAGCACCGGGCGTCCGGATGGCGTCTCCGGGGCCGGCAACGCCGCCGGCGGATTCCTGTCAACGGCCAGCGCGTCGCGCGCGTTGCGAGCCGCCACGGCACCCGCAGCGCCATCGTTCAACCCGAGCTCTTGCGCCCGTGCCGCGGCTTCGCGTTCGCGCTGCCTCGTGTTCACCGACGCCTCGAGGTCCGCCATGGTCTGCGGCCGCGTCGATCCCGGCGTGCCATCGTTGACCATCACCGGACCCACCGGCGTCGTCGGCGCCGGCAGCGCGGCGCCCGCCGGCCCGGGTAGCGTCTCGGTCACCCGCACCGCCTCGCCGGGAATCGAGGTGTCCGGAGCCGGCCGCGCGGCACCAATGCCGAATCCGCGCGACGGCACCATCGCGGTCGACGGCTGGGGCGCCGGCATGGTGAAGTCCGGCCGATAGAGCACGTTGCCCAGGTCCGCCAGCCGCTGTTCCAGCCCGGCCAGCGCGCGCTCGCGCAACAGCGGATCCGCCTTCGGGTTGCGCGCGACCGCCGCCGCATGCAGCAGTTCGTCCTTTGCCTGCGGATCCTGCGCCGCCACCGCCGCCAGGTATCCGGGCTGGCGCAGGGTCTCGAGCACGGCATCCACCCGCGGGCGCAGCGCGTCGCCGCCGCCGGCCTTCCCCTTTTCACCGGACAGGACTTCCTTTTCCAGCGTCTCGGCAGGCGTCAACGGCTCGCCGGGGCGCCCGGGAATTTCCACCTGGTTGCCGAAATCGTCCGTCGTCTGGACCGGCTTCGTGCCGTCCTCCTTGGCCCTGAGCTCATCCAGGCGCTTCGCGTCAGCGGCTTTCGCGTGCGCGGCAGCCGACAGCATCGCCGGCGCGCCGGACATCGCCACGCCAGCAATGGCGCCCCCCAGCGTCTGGTTCGGCACGTCCTCCATCAGCGTCTGCGACGGATCGGCGAACTGCTTGACGGCCGCGTTCTGCGCGACCTGCTCACCGGCGCTCTGCGCGGCTTCAGATAGCGGCTCGACCGCCAGACCCTCCGCCAGCGCACGTCCGGCACCGGAAACGCCACGCATGGCGCGTCCGGCAACGGCGCCGAACGGCGCACTCAGGAGGCCTACGACCAGACCGGCCTTCAGACCCACATCCGTAGATACCAGCTTGACGATCGCCTCGCGCGCCGTCGCGCGACGCACGCTGTCCGGCATGGAATCGGGAAGATCCCAATACGCCTTCTGGTAGAACGGCGACTGCACGAGCTTGTCCTCGGGCATCTCCCTGACATGGTCCGCCGCCTGGTTGGCGTCCATCGCCCCAGAAATCGCGCCCTCGGCTGCGCCGAACCCGACTGCGCCGGCCGCGCCAGCACCCACCCCCGCCGCCTGCAACCCCTTTGCCGCCATGCCACCCGGCACCGCCATCGCCGCCATCGGCAGCAGGCTGTTCGCCAGCATCAGGCCGACGGTGTGCTTGTTGAAATCGCCGATGCTCAAGTCATCGTTCAGGAACTTCTTGCTGCGCGACTCGAGCGCGCCCGCCGAGAGGCCCTGACGCCAGTATTCCTCCGCGTTCTTTCCGAGTTCCTGCAGCCCCTGACCGATCGATTCCAGCCCCGCCGCCTCGGCCAGCTTGCCGACGCCGCGCACCGCCGACGCGCCGCCTTCCATGACCGTTCGACCATAATCGGCCGCCGTCACCTTGCCAGGCCCCGCAGATGCCGGAGCCGCGTCCGGCGTGAATCCCGTCACCTCGGGCGATCCCACCCCGAAGCCTTTCATCACGCGTTGGCCATAGGCCGCGCTCGTGGCGCCCCACTTCGAACGGTCCGGACCGCCATGGTACTCGCGCACCGCACCCTCGGGCGTGTTGCCACGGTCCAGGCTTTCCTTCAGATGCAGCGCCGCCACCTTCGCCGCGCTGGCGTCATCGGCATAGGCATCGACCCCGTACTTCTTCAGGAAGGCGTCGCGCGTGCCAGGGATGATCTGGAACGGCGTGCGCGCGCCGGCGCTCGACACCTGGTCTGCGTTCGATTTTTCGCCGTTGTTCTTGACCGCCAGCAAGAGGCCCTTCGGGATGCCGGCTTCGGACTCTGCCTTGCTGGCCAGATCGTCCCAATACGGCGCGTTGTAGCGCGTCGGCGCGCCAGCACCTGCCGACGGCGCGGCGGTCGCCGGCGCAGCGTCCGGAATGAATGTGATGGTGTCAGCCATGTCAACAGGCCCCGAACCCAGCCTTTTTCCGTACCGGTCCGCCGTCTGCATAACGGGACGTGCCAGCAGCCTGAGAGGCCTTCAGCCGCTCTTTCAGTCCAGGACCGCGCCGGCGCGCCGCTTCCGCCTGGGCCGCCTGCTCCTCCAGCAATTTCTGATTGCGCTCGTACTGCTCGCCATATTGGGCATACCAATCGTCGAAAGCCTTCGCGCTCCCGCGCCCCGCCGGCGGAGGTTCCGGGATCTCGACAAAGCCAGCCGGCCTGCCGGTCGCAGCAGGCGCCGGAGCCGCCGCCGGTACCGAGGCACGCGCAGCGACGGCAGCAGGTTTCGGTACTGCCGGCTTCGCCGCCGGCGCGCCCCCGCTCGAGGCCGGTTTCTGAGCCGGTGCCGCTTCAGTCGCTTGCGGCTTCGACAGGAAAACATTCTGGCCATTGAACTGGAATCCGCGCACAGATGACCCGTCCGGCAGCTTGAATGTACCCGTCTGTGCCTTGCCGCTCTGCACGGCGCGCGCGGCCTCGACGCTCATCGCTTCGGTAAAGCCGCTCGTGCGGTTGGCAGACCAGATTTGCTCCGCCAGCACCTTCTGGCGATCGCGCACGTCGGCCGTGCCGGAAAGTTCACCCATCGGCCCCTTGAAGCCGGAATCCACCTCATCGCTGATGGTCTTGCGGATCTTTGTCGGCGGTGTGATGGTCGGCTGATCACCCGTCGACTGCGTGGGCACCCCGCCCTGGCCGAGCGTGACGACATTGCTACCTTCGGGCACAACGACCGCGGAATCCTTGGGCGCGAACGGCACCTGCGCACCGAACCCGCCGCTGGGCGTGGCCAGGACCTCGCCAGGCTTCATGACGCGCGAACCCTGTACCTGCCCGGTGCGCTTGTTGAAGGTCTGGCCGTCGCCGGCACTCGCCCACTCGTCCGGCTTCACCAGCCCGGTGAGCACCGCCATCTTGGCGAGGTTGAACCCCTGGAACGGCGTGCCGTCGGCCTTGTTGCCGGTGATGTTGCCGTTCGGGTCTACCTTCACCGTGGCGGGATCCACGCGGAACGTGCCGTAGCTGTTGAACACCTTGCCGAGCTCCGGACCGTCCTGCCCCATGAGCGCCGCCTTCGTCACCGCCACGATGCCCTCGTCCTGCAGGTTCTTGTAGGCGGCATCGAGTTGCTGCACCGTGTTCACGTCGCCGCGCGCCGCCGCCGCCTCGCGCATGGCGGTGATCGAGCCCGCGCGCCCCTCTGGGATCCCGCCGGCGGCCGTCGTCTCCGCGTCACGCCGATAGGCGCCCGCTGCCGCGCCGCGCACCGCCGCCTGATCCGCCCGGGTGCGGTTCATGTCCTCGACCTGGCTGGTGAGCACCTGCTGGTTCAGGTCGGCCGTCTTCGCCTCGCGCACGCGCTGATCGCGGAGGAACTGATCGCTTTCGCCCTGGCGCAGCCCATCGTTGACGCCCGCCATCATGGCGGCATTGAGTCCGAAGCCCATGGTTACGCCCTCCCGACGCCGAAGCCCTTGCCGGCCGTTTTCCCGCTGTACTTGTCGTTGATCCGCTGGAAGAAGTCCTCGCCCTTGGCGCGCACCGCGGCGGCAGACATGACAAATTCGCCGTCGGACAGCATCGCTGGAACCATGTCATCCGTCGGTCCCCCGGGCCCCTCGACTTCGCCGCCCGGCCTGCCATCGACACGGCCATCTGGCCGCATTGGCAACCCGTCGCCGTCCGGCTCGACCTCGCCGCCAGCCGCCATGCGGATACCGCAGCCCTTGCGCACGGGACCGCCATTCCTGAACCCCGCATCGCCTGGCATCACGCCGCCCAGCCCTTCCGGCCCCTCGCTCCACGCGCCCCCGCCGGTGTACCCACCCTTGCCGCCGTCGTTGGCGCCATACCCAGCGCCACCCACGCCGCCGGCGGCTGGGTTCCAGTTCGTCTTGAACCAGTCGTTCGCGGCTTTCACGAACGGCGCCGCCGCCTGACCTCGCATGTAGGAACTCGTCACGCCCCGGTTGAAGGCCGAATTCTGTGCGTTCAGGTTCTGCATGTTCTGGTTGCCGTAGCCGCTTGCGGCAGCGCCAAATCCGGACATTGACGATGCGGGCAAGTTCTTGCCCAAGTTCGCCACGTCGAAGTTGTACTGCCTCGCCGCCGCGTCGGCGGCCGGCTTGACGGCGTTGATCGCGCCAGCCTTGGACGATGCCTCGGCCAACGCCATCGTGTTGTCATCCGCAGATGCTGCCGGCGACGCGGGGTTGATTCCCAGCCCGCGCCGCTGCTCCTGCGCCGCCTTGCGCGCGGCATCGAACTGCGCCGTCTGGTCTGCATTCACCTGGCCCTGCAGCCGCGCCACCGCCTCCGGCGAATTGATGTCCGCGCCAGCGTTGATGACGCCAGTCTCGACCGGCTGATAGTTCGCCTTGTAGTAGTTCCACAAGTCGCCGGCGATCTGTGTCTGCTGATTTGTCGCCGCCGTCTGCGCGGCCGAAAGGGCCGGGTCATAAGCGGGGCCGCCACCTCCGCCACCTCCGCCGCCGCCACCATCGCTCATCAGACCGCCGACGACGTTCCCGACCACGGCCGAAGCCACCGCCTCAAGGGAACACATCCCCAGGTTTTCCAGCGCAGCATCCATCCGCGCTTCGCGCCGCTTCATTGCCATCTCTGCTCTCCCGCGTTCATCACGTAGATCGCCAGCACGATCCGCCGGCCGCCGACCTCGTGCCACACCGAATCGACGTACCGGAAGCCCGCGAATTCCAGCAGCCGTCGCTCCTCCGCGTTCTCCTCGAGCACCATCGACGACATGCGTTGCCCGAACCGGAACCCGTAGCGGCAGCAGTCCCGCCAGAAGCCCCGCGTCGACCACCGGCCGCGGCCTTTGCGGTGCGCGATGAGGTGTAGCTCGACCTCGTTGCGCGTCGGCCGGCGGAACGTCACCAGGCCCACCAGTTCCCCCGCCACCGTGATCCCGCCGTTGATCGAGTTCTCGCGCAGGTCGAACCAGCGGCGCAGCCGATCATCCGCGCCAGCGAACATCTCCGCGTAGCGCCAGTCGTCCTTGATGGCGTCGAAGGTGAGCAGCGCGCCGCGCACCAGTTCGTCCGTGGTCAGATTGGGCTTAAACACTCTCGTCCTGCATCAGTTTGCGCATCGCCTCGTAGGCGTTGATGACGTCCGCCAGCGCGGCCGTCGGTCCAAGCTGGGGCAGCTTCGTGCCACGCCGGCCGAGGATGATCTCCAGGTTCTCGCGCATGGGGTCTACCACACGCGCGACATCCTGCGGTAGCGCCTGCGTGTCAGGGATGCCGGGCTTCTTCATACCTGTGCCAGCCCGACATGGGTTTCGGCCGCCTTCACGGCGCGCACGTCGATGTTGCCCAGCACCTCGAACTCGTAGGCGTCGGTCTTGTAGCCATCCGGCCCGGAAAACGGCGCACGCGACGTCACGGTCTTCTCGAACTTGACCGTCATCGCGTTCGTCGCCGGGTTGAAGGCGATGACCCGGAAGGTCACAAAGCGCGCGTCGTAAGTCGCCAACGGCTCCCGCAACAGGCTGCCGTCCCAGGTGAAGGTGTTCCACATCGCACCGTCTACCTCGCCCTGGGTCTTGCCGGTGTAGGGCCACGTCTCCGCAAGAGCCAGGATGGCTGCGTTGTAGGCGGCATCCGCCGCCGCCTGAGCCGCCTGTGCCGTCGCGTCGGCCATCTGCGAAAAATCCGCGTCGACCTGAAACGCGCCAAGGTTCGCCGGCTTCGCAAGAATGAAAGTCTTCGATTTCCAGTCGAACGGCATGCGGTTGTTCGAGTCCGCGTCCCATTGATAAACGACATTCGACGAGATGTAGTAGAGCAACGAAGTCTCCACATCCACATGCAATCCCGTCCCGTAGGACGACACGTCAACGAATGGCGCCGTGTTGCTGCTCCGGTCGATGATGAACCCGGCCCCCTGCCCAGACGTCACGTCGTAGAACGCGAAGTAGCGATCGTTGTAGGGTTGGGCCACCATCGTCCATGGTTGCAGCGCCTGCCAATCATCACGCGACATGAAGTCCTCGGTGGCGTTGGCGACGCCGCCAGACCCGACCACCATCAACCCGTTCGGCGACGCATACGCCACCCCGTACAGGTTGAAACTGACGATGCTTCGTTTCGACAGGCAGGGCTCCGCGCGCTCGATCGCGCCACCCGACATCGTCGACGGATGCGACCCGGAGTAGACATAGGGCTTGCCCTTCGTGCACGCAACCACCGAATTGCCGAAAACCCCGAGCCCCACAATGTCGAAATTCAACGCCAACTGATAGCGCGTCGGCCACGCCCAGGGACGGTACGGTTCAGAGAAGCACAGCAGGTTCTTTGACGCCGCGACCATCATCCCGTTCGGCATCTGCGTCAGGCTGTGCATATCGGAGGGCGGCGCCACCCAGGCCGATCCCGCCACGCCATTCGTAAAGCTGGGGCAGATCACACCGAGGTTCGCATCGGCCACCGTGTCGCTGTACGAGCCTGTCGCCACCGCCTGCTCCGCGACAAGCTGGTAGTTCGTGATGCCCGTCGATCCGGTCAACGTGCGATAGATCCGGATGCGATCGATCGCGTACTTCCCCACCGGCCCGGTGGAAAGCCCGGTCAGGTTCCAGCTTCCATCCGGATGGCCCGTCACCGTCACGCCGGCCGACGGCGGCCCCTCCTCGTCCCACACGCCCGTGGTCGACACGTAGGTGTAGACGTAGGTGCGCGTCACGTTCGCCGCAGCGCCGCCCACCACCGCGAGCGATCCCGCCGCCGCCGGCGCGGGGATTCCCAATTCGAGATAGTCGTGCGGGTAGTCGGTGCCGACCGTCGTCGCCAGCGTCAGATTCGTCTTGCGCGGCCCGAAAGCGGTGCCCTGGTAGCAGGTGTAGTAGAGCTTGAAGGTCGTATCGCCAGCGATCGGACCCTTGACCGCGTCGACGATGTCCGCCCAGGACAGCCAATAGTCCACGCCGCCCGAGTACATGCGGTACAGGCTCTTGAGCGTGCCTGGGACCGACGGCGTGACGATCGCCTGCCCGCGCTTCCAGGAGCGCAACTCACCGGACAGCACCTTGGCATTGGTGGCCACCTGCGCCTGGCCCGGCGCGAGCAGTCGCGAGCCGATCCGCGGGACTCGGCCGCCGAACTTGTGGATGGCGATCGGAACAGACATTGCGTCAGCGTGCCGTCTCGCCGATCATGCGGTGCCGGTTCATTGCAATCCCGAGGCGCCCGCGAAAACCGCCTCTTTCTCGGTCAACGATTCGCCGACGGCCGTCATGAACGCATTGAACGTCGAATACGCCTCATCGGCCTTTTGGTAGCCGCAGTGGTACACCGTGCGGTCGGTGACCTGGAGCGTCTTGCCGCCATAGATCCCGACCTCGGTGAAGTTGTAGCTGCCACCGTTCGCCACCTGGTGGTTGAAGCAGTTCGGCACGCCGGCTTCCTGGAAGATGAGCCGCTGGTTGCGCCACACCTTGAGCGCGCCCGAGGTCCAGCTCGGCTTCATCCAGATGACGATGTCCTGCCACTCGTTCACGACGCGCGGAAAGCGCGTGATGATCCGGCGGGTCTTGGTGGCATCCGTGGTGTTCTGGTTGGCGTCGTAGGTGTTCCACAGGTCCCAACCTCCGACGCCGTTGTCGATCAGCCAGAGCGGCGGCTCGACATACACGTCGGGCGTGTTGTCCTTTTGGTCGTGAAGTTGCCACACCACCGTGAGCTGCTGCGCGCTGGTGTGCTGCGGCTCCTCGGGCCATTCGGTCACCATGAAGGCGAAGCGATACCATCGCCGCGAGGCCGACTGCCCGGCCCAGTCCGTGATCGGGTCGCTCGCCGTCGGCGTCACGTCGTTGAGCATCACCTTAAGCGCGGAGTCGCTGAAGCGCGTATCGGTCTGCCGAATGCGACACCGCAGCACGTTGCGCGCGGCATTCAGCGGATCGGCCACCACATCCAGGCTGCCGGGCGTCACGACGACAGGCGATACGCTGCCGTTGCCCAGCAGGTTCATGTAGGCAAATGACCCAAGCGCGCCGGCGCCGGGCATCCACTGGTTGAACAGCACGCCCATCTAGTACGGCCACTCGCTGGTGTTGATCGGCAGCACCGGATTGCGGTGGAGTCGCATCGCCAGGTTGTCGGGGCGCACGATGGCGCCGTAGGACTGCGGTGCGGTGATCAGGTGGAAGCCGTAGAACTTGGAGGCCACATTCGCCGCCTGCCCGGTCTGCGAGCAGCCGAAATTCCAGTCGAAGGTGCTCGACTGCGGCTCCAGCACGGCAACAGAGGCCAGCGCAATCGGCCCGTCCAGCAGCACGCCGTCGACATAGCGCGTGTAGGTGTTGTTCGGCCCGTCCAGAAACAGCCCGATGGTGTGGTCGGCTGAGCCCCAGGACGCATCCACCGTGGTCAGCGCCGAAAACTGGCTAGTGCTGTTGACCTTGTCGTAGAAGCCGTGTTGCCATTTCCCGTTGTTGTCGACGTTGAACTTGAGGCCGCCTTCGCTTGCACCGTTGGCATTGCCCATCCACGGTGTTGCACCCCCAGGCAGCGTGAGGCGCGCGCGCACACTCATGAACAGCGAGTCCTTGCGGTTCGCGTTCCACTGCCAGCCCTTTGCCGTGATGGCAGCTTTCGCCAGACTGACGTTGTGGCTTGAGGTCGTGGGATTGCTCAGCCGATTGGCAGTCGTCCACGCCTCGCCGGTCGTCAGGCTATTGAACGACCCGTTGACGCCCTGCCCGCTGCGGTCGGTGACGCTGGTATCGGTGTTGGCCTGGAAACACGGCCAGAAGGCGATGTAGCCCTGCGAGATATTGTTGCTGCGGACCTGCCCGAGTTTAACGACGCGGCTCATGTCAGACCCCCGCCAGAATTTGCAAGATCGTCTTCTCCGCACCGACCGCCTGCTCGGTGATGAAGTCGATCCGCAGAATGGGGTCGTTCGGCGCGGCCGAGAGAAGTACATCGTCGCCCTGACACAACGCCGTAAACGCGCCATCCGTCGCGAGTTTTCCATTCGCGTCGGCATCGCTCGCGGCGTTCACAACGAACTTCGCAAACTGGTTGGCGACGGCGGTTGCGCCTGGCAGCAGGCGATACGACACAGCCGCGAACTTCGCGCCGCTCGCATACTGCACAACCTGCCGCGTCGTCGTGGGGTCGCGCGCGATGAACGACGAGAGCGAGCCTTGCTGTTCCGACGGCGGCTCGACGGGGTATCCTGTGCGTGCCATTTAGATCACCTCCGCAGTGACGTTCCCGGTGAGCGTGGCGCGAATCATCACCGCGTACTCACCGAGATAGGGGTACTCGATTTGATCGGTAGCCGACGCGAGCGTGTACGTGGCCACCGAAGTTGAGATGTTTCCGAGCGAGTCCTTGGCGTCGATCGTTGCCGTTCCGGTGCCCGTGAACCGCAGGCGGAAGATGCTCGGCACCTTGAACCAGACGGCCGTGGTGAGCGGCCCCATGATTCCGCCAGCCAGCCCGATGATGTTGCCGGCGGCGTCGGTGACAAACGCAGCCTCCGGCAGCAGCGCAGATCCATTGCTGCGAAACCGATCAAATGGCGCCACGTTACGCACGTAGATCGCAGATGTATCTTCGAGCATCGCCGGCAAGGGCGACAATAGAAGGCTGGGTGACACATAAATCACATCGCTTTTTGCCAATCGCCCTACTGCATCTGATGTCATTGACGCCTCTCGATCTAACTGGTCTTGCCGGTCAAAACGACTTCCTTCATCCCGCACGCGATCACGAAGCGATGCAACTGGCCCGGCATCCGTTCAACCGTCGCCAGAATCGTGGCGCGCGCCGCGGGCACCGAGGCAACGCATGCGGCGTGGTCAGCACGGTCAAAATAGGCGGCCGTCTCCGTCCCGTCGGTAAACCAGAGCAGGACCAGCAGGACGGCCTTCATTTCGCTTGCCTCACCAGTTCATAGGCCAGCCTCAGCGCGAGGGCTTGTTCTCGCCATTGCCGGCAGGCGCCGGCGTTTTCTGCGACGACCTCAGCGACTTGAGAGAGCGGAATGCCGGCGGGTCCGTCGTCAGGCTCGCTGGCAGAGGCGGGATCGGCGTCGAAGCCGAAGGCGGAATCGTGGATCCGCACGAGGCCAACAGGAACGACGCAACGAGCATCAGCAGCTTGGGTGACATGGACCGGAACCTCCTTCACGATTTCCTTGACCTGCGTGACGATGCGCTCGCGGGCCGGCAGATACTTCGTTTCGACCTCGCGCAGCACCTGGGTGCGCGCGGCCAGCACCTTCACCGACGCCACCGCCTGCCCGGCCTTGTAGTCGGAGAACTCGCTGCCGACGATGCGCTCGCCGTCCACGCGGCCGAAGCCGTAGAGCGCCAGCGCCAGCAGCACCAGCGCGAGCGCCTTGACCCAGCCGGGGAGGACCATGCCGAGGAGGTTCATGCGACCCCCAGCGCGCGCTTGGCGCGGTCCCACAGCACGCAGCGGTCGACGTACCCATTCAGGCCGCCGTTGATCCGCCGCGTGATGTCCTCGAAGTGACCTTCATCGGCCAGTTCGTTGCAGCCGTGATCGCGCCAGAAGTCGCCCGCACTCCTCGCGGCATGCTCGGGCTGGCACAGCAGGCCGGGATACCGGGCGCAGTCGATGCCCAGCACCTCGCCGGCGCGCACGTGGTTCGTGTAGCCCGTCACCTGGATGAGCCCGTGCCCGCGGTAGAAATGGCCGACATCCGCATCGGCGGCCGAGGCAAAGGCCAGCGCCTCCGGACGGGTGTTGCCGAGATCCGCGCGCCCGCTGTAACGCATCTGCGCCGGCGTCGGCCCCCAGCCCTCGGAGAGAAACCGGAAGCACGCGCTTTCGTGCCCGATCTGCGCGAGGAACGCCGCCTGCCGCGCCGGCGTGTTGATGTCGAATTCGTCCATCGCGGCCGTCAGCGGGGCTGCCCACTTCTCGGCGTCGGCCACCGTGCATGGCAGGGCTTCGTGCAGTTCTTCGGGCGTCATGCCGCTATCCCCCGACGGCCTTCGCGGCGATCCGAAAGAGACACCACGCCAGCCCCAGGATGGCGATTCGGTCCGCCCTCGACGGCGGCCTGTTTGCCCCAATGCGCCAGGCTTGCCACACCGCAACTACCATCAGCACGACCGTTTGGAGGTGCGACATTGAACCTCCGATCGAACGCACGATGCACGATAGCCGCGACCATCAGCGTGATGACCGCCGCATCGATCGCCCCCCAAATCGCCAGAACGGCGCCGAGCCCACGAAGAAACAGCGCGGCACGAATGCCATGGCTCGTTCGCCCCGACATCGGTCGCGCCGCGTCGTAGGCCATGACCAGAGCGACCACCGCAACCAGATCGATCAGCATTTGCATGAATCACCCCTTCGGCGTGAAAGACGACGTCAATTTGCGCAGCATCGGCACCACCGCCGGTGCCACCATCCCGAGCACTCCGGCCGCCGCCATGTGCAGGCCGGCTGCCGAAACCTTTCCGCCGGTCACCGCGCCGATCAACGGCTCCGCCAGAGGGGTGAGCAATCCTGCCGTCAACCCGGAGGCGCAAAGCTCGATGAATCCACGCACGTAGCGCCTGATCCCTGTTTCACTTGGAACCAGCGGCGCCTCCACGAACGTTCGCGCCACCAGGCCGCCAAGGAACCCAGCGGAAATCGACCCGACGTCCATGCCGAGGATTGGCCCGACTAGGCCAATGGTGATTCCGGCCGTCGCCGCTTCTGCAGCAATGGTGGAAGAATCGGCCATCACGTCGGCCTCTTGAGGTGCGACCCGCTCGGGTCGAACGGGTCGAGCAGCGCGGCGCCGATCCAGAGTGCCGCCACTCCTCTCCACGTCGACAGCGGCAGGTAGCGCGAGAGTCGCTCCGACAGCGTCCATTCTTTCGGCAGGTCCAGGAAGATCAGTGTGCCCAGCGTCGCGTTGACCACCACGTCAAGCAGAACGGCGAGCGCGACTACCGGCAGCGCGAGTACCAGCGCGGCTTTCGGCAGCGTGCCGCGCTCCTTCGCCGCGCGAAGGTTCATCACGGCCAGGAACAGCATCCAGAGGGCGTACAGCAGCAGGAGAGTCAACAGGGAAGTTTTCACAGCTTGGCCCTTTCCGCCTTGATTTGATCGTCGAGCGCCTTCAGCGCCACGTAGCCGGGTTGCTGCAACAGCGCGCTTTGGCCAGGCATGGCGCCCAGCACCTGAAACACTCCGAGCCAGAATTCCCGCTGCGCGCGCGCTGTCAGGCGCTGGCTTTGCTCCCGCTCAAGCGCGTCAATCACAGCCTGCGCGGTGCGGCGATCGTTCTTGACCCAGGTCGAGCCGTTCCAGTCGAAGTCCGGGCCCGGCCGTTTCGGAACGACCGTCGCCCCCTGCAGTTCGTCGCCCTCGAAATACTCGCCGGCGCGGTCGATGAATGAACCCATGTCAGTAGTCCCTTTCGACCAGGGCCTGCAGCGAGATTTGCGTGTTGGTCAGGTTGTTGACCGATCCGCCGACCGACGGCACGCTCAGGCCGCTCGGGCCGGTGATCAGCTTCGACGCATTGCGGTCGGTCTTGAGCAGGATCGAACCGTTCCGCGGCGCTCCGCCGCTGACCTCCGTCGCCGTGATGCGCACGCGCACCCCGACAAGGAGCCCGTCGCCCGAACTGACATTGGCCTTGACCAGCGCGAAAACGTCGACGCGCCCGCGCCGCGTGCCCAGGTTGTCGGCGAAGGCGATCAAGGTGCCCGCCGACCACGACGCGTTGATCGCACTGAGGAAGCGCCCAAGGAAGGCGCGGCAGCGAATCGCGGTGACCGTGCCCGCGCCCGTGTCCGCCTCGGCCGTGAACAGCCGCACGCGCGCCGTCATGGTCGGATTGGAGCCGGCGACACCGGACGCGGCCGTGACCTCGTACATCAGCCCTTCAGTGGGCGAATACCAGTGGATCGGATGGGCGTTGATGGCCAGCGGATATCCGGCCGGCGTCTCGGTGGTGGTGACCGTGGCGCACGGGAGCAGGCGGAACTCGTCGACGTAGCCCGAGATCCCGTTGGTGTACCCGGCGTTGTAGTTGCAGCCGATCAGCATCCGCGTGATGGGGCAGATGCGAAGGCTCGAGGACACCGTGATTTCCTGCACTTCCGGCGTCCATACCGGCGTCGCGCCGACACCGCCGGCGGCCACATAAACACGATAGGTGCCTGCCAGCGCGTCAAACACCATCCTGAACTTGTACCAGGTGTTCACCGCCAGATTGGTCGCACCCCGTTGCGCATTGGCAATGTCGTAGGAGCTTCCGGTGCTGGATGCGTAGAGCATCGCGCGCGCGTTCACCCCGTTGTGGTCGATGCTGACAAAGGCGCCGAAACCGGTGTTGTTGACGGCGCACATCAGATCGTGACGCGCGGTCGCGGGCAGCGCGTCCAGGAACGTGACGCAGGACATTTCCCACGAGTCGACCGGCAGCGCAGCGAAGTCGGTCGATTCCGCGCGCTTGACGTTCGCGGCACCGGTACCGCCACCGCTCAGATTCAAGGAACGCACGCCATAGGCGGGCTTGGTCGCGTTGATCGCGGCCGCCCCGCCCAGGTTCCACGAGTTGCCGAAGTCGTCCACCGGACCGCCGGCGGCGTCCTCGAAGTGGATCAGCGATTGCCGGGTGCGATCGAACTGATCGCCATCCTGCTCCGGGCACAGGCACGAGCCCCAGGTGACCGACGAATTGCTGACGTAGGTCGCGTGCACATGGTTGGTGTTGCTGTTGGCCAGCGGGTTGAGCGCCGCCGCGGCGTCCGCCGTCAAGCGGCTGATGTAGTCGATCGAGCCGGAGGCGTTGAATCCGCCGGCCAGCGCCAGCACCAGCGGCGTCGCGGTCGCCACCAAGTTGAGCTTCGCCACACCGCCGCCGCTGCCATCGGCGAAAAACGCCGGCACACCGGCCGTGTCCACCTTGCCGGTCAGCACGCACTGGCGCTTCTGCAAGCCCGTGGTGGCCACCGCCAGCGACTGGATGCCCTGCACCGACTCCGGGCGCCAGCGCGAACTGGTGCTGTCGTAGACCAGCGACAGGGTCGTGTTCGGGTCGAGGAACACGTCGCCATTGGGCAGGGTGAAGCGGTTGTTGGCGGCCGAGGCCGCGTTTTCGTTCGACAGGATGATGCGGAAGGCGCCGACGTTGACGATTTGCAGCCAGCGCCCATCCTGCCCGCCAGTCAGGCCCGTGATGGTGCGCTGCGCGTCGCTGTTGATGCGCATCACGACCGCTGCGGACAGCCCCGCCGGCGTGTAATCGTTCTGGTCGGCGGTGATCTGCGCCGGGCTGATTTTCCCGGTCAGAGACAACTTCGCCGCGATCGCCAGATCGCCAATCATCGTTCCGCCGTTGACCTGCAGGAACTCGTACAGCGCGGCGGCGCAGGGACGGCACTCGATGCGGTCGCCGGCGTTGAAGGTGTACGGCCCGGTGCCGTCGATGCTCCTGACGATGGTCAGAG
>ERZ650304.464-NODE-464-length-21298-cov-6.544415_pt1 | contig 21298 bp, 23 predicted proteins | sample MGYA00376240_ERZ650304 | MGnify/ENA primary metagenome ERZ650304 (study PRJEB26733, sample SAMN07839271) | wastewater metagenome | biome: small river; feature: stream; material: water | place: USA: North Carolina | collected 2016-03-01 ... | reverse complement strand
ATGTCCCGACGTGGACCCGGAAGTGGTCCATGTCCAACGGCAGATTGTAGGTCCCGCCCGAGGCGAGGCCGAGGGTGTGGGTGACCTGCACCGCGATCAGGGACGCCGCGACAGTCGGGGCAGCGGGGGTGGCCGGCGGGGTCGTGTCGGTCGCGGAGAGGAACGAGGTGGTCGCGGACCATGCGCCGTAGTTGATCGGAGACGCATAGTCGACGCACCGGATCTGGAACTCGTAGGTCGTGTTCGGGGACAGCGCGGTGATCGTGGTACTTGTCTGGTCGAACCCGACCAGGGTCACTTGCCATTCGGTAAGACCCGTTGGCCGGTAACGGATCTCATAATGATCGCCATCCACAATCGTGGAGGCGTCGGTGTTGAGGGGCTGCGTCCACGTGACCTTGATCGCGGCCTGCGCTAGCCCATCCCCCGGCTGATACGCCGTCGTCGTGAACGTCCCGAAGGTGGGGACGTCGGGGACCGCGGTGTCACCCGTCCCGCCGCCACCACCAGGGACCACCGTGAGGATGCCCCCGACACCCGGGGTGAGGGCCGTGGACAGGGAATCGGAGACGACGATCTCCGACTGACCCGACTCCCACTCCACCCACGGCGTCAGGTCCAGCCACGTCGGGTCCCCACCTGGGGCTGCCGGGGGGATGCGGAACGCCACCGTATGCCCAGCCGTGACAGGCCACGACAGCTCCCTTACCCGGACCGGCATCGGCTGGATGAGGCGTCCCCGGAACTCCACCTCATAGTCGGTGTCAGCGATTCCCGCGTCCGGGTCATAGCACCACACCACGTCACCCACACCGAAGTCCCCGGCGATGTCGAACTCGGTGGCGGACAGGCGGAGCGCGCGACGGATCCCGCTGAACAGGTTCAGGGTGGACTGTGCTCTAGCTGTGGCGTTGCTGGAGACGGTGTCGGTGGTCTCGTCTACGATCCGGGTCATCACGACCGGGTTACCGTGCATATCCCGGTACGGCACGGTCGCCGCGACCGCGGTTCCCCCAGCGAGAGCCTGCGCGACGAGGACGATACGGTTCGTGTAGTCCTTCGCCGAGCGTGTCGACTCCAACGACCCCGGTAGCGCCTTGAGCGCCTGGTCATACCCGGCGTCGTCCCTGCGGACGATGAGGGCTGTCGGTGTCGTCTGGTAGAGGGACGATGCGGGCCCGGCGTCGAGGGTGCAGTCGGCGTTGACGCGCCACTCCCCGTCGAGGATCGTGCACAGGTAGTCCAATGCGGCCCTGCGGGACTGGTAGACGAACGTGTTCGTGATCGTCCCCGTCACGCCCGTGTAGATCGTCCCCACCGGAACCTGCGGGGGGGCGAGGGCAGCGACCGCGGCAGCGAACGTGGCGCCCGTGACGGTCACCCCAGGCGACTCGATGGCCTCGCACTTGCCGTCCTCGTCGCCGAGCCATGCGGCGAGCCCGACCCCGGACAGGGTTGCCTGCGCGGTGTCATCCGCTGAGGAGACGACAACGTCACGGAGGATCCCGACGTACCGTGCGACACCCTTCGCTAGGAGGTCGTCGCCGTGCTCGACGGGGTCCATCCGGCCGGGGACGACCGCGACGTGGCCGAACCATTCCAGGGCCGCGACGACACCGGGGGGCGCGTCCTTGCGGAGCCGGATTGACCACTGGCCGAGCTTCCCGAGGACGTCTTGAACGGCCATCAGGTGGGTCCTCCTGCCCGGAAGCCGAGGACGGGCTGTCCCTCGTCGGTGGACTGGTCGGTCTGCGCGGACCCGCCGTACCCGCCGAGATGCAACGCGTCGTCGGTGTGGGGGTGGCTGGTTCTCCAGTCCGTGACGGCGCGGCGTGCCACCCACCAGGGGACCAGCCATCCGACGTCGAGGCGGGCACCGCACGGGCACCACTCGGACAGGACGGGGGGGAGGATGGTCATCGCTGGATTACCCGCTCGGCCTCGGCCGGCGTCCCGAGGTATTGGGAGTTGACCTGCGCCGCGGTGTCTCCATCCGCCGGGCTGGCCCCTCCCCGAACGACCCCGATGTACCCGGGCAGGGAGAGTGCGGCGACGGACGCTGCGAACCCGAACCCTCCCGCTGCGGCGGAGGCTTTCGGGGTGCCGAGGATCCACCGGTTCCCGTCGCCGTCGTCCGCGGCGGTGGCGATGTACCCGGCCGCGGTGAGTTGGTTCGTCACCGAGCTCGTGACGCCGTTGTCGTCGAGGCGGAGGGCGGCAGCGGCGGCATATTGCTGGGCGTGGAGGGCGACATGCCGGGCTCCACGCTTGAGGGACAGGTCCACGGTGGTCCGGCCCGGGCTGTGGCCCCAGGTGAGGCGGAGGACCGCCTCGCAGGGCTCGTTGCGGAGGATGGTGACGTGCTGGGCGGCCCCGAGGCTGGTGGTCCCCCGCTTGACGTCGAACACCTTCGCCGTTCCCCACCCGGACGTGAGGTAGGACGACACGAGGAGTGTCCCTGCGCTGGTCCGCGGCTCGACCTTGACGAGGCCGTTGCTGAGGGCCCACGACGCGGGGGTGTCGGCACAGGTCAGCCCCGACCGGACGATGCCGTCCACGATGATTGTGGAGCCACCCATGAGGTATTCCGCGGGGGTGCACGACCACCGCGGGTTCACGCTGGCGGGCAGCCCCCGGTAGACGCGGATAGTGCCGTCCGCGGAGACCCTGTCCACGTAGCCGGGAGTAGCCGACCCGGTGAAGTACCCGGACGTGTCGGCGGGGGTCGGCAGGATGGGGGGCGCGTGCCATAGTTCCGCGACCGCACTGGAGGCGTGGGACCTGTTCCCTCCGATCAGCCGCGACTCGAACTCGACCTCCGACGCCCGGCCGACCCGTTCCAGGTCGACGCGCCACCGGATCCCCGTATGGTCCTGCCACGTCGACTCGTCGGCCTGCGGGTTACTGACCCGGTACCAGCCGTCCCGGTGCGTCCCCACCGTAAACTGGACCGGCTGCACCGTCCCCGTCATCGACAGGAGAGCCTCCGCGCGCTCCCTCGTCGCCGACTGGGACCGGCCCAGGACAGCGGACGCCTCCTGCCCCGCGAGGGAGAGGGACCGGCCGCCCGTCCCCGCCTTGTCGGATGCCTGCCAGTCCTCGGTGAGAGTGAGGCGGCCGATGGTGAGGGGCCCGTAGACGGTCACCGCTGCCCCGCCTCCAGAGTCACGAGGAGCTCCTGCACCTTGCGGGCCATCGCCATAGCCTCCGAGTGGGATGCGGTGGACAGTTGCGGGGACCACGTGATGTTGACGACCGTGGGTTGTGCCTCGGTCCGCTGCTGGGGGATCGCCGCGACCGGGCCCGCGGACGTGGCCTGCGGTGCCCGGACCGCGCCGCCCGCGAGCTCGGCGGTGACGCCCTGGAGGAACGGGACCGTGGACCCCTGCCACCGGGCGCGCATCGCGTCCTCGAACCCGCCCATGGTCAAGTCACCGGCGTCACGCAGTAGAGCCCGGTCCACGTTCTCTGGGCCCTTGAGGTTCGGGATGGATGACGTGACCGAACCAAACCACGCCTTCACGGACTCCCACTTAGCCTTGAGCCCGTCCCAGAAGCCCTGGAGGACAGACGCGCCCGCATCCTTCAGTAGGGTCCCCAGCGACCCGAGTGCGGACTTGATATTCGTCGGCAGGTTCGTGAACCACGTCTTGACGCTCGTCCATACGTTCTTTATGCCGTCCCAGAGGCCGGTCAGGATATCTCTACCCTTCTGGCCCAGCCACGTGTTAGTGGCACCAAGAACCGTCCGAATGTTCCCCGGCAAGTCGGTGAACCACTGCTTGACGCTAGTCCAGACCGCCTTGATCCCATCCCACAGGCCAGTCAGCACCTTCCGGCCATTGTCCGTCAGCCACGTCCCGGCCGTAGCGATCGCGTTCCTAATGTTCCCCGGCAGATCCGTGAACCACTGCTTGATGTTCGTCCACGCCGTCGTGAACCCCGACTTGATGAACTCCCACGCCTTCGAGAACCCCGACTTGATGGCCTCCCACGCCGTGGACGTGGCGTCCTTGATGCCTCCCCACATCGTGTCCCAGATGGCGGCGATAGCGTCCTTGCCCATACTGAAGGCACCCTTGATGACCTCCCACGCTGTGGAGACGACAGCCTTGATGGCCTCCCACACCCCGGACAGGATCTGCTTGATCCCCTCCCATGCCTTCGACCAGTCCCCGGTGATGATCCCGGTAACGACGTTGATGATCCCCGATATCACCTTGAGTGCGCCGTCGATGACTTGCGCGATCCCCTTGAACACTGACGCCACGATCGGCGCCAGCTTGTCGACCAGCCACGTGATGACGGGAGTGATCGCCGCGACGAACGCGGTGAACGCGGGGAGGACTTGCGTCTGGATGGTCTGCCACAACTGGTCGAGGGCCGGTTTCACGGTCGCCATGATGAGTTGCGCGGCGTTCTGCAAGTGCTGCCACAGGGTCGCCAGCGCACCCCGGAACGCCTCACTGTGCTGGTACGCCCACACCAAAGCCGCAGCGATGGCGAGGAGGCCGACGATCCACAGGGTCGCCGGGTTGACCGCCATGATCGCCCGGACCCCTCGCAGGATCGTCGCGAACCCGGAGAGGGCGTGCATCACCCCGGAGAACCCGACCGCGAGGGCGACCGCGGCGGCGGCGACCTTCGCGAACAGTTCGGGGTGTTCCCGGATCCACTGGGTGGCCTGCTGGATCCACGGGATCAACGCCCGGAACGCCCCCGCCAACGCCGGACCCAACGCCTGCGCGACCGCCAGGATCAGCGGCATCAACGCGGAGAACAGGTCCGCGAGAGGCGGGCCGATGACGCCCATCACCTGCAACCCGACCTCGATCAGCCCAGGTAGTGCGTTGAGGAGGGCGCCGATGATCTGGACGACCCCGTTCATCCCCGCCTGGAGGGTGCCGTTGCTGGAGACCCGGTCAACCATCGCGGAAAAGTTCGCGGTGAACGCCGCGAAGATCGGGCCGAGCGGCGCGAACGCCTGCATGGTCCCCGTCCCCAACTTCAGGAGGGGGCCGAGGAGTTGCCCGACGGCGGGGATCGCCGACGCGAACGCGTTCCCCATCACCCGGTTGAACTCACCGAACGCGGGGATGTTGGCGCGCAGGATCGGCGTCAACCCCTGCAAGCCGCGGGTCAGCCCGGGGAGGAGGTTCTCCTGCCCCACCCGCCGTAGTTCCGCGATGGGCCCGTCAAGGAAGCCGCGGAGGAACACCGCGAACGCTGCCACCGTCGGCGACAGACCAGCGAGCGGGTTCACCCCACCCCCGCCACCACCCCCCGACGCCGCTGCTTGGGATGCCTGCTGGACGCCCCGCTGAGCCTCGATCACCGCCTGCTTGGCCTGCGCGATCTGATACTCCGCCTGCCTGCGCGCATCCGCTGCCGCGATCTCAGCATCAGCGACCCGCTTCACCGCGTCCGCGATCCGGTCCTGAGAGTTCACTGCCGCATCAGCCTGGTCCTGCCGGGCCTTCGCGACACCCTCCTGGGCGTCCGCTACGGCAGCGTTAGCGTCCTCGACGCGGCGCAGCGCGGCCTGCACACCGTCGGTCCCGTCGATGCCCTCAGCGTCGAGTTTCGCCTTCTCCTGCGCGGCCTCCGCCTGGGCGTCCTTGACGTCGTTGACCCGCTCCAGGGCTTGGTCGTACTGAAGTTGGGCGCGCTGCTTCTGCAGTTCCGTGGACCGGCCGTCCGCGTTGACCTGATCGAGACGCTGCTTCGCCTCCAGCACACTGAGGTTCGCGTCCCGCTCGGACAGGGCGAGGTCACTGATCCGCTCCGTGAGGTCCATCGCCGCCCGCGCGGCGTCCTCCCGGGCCCGGGTCAGGTCCTCCTGTGCGAACTGGGCGTCCCGCTGCGTAGACGCCAGCCGCTGCTCCGCGTCGCCGACCGCTGCTGCCGCATCCGCAGCGGACCGGCCAGCATCCGCGTACGCCCGCTCGAGGTCCCGCTTTGCCGCCACGATCGACTCATCGGCGCGGCGGATCGACGCCGCCGTGTTCGCTGTCGTGTTCGCTAACGCGAGCTGCGACATCTTCACCCGGTCGATCGCGCTAGCCATCGCAAGGTGGTTGCTCGCAGACTTCGACGCGGCACCCCCCGCCCCCGCCGTCTCCTTGCCGAGGTTCTTCACGGCGGACCCGACGCCACCGAGGGACGCGCCCAGGGCACCGACACCGCCCGCGACGGCGGCACCGATCGCGCCGACCGCACCGAGCCCTGCGACGGCACCGACACCGAGGGCAGCGATGGCGCCCGACACGAGCGCGATCTTCGCCAACGCTGCGCCCACGTCGGCGTCCACGTTCACCGTCGCGCGGCGCCCGTCGAGAGCACTGGTCTCCGCCTGGACTGTGGCGAGCTTCCCCGACGCCGCCGCAGTGTCCGCGTCGACCTGAACCTTCGCCCGGACCGCAGCCAGTTCCCGCGCCTTCGCCTTGGTCGCTTCCAGGCGTGCCTCAGCAGCGGTCGTGTCCGCGTCGACCTTCAGGCGAGCATCACCGATGGAGTTCTTCCGGGCGTTCAGTTGCGCGAGCTTCGCCTCAGCGGACCCGATGTCAGCGTCGATCTTCAGGACCCGGTCACCGGTGACGCCGCCAGCGGACCGCTTCAACTCGGCTAGCTTCAGTTCGGCCTGAGCGATGTCCGCGTCGATCTTCAACTCGCGGGCGTTGATCTCGTCGATCTTCCGCGTCGTCGTCGACTTCAGTTCGTCGATCTTCGCTGTCGCTGCCGCCGTCTCGGCCTCGACCTTGACCTTCTGCGCGTCGAGGGTCGCCAGCTTCCGTTGCAGCGCAGCGACCTGCCGGTCCGCGGGGGTCGTGTCAGCATCGACTTTCAGCTTCGTGTCACTGGCACCCCGGAGCGCCTTCGAGAACGCAGCGACCTTGCTGTCCGCCTGCTTCGTGTCGGCGTCGACGTTGACCGTCTCGCGCTTGTTGGCGAACGCCTGACGAAGCTTCTCCTCCGCGCCATCGATGTCGTACGAAACCGACACAAAAGCATCTGCGATCTTGAAAGCCACGGGTCAGTCACCCCACTCGATGAGTTCAGACAGGCGGGGACTGGCCTCAACCGCGGCCTGTGTGCCCTCCACGACCCGTGACCGTTCCGGGCTGCCACTGCCAGGGGTGGTCACCTCAGCCTCGCCAGCGTCGATGAGAGCCTGCGCCCGGGCCTGCATCACACCCGCATACGCCACCGACCGCTCCGCCAACCGCAGGAACCGGGGCGCCGGAACACGGAACATGTCCTCGATCCCGTAGTGGACCTGGAAGTCGGCCTCGAGGTCACCGAGGTAGTCGAGGACCCACGCCACCTCCTCGGCGCGGTCCAGGATCGGGTCGAGGACACGCACCGCTAACGCCCCAAAGGGCGGGTTGCCCCAGAAGTGGATCCCTGCGCGAGCTTGTTCACGGCCCCCACGAGCTGGTTCAGGATGTCGTCGGTGAGGCCCTTCCACATCATCAACGTGTCGTAGGCCTCTTCCCCGAGGACCTGTTCCATCAGCCAGCCCCCGGCCTGGATCTCCCCTTCACGGCGAGCCATCTTCAGGAACTGGAGGGTGACCCCGGCGGGGATCGCGCCGGGAACGTAGTAGTCGACGTCGTTCAACGTGAACAGGTGGACCTCGTCCGCTACCGCTGCTTCCTGCGGGAGGGCGTCCAGGTTCAACGGCTCCACGGCGCCCTCGACGGACGTGACCCCTGCGGGGAGGCGGTCCGCTGGCCGCTTCACAGCCCTCCGCGTCGTGGTCGTCTTCTTCGCTGCCGGTCTCGTTGTCACCCTGTGTGCCCTCCGATTGATGCGACCCCCGGCCGCAGGTAGGGCTGTGCGGGGGTACCTGGGTGTTGCACTGTCCGGCCGAACACGTGCCCGGCCCCATCCCGTAGCGGGTAGTTCCCGTGGGACGTGATCTGGTGGGGGCGGCCCCCGAGTTCCACGACCGCCGCATAGTCGACGACAGCGTCCCCAGCGGACAGCCGGCAGTCCATGGATGACCGGTCCGCTTCCCCCTCGATCGTGGAGATCAGGGCCCCGGTGTCGACGGGGCAGAGCCGGGAAGCCGTGTCGGCGGCGTGGTCGATGGCAGCCTTGCGGCGCCCATACGAGTCCTCAGCGAGGCGTTGCTGCCACCCTGCTGCCATCACCACGCCGCCCATGTCACACACCCACCGTGGCGTAGGCGCTGCCAGCAAGGAGGCGGCTGACAGTGTGCTGAGAGACCCCGAAGTCGTCTGCGAGAGACTGCTGTGACACCCCGCCAGCGGCATAGCGCGCACGAATCTCGTCCGCCTGCGCCTGGGTCAGTGCTGCCCTGGTGTGCCCCTCGCCGCGCTGCCCGTCGTAGGTGATGTGGCAGCTCTTGCACATCTGTCGGTAGTTCATGATGTCGCTCGGGTCTGTCCCGTGGATGTGCGACCACTCGTACTTGCCACTGCTGCACCCGACGAGGGGACGGAGAACACAACTCTGAGCCGAGCCACGCTCACGACTGATCCTGGCGTGAATGGACTTGTACTCAGTCAGCGTCGGCTTGTAGTTGTAGCGCTCCGCCCCCTTCCGAGATTTCGACGCGTCGAAGACACCTGCGGCATGGCTAGCTGAGCAAGCACACGCCTTTGAGCAGAACCTCGCCGTGGAGCGACGGGTCATCACCGTCGCTCCACATCGCTCACAAGTGATCTCACGCATCGGTCGGTCAACTGCCGATCTGGTCGACAATTCTGAACGGCTTCACTGCGTCGGTGACGTAGTACGCACCGAACTTCACCTTCAGGCCCTGCTGCGCGTCCTTCTTCCACTCCATCTCGAACCCGCCGGTGGACAGCACCTTCCGGACGAACACGCGCCGCTTGCGGCCCGTGACTCCACCGGGGGCGGCACCCTCCAGGAGGATGGCGCTGTAGGTCGGGTCGAACGCGGAGACGCTGGAGAGGGGCTCGAACTGCTTGTAGTTCACCTTCACCAGCCCGGTCGCCGATCCGTCCGTGGTGAGGGTCAGAGCAGCCCCACCACTGGTCGCGGACAGCGTGAACGTGGTCCCGCTGGGAGCGGTCCGCACGTAGTACACGGTGGCCGGGCTGATCCCGGTCGTGGTGACGATGGTCGCGAAACTCACCTTGTCGCCGACGACCAGGCCGTGAGACGCCGGGGTCGTGAACACGCCCGTCGACGCCACGATCGTCGCGGTCCCGACACCGATGGCAGCGCCACCCGTGGCGAGGGTGCCGCCGTTCATCAGGAACTTGACGTTCTCCAGGGTCGACTCAGCCATCTCGGTCTCGACGGCGAGCTTGCGGCCGGTAACCCGGACACCGACCTCCTCCGGGACCTGGTCCACTTCGAGGGTCTTCGTGTCGATGGCGACGGACAGCTTCACGCCGCCGCTGGTCGCACCTGCCGGCACCCAGATTCCGGTGTCGATGGCGGTGACCCAGTCGGAGACGGTCGGTTCGGTCGCGCCGAACGCGCCGACATACACGTCCACGGGCCCCATGAGGACGTTGGTGACATCCACAGCGGTCATGGCTCACTCACCGCCCTTGACGGTCTTCGCCGGGGCGGCGGGGGCGGATGGTGCGGCTTCGGGGGCGGGGACGAGGAGGCCCTGCTTGGCGAGGGTCTGCGCCTCGTATTCGGGGACGTCCAGAGCCCGGGTGGGCTCGAACTTCGTGTAAACGGTGGGCACGGTGGCTCCCTGGGTGCGGTGCGGGTGGGGTGACCCCGTCGCGGGGAGTTCCTCGGGCTGCCCCGTCGCGGGGCTCCTCGTACCGTGCGGTGGTGCGGGTCTAGCTGGCGTAGGCGTGATGCCTACTTTACATAGGCACTTTCACCTGTTCGGACGATAGGTTCGCAATTAGTTCTGAGCGCGGTTGGTCATGCCTATGACAACCCGGAAACTCTCGATCGGCTGGCTACTTACCTCCGCGCGTTCGCCTAGTGCGTGCCGCTTTGCGAGCCATCTGGCTCCTGCCAGCCCGCGTCCTGCCCTTGTTCGCGATGGCCGCCGCGATGGCCTTCGGGAGACCGCGCTTGCGCCTGAGTGCCCGGTAGGCAGAATGGCGCGACTTGTAGACGAACCCGTACTTGCCGCCTCGTGACGAGACCACCGCGTCCACCACCGTTCCTGTCGGCCCCCGGATCCCTACCTGCGCTTCGTCTTGCGGGTCTTCGCCTTGCTGCCCTTCGGCTTACACGCCGCCATCAGCCATCTCCCATCGTGCTCACCTACACCGGTAGCTCGACCCAACGGAACTGCAGGTCCGTCGAGTACTTCGCGAGGGACTGTTCGTCGCCGTAGAGCCGCTGCGGTTCCCGCGCACAACCCACGGCGAGGACCCGGGCCCGGTGGTAGCCCGCCTTGATGGTGAGGTCCACGGCACGGTCACCCTCGTCCCAACAGGAGTTGACGACGACCTCCAGGAGCGCGGCAGCTTCCCCGTGTGGGGGACGCTGGGAGCCGACCTTCGTGGCGTAGGCGTCGACCTGGACGAGGGGCGCCCGGACGGGGATGTCGGGGTGGGGGGTTCCGCCGGCAGGGGTCACGGTCAGGAACCCGGTCGCTTCCCACGTGGTGTGGTCTTTGGGGAGTGTGGAGGCGACCATGCCGTCCGTGATGTCGGGGAGGGAACGCAGCCACGCTGCCGCTACCAGCTCGGTCGACGGGTGGTGCATGGCTCCTCCTCCCCTGGTCCTTGACGGCTCCCGGGTCTTACGCGGTGGCGGCCCGTTGACGGGGCCGTGCTCCACCTATGTGACGTAGCCTATCAGGTGCGGTCATGTAGCCGTGCGTGGCGTGGCTAGACGCTCCGAAGATCAAGCGTTAGGCCTACGTCGTGGACGCCGTTGACGCCGTGAGCGACCTGATCGACGACCCACGTCTGGCCCGTGGCGGTGTCCTTGAGGCGGTCCCCGGCCGCGACGGGGGTTCCGGTGGGGGCGCGGCCGGTGAGGTAGCGGACGACCCGCATGTCCTGGGAGTCGGCCCGGTAGACGCGCTGGTTCCGTTCCCGGATCGACACGGGGACGTCGGCCTTGGCGACGGTTGTCCCGTCGACAATGTCCCCGTATTCGTTCTCCGTCGTCCCGGTGAGGACGTCGACGGTGTGTGTAGCGACCCACGTCACGGGAGGGGCTCCCAGCCCTCGTCGTCGTCGGAGCCTTCGTGGAGCCACTGCCCGTCCGCGGCCTCGCTGTACCGGCCCTCAGCGCGGGTGTCGAACCGGATGGACCTCGACCCGAGCCACGAGACGTTCTTCAACGCCCGCTGCGCGTGGGGGCTCAACAGTTGGTCGGCGGGGGTCCGGAACTGGGCGGACATCCCGTCCTGGGTGACCGTCTGGACGCCCGTCCGGGTCAGGTAGTCGTGCTGACTGGGGAGCCATGCCGCCTGCCACGCGACAGCCTTCTTGAGCCGGTGCAGGTCCCGCGCGGTGAACGTGGCGGTGGCGTCCTCGGACCGGTTCACGTGGTCCTCGACCGATGACTGTGCCAGGGCAAGGGTCGCCGCGTCCGGGGTGACACCCGTGATGGCGGTGCATTCGCTGATCGTCGCCCACGCCATGGACGGGCTCCCTGGGGTCAAGGCCAGTAAGGGGCCCCGTCCCGGGGAGTCCACGCGCGAGATCAGTCTAGCGGCGCCGCGACGTTACGACGCTGAGGCGAGCAACGCAGCAACCGTGTTCGACGCCCGAGCCTCCGGAGCCACCCCCAACCGGTTATAGCCCGCCGTCGTCCGCGACGACGCATGGTCCATGTCGAACTGGACAATCTCCATCGGTACCCCGGCCTGCAACGCCAACGTCGCAAACGACCGCCGCAACGAGTGGGGGGTGATCCGCTTCCGGACGCCGGCCTCCTTCGTGAGGCGCTGCACGACCCGGTCCGCTGACCGGCGGACCATCTGTGTGCCGTCACGGCGCAGGAGCAGCGGCCCCGCGGTGCGGTCGCCGGCTGCCCGGTCGATGGCCTTCCATGTCGGGATCGGCAACACCTTCAGCGAAGGCTTGCCTCCCTTCCCGATGGTGTGGAGGTACCGGTAGCCCGTCGCGTCCGTCGACAGGTCAGTGATCTGGACCTCGCAGGCAGCGGACACGCGCATCCCGAGTGTCCCCAGCAGAGTCATCAACGCCCAGTCGGACGGGTTGGTGGATTCCTGCGCGGCCCGCATCACTGCCCCGAGCTCCCACCGGGTCATCCATGTCCGCTTCGCGGGGTCTTCGTGGATCTTCGGGAGCTTCAGGTGGTGGCATGGGGAATGCTCGAGGACCTCGTCCAGGACGGCAGTCCCGCTCATAGTGGCGTGCGGCCGTGCTCAACGGATGGGCTTATGCCCGTACCGGCCGTCAGATCTCTTCGAGCAGGCGAGCCACGACCTCGGCGGCCCTCAGCGACTCGTCGAAGTCCTGCACCTCACGGCGCTTCGCCGCGCGGGCCGAGCGCTGCTGCGGGCTCGGCCAGCCCCCGGCGTGGCCGATGACCTGGATCTGGCTCGGCGACATTCCGGCGACCTTGGCGACCTCGCGGACCGACCCGCCGGCCAGGAGCGCCGCCACGATCGCCGCGTTCCGCTCGGCCTTGGACTTCTCCACCGCGGTGACCGCGGCCCGGATCCGGGCCGCGTGCTCGGCGGGGACGTCGCCCCGAGGCTGCGGGTTCACGCCTCCGAGGCTAGTAGAGCGGGCCGCGGGGGCGAGTGGGTTGCTGGAGTGGTCAGCATGTGGTGATGTTCCAGAACCGTTGCGTCGGTGGCTGGTGGATGGCGCGTCCGCAGTTGCAGCAGTGCGGCGGGACGGGGGCGTGCTGGGCGCAGTACGACGGTGGGCCGATGTGCAGGCAAACGCCGGCACATGCGCAGCAGTGGCCGCCGTGGAGGGTGACCGCTTTCGTGGTGATGGAGATGGCCACGGGCGCTCCTTCCTCTAGGTGGATGATGCTACATGTGTACTGATGACCGGTACGGGTACCGCGCTTATGGGCGGCCTTGCATCGACTGGCGTGGCGTAGTGACCGGCACGCAGAGGAACAGTCCGGCCATGATCAAGAGCGTCGCCATCGGCGTTTGGAACGTCGGGTTCACGAAGCTGACCACTAACCCTTGAACGGCAAGCAGCCGGGCCCACAGCCACACGTGCCGGTCCTCGCTGCCGTCAGCTGCGGCGGTAGCGTTCCGCAGTCGATCGATTACTCAGCGCGCCTTGATCGACCTGCGCAGATCGACAAGAGGCAGGTCGGGGTTCTTGCGCCCCTCGACGTCGGCGTCTCCGTGGGATGCCCACGCAACCCATCCGTCGTCGCGCTCCAGGTAGATCACGATGCAATCGTCCGTAGCGTGCGGTGGTGCGCTGTGATCAGCGTGCTCGAGCTTCGAGAAATCGGCACAGGTCACGGCCGTCTGGGTCCATGCCACCGGTCAGGCTCCGATCAGGACGGGGTTGGTGCTGGTCCAGTTCAGAGATGCGGCGCTCGACGGCAGAGGGAATGCGGACGTCTGCTGGAAGATGAACCCGTTGCCCAGACCCTGCTGCGGCGGGTTGTAGCGGCCGATGTTGGCTGTCGTGTTGTCGATGGCCAGGGCAATCCAATCGCCATACGGAACGCTGACGGTTGACCCCAGCGCGAAGGTGGTCAGGCCAGCCGCCGGCATCGGGACGGAACCGCTGCTTGCGCGCCGCGAAGCCGGTACGGCGCTGCGCCCCGCGCCGCTGCTTGCGTAGACGCCGATGTCGTAGTTGCCACTGGACGTCCCGGTGAAGCCGATAAAACCGGTGACGGCGGTGTTGCCGCCCTGAAGATTCCGGCTGTAGATCGCCAGGTTCGCCGCCGGCCAGGTGGCGGTTGCCCATCCGCCGCGCGGGTCGGCCGTCGCGACGAGCCCAGCTCCGAAAGGGTCTACCGTGGTGTCGGAGCGCTGGTCGTAGACCGCCACCCAAGTGCCGGGCGTGCCGGCGACAGTGCAGCGCCAGCCGGTGACCCCTCCCGTGGTGTACCCGGAGTTGGCTACGAAGTCGCCGACCCGCCAGGTGCCGGCCTGGGGGGCGCGGTTGGCGTAGAGCCGGCTGTCGTCCAGGTCGACCACGGCGACGAAGCGCACGCCGACGGATCCGGTGAAGTAGTTGCCGATCGAGATGCGCGTCTTGGTGTCGTTGGCCTCGAAGTAGGCGACCCGCAGATACGCCGAGTTGGGGTCGTTCGCCAGGGCGACCGGCTGGGCCGTGGCGCGGATGCCGCCGCCGTCCCAGACGTCATCGACGGCGACCGCGTCGGTCGTGTTGAGCGTCTGGGCGATCAGCATGTACCTGTTGCCGGGCTTGGTGGCGATCGACTGGTAGTAGGCGTGGGAACCCGTGCCGGAGACGGTGGAGTAGCCGGCGGTCCCGCTAGCCACAGCCGAGGGGGAGCCGACCGTGGACCAGCCCGTCGTGGATCCCGAGCCGGACCCGAACGTTCCGTTGGTGAGGAGGTTCGGCTTACAAAGCACCTCCTGCGCACCGGTCACGGTGATGCCGCCGTCGGCGCCGACGGCCAGGCACATGATGTTGCTCATGGTGCGCTTGGGGACGTGGGTGGTGATGGACACGTCGCCGGCGTCGAGAGGCAGGTTGAATGCGTTGGAGGTGTACAGCGCGGCCGGGGTGAGGCTGGCGTAGGCGAACGTCGCTGCGGTCAGGCTGGCCGCTACGGGCCAGGTGTGCGAGAAGAACACCAGCTCGGATCCGGTCGGGGCTCGGTACCCGGAGTCGTTGATCACGTTCCCCTGGTTCCGCCACGACCGTAGGCCGTTCTCGCGGGTGTTCGTCCCGGCGAACGAGCCGATCCGGTTGTTGTAGCCCAGGTCCACGATGTAGCCCTGGACGAAGCTCGCCGGCTCAATGTCGCAGTAGCTGGACGACTCGTCCAGCAAGATCGCGGTGTCGTAGAGGTGTGAGTCGCGGACCTTGACGCCCTGGCCACTCACGGTGAGGGAAGTGGTCTCGAAGTGGCACTGATGGAAGGTCACTCCGGTGAACGGGCGGGCGTTGGCGCCGGCGGTGTTCTTGATGATCAGCGCCATGCGCGAGCCGTCGGGAGCCCGCTCGAAGTTGCACCCGTCGAAGTGCGCGGAGTAGGCACCCTCGATCAAGACCGCGGTGTAGAGCCGCTGGAAGATCGAGCCCCGGACCCACAGGGCGGATGTCGAGGGCTCCCGGTCGGAGTGCAGCCACAGACCCTTGTTGGCGGCGTGGACGTAGATCGAATCCAAGTAGGTGATGAAGTACTCGGACATGTTCAGCAGGAAGCTGGCATCCGAGGTGTTGCGGCTTGTGATCCCCAAGTCGCGCAGGAACATCCGAGTGGAGGCAGCGGCGGGGAGGCCGAAGACACTGACATCGGCCGATGTCTTCAAGAGGGTTTCGGCGGTGGTGTCGTATCCGGCGCCGAGGCCACGCACGACCAGGTCAGCCGACGCGGGCAGAATCGCGGTCCCGATGGCGAACTGCCCGCGCGGAATCTCCACCGGGCCGACTGACGCGGCGATCTTGGCGCTGATCGTCGGACCTGCATCCGCCGCGCCCGTCGGGTCCAAGCTCAGGACCGGAGCTGCCGCGGCATAGGTGCCCTTGAGGGCTGCATCGGCGGCGATCGTTGCGGGTGTCATCGTCGCGGCGGTACCGAGGCCCAGGTTCGTCCGAGCCGTACCCGCGTTCGCGAGATCCGACAGGTTCGACGCAGCAGTCAGCTTCCCGCTGATGTCGGAGTCGGTACCCAACTCGACGGTCGTCCCGTCCACCACGAGGGAACCATCCGCGTCGACCGAGACGACAGGGCCGCCACCGAACGACTCGAACCCGGAGTCAGTGGCCGTGAACTGCTTCTGGGCGTTCGTGGTGACGGTCGTGGTCCCGTTCAGGACCCCGTCCAAGTACAGGCCCGACGTCACCACCACCGTGACTGTGTTCACGGACGAGTCGATCCGCCGGACTGTCACAGTCCGGCCCGACGCCATCCGCGTCAGGGACACCGTCTCGTTCCCGGCGGTCGCGTCGACCAGGGCCAGGGCATCTGACCCGAGAGCACGCCAAGTCTGAGACATCAGGGGGACTCCAACCAGTCGGGACGGACAGTGGGCTAGGCGCCCTGAGAAGTGAGAAATACGACAGAGTCCCCGCCGCGGACAAGCTCGAAGCCCCGCTCACCGTGCTCGACGACCCGGAACCGGGTACGACGCAACGCCTGACCGTCCGTCACCCCACCAGCCTGCTGGTAGAGGGCGTCAAGGTCGGCGTCGTTGATCGCGCCACCCACGTCACCGTCACCACCCACGTCACCGATCATGGCTAGGACGGTGCACTTGCAGTACCCGTGGATCGGGAGCAGATTCCCCTTGTAGTACACCCTCGTGGACGCAGCGACACACAGCCCGCAGACCTTCCCACCCAACTCGGGGTGGATAATCCTCCGATACCCGGTGATGAGGCCCGGGTCACGTTTCGCGGCAGCCTCGATCTGGTCCCGCATCGTCAACGTCAACGACGTGTCCGCGACCCGCATCGCCCGGTCCACGACCCGGTCCACAATCTCGGCCTCGGTCAGGCGGGGTGGGGCGACGGTCGGCAACGGTGGCGGCTGCGGGGGGGCGACCCGCGCGGACGGGGCACCCGGAAGGTTCGGGGTGACGCCGGCACCGTCAGGGACAACACCAGCGCCTGGCCGGTCCAGTGTGGCAGCGTCCCGGTCCACGCGCCGCTGGTGGGCCTCGATCGCTGCCCGGAGCCGGTCCTCGGGGGTCGTGTCCGGGCCGCGGGACGCCCACAGCCACCGGTACTGGTCAGCCAACCGGCCATACACCACATCGAGCGGGACCGTCCGGGCCGAATCCGGTGACACCAGCCGGGCAGGCTGCACCCGGCGGCCCGTCAACACCGACACCGCCCGAGCCCAATACGCGGCAGTCGACGTCGCGGTCTGCCGTTGCCCGGCCTTCGTCGTCGCCGCGAGATGCTTCGCGAGGCGGGTGATCGCAGTGGAATCGAACCAGTCCGCGGCGAGCATCGCCCGGACCGCCAACGCCACCGACCGTTGCGTAGCGTCAGACAACTGTTCCCGGGCGGCGGCCTGCGCCTTCACCAGGACCAGGGACTCAGCGAGGACCGCAGGGTCAACGGCCACAGTCAGGCCTGCTGCTGGTCACCGGTCGGAGCGTCCTGCACCGGTTCCTGCTGCGCGTCGGGCTGCGGTGTCGCCTGCGCGGGCTGGGGGGCCATCTCGGCCTTCATCGTGGCGACCCGAGCGGAGAGCACCATGTCGTCCTCACGTTCGACCTCCATCCGGTCCACATCAGCCGGATCGAACTCACCGAACGTAATCATCCTGGACCGGAACGGGACACCCGCCGCGGACGCCTGCGACAACGCCGACGCCCGCTCCGACAGGGACGCGCGCTGCGGGGGCGCCCAGATGATCGACACGTCCTCGACGGGGGTTTCCAGCCACCGGTACGCCGTCGACACCACCTGGGACCAGCCCAACTGGTCCCGACTGTTCCGGTCCTCGACCTTGAACACGAGGCCCTCACGGGACAACGCGGCACCCTCAGCGGACTGGTTCTCCCCGGACGGGTCCAGCATGTGCATCGGAGTACGGCTGACCGCCGCGAGCTGCCGGATGTAGTCCCGGACCCCCGTCAGCAGGCCGGTCAAGTCGACCTGACCGGACTCCCACATCTCCGCGGTCGCCGGCAGAAGCCACAGCGCGCCAGGGTCAGCGGTGAAGATGTCGTTGTAGTCGATCGTGTTGCCCTTGTCGTCCTTCAACGGGACGCCCTTGACGGCCCGCTGCTTGAACGCCTGGAGGACAGCGATCGTGAGTTGCTGAAGGATCATGAAGTTGATGCGGCGCAACAGTTTCAAGTGCTGCTCGTACTCGCCCTTACCGTCCAACGCCTCGAACGGGACCAGCGGCATCACCGTCGGGTCAGCGAACGCCATCGTCTTGTCCGTGTCCCAGTTCCACGTCGTCGGGGAGAACCGTGCCCCGTCCTTCGTTCGGGTCTTCACGTACGCGACATCGACCCGACCCGGGCGGTACAGGTACGCGCGGGTCTGCTCGCGCGCCGGGTCATGCAGCATCTTCAACCCACACCGGGGCCGCCACGGACGCGCCGGGTCGATCTCTGCCACACACCACCGCGGGTCCTCAGCCGTCACCACCGGCACCCCAGGCTCATCCGGCGACGGCGGCGACACCAACGCGTACGCCTGCCCGAACCTGGCCTTCAACCGGTGCACATCCGCCGACACCAGAGGCATCCGCATCCGCGTCCACAACGCCCACGCCGCGCCATCACCCGTCGCGTCATCATCGGCGGCAGTCCGGATCCCCCGGACCCTCTGCCGCTCCCGGACCGCCTCAGCGATCAGGAGAGCGAAGTTCGTGCAGGAGTGCTCGTGGAACTCCCGGACAGCGGTCCTCGCCGCAGCAGGGACACCCGGCAGGTTCGGGTCACCCTGATACCAGTCATCCAACATCGCCAACCGGTTCAAGCGCTGCTCGTCATGCAACGTCTTCGCGAGACGCGCCATCACGAACCCCGCACCCTCAGCGACCGCGGGCGCATCCGGGCCCCCAGGTGGGGGAGTCTTCACGTCGATAGGCACAGAACGATGCCTCCTCGACGGGTCAGGCAGCAGAACGGAAGACGGGGTTCAGTTCTTCGATTCCCCCGGAGCGTGCCCGGGGGTCGCACCCGTGTTCATCTTGTGGAGCGTCGCGCACAGACCAGAGATCACACGGTCAGCGAGCGGCTTCCCGCCGCCCTTCACGATCGCCTCGTTGACGAGAGTCCGGCACCGGTCGAAGTCCCCGCTGATCCCCCACTGGATCTTCTGACCGCCCTCGCCGCCCTTCCCCCAATACTTGATCAACTTGGGGGGCATCCCGGTACCAGCAGCCATCCCGGACCACCTCGCAGGGGGCATATGTAAGGCCCAGGACACAACGCTCCTGGGCCACCGATCTGTGTTCGGGCAGGCTTAGACACTGGCTCCGACGTTCCGCACGATACCCGAACCCCAACGATCACGTCCACAACACGCCGAGAGTCACCGGACCCGCACAGGAACCCACGACTCCTCGGGGACGCCTGCGCCCTGCGCCACCGCATCTGACCGGCACTCGAACGCCAAGGCCGCCGCCATTGCCGCGTCGATCTTCCGCCCCGACTTGGGGTGTTCCTTCGCGATAGACACCCCCGACCGGCCCACGCGCCGCCGCGCGTTCAGCACGTGCGCCGTCAACGTCGAATCACCGTCATGCGACAGTTCACCGTTCAGCACCGCCGAATGGAACCGCTCCAACGCCGCAACCATCGCTGTCGGCCGGTTCGTCCACCACTCGATCGGCCGTAACTGTGTCTGCCGGACCGTCAACCGGGCCCCATACGTCGCCGTCCAGTCATCCACACTGCCCTGCCACAACGCCGGGTCCGCGTAGAACCCCACCACCGTGAACCGCTCGAACGCTGCCCCGACCGCCGCAGACACCGCGACCCGGTCCACCTGTGGGTCCTCAGCCCCCCGAGGCTCCCAACACCCCAACAACTCCATGTGCCCGTCCGACACCCGGCACGCCACCAACGCCGTCGAGTCATCCCTGACCGACCCATCGAACCCGAGGCACACCACATCCCGGTCCCGCAGCACCTCCAGCGGACGCCCGCACCGACCCCACTCCGGAGACGACAACCACGAATCCGACGCGTGAGTGACCTGATTCAGCCAGTCCGACCGGGATAACTGGACATCCGTGTCCGGATCCCAGATCGACGCCATGATCGGCTCCAACTCGACCCACCCCGGCCGGTGACACGGCGGGTCATGGATCACGCACCACTCCACGTGAGCCGAATCGCCGTACGCGACCGCCAAGCCCCGACGCAGCGACTCCGCATCCCCCATGTTCGTCTCCGCCGGCGCCTCCCGGTGCGAGAACAGGACCCCCGTGACGTTCTTCGCCTTCCCCGACTGGATCGCCTGGAACGTCGCCATCGACGCCTCAGCCACCGAATCCATCCCCGGCGTGAACGCGTTCGGTGACTCTAGTAGGTACCCGCCGCGTTTCACCACGTTGTTCATCAACGTCCGGAACAGGCGCCGCCCGCCGTTACTCGGAGTCCACTCCTCCGTCTGGTCGCACACCACAAAACAGGCTGGGGCGCCCTTCGCTGACCCGGCCGCAGCAGTCCGCTTCTGGATCCGCCCGAACGGCAGATTCACGAACCCCGCCATCGGCTCCACACCCGGATAGTTGTCCATCACCTTCCCCCGCGACAACATGTCCAATAGCGGAGACCACGTGTTCGTATCGACCTGATCCTCAGACACCGCCGCGATCTCCACCAGCGGCTTCCTCAGATCAGACCACGGCCGACCCACCGGCTGCCCATACGAATCCCAGCCCTCGAACAAGACCGGCCCCAACGCCTCCACCGCAGCGAACGCCGCCGTGAACGGAGACTTCCCCCACCCACGCGGCCGAGACAACGCCGCCCGCCGGACAACCCTCTTCCCAGTCACCGGGTCAAGCTCGTAGAACGCCAGAGTGAACTCCGCCTGCTCCCGCGTCGCCACGAACGGCTCGAACTCATCGACCTCCGGGCGACACAGATTCTCCGCCCACCAGTCCAACACCAGATACCCCAGCGTCGGACGCTCCCCAGGCTCCGACGGCAGCCACGGCACCCGGCTACTCCGCCGCGACCGACGGCAACGCCGTCAACGTCCCATACCGCGCCCGAGCAGACTGCGGCCCTGGCGACCGCTTCGAGTCCTTCTCGTCAGCATCAGCGAACGACATCCGCAACCTGGCCCGATCCTCCGGAGTGCTACCGAACTTGGCCACCCGCAGCCGCACCTCCGCCGCCAACGTCCACTGCCCCTTAGCCCACATCGCGTCATGCATCAACGCCGTGTCCAGCAAGAACGACCAGTCCGACGCCATGAAGAACTCAGCCTGCGGCGCCTCCCGCCACATCGCCCACCACTCCACCGTCCGCGGATGCCACTCCATATCCACCGGCAACGGCGGCTGCTCCGCCTGCACAAACCGGATCGACGTCCCAGGGATCGGCTCCTTGTTCCCCCGCGCACGACGATCAGTCGGCTTCGGAGCAGGACCACGACCAGCCACAACAACCATCTCCTTCACAGCCCATGACGGGCAGCACCTGACGGCGCATCGATAGAACAGGGAACAGCAAGATCACGATAGCCCCAGACCCGTCGGCAGCCCGAGGGGCAAGATCGGAAGAGCA
>ERZ650304.463-NODE-463-length-21324-cov-6.458320_pt1 | contig 21324 bp, 23 predicted proteins | sample MGYA00376240_ERZ650304 | MGnify/ENA primary metagenome ERZ650304 (study PRJEB26733, sample SAMN07839271) | wastewater metagenome | biome: small river; feature: stream; material: water | place: USA: North Carolina | collected 2016-03-01 ... | reverse complement strand
CCGCTGTTGCAAAAACAACAACCTACACTGATTGTGGCGTGGAGTCCTTCTTAAAGGACGTACAACGTATTACCGCCGAGTACCCCGTCCACGAAACCGTGGAGGTTGCCGTTTAAGCGCCGTGCTTAAGATGCGCTTGCACAACCCCAACAAATAGTTTTACGAACTCATCCATATTTTTTTGTGTGGTCGTGTCGCCAAGAGAAATTCTAAGTGCCCCGGCGCGAATGAACTCGTCTGCTTTTAGGGCGTACAAGACATGACTTGCACTCGCGGCCGCGGTGTTGCATGCGGACCCCACAGAAATAATACACCCCGAGTTCTCCAGAGCCTTCTTTATTTTTTGGTTGCAGACTCTAGGAGGTTCGCGACGCACCACGGATAGTAAAATAGTGTTCATGAGACAATCGCGCTCGGGGCTAATAACTACTATCTCCACTCCCGCGGCAGGACCCGCGACATAATCGGGGTACCTCCTGACACGAAAATACTTCGAGAGTCTCGTTAGAAATTCTCGTTTTTGCGAGAGGGATCGCATATTTTTTTCACGGCGTGAAGACATCGTGATTTTCAAAGCCGCGAAACCGGCGGCTATCCCAATAATATTCTCTGTCCCGCCGCGAAGACCGTCGTTTTGCGAGCCGGGAATCATGGCCTTAATATGATACCCGAGAATTAGTTGTTGTTTGATGATCGTGGCGCCAGCCCCAGGAAATCCGTGGAACTTATGGAACGACATGACCGCCGAGTCTATGCCTAGGTCGGCAATCTGAGGCGCCATTCTTCCTGCGGTTTGAACGAGGTCGCAATGAAGCGGTACATTTCTAGAATGACACGCCGCAGAGATTTCCACTATGGGGTTAATAGCGCCGGTTTCATTGTTGGCGTGCATTACACACGCCAAACATGTATTTGGACGAATGGCCCGAGCAATATCTTCCGCGAGGACATGCCCCGTAATCTGCGGATTAACGAGAGTGTAAGTCGCGTCTCCTCGTTCTGAGAGAATTTTTAACGTCGCAATGATAGATTTATGTTCTACCGCGGAAGCCACCACGTGCGGTATTTCGTTGCGGTACTGTCGCGCGGAAGCAACTACTGATTGTATAACCATGGCATTACCCTCGGAAGCACCACTACAGAAAATAATCTTATACCTGTTAGGGTCGTCAGAGCCTTCTCCTGGAATTTGATGGGTCGCCGCGCTCATGACTTGATCCGTGTCAGGTAGTGTGTTTCGTGCTTCGGTTGCCGGCTTACAACACGGGTCAATCCCAAAAACGCCTCCAATGTATTCACGAAACTGTTGCATTAGCTGTCTAGCGGCGCGACCCCCAGCATGATCCGCAGAGGGGTTGCCTATGTTAACCCATTGTAGCGCAGTGTCTTTTACTTCTTGAGGGACAATAGTGGTCGCGTTATTATCGAGGTATATCATTTGCAAGGGTATATTATACTTCTCGGTCGAATGAACGCAATCAAAAAAATACAACTGGCGCGTTCGAAACCAAGCCGGCCTCGAGCAAGCGAATAGACGCCGCGGGACAGTCCCATAAAAAATGAATAAGCGCCGGCGTATAACAACAAACACGTCATTATGTCTCAAAGAAGTCAATCACCACAACGAAGCGAACTGAGTCACGAGGATACTCTCTCAAACGAGGAACAGCATCCGGCTAGGTCGTTGGTTACTTATCGCGGTGAGCGCGAAGACACGTATCCCGCGGGTTCAACGCATGGGCTTAACTTCTTCTCGGCGATGCCGCGTGAAATATTTGAGAAAGAGTTACTTCCTTGGTTATCCCCTCCTGGCGTAGCGTCGTTAATTCTGGCCGCGAATCTATCCGTCTCTCACAGTGTTTACCCGATTATATTCATAAACTGGAAGAACATTGACGGCTTCCGCCAAGAGGACGCGTTTACGCTCGCTTTGAGCTCCCGCGACCCGCAAGACGAGGCTGTTTTGGCGGACATCGCGCCACACTATAAAGACGTTTCAAACCCCTCGGACGATACGTATATACACTTGGCAAAAAGCACTGAAGATGTACGTTTGCTTACCGTGGGAGACGTAATGATGTTTATTTCGATGTATCCCGATCTTAATAGAGTAATGTATATGGCGGAACACCATGCTATTTTGGGTGCTTTGAGAGCCGGCATTTCCCCGCGCGTGTTTTTGCAAGTTAAGCCCAGTGAATTGGGATATGCGTATCTCACCCATTTTAAGGACGTCCCAGAAGCACCGTTTTTAAGATACGTGATGAGTTGTGTTAGCGAATACCCCACTGACGCTGACAAAACAATAAGCTACGAATCGGCAAGGACCATCATTGGGCATTATTATAATCATTACGGCAGCGTGCGCAGTACTGTGGCCGTAGATATTCTCGCCAAAAACAAAATGATCGCATATATGCCGAAGTCGTGGGCCGCGACACCCCACAAAATATATTATCACGCGTTATCCTCGGGATATATATGGATGATGTTGTGCTCTACTAACACAAATGCGATAGTACTCAGGGGTATTTCGGATGAAAGGTGGGAAGCTTTCGTCAAAGACGCACTTCTTCGCGTGGAAACAGAAAAGCAACACGCTCACGCCGGACATTTTAGATGCTTTCGCGGACTAGTACTTCAGCGGCGAATCCCACAGATACTTGAACTATGTGGCCGCGTGCGTGAGTTAATCTATAACGTGGATGCCTGGACAGCAGTTTGTTACCGCAAAGTCTTAGGTGATGAGGTGTTTGCGATGTTAACGCGCCCAGATATGCTCAGAACGTACATTATATCAGGGCTGCCCTACAACCCCCTGGGGTTTGTTATTCAACCCATCAACCCCATAATCTATTGGTGTATTATGTCTGACAACGCTGAATATCTCCGCGGGGCACTTAGCGAACCATTCGACGTGAAGAGCGTTGATACCGCGTGGCACTACCGAATGTGTTTTAAGTTAGGTAGTGTGAACTGCCTCATTGTCCTTATGGAGGCAGGCATAACCGTGTCAGCGACTGTCTTGGACGCCCTAATTGCTAAGCACCACACAAAGCAAATAATTAATCTGTTTGCGTGAGCGATCCCTTTCTTTTTTGAGCTAGCCGTGAAGCTTAAAAAATGATTCGCTGTCGCCCAATCCTAAACATGGAAATCGAACTGAGCTCTAACGCCACGAACACGGAAGTCGAAGAGTACACCTATGACCTTCCCGCAATCATACAGGCCTTTGCCTCGACGTGCCCGGATATCATAATGGTCATCGTCAAGCATCTACCTAAAGAAACGGAACTTTTTGTTCGAATTTGGCTAGAACCTGATAACATGATCCACGCCTACTTCTTTGAGAACTATGTGTTATATGCCATACGGGCGAATTGCTTACCATACGCCAGAGTCATTTGTCTAGAAATGTTAGCTTACACGTACGAGAATACCACGCAAAAAATGCGCATCGTGTACCGCGGAAAGGGCCATCCTAAAAAGCTACCACACGCCCTCAGATACTTACACACTTGCGAGAAATTTCCTGGTAACGCGGAGATGCGCAAAATGCTAGAATCGTCTATGGAAGTAGCCGGCGACTGTGCTATGCAGGCGCTACATAATAGAGTGGTTGACTATTGGAACGCAATAAGTTACTACCAATGAGTATAGTCCAAACATTGTTTTTTTGTGAAGCCACGGGGGCTTCCTCTTTTCTCAACTTATAAAAATGAAATGCCAAAACTAGATAGTAAACAATGCAACCTGCCGTAGCTCACCCGTTCCAAAGATTGGTATTCAACGGAATCTCTATTCCCGTGTACGGTAGCCTTACTGACCCTTTGTTTACGGTATCGGACATTAGTGTCGTACATGAAGACGTGACTCTTAAATCCACGGCCAAAAAGGATAGACCCGCTCCGTACACTACATGGTTATATGTTGCTAACCGCGAAGGCGAAGTAGTTTACACTCAGCTTTTCACTAGGTTGGGTTTATGTAAGTACGTCTTCGCAAAGACAAAGCCCGTCGAAGGATTTAGCGAGTGGGTATTAGCCACGTTCGACACGTTCGCTCGAGAATCTTATGTCTTGGAAAACGAAGAAGCACCACAGGCAGAAATTCAACGACCACGCGCAAATTTGGATGAGCGAGTTGACCGCCTCGAAAAGGCCTTGGATGCAATTCGAAAAGCAATACTCCCTTGACCGCGGAAAACATTTATTTTTTGAGGACGTTGAAGATTCCTCCCCCGAGGAATGCGCTATCACGGTGGTATCACTGGTAGCAGCCATAGTAGCGCCCAACCGTAAGCAGATCTGTGTATTACCGCGACAACTAGCGTAACTATGAACACCGCCGTAACGAATAGAACGAACAGAAAACCTAGCGTGTCGTAGGTCATGTATGGTATCAAACCAAAAAATAAGATGACACAGCCCCAATTAAAACACGGAGGATAATAAACTATATGCGGATCAAACCGATGCTTCTATTCTTTGCAATATGCGTACTCACAAACTTATGCAGGCTTCGCGGGAAGTCAGCGACGTCTGGAGAAAATCGGTTAATGTACTACGAGGGCGATCTCGGCTCCAACTATCTTCGCTTGGAAGACAATGCAGTCCCAACACCAATAAATATAACGTTATTACCGATGTGGATTGCTCACGAGGGTGGATTAGTATACGCGCGCGTGCACGCTTACGGTAACACCGCGGTTTAGCACGCTTTGAACACCGCCAACGAGCATCTTTTTTTGGACCTCGCGCGAGAGCTAAAAAAGAAAATAGCCACGACATTAGTCGGACGTAGCAGGCGATGCCGGAAAACTCTCGGGAGTCAACCCCCACACATTGAGAGACTTCGTAGAGATAGATAACTCCTTACGTGCCAGGCAACATGTTTTTTCGAGTTCCCTTCCACGGAAGAAGCCAAGTAATTTGAGCTGGGATAAAACATGTGAGACGAACGCGTTAGTGTTATAACTAGGTTCTTTTTGGGGGTCGTCGCTTAGCTCCACATACTTAGCAGGGTTGACAACGACAGTCGTGACGCCAAGCTTCCTTAACTTTTCCACTGCGTCGGATGCACCCTTGAGGACTATAGCTAATCCGCGATGTCCACGCTCGTCGGTAATCGCACCTTCGAAGGCAGCGACGTACTTGTTAATTCCACGACCAAAGTTGGCCGGAGTTGTGAACGTCACCGTGTAATTCTTGGGCACCATTGAAAGTATTTTATAAAGCTTACTAGGACGCTGTGGCGCCACGCGGTTAAATAAAGTACAGATAGTTCGCACCGCTATACCTGTCACAGCGTCAATCGCGCTATAGTCCCAATGTAAAGTATTACACTGAGTTAACCCCGGCGCGAAACTAGAATGGATTAACAAGGACCACGAAGATACCAAGAATACGCGATTACAATGACACTGAAACGCTAACAACCCAACGGGGGTTATGAAGCGCGTGGTAATAAGTTGTATTTGATCGTCGTCGTGTTCCTTTTGGCAATTTATAACTCCTAAGGCGTGACATAAAGGGCAAGCACTCACTCCAGGAAACCATGCAAATACATGTTGGTGTTCGTGGCATTCAATCATGACCATCTCACCAAGTACCACCGCGGGATCTTGACATTTTGCGAAAGCCTTGACGGTTTCGTTGATTTCCATTATTTTTTCTTCGAGCGTTTGAGACATAATCGCAGGTCGGTTTAATCTATGCGGGCGTAATTCATTTTTTTACGAAAAAAGAACAGCCCGTTTATTTTTTAGTCAGTATCGCAGTACATAGCTTATCAGCACAATCATTACCGTGCCACTTAAAGTACTCCTCGGCTTGCGTTGGGGGCTTTTTATGACTGTGAATATGTACGAACACCACTTTAGGTATTAACGCCTGAAGCCATTCACGGGCTGGTATAATCATATCCATGTTCTTCCTTGGAGCACCGGACGAAGTGACCGCCGAGGACCACGATGGTAACGTTAATGATTTAGCGGCGTACTCACTATCGTACCCGAGGACAATCGCGCCAGTGAATCCACAAGCAGTAATAAGTTCTACCATTAGTATGGCAACTACCATGGCAGTTAACTCCCCGCGATTATTAGTAGCCGGTGGGTTGATCGATCCGGACCTCTCGGCTATAATCCCATGTTCCACAGATTTTACGCACACTCCCCAAGCAGCGCGACAATTAGGCCCTCTAGTACCCACGGCTCCTCCGTCCGTAAAGAACCACAGCTTTTTAGAGGACAGTATCATATCTAGTTCTTTGGGATTAAATTCCTGGGACAAATCGTCTTTCGTTATGTTTTCAGGGGGTTCAAGGACGCGTACTTGTTCTGGGGCTGTTGCCGCACATATACCCGCACCTCCCGTTGGATCAATGTCTTCTACCGCGGTTGGCGCCGCGAGTATACCCCATCTCACAGGCACTTCCTTACGAGACTCCAAAAGCGCATTCGCTCGAGTAAATACCGTGCAGTTAATAAATGCCAAGGGGTCACTGGTGCGAGAGTTTACAGTGTTAATCGACGATGGATGACCCCAGGACAGCGCAAGAGCTCCTCGGTCCGTTATTACTTTCTCAAATGATTTCGCGTGATCGCCTAAAAGAAGGAACACCGGCGGGTTTTCTCTGGAGGCCAACGCCTCTATGATTTTTCGAGTGAAGGGCGCCCACGCTTTAACGTGTGACCCGCGACATCCTTGACGAGTGGTTAACGCCGTATTCAATAGCATCACTCCTTCCGCGGACCACGCCGAAAGATCACCAGTTTTAGGTTCCCCGGCCATTAACTGACTCGACCGCAAACACTTAAAAATGTTTTTTAGGCTCGAGCGTATCTTCTGACAGCTGAAACTTAACCCGTCAGCGCCAGAGGGATAAGGGTCTTGCCCAAGTAAAACCACTTTTGGCTTAGGGCACTCGCGAAAAACTCTGAAGACAGCACTTGGCTCTGGAGATAGCGCGTCGTAATCCTCGGAAATATCGAGAAGAGCCTGTGTTAGTTCTGACCGAGCTACTGCAAGTAATTCTAACCCGCGGGCGGGTATGTTGCTCAATATTATCTGCGAAATGGTCAATTGCATGGCCGTATTGTTGTTTTTTTGCGACTCACCTATTCATTTTTACACCATATATATAAATGTCCAAGCTAGCACTCGCCGTCGTGGTTGTCTTTGGTCTGGTGATTTTGATGATACTCGCGACTACTTGGTCCGACCAAAAAGTCACGATCACCAACGAGGATTTCTCAAGCCGCCATCAAAAAGCAAACGCATCCGTCTCATACTTCCAGGGTACTAGGAATCCACGTTACACCGGTTACAGGGACGCGCTTGGGCCCGATGTAAATATATACGAGTACTGGGCTCTCTCCAAGCTCGCAAAAGACAACAAACTCACCGTTGCAGAAGCCATAAAAATAGTAAACTGACCGCGTTGTTTTTCGCGACCTTCCAAAACGTGACAAGTAGTATATAAGCAATGAGCACCCGCGCAATAATTATCGCGCTGGTCGTGACCCTTCTCGTGGTGTCGTGGTTTTTGCAAAAATATGAAAGCGCCTCTCGGGATCCAGTCGCAGAAAATCTCGAACTGTCTAACGGAACCTTTGACGCGCCCGCAGCAAGGGCGCTCGAGGCGAGCAGGCGTATTTCATCACCCACTCCACGAGATTTATACGCGCGAGCGCGAATACTAAAATACTGGCTCGCCGAAAATGAACCGAACCACTCGGCACAGCACGAGGCCGCCGAGACATATATTGCCGCAGCTCGTGGGTTTGCTGAGATGAACTACCTAGACCTGGAGGACGCCGTAATGTTGGAACAGATAGCGGACTTACCCGTTCGAGGTATCGCGGATATCGTAGAAGCGCCAGTCACACAAGCGCGAAAACAACACACCGCCAAAAGCAAAGCGGGGGCTAATTCAAAACTAGGTGCTTCGGAGATAGCCCTAGCCGAAGCGCAACATCATAACAGTGATTCTCAAAACGTCCACGACTCAGCGGTAGTAGGTGATCTCGCCGAGACGTACGCTCGCCTAAAAATACCAGCCTCGGAAGTTCCGGGGCACCTTCATGACCTTGAGGTGTACGCCTTAAAAAACAACGCTTCGCTACACGCTCTCCAGGTATTAACTAGAGCGAAGGAAAACGCGCAGATAAGTAGTTACAATGACACAGAGTCTGCTATTCTTGCCGCGGTATGGGCTCGCGCGAAAGCCCCAGAAAACACACGCGCCCGCGAGAATATACAAAAAGCATTACTTGGATCCCTTGAAGATTGTTGGGAACGTGGAGGTATGGTTTGTGCGGGTGGTCGCGCCGCTCGCTACTTAGGATCACTCGCCGGCGTCGACGCTAACCCAGCGATGGGCTCCGCCACTACTCTCGAAGCATATAAAAACCAAATATATGCAGAGACCGCAAAAATATGTGAGAGTATGTCTTCCGAGGACACCCCCGCGGCGGCCGATTACGCGGGTAGAACATTAACTAACTCCGTCCTTCCCACCGAACAACAGAAGGGCGAGTTTGCTGACAAACTAAAAAGGGCTATAAATGAAAACATACAACTCTACGCCGACAAGCTAACGCCGGCGCAAATCACGCGAATTACCGAAGATTGCATGGTTTATGCCATGGTTTAAATATGTCTTCGCGCGAACACTCGGTAACTCCACCACTGCTCATTAAAAAATTGAATTCCCACAGATTAGTCTACAACAACATGGACCGTGCCGGGCTTGGTATGATGATTTGCATATGTGGTAACCGTACATGCAAATATGCTATAAAAGATCCCGACGCCGAAGAAGAGAAGCCAGCCACTACTGCGGATGTTTACGCGTTGGCCGACGACGGCCTGCAGTTCACGCTGGAACTATGAGGCGAGCGTGCTTTTTTTGCCGCGGTAAAAATATTCACTTATTGACAACTGGACATACTCGGTATACGATAGCTTATGCAAAAAACAACTACGTGGCTGCCATGGTTGTGTATTAAGTACCCTGAAGTTTTTTGGAATTGGGAACCCCTCGAGAGAAAACTGGCGGTGGCCGTTTGCCGTGAAATATGTAACCCCACGCACTACCTGCCTAGCATTTGGTCCCTCGAGGTCGAGCATATCACCGAGCTACTCAGAGATTGCGAGGAAATACCAAAAACGCTCGCCTTGTTTGGAAATAGAATACAGGGCGTAGAAAAGGTCGCGATAATTAGGGAGATTGTTCTTGATTTTGACTCTCGTCAAATCCCCGACACGTTATTTTGGGATGTCGTAATCTCCTTACAATCGCCAAACGTGGGCGGACTTGTCTGGTGTTGGAGTGTTTCAAGAGATATTTGGGCTCCTCAAGCAGCGCGCGAGTTAGTTGGGTCCAGATACACCCAAAGTGCTGAGGCCTGGGGGCTTAAGACGTTATCCGCGAGCCTGTAAGGATAATACGTGGCGCGTTCTTTTTTTGGATCGCCGTGACTTTGTAGTTTCTTAAAAAAATGAATGTGTTGCGCCCAACAGTAACCTCGGCAACACCCGAATTAGCCATGAGTTCGTATTCAACCCTCGATATTGTTTCACAGTCATCATACTCCAGCAATCCGTTGTTAATCCCTGATGTTGGAATACTCATTTTCATGAGTATAGATACGCTCTCTCGAAGAATGTTCGCGTCAACCTCCAAATCTAATTTAGAAGACGTACCCGCTTTGCGAAAGCAGTGCCCTCCAAAATACGACGCTATTGGCCGTAGAAAAACCTATAAGATAGCCCTTGCTGAACACTGTGCCGTAAAATGGATGGCGTTGTACCTTCAAAAAAACAACGTCGTCAATAGCCACGACCTAGGGGTTCTCCCACCCAAAGAGTTTCTCTACGAAGACCTTGACGAAGTGTGTAAGTTAGCTCTGTCCAAAATGAATGGATTTATGCACTTCCAAATGTACAGTAGAACTCACGATGTCACGATCATGCACATGGCCTCAAAGCATAACTCGCGAGCAGTGTTCAAATCATATTATGGTTCTATGCCTCACGTATCTGAATTAGTCAGGCGCGGGCACCCATTAGAAAACTATACTATTTCGAGCGCTTGCGTCAAATCGTTCTGCGAATCCCCTGAGTTGTTGTACCGCACTGCTGAAATGATCGGTTGGTCGCAGTTTCTGCCTTCGACGGTTATCTCAATCCTCAGGGAGTGTTCCACAAACGATAAAGCCGACGCTAATACCGTTCGAACAGTACTATTTAGCATTCCGCGCGATCATTATTGGTCGGTTCTTTCTGATATAAGTTACATTGCACACAACACTTCTCAATCCGTGCTTCAAGATGTCGTAGATGTTATTACTGCGAACAACTCGTCCTTGACACCGCATAGAGCGGCAGCGTACGTGCCTACACTCTACAAGTTATACATGTGCGGCTACCGCGATAGTACCGAAATTAGTATGCCTTCCTTGTATGCGTGCGACGACCCGGAAATGACAAGAACTATGTTGGCCTTACGATACCAAGAAATGCCTTATGACACCGTCACGCAAGCAATCAGATACGAGCAACTACTAAAATGCCTTATTTCCGACGTGCCTGACTCTCACGACGACATACGCACGCACGTTCGCTTCGGTACTATCGAGGATGCACTCGCGGTCACGTATTGCGGATTGTCTTTCAACGATCGAGACCTTCGGAAACATGTAAACATTTTAGCAGCTGCCATTCTACTTGGACGCCCCATACCTTCGGACATGAGCATCAGATATATTGTCATGGGTATCATGCGGTGCATTCAGTTTAGCAACAAAGATATCTTACCGTATGGAATAGCGAGGACGATTTGCGGTCGGATTCAAACCATTCTCGAGCAATACCCTAAAATAGTGTTAGGTCCTCTTGCGCTATCTCCGCTGTTCTATTCAGCTCACACGGCTAATTCTGGCGATTTTATTAGATTTATTGCGAGCAGGTGCTCCAAAACACGATTCAAAAATATTGTAATAGCGGCTCAATCGCACTACCCGCGGGTATTGCTAGGTTGCTCTTGGGGTTCGAACTACAACCCTAAATGGTTTTACGATCAATGCTAAACCGCGCGACCCCACTTTTCTCCAACTTTTCCCTACCTTTTTCCTACCTTTTCCCTACCCTGTTTTGCATCCCACCCTGATGATTTTTCAATTTCTTTTATTTTTTGCTTAGTCTTCAAGTTCCTCGGCGTGAACATGTACGTGTTGTTGCGTGAATCCATAAGACCTATAAGTAGCGGCGCGAATTCGGTACTGACCAACGAGTGCTGTCTTTGCGTCCACGAGGTCTACCACTACTCGTTCAATGCTCGTGTCGCCGCCCGTCCTAGTTATTCTTCCCACGATCTGGTCCATGTTAGCCTTTCGAGGTGTGACGAATACCTCTGCGGTTGCTCGAGGTATAGATACACCGGTACCAGCAAAAGGATATGTCGCAAAAAACACCCTGCAGTTTTTGGTCATGGCGTCGATGGCCGTGTCGGACGTACCCCCGACAAACATACCCGTCGCGTTCTCATCTAGAATATCCTCCAACACTGTTACCTCGCTGCTGTCGGTAGCGAGTAAGGCATCGCGAACAACGGTTAGGTTGTTTTTCTCCTCGGCAAATACAAAAATACAGTGTTTTTGTCCCTCAGAACCGCGCCACTCGAGAAGATTTGTGATTTCCTTTACCAAAATGTTCGTTCGAATCCTGTCCGCGGCAAACTGCTCGTACATATAGTGAACAAATATCATGTCTGTGGACTCGTGGGTGAGGTTTTGCGCATAATCGTCGGGACCAAAGTATTTGATGATTTTGACGGTCCCACGGAATGCGCTCTCTGGCTCGTAGGCAAAGTTCGGGAGATCTAAAGCGTGTACTATAGGTCCTAGTTCTCTAATTACCACGGCGTCATTCCCGTCAACTCTGCACTCCGGCGTGGCGGTCATCCCAAGAACAGCGTGGCGGCACATTTTGAATATTTTCCTTCGGGCCTCCGAATGATACATGTGCGCCTCATCGAGGATAACCAGAGAAAAACGCCTCAGTTCTTCCGTGGTTAGTTTTAGGAAACTGTTTACCACAAAGAAAGTTATAGTCTGTTCATTTTCTGGGACAGAAGATATTTTTTTGGCGAATCTCCCGTCCTGACATCCCACCAGAGGCGGGTTTCCCTTAAGCACGCAACAAGCATCCGCGAGACCCTGCGTTGCAAGCTTTCTTCTAGGGACAACATACGCCGTGCGGAGTTTCAACTTACTACAGACCGCCATCGCCACGAACGTTTTACCGAATCCCGCTTTAAGTTCAAGGTAGAGGCACGCCTTCCCTTTCGAAATCGCATCATCCGTGAATACCCCTAGTACGTGGTTTACCACAATTTGTTGGCTAGGTCGTAGTGTACCTACGAACTCAGGAGTGTTTTCGCACCTTCTTGGCGGACCCATTTTCGACACACTTTCAAAACCGTATAAAAATATATCCCCTCGCGGGATCACGAGGCATACTTCCCCACGAGTGTCGCGAACGATTTCATACATTTTTGTAATTTTTGGGGCGCCCATTCGAGGGGTAAACGTCACGGTCAACCCTTTCAAATACTGTTTATAGCCATCGTGGGTCAGTTTAGCCACGAGGTATTTTACGGGGATAGTTATACCAGACGAAGTTATAGTCGCCATATTGTACGTTGCGGTGTTATAGGTTAACTGGCATTAGATGCCACCATTATTTTTCTAGCGTAAGCTGATATATGTTCTGGCACTAACACAACGCGCTCAGACACGACTCGCTCACTAAGCATTCCGTTGGCGTAGTTGCGCCGCACGTATTTTAGATTCAACAAGGTAAACTTGTCGTCGGGCTCCGTGTATTCATCGACGGTCAACGGCTCAAACTCATATGTTATTTCGTACGGGTCGCATTTGTACCGTTGGACTAGCACTGACATTTCCATAGATATGTCTTCCGCAGTGACTCCCGTGGGTTTCACACTTGCCAGTTCAGCATAAGTCGGCGACTGCAGCGAATAATCGGTGAACATGTTATAATTAATCAGCCTGACTACTATATATAACGCATATGTATGTCGGATATCACGTCAACAAGCACTCCGCGGGTAGTAAAAAACATGAAAACACGTTTGCTTTCGCGCTAGTGGCTGCCAAAGAACATATCCTCGAAAGTCTCCCGTCCGGAGTGCGCCCCGCAGCACAGATATTTGTACATGGTCCTAAAACACACGAACCTAATGTCACTACTGAGGACGCCGAGGAAATAAAGAACATCCCGGACCTGAGTTTAGTCATACATGGTGCATTTCCTGATTACCCCTGGAGAAACAATCCTCGCGCCGTGGAGGGTATCCGAGGAGAACTTCGGTTAGCAGACGCCGCCGGAGCCTCAGGGGTTATAATTCATTTGGGTCACGAAGCGGCATCGCGTGAAACGCTGCTTCGAGTACTTGGTAAAATAGATCGTGACCTTGACCTGTCGAGCAAGAGAACATTGTGGTTGGAAACCAACGTGACAACTGCAGAAAAGGCAACGTTCGCCACGCCCAAGGGTCTCCGGGAATTAATGTCCGCCGTGAGGTCACGAGCGTACACCAACATACGCGTTGGACTGTGTCTAGACACGGCTCATCTTCACTCTTGTGGTATGGAATTGCAAACAACCACCCAGGTAGAATCATTTTTAGAAGCCCTCCCTAAAGCAAAATACCTCCTGCATCTCAACGACAGTAAAATGTCCCGCGGTTCAGGTCGCGACCAGCACGAAGCACTAGGCCGAGGGGAAATTTGGGAGCACGATCAGTCGGGGCTACACGCCTTTGTTAAATGGGCGAAGAGAACCCGCACGGCAATAATCCTAGAACGACATCCTGACGATCTCGACCATGATTTGAAGGTATTAAGCCGTATAATAGACACAAAAAATGAATAGTGGATATCGTTTAGTACACTACTACATTGATATGGCGCTGGTACAGAAAAATAGCCGTGAAATGATCGTCCAGAAATTTGTTCCCTTTTGCACCGACATGGACCCGAGATACCCGGCGCTTTTGGAGCGAGGGTGTTTTAACCACGCTATAGAGCAATGCGTCCTCGTGAACGTGACGCCTACGTTTAACAACACGACGTTTTTAACGGCGTACAGCGCGGCGGTCTCTAAACTGCTATACAACTTGGACCCTCAAAGCCTAGGAAAAAACGGGGAACTCGCATCGCTGTTGCGATCCGGCGCTATTAACCCGCGCTTTGCCGCAACACTACCCGTCGATGAACTAAACCCACAGTCGTTGGCCGCGGACATTGATATAATAGATCGGCGCAAGAACTCCGCGAACACAAAGACAGTGTCTCATAGGTACAAATGCCCAAAATGCTCTAAATCGTCGGCTTATCTTCGTAACGAGCAGATTCGATGCGGCGATGAGGCCTCGACGGGCTTCGCGGATTGCGCGGAGTGTAACCACACCTGGAAAATCTACTAGATGTTAATGTTTTTTTGTGGGTGTTGTAATATGAGTATGTCCACTAATCGCACAGATATTGACTTGCTCTTTGACTGCGACAAATGGGACCTTTTACAACAATCTATAAAGTACGTTATCTTCACCACGTCTCGATCCTGGGGTGGTATCATGGAACTAAATGGCGTGGAGGTTATGTTAAAACTGTCAGCGTATACTCGATGGGTTACTTTAGACCCCAAGAACATTCCTGAGGGCGCGGAACACCCAGTGTCTACCGAGATAGAGATGCTTAAGGCGATCAGACAAAAAATTATCGAACGTAATTACTCACCGGCGTTCATAGAAATAATATATGCAAAGGACTGTGAAGTAACTCCTATACAACACGCGCGCTCCCCATACACTAGATTCGAAGGGTCAAGCAACAATGATTTTCTGCGCAGGTTATCCCCAGACGTCACGAAAATGGCGCTGATTGTTCTCGAAAAATGTAACATGACGTTCAGAAAGTTCGTAACTCGGATGGTGTTCGCGCGAGATATAGCCATCTTTAAAAGCGTGCTTTTTATGCTCATACATGGTTGGCATGTTCTCCACTTGGCCATCCCAGATTTTAGGCACGGAGACACCCACACCGAGAATTTTATGGTGAAGATGGACGCCGCCGCCGGATTTTGCGGGACACCTCGGGTAAACATCGTGTATGCTCTCGGTAAAACGTACGCCGTACCGTACTATTCGGTGATACCTAAAGTAATAGACTTCGATCACTCTCGAAGTGAGTCGCTGGGTATAGTCACATACACGGCCAACATGGCGCAAGTAAACATGTACACCAACGAGTTAGCCAGGTTATTTCATGGGTTGAAATGGCGTTTAATGAAAGTCTACGGCCAGAACGAGTTTTCGAAGCTCGCAATGGAATTAATATATAGCTTGACCCCGCAAGAGGCGTACGTCTCGGACGCGAATGTTACTAACGCGACATTCCCTACTACCGACGAACTGCTCGGTTCTAAGACGTTCGAAGAATATAAAATCGCGGACACCATACTAATCCCCGAAGAAGTAACTAAGGTGCTTCCCGAGGGTACGGTAATATCTCATATTTACAGTCCTGTGATATATGATTAGCCCACTGTCTATAGACCCACATGATTTTGATCGTCCTTGTGATCATATTACTTGCCATCTTTTTTATACCTGGATCCCCAAAGACAGCCGCGCCGTGTGACAAACCGCGAATGAATACTCCTATTTACGAAGACACGGTCGTAAAGCCCGCCCGCAAAAAAAAGGTTCACTTCGCGGAAACTCGGGATGAACGCATCTACGATAAGAAATCGCGGAAGATTTTGAGGGATACTGTTGGGAAAACATAGATTTACCAAAACTATTTGGAGCTTCCTGAGTCGTGCATCATATACATACCACCTCCAATAAGTACGAGGATCATAATCAACGCTATCATTCCTAGTGGGCCAAATAACCCGTCTAGTGGGTTTGTTATGGTAGATGTCGCGGAGTTGTCTATGTTTCTCTCTAGGTCGTTAAATATCCCAGCACTATCAATTTCTTGCATTACAACGTTAGCGAAAATCTGTGCGCCTTGAACGACCTTAATACTCGTACCAATGTCTACACCGGTGTTACTGGCGTTGACTTCTTGTTCCTCCAAAGTGCTGATGTATTGTTTTTGAATGTTGCTTAGCTTGATGACGTTGTTTATTCGGTCCGTTAGTTTAACCGTGGCGTCAGAGATCGCAACGGCGCCCACGCCTAACATTCCTACGCTGGTTGATTTTGCTTGATTCACTATCGTGTCGACGATCTTGTTCTGTAGCATGGCTTCTTTTTTAACGTCGCTGAAACACTCCAACTTAACAAGCGTACCCTGCGTGATTTCAATGGTATCGAACAACCTAAAACCACTGTTACTCGCATCCACGCTTTGCTTCAATTTGGTCTCTATAGTACAGTCTTGTATCGTCTGGAGAATTGTCTTGTTGAGGACCTCTCTAAGATTATCTACCGTAGCTCTTGAAACAGATGGGCCCATTGACTATTTGTTGCGACCAAGAAGACCCAAGCAAATAAATATTATTACTTGGCAGCGGACAACGCGTTCACTTCCGCGGGCTAACAGAATACTCGCCGGAGTAAGTTTACGAGCTTGACTTGGTCAAGACCGCGATTATTTTAGTGAATGCCCTTACTCCAGGCGGTCAAACTAACTGCGAATCTCTACGCCGTGAGAGCCTAGAACGTAGACGGCGCACCCGCACTCGCGCTTGTATGCTCTTGGATCGAGCCAGTCCGTGTTTAGAGTGTGGCCCGGCACCCCCCACGGGTTTTTTGTTTTGACGTGAGGAGGCGCCGCGGACACCGAGCAGTATCTTTGGCGAATTAATGTTACGCGCGCGCTTTAAGCGCGCACGTATTTTGAAGGAAGTCTTGGACGACCCGCAGGATCCAATTAACGGCCGCGTGAATTATAACACCACACCGGCTCGTCCGTGGAAACATTGGTTCTTAACAAGTTATATAATATCGACCTAGCGTTTTCGATTTTGGCAGTTAACGTATAATTCATGATAATACTCGCGGGGTTCATAGTTCTCATCATTGTGGCGTTGGGCCTATTATTCGCGGTAGTCTCCTCAGATTTACCACACTTCGAGAAAACGGCCGGCGCAGAACGTGCGTCAAAACTACAGACGCAAGTGGGTAAAAAATACAAAAAACTAAAAACCACAGGCAGAAAACGATCATTCTCAAGCATATGTTTTCCTAAGTCCTTCGAGGTACAATCGCCCCAGAAATTCGTAGGGAAGTGGCTGTCCCCGAGTAACTCCAACAAAGAAATGTTGGCGTTTCACGGTATTGGTTCTGGAAAAACGTGCGTCGCCGTCCAGGCTATACTCCCATGGTTGTCTCGTGGCAAGCCCCTCGTCGTTACCCCTGCCGCCCTCGTCCCAGGGTTCCGCACGGAGCTTAGTGGGTTGTGTGCCGGAAACGCGTTTGCCTCCGACGATGACCGTGCAATACTTGCTAACCCAACACACCCAAAATATACTCAGACCCGCGAGCGAATCGCCAACAGCATATCCGATAGTGTAGATATCATGTCGTATAACTCGTTCCTCACAATGACCCGCGAAGGCAAACGCGGGCAGGTTAATCCGCCAATACTAATAGTTGACGAGGCTCATAACTTATGCAACCCAACGGGCAATTATAATCGCGCTACTATGGATTTTATTAAAGCACGCCCAGAGATGCGGGTGTTGCTTATGACAGCGACGCCTATATACGATAACCCCAAGGAATTTATTGCGCTCTTGAGACTTCTGCGCCGTGAAATACCGGATAAAGACGCCGAAGAAATACTCTCTGACCCGCGGCTACTCAAAGATGTAACGAATGGCCTAGTCTCGTATTACGCCGGACCCCCACCGTACACGTACCCTGAAATGACAATAAAGTATGAGGTTTGCACGATGAGCAAGCATCAGACAAAATGGTACAAATCCCAAGTAGAGAAGGAAATGAAGGACAACGGGGTGTTGTCGATACATAGCATCTCAAACAGTTTTTACGCGGCCTCTCGAGCAAAGGCAATTTGCGTTTTCCGCGACGGTATTTCTGGGACGGCAGGGTTGTCACACATGCGAAAAAAGGATTTAATGGCCGACGGACCTCTCAGCGAGTACTCTTGTAAAATACAGAGGCTGGTCGAAAAACTAAAGTCCGGGAAACTAAGTTTCGTTTACAGTAATTTTGCGGGACCTAACGGGATACAGTTCCTGGTTAAGGCCCTCGAGGCAAATGGTTGGAGAGAATACAGGACTCCCGGGCCAGGAAGGGCTTACGCCATCTTTTCAGGAGAGGAATCATCCCGCGAAAAGGACGACGTCCGGGCAGTTTTTAACGCCCCTGAGAACGACCGAGGTAAAAATATCCAAGTGGTGATCGGTTCCCCGGCCATAAAGGAAGGCGTTTCGTTCTTTCGAATGCGTCACGTACATATTCTTGACCCGTACTGGAACTATTCTCGCATAGAACAGATTTACGGGAGAGCCTCTAGATATTGTTCTCATAAGTCGCTACCCGAAGAAAAGCGCAAAGTCACAGTGTTTTTATATATCGCGCAGACCGCGGGAAACGAAAAAATGACGGCGAGAAGATTAATCCGCAGTCAGAACCCAAAAATCTCTGTGGATGCATTTATTCTAAGCATCGCAGAGAGCAAGCTTAAACTCAACCGGGGGGTCCTTAAGACAATCATAGGGAATGCCGTGGATCGCGAGTTAGGATATGGAGACAAATCATAAATTCTCTGCGGGGGCTTTCGCCGGTAGCATGGAGTTCTCGAAATTGTAAGCGGACATATCCATCCCAAAGACTCCAGCGTATTTATTGGCGGCTAATACCACGGGGAGTTCGGGTAATTCCTTGCGACTCGCGCGGCGTTTTTCCCTAAAAACACGCAGTTTCTCCGTTATTCTTGAGGATAGCGCATGATGCCCGCGAAAAACATTTAGTATTTCGTCTACGTACGCTCTCTTGGTCTTTTTTCGTGGGATGTTGAACCATAATACTTTCTCGGATATGTATGTTGGCGAGCTAATCGTCTCCTTGTGGGAGTAGGCGTTAAAACCCAAAAAGAGATGTATTGCTAAGAAACCCTCTGAGGTGTCTCGCTTTGAAAACGGCTCTGTGAATATGGTCTCGGCGGCATCTCTTAGGTGTTTGTCTTTTTTTTCCGAACACGACAAGCACACCGGCGTGGTTATCTTAGAGAAGTAGGCCTTCGCGTGGTGTCCCACGGGGCATATGACGTAAACGGCTACGTCATTATGTATGGGTGTCCCGTTTGACTTGCGGCTAGTTTTCCATCCCGGCGGTAATCCCAACAGTAGTTTTTCAATAATGGCGGTTGGTTCGTCGGTCATTGCTTATATATATTCGTGGGCGTTTATCTTCTGTTTGCAGGAGAAACGTAGTCTAACCCTAACCGCGAATATATGTCACGCTCGGTAGGTGTGGATAGCCTACGCTCGCCAGAAAACAATCCATATTGATTAAGCGTCATCCCTTGTTTTTTAGCGAGGCCACGTAATCGTTCATTGTGTTCTGCCGGACCCGTAAAGTACGAGAGCATCGTCGCTAGCTCCTTGGGCGTGGAAACAATAATGTCCACTTGCCGCACAAGCGACTCTCCCTTTATAAGTACCGTTGTTCGAGTATCGCCCAGGCCTATTATGGTAATGGGGTTAACCGCGGCGGTGACAGCGTTTAAAAACTTCGAGGCGGCACTTCGGCGAGGTATCACCGCGACTATATCTATGTCCCCGCTCGATAATTGTCCGCGTCTGTAGCTCCCTGCAACATAAGTAACAGGCGCCTCCCCGCGGATACCTAAACTATTCCAAACGGCGCGGAACAAGCGAGCCAAACGGTAGGAAATTTTCTCTATTTCCTCACGAGGAATTCGTACGGAGAGGTCCTTTCTGTATTTTAGTCCTGCTTCTTGGATGCGAGTTAGCTTAATTTCACCGCGGTGAGCAGCATGTAGGACTTCTTTAGGACTGCGTAATCCGTTTGAGATCCAGTCGCTAACAGTTTTAGGTCCGACCCCAAGAATATTTTCAAAGGACGCGACCGCGCGAACGTCCGGGGATTTTTTGAGCTCTACCAATTCAGGAATGTTCCCGGTCCTAAGGAAACCCAATATTTTCCCAAGGATAGATTTACCCGGGGCCGTCCCTTTTGGACTGACGCGGACAAACCCATGTATATTCTCGAGGGTAAGTTTCGGGTGTTTGGATAGCCATCTTAGCGTTCGCGCGTAGGCTGCCGCTTCGTAACTTGTGGCTCCAAGAGACTGCTTAAGCCAAGATAGCTGCTTAAGCTGCCGTGCGAGTTTGGCGTTGTCGGACATTAATATATGTTTGAGGTTAGATTTTGAAAGCAACGAAAGTTTGCGCGATTTAAATACTATGCTCGGCACGACACTGTACTCTGATTCAAATTACGCCCCCTCGCCAGGTGTGGCTGTGCGTTATGGGAGCTACAATACCATGCCACCGACTCTAGTCGGCGGTTTGAGTTCCCTAAAACTCACGCCGTTTACCCGCGTAAATCTTTACACCGAGCCAAACCAAAAAGGTTACACGACTGCGGTCGAGTGGCCCAAAGAATATCCTACTTTTAATACAATAAGCTACCGCGACACCAATAAAAACTGGATATCGTGGAACGATAAAGCCCAATCCCTCAAGGTGGATATCATGGCGGACGAACTCAAAAAATGTTGTGGCACGGGGGCAAGCGCAGAGGATAGTCATGCCTGCGGGAATTACTTCAATGGAAGTCAAGAATGTAGAGACGGTGTAGCAACTTACTGCACGGGCGTGGACGCGTTTGGCACAACCGTAGGAAAACACCACTTCGACGACGAATACTGTCAAAAATGGTATAATTCTAACGCAACAGAGAACAATACCGCGATCGCGGCGGGATACTGCGCCGGCGCTGGATCAAATACCCCTTTTTGTGAAAATCCTAATTTAAGCGGAGACGCGTCGTTTTCCGCAACGACAATCGGTGTGATTTTCTTGTTTTTCGCCATGTTTATATTCATAATCGTGTACGGCTCTTATTACGGCATGACGAGAATTCGACGACCGTTTCTCAGCATTAATGTGTAATTCAGATTTATTATGACATACAAATATACGATGATTGGCGCTTACTTGTACGAGGACAACAACTATGGTGCTGGACAAACCACGCCAAAACGCACTGCTTTGTCACCAGGGT